>Ga0307378_10000017_pt1 | contig 315072 bp, 363 predicted proteins | sample UN1MG_FD_202238 | JGI IMG/M metagenome (GOLD analysis project Ga0307378, IMG submission 202238) | Soil microbial communities from Risofladan, Vaasa, Finland - UN-1 | ecosystem: Environmental > Terrestrial > Soil > Coastal area > Acid sulfate soil | place: Finland: Risofladan, Vaasa... | reverse complement strand
TTGGATCGGTGTTAAATCCAGGTGTTTGAACAGTAGTTTGGGGGAACCGATCAGCTTTTCTCCCATCAAGAACTAGAGGGTCGGGCCCCCAATAAACCCCAGTGAATTATTGAATTCGCCCGCGCGCAGGAGAAGTTGTGAATGGCCAGTTACAAAATTAAAATTGGGGCTTTTAAATGTGCAGCCATCAGCGACGGCTTCTTCAAATATAAACCACCAATGTTTCCAAACCCTGGCAAGCTCCTCTTTGCTAACGCACCGAAGGAACCTCTTGAATTGACGCTACGCGAACATCACATCGTCCCAGAAAAGTGGACCGAGTGGGTAAGCCCATACACATGCATGACTGTTGACACAGGCGAACATCGGGTCTTAGTAGACACGGGCGCAGGTGATCTCGACATTAACACCGGTAAACTACTTCAGAATCTTAAGGAAGAAGGCGTAGCACCTGAAGACTTCGATACGGTCATCCTCACTCATGCGCACCCGGACCACGTTGGCGGTAACGTCCTTACCGATGGGAATCCGGCTTTTCCCAATGCACGTTTCGTCATTTGGAGAGACGAGTGGAATTTTTGGACCTCGAAATCTTCACCCGAATCCAAAGATGATGAACATCATAATATGCTGAGAGGCATAGCTCTCAAAAACCTGTTACCGATTCGTAGCCAGCTTGATCTGATTGATCGGGAAAAGGAGATTGTCCCCGGTATCTCTGCGATTTCCGCAGCGGGGCACACTCCTGGCCACATGGCATTGGTTGTGGCCTCAGGAGATGAGAAGCTATTCATCGTGGCTGACGCAGTGCTCCATCCAATACATCTGGAACGGTTGGACTGGATTTCAACCGTCGATTTTTATCCCGGACAGGCTGTTTTCAGTCGTCGTCGACTCCTTAACATGGCATCTGAAGAGAACGCCTTGATGTCTGCGTTTCATTTTCCTTTCCCAGGGATTGGCAAGGTCGTTGAGAATAAAGAAACATGGCGATGGCAGCCTTTGGCCTAACTCTAGCCCTAATGCGCGCGTAGGTCTTATGCGGTGATGCGCCACGCGCAATGTATTATTTTCATTATTTGGTAAGTTTTAAGCGGTTATGAGCACCATTCAATGGTGTAGTTTCCCGTGGGGAGCTATACAAGTACCAATAAAAATAGGAGGATAAAATATGAAGCACATGTTCATAGCCTACTGTCAGATGTCTGATGAATATGCTAAGGCGACAACAGAAGAGAGAAAGAATTTCTACGCTAAGATGAAGGAATCCGCTAAAGAGTACGGGCTTGACCTGATATTCTTTGGGCCTGCATGGGGCGTGATTGAGAGCCCGGTGAATGGTGTTGACATCGGAGAAGTCTCTTGATAACTATTACGACTGGCGTATTGCTACGGGGCAATTGGAATTACCCGCTTACATACAGGCAAGTAGAACTGTAACACTCACAGAGTCACCTTTCCTAATGGAATAAAGGCTAAAACCCTCGCACAACTAGAAATTAACCCCTCTCTTTTTCTTGAAACCACTCAGATGCTGATATACCTGAGGAAGTTGTACCGTCGCTGATGCATTCATTAGATAAAGCATATTAGTAATTTTGTTTAATTATGAATAAAATAACTTAATATTAAATAGATTATTTTAATATTTAAAATATAGATTAAAATTTCCTATTTAACGTGATACAGGTTTCACTCTGATCAAGGTATATAGTTTTAATCACTATGACAGCTTTATTTTAAAGATCAGTTTTTTTTATATTTGAGGTAGTGCCAATAATATAAGGATTGAATTGTACACAACTGAGATAAGCAGGGGAAACCCAACATGTTTCCTATTCTTGATCGACCAATCAGGATCAATGGAAGATCCCTTCGGCGGCGACACCTCAGGCTCCAAAGCAGAGGCAGTGGCTGATGCAATAAACAGGCTACTACAGAACCTGGTCCTACGATGTGCCAAGGCTGAGGGAGTAAGAGACTATTTCCATGTAGGTGTAATAGGGTATGGCGTAAAAGTAGGTCCAGCCTTCGGAGGAGACTTATCCGGAGAGGACCTTGTTCCAATAAGCACCATCGGTGATCAGCCTCTGATGATAGAGGAAAGAATACAGAAGGTACCGGATGGAGCCGGGGGCATTGTAGAACAGGAGGTAAAGTTCCCCATATGGTTCGAACCAGTCGCGAAAGGCCCGACGCCCATGAAGCAGGCCTTGAAGAAGGCTGAAAACATCCTGTTGAACTGGCTTGATAATCATCCTGACTGCTTCCCTCCTGTCGTGATTAACATATCCGACGGTGAGCCTACAGACGGTGATCCCTCCCAGGTGGCGGATTCAATAATGCAGCTTGAGAGTAGCGATGGTAACATACTTTTGTTCAACTTGCATCTCTCATCCAGCAAAGCTTCTCCCATCGAGTTCCCTGACTCGAACGAGGATTTACCAGACGAATTTGCCCGTCTTCTATACGATATGTCAAGTGTGCTTCCTGAAAAAATCAGACTGGAGGCCGAGAGTGAGGGCTTCGAAGTAACAGACGAATCTAGGGGATTCATCTTCAACTCAGATATGGTAAAAGTAATCCAATTCCTAGACATAGGGACGAGAGCTACAAACCTACGGTGAGACTAATCTCCCATGAAGCTGGTCTCCTCCTTTTTTTCCATACCAAAGAAAGGCAGTCTTCCTAGGGAAAACGAGGACTCCTTTTTTCCCCATGAGGTGGAGATCGAGCGAAACCATCTAACTGTAGCCATCGCTGATGGCGCGAGCGAGGGGTTTCTGAGTAAGCTATGGAGCAAGATATTAACCATCTCTTATGTTTACTTTGACCGAAAAGACCTAGATATGCGTCAATTCACGGATTTCTGCATTGACATCTATAATTATCAGATGGACACATACATTCAAAAAAGGAAGGAAGGGAATAATCCTCTCAAATGGTTTGAGGAAAACCTGATGATTAAGGGCTCCTTCTCGACTCTACTTGGAGTGACTTTCGTTAACTCATCCCCTACAGGTGGACACTGGAAGTCCTACTCTGTTGGTGATTCCTGTCTTTTTCAACTTCGTGATAACCTAATCGATGTTTTCCCGATGATGGATTCATCTAATTTCGGCAACAGTCCCGATTTAATATCATCAAATCCAGCCTATAACCTGGAACTGGAGAGCAAAGTCAAGGTAAAAACAAGCCATTTCCTCTTCGGTGACTCCTTTTACCTCATGACCGATGCTATCGCTAACTGGTTCATCACTCAGATCGCGGAGGAAAAAAGGCCCTGGGTCACCCTTGATGAGTTTCTTGAGGTAGATTACGATGGTTTAAATGAATACATAAATCATCTACGAGGAGAAAACAGGCTAAAAAATGATGACGTAACGATAGCCCGGGTTACTCTGTTGGAGGATTAATCCTTGCCTAAGCCTACGCTGCAGGAGTATCAGGAGGCAATACAACGACCGGACCTGTGCTTCAATGATGGTGACCTAAAAAAAGGGAAACCCATCCCGGGCGTATTTGGGCTGCCTAAGGTAATATCAGGAGGATTCGCCGGGGTCTTCCAGGTTAAGCGGGGAAATAAGAGCTACGCCGCGCGTTGCTTCCTTCGAGACGTTAAGGATATAGAGAAGAGATACAAAGTCATTCATAATTTCCTGAAAAGGAAGAGGATACCCTACTTCGTAAAATTCGAGTACATCGACCAGGGCATACTCGTGAAAGGAAAATGGTACCCCATACTAAAGATGGAGTGGCTCGAAGGTCAGACCTTGGGGGAGTACGTAGAGAAAAACAGAAATAACAGCCAAACCATGGAAGACATGGCTCAAAAGTTTAAGAAACTGATTACTGAGCTTAAGAAGCGTGGTATTTCTCACTGCGATTTACATGACCAGAACATCATGGTTGTAGGCGGAGAATTAAAGATAATTGACTATGACGCAATGTTTGTTCCGGGGCTTGAAGACTTTCAAAGTAATGAGGTGGGACACACTAACTACCAGCACCCAGAGAGAAGACTAACAGACTTTGGCCTTCATATCGATAACTTCAGCGAGTGGGTCATATACATCTCTTTATACGCTCTGTCAAGAAGACCGGAGATCTGGGAAGAGGTGAAAGGAGGAGACCAGTGCCTCCTTTTCAGGAGCAGAGATTACAGTGATCTAGAGCGTTCCAAGGCTTTCTATGCCCTTGAGAACACAGCGGATGATAACCTAAAACTCCTAGTAGACACCTTCAAGGACGCGATTTACACCTACAACCTTGAAGATATTCCTTCAATAGTGGATGAGAAAGGCATCGTGCACAGACGGAGGCAGTTAATAAACGAGGTGGCCAAGATCCCCCAGATATCCATGGACGGTTTCGAGGTGAATATACCTCAAAGAGATAACTCATGGATATGGGATAACAAGGAAATAGAATACCAGGGCTTTATTAAAAACCTAAGGCTTGAAAGGCTGGCTCTGATCCTGACATTGATCTACATCCTTGCAGTTGAAAGCCTGTATATCTTCTACCAGACGCCCATCATAGAGTTAACCCGCTACGCGTCCGGTATCCCGGTGTTAGCCTTTGTGATCCCGGTATCCTACTATCGCCAAGAAATCGTGAGGAAAAGAAACCAAAAAGTATCGAGAGTTAAAAAACTTGAAGCAGAGATAAAGTCAAGGCATAAAAAGATTCATAGAGAAATCGATAACGTCAACCAGATCAAGGATAATATTAATCAGAAAATAACGAAACTGAAAGACGAGATCGTTTCTTTGAGAAACCAGGAGGAATTGGAGCTAAAGAAAGTAGAATCAATCCAATGGAACAAGCTTCGGATGATAAAAGAAGCAAAGAAAGACATCAAGATCCAGGAGAAGAACGAAAAATATCGCCTCCTCAAGGAAACACAGCGAAACCATATAGCGAATAAATTATCGGGTCATAGGGTCAGTAGCTCCAGAGTCCCCGGTATTGGTATAATTAAAGGGTTCATCCTGTCGCGTAGTGGTATAAGGACGGCGGCAGACTTCACAGATGTGAGTGTAAAGAAATCACTCTTCACGGGGCACGGTGCACGTTTTAAGTTAAGAGCTGGAGGAACCGTATCTGTGGGGTGGATAAATCCCGAGCAAGTTAATTCGCTTAGACGGTGGCGAACCCAGCTAGAGGAGAGGTATGAATCGAGTGCACCCTCCAAGCTTAGCCCAAAGGAGGAGAAAAAAATAAAGAACAAATACCAGCTCCAACTGGAAAAGCTTGAGGAAGATGAAAAGAAAGCCAAGGCGGAGCTACAGAATGAAAAGAACGTTATTAAAGACGGCTACGGCAAGCGCCATGATTCGTTGAAAGAAGAGGTTGAAGAATACAAGAAATATCACGACTCAGCGGTAGGCAAGGCTAGGACGGGTTTAGCCTCGATATGTGATGAAATTGAGAAAATAGACTGGGAGGTTAACAGCCTTGAACACCAGTTACAGGGATACGAGTCCATTACCTTCACAAACTACATGAAGGAAATCGTAAATAGTGCAAAATAACAACATTATTTAGAATACAGATTGTTCGTTATTTAGTTCTCGATAAATAAAGATGATAAAATATCATCATTGAACCCGCATACGCGACCTCGAAAAACCTGAACAATAAAGGTCAACATAAAAGGTAAACCTTTTTGTACTACCTATCAGGATTACTTTCTTGAACCACGGTGGCAAAGTACGAGACGGTGTCTGTGAAGGTCCCAGCCGAAGTGAAACGGAAAATGAGGAAATACGGCATAAAACCCTCCAAACTGCTGAGAGAGACCCTAGAACAGGAGATAAGAAAAAGGGAGATAGAGGAGATAAAGTCCGAGATCCAGGAGCTCGGCGACGCCCTCGACAGGATAGACATGGCCCAAGTAGTGTCAACCATCAGGGCAGACAGGGAGACCCGATGAGCCACATCCTAGACTCCTCAGCCATATTCAGATCCATGAAGGACAGGGCGACGGACGCCGTCGTCGAGGGCTGCACCCTGGAGCTGGCCAGATACGAGCTCGGGAACATCGTGTGGAAGCAGCACACACTGTTCAATGCCATCGACAGGGAGGAGTCCCTCAGACTCATCAGGGTCATCGCGGACATCCTGAACACCCTCGAGATACTCCATGCAGAGGGAGTAGAGGACAGGATACTCGAGCTGGCCGAGGAGCACTCCATCACCTTCTACGCCGCATCATACCTGTTCCACGCCCGGGAGCGAGGGCTCCCCCTCATATCAGAGGACACGGAGTTGATAGAGAAGGCGAGGAAGATGGGAGTCAAGGCCTCCACCCTCTCGGAGACCACGTGACTTCACATTCCCCATCGAACACAGGTCAGCGTATATACGCGCGTCAGAGTTAGCTTAAAATAATGAAACGAGGATTAAAACCATTTTTCAGCAATTGCGAGCAGCGCCAGCCCTGTTAGCCTCCTGGCTCTCATGGCTCGAAAATGGTTGACAAGGTATATAACCCCAGACAATTGAATACTGAGGAAAAAAGCATATCTCTTGACATTGTAGTTATCACCATTTCATATGAGAGTAATTTTATTAACTGAAAATCAAGGGTATCTACAAGGATTTGGGAGCAGGTGGATGTCGTCGCACCCCCATCTGGTACCTCTTCGTATCCCGGCCCGGGGACCGTTTACGAAGCCAGCCCCTTAGCGCTTGGGGTATCCGAGTTTAGGATGGGTCGGCGATCCCATTTCCTACTCCCTGCCTTCATTAAAGTTCTTTGCTTCAATGAAGGCTAATACCAACAAACCAATGACTAACATATAGAACTATTCTCGCAGCTGATGAGAGAGTCATTTTCATTTGATAAGAGTAACTTTTACTCACCTCCCTCCCCGGGTACACCGTGCTTTACCCTTAAAAAGAGTAATTTAATTGATGGTTTGGGAGCGGGTGGATGTCGTCGCACCCCCATCTGGTACCTCTTCGTATCCCGGCCCGGGGACCGTTTACGAAGCCAGCCCCTTAGCGCTTGGGGTATCCGGGTTTAGGATGGGTCGGCGATCCCATTTCCCACTCCCTGCCCTTAAAGGGCATCTAAATCTGGTGAATCTTCTGGTATAAGTCGATCTCAGTTTGGGAGAGGGCTGAAATGGGTGAAACTGCCTAAACTAATAATCATTTTTCCTTCAAGCTTTTTTCCTCAACATCTTTCAAGTAGATATTGATAACCTGAAAACATGAAAAAACATTCTTGAAAAAAATTCTTAAACTAACAGTAAAAGATGCTTATGGTGATTGTATGAGTTTCTCACCTCAAAAAATCCAGAGTGTGTGGGAGAAAGGTGCAGTTGTAACAAACTATGACTCTAGTAAATATCGAAAAGACGTTTGCGGGGCATGGATGAAACGGGATCAATACGGTAATAATAATATTTTAGGATGGGAAATCGACCATGTAAAACCAAAAGCCCAAGGCGGTACAGACAATATCTCAAACCTGAGACCACTACAATGGGAAAATAATAGAGAAAAAGCCGCTGGACGTACAAATTGCGTTGTGACTTCAAAGGGAAATGAGAACGTCAGACGATGATTAAAAATGCCCTCAAGATCTGTTCATCTTCTATTTGATGACTACCTCAAAGAACGAGGTATCCTCTACGAAGATAGCTATGGTGATAGTGTTCATGACCGTATGGATCGAGACTTACAGATTCACGGTCACTGGAACCATAGATACGAAGACTATTACCATGACCCTAAAGGGATAAGAGAATGGATCAGTGGGTGGGCACATCTTGGATATCAAGAGACTTTAACTGACTACGTTAGGATAGCTTACGGACATCTTGTTCTCGACGAGATTGAATCACGCGGAGAATGGTACGATGTGAATAATCTGTTACAGAGAGCATATAGAAGCTACGTTGCCCGTGGATTCCATCGCAAATTCTATCGGAATCTTTAAAACGAAACAAAGAACCAATAATAGGTTTCTCACATTATTTCGGTGGTATTAAAGATAAAATTTAAGACATTCTTGGTAAATATATTTAAAGGAATGTCTGAAAAGGAGAATGATATTGTACAAAAAACATTGATTTCTGTTTTTGGATTTATTGTTGCATATTTTATCTTTGGTATATATTTCAATTCTCAGATCAATATTTATCCATCTTTTCCAAATGAATTTGATTATACTCCCTTTGACCCAGTTGAAGGACTATCATATCATGTACATAATCAAGCACCATTAACGATTCCTTGGTTCAATCCACAATATACTGTAAAAGTAATTATCTCAAGTGATAATGAAAATGTATACGCTCAGTTTAGGACGATAAGGGGATTTATTAATACAACTGACACATTCTTATCTTTAGGGACAATCAATCCAGGAGATTCTAAAGAATTTTATTTATCCTTGAATTTAGACGAAGAAGACATTAATATAGATATTGAAATAAATTTATTACTTTTAAATAATATAAAAATACAAGTTAAAAATATTAGAACTAGTTTGGAATATCAAGGTAACTACAGATTCAAAGTAAGATAGACACATCTTATCATGCAGTGGGTGAAAGAGCGCCACAATGAGGGCATTTAGTCTCTTTATGATGAATTAATCTTCCACATTCTTTACATTCAACTCCTTCATAGACTTCTGGACTTGCTGTCACTGAAATCGAATCGGAATGGGGTATATCAGCAAAAGGAATATCTGTCCGTAATGTCCCCATTACAGTTTCTCTCATTTTCTCCTGCCAAACGTCGTATGGCATTGTGGGAAATTTTGGATCCCGAACTATCAGAGCATGAACATATCTTTTAGTAGTTCTTTTAGCTTGAGCGCTAAGAGAACCTACGGAAGCTCCTCCTTCAGTCTCGGCTAAAACAATATCGTCAATTATATAAAATTCAACACCATCTGGTAATCTGTATCTTTTAGCTTTTTTCTCTTCAACTTCGATATCATTTTTTTTACCCAAAAATAACCCCTATCGTATATTACTTTTCCTTTATCCTAAAAGATTTACGACATCTTTTATTAATTACAGGATGGTAACCCGTAAAAATTATGTTTCTCAATCGATTGGTCTGAGCAGTTAACCCTAAATCCCTTGCCTGATACGCTTAGCTTATGAGTCCAAGCATCAGCGATGAACGGCTGCTCGACCTGTACAGAGTCATGATTAGGATCAGGACCTTCGAGAACGGCGTCAGGCGGCTCATCAGCGAGGGAAGGTGTGGCCACGTCAGCTTCAGCACGGGCGGGGAGGCCGTCGCCGCCGGCGTCAGCGCCCATCTAACGGCTGATGACCAGATCGGGTCAACCCACAGGCCCCTGGGCCACCTCGTGGCCAAGGGCGTGGACCTCAGCCGGATGATGGCCGAGATAATGGCCAAGTCCACCGGCACAAACAGGGGCAAGGGCGGCCCATACCACATCTTCGACAAATCCGTAGGGGCGCTGGGCGCCAACGGCATCGTCGGCGGCAGCGTCCCCATGTGCGCAGGCTACGCCCTCGCCAACCAGCTCCGCGGCAACGGCAGCGTGGCGGTGAGCTACTTCGGCGAGGGAGCCAGCAACCAGGGAGGCGTCCAGGAGACCCTGAACCTGGCGGCGTGCTGGAGGCTCCCCGTGGTCTTCGTCTGCGAGAACAGCAGCCCCGAGGTGCAGCGGATGCTGGGCCACGAGATCGACTACCCCCAGCTCAGCGTCGACAACGTGGGCGACAGGGGCGCCACCTACGGGATGCCGGGTAGCACCCACGACGGCTGGGACGTGGAGGGGGTTTACGCTGCAGTAGGCGAGGCCGTCCAGCGCGCCCGAGGCGGCGGCGGGCCGTCCCTGCTGGAGTTCAAGATACACAGGCTCGGCGCAGACGAGGATAGCAGGTACTGCCCCGTCAAGTGCTTTAGGGACAGGCTCATGGAGAAGGGCGTCCTCACCGAGAAGCTGGAAGCCGAGATACGCGGCGAGGAGGCGGCTAAGGTGAAGGAGGCCATCGACTTCGCGGTGGGCAGCCCGGAGCCGGAGCCGCTGGACGCCTACGAGGGAATCTTCGTGGAGGACGACTAGATGACCGGACGAGTGATAACCTACGCGGAGGCCATCAACGAGGCGCTGAGAGCCGAGATGAGCCGCGACCCCGAGGTCATCCTGTTCGGCGAGAACGTGTCCAGCAGCTGGAGGCCGTCCACCAAGGGGCTCAAGGAGCTGTTCGGAAGGGAACGCGTCAGGGACGCGCCCATCACCGAGACCGCGTTCATAGGGGCAGGCGTCGGAGCCGCCGTCGTCGGCATGAAGCCCGTGGTGGAGCTGATGCTGGTGGGCTTCGGGCTCGTCGCCATGGACCAGATACTGAACCAGATGGCCAAGACCACCTACATGACGGGGGGCGAGGTCAACGTCCCCATGGTGCTACGCGCCATCTACGGCGCCGGCGGAGGCAACGCTGCAACACACAGCGAGTCCCTGTACGGCGTCTACGCCCACATGCCGGGGATGAAGGTCGCGGTGCCCAGCAACCCCTACGACGCCAAGGGGCTCCTCATCACGGCGATACGTGACCCCAACCCCGTCGTCTTCTTCGAGCACAGGCTCCTCGGCCGGATGGAGGGCGAGGTGCCCGAGGAGCCCTACACCGTGCCCTTCGGCGTGGCCAACCTAGTGAGGGAGGGTGCCGACGTCACCGTCGTCGCGGTGGGCAAGATGGTGCAGGAGGCCGCCAAGGCGGCGGACACGCTCAAGGGCGAGGTGAGCGTCGAGGTCATGGACCCTAGGACGCTGGTGCCGTTGGACGAGGAGGCCGTACTCAGGAGCGTCCAGAAGACGGGGAGGCTGGTGGCGGTAGACGAGGACTATGAGCGGTGCGGATTCACATCAGAGGTCGCGGCGGTGGTCGCCGAGAAGGGGTTCCGCAGCCTCAAGGCGCCGGTCGCCCGGGTCGCTAACCCGAACACGCCGATACCGTTCAACAGGAGCCTGGAGCGCCACGTGCTGCCTGACGCCGACAAGATCGTCCGAGCCATAAGAAACGTTGTCAAGTGATTGCACGAGTCCACCCTGGCAACAGGTACCCCTACCCCTAAATGGTGGGGGTGCGGGTACTGAAACCAGAACCATTTTTTCTCGGCGCATGGGCTCGGCCTCGAAAAGATGATATAGAGAGCCCTCAGAGGAAGGATGAGTGAATGAACATGACAGCAAAAACCCTTGTCGTATACTACTCGAAGACCGGCAACACGAGGACCGTGGCAGAGGCCATCGCCGAGAAGCTCGGCGGCGACCTGGAGGAGATCAACGAGCAGGGCGCAGCCATCTCTGCGAAGGACCCCTCCTCCTACGACCTCGTCGTCATCGGTACACCCGTCAACGGCTTCAGAGCCTCAACCCCCATCCAGGGATACCTGAAACAGAACAAGGGCAAGCTGCCCGAGGTCGCCACATACGCGACCTATGCTCTCTGGGCCGCAGGGACCCTCGGCGGGATGGAGAAGCTGGCGGGCAAGAAGCCCATCGTCTCCCAGACCTTCAAGGCAAAGGAGATAAAGCTGGGGCTCATCGATGAGAAGGTCAACGGCTTCGTAGCGGCCTTGAAACGGGGCTGACCTCCCTCTTTTACTATTACGCCTTCAGCTTGTTGACAATAGAAAGTGATGTGTAATCCATAATTTTATCTTCACACTAGGATCTCTCATCCCTGACCTGAGATGTACGAGTACAAGTTCGTTAAGATAGACCTAGAGGGCTTCTTTGTAGCCGACAAGAAGCCGAGAGAGGACCACCACCGAGTAGTAGAACGGTACGCAAAGGAAGGCTGGAGACTCGTTCAGATATTTGCGCCGGCAGTGTCCGTGATGGCCGGCGGCGTCCCTAACTACTTCGAGTTAATCTTCGAGAAAGAGATAAAATAGACGGCAGAACCCGTTTAAACTCAAACTTTTTCACCTCTCAACACATCTTCTCCTTGGTTCTCATGGCAGACGTGAAGATCACCGTAGCCGCGAAGCTACGGCCCGGAAAGATATTCGACGAGCTGGCAGCCGGCAACGTGAACCCTGACTGCGACACAGTGAAGCTCGGGGCCGAGTATATCAGCAGGAACCTTAAGATGCCCGAGGGCTTCTGCAGCTGGGCGTGGGCGGACATCCAGCGCGACGTGGCGCACCTAGCCCTAGGCGGAGACTTCAGGTGGATCAACAAACCCGGAAACATGGTCAGCTGCTGCACCGACGGGCTACGCCCGGTCGTGTTCAAGCTGGAGCGGATCGAAGAATAGACGATTAGGGTATACACGCAAAACGGACTGAACACGCGTTCGACCCCTACCTTATTTCACTCAATATCCACACGGTTTCTATGACTTCAAGATGATTGAAAAATAGAGTTGAAGGCGGTCTAGCGCCTCACTCAGCTTCCCAAGCGCTGCTGCCTCTGTCTTCTTCGGCTTGAAGCTGAGAAAACCTGATAGAACCTGTCTAAACCTTGCTCGCCTTCCCCGCCTCGTAGGGTTTGATGTATAGGCCCAGAATGAGCACCGCGACGGTGGCGTGACCAACTTGGTGCGTGAAGGCGGAGACGTCACGGTGGTGGCCGCCGGCAGAATGGTTATGGAGGCGGCCAATGCGGCGGACATGCTCAAGGGAGATGTGAGCGTCGAGGTCATCGACCCTAGGACCCTGGTGCCGCTGGACGAGGAGGCCATCCTCCGGAGCGTACGTAGGATGGGGAGGCTGGTCGTGGTGAACGAGGACTACCCGCGCTGCGGCTTCACTGGAGGTCGCGGCTGTTGTGGTCGAGAAGGAGTTCTATAGCCTCGAGGCACCGGTCGCTAGGATGGCTAACCTGAACACGCCTATCCCGTTCAACATGAGCTTGGAGCGCCACGTGCTGCCGGACGCCGACAAGATAGTCCGAGCTATAAAGAGCATAGTGAAGTGATTACGCGAGCCCCAGCCTAGGCTACCATCATTCCATGGGATGGTTCGGCGCTAAAAGGGGTATGAGCCTATGTTAACTGCCTGTTAATCCACGCAGACCAGCTGGGCTAGCCGCTTGATCCTATTCCTCAGCTTCTTCTTGGTGTTCCCGTCGAGCTTCGCCTTCTTCACCACGGCGAGGCTGTCACTCATGAACGCCTCTATCATGGAGACGTCCCCGGGGTCCACGTACTCCGGCAGCTGCTGTATAACCCCGATGCACCTATGGTTCCTGTCGATGCCCGCCTGGAGCCTGGTCATGTCCCAGTTTATCGCCCTCTTCTTGAGGAGGTACGAGTCTTCCTGGGTGTCCCCGATCACCTTCCTGGCCTCTAGGAGCTCCTTTTTCTCCTGCACCTCCTCGAGCTTCCCCTGGTAGACGCCCAGGTCTTCCTGGAACCGCTTCAGGTGCGTTTCCTTGAGCTGCAGCGCGCTCTCGAACCTGTTCTCGTAGCCGGAGTACACCGGGTCGTATTGCTCGACCGAGATCTCTCCGTCGAGGAGCATGCGGGTCAGCTTCACGTCCATGGATATGAGTCTCTTCAACTCGTCGATGTTGGCCATGGTGCTGCCGGAGTAGGTCTCCTTCGCCGCAGGCTGGTGCTGTGCCACCGTCTCCAGCTGTAACGCCATGGCTCCTCATCCGTGGATGGGTACTTATCCCTGTGTATGTATCAGTTTTCAACAATACTTCACGGATAAGTACACAGGTCGGGTGAGGTTGCCAGAAGGCGGGCACTTCAACTGTAGAGGAAGGGGGATTTTATCTCGTAATCAACGCTACTCTGAACTGTGGTGGCTAGACATAACTCCTGGTGTGGACGCGTAAGTACCCCACCCCTACCATGTAGGGGTGGGGGTACCTAGTCCTCGGGAAGAGGGCTCTCAAGGATGCCCTTCTCGAGCAGGCGATCAGGGATGCTGTACCCCCCATCCTTCTCGACGAGCCCGGTTTTCACGAGTTTGTTGAGAACGTCGGAGACCGTTGGATTAGGCAAGGCGCGGTTTTCACGGGCCTCCAATATCGATTTTATTTGACTCCAAGTCGCCTTCTTGGCCTTGGCGATATGATTCAACACCACGGCGTATCTCGGAGAATACTTCACTATCTTCAGCGCCTCCGCTCGCGCCAATTTGCCTCCCTCCGCGACAACGGCGTCCACGATCTCTGAACTCGAATCTTTATGGTCGCGGCACCTGGTTCCGAACAGCGTCAACCAACCCACGACGCCGTCCAGGCTCTCAACGGCGTAATCCATCACACCTTGTCGAGGGATGACTCCTATCTGTTGGAAGCCGGCTTTGAGAAACCTCTCAGATTCGTCGCGCTCAAAGTTACGCATTCTGATCTCGGTGTAGTGTCTACCGTATAGCGGAGACTCCGTGTCGTCGAAGCCGAGGAAATCGAATAACAGACCCATCTCTGAGCCCGTGACCACTAAGCATATGTTCTGGTTGTAGTCGATTATGTGTGCGAAAAGCCGCGGGATGCCCTTATCGCCGCGAATCAGCTGAATCTCGTCGAAGGCTACGAGGAACCTCTCATCGTTTGCCTCTGCCCACGCATCGACTTTATCGAAGAGACTTGTGAGGTCTACCCCTTCTTTACTCCAGTCCAAGGATATCGAGGCTCCCAGGACGCTCACTCCTTTCACCTGCTTGATCGTGTCCCGAATCATGGAGAGCCATCTCTTGTTGATCAGGTTGAACGCGGACTCTATTTTCCTGACCAGTTCCGCGTGTGATGGGTTGTAGGATAGGCCACGCATGTCCAAGACGATGTGGGGGTGCTTCGACTCGGACAGAGCCACGTTCATGAAAGATGTTTTCCCTGTCCTACGGAGCCCCACTATCACGATCAGTGACGAGTAGGTTAACGCATCGGAGAACTGTGCGAGCTCGCTCTCCCTGTTGAATAGGTCGCTCTTTTCCCGTTTCGGCAGAGGGTCAAAATACGTGGTAGGGGTACCCCTACTTAGTAGGGGTGGGGGTACTAATCAATGTTTTCCCAGGAATACTTCGTCATATGCAAGACAATATAACTACATCTGTTTTCGGTGTATAATCGTACCAATAACGGTGTATATTGATCGTCGTGGCGTTGAACCTGCCAACAAGTTAAATAATTATATAATTATATAATTACGTAATGGGTAAGTATTCGACCATCTCGGTCCCGAAAGACGTCAAGACCATCCTAGAGAAAAGAAAGGGCGACAAAGACTGGGGGGAGTACCTCATCGAGATCTACGAGGCAGCCGAGGAAGAGAGACGGCGACGCGCCTTCGAGAAGATACGTGAGATGCTCACGGAGGAGGACTACGAGAACATGCGGCGCTCAAGCGAGGAGTTCAGGGAGAGATTCAGACTCAGATGACGCTGATAGACACAAGCATAGCCATAGACGGCCTGCAGTACGACGCGCCCAGGGCCGGGTCGATCTCCGTCATCACGCTCCTCGAGCTCCTCAGAGGCGTCGCGGAAGACAAGCGGCCCGAGCTCAAGACGAGCCTGGAGGGATACTACCCCGTTCTCGGGCTGGACAATGACACCATACTCGAGTATTGCCGCGTCTTCGAGTCGCTGCGCTCCAAGGGGGAGATGATCCCCGAGGCCGACATGATCATCGCGGCCACCGCCATCTCGAAAGGCATGGAGCTGGAGACCGACGACGAACACTTCACGCGTCTACTGAGCTATGGTCTGAAGCTGAAGGAACCGGGTTGAGCCAGGCTAGACCTTCGACGCCTTACCCGCCTCGTAGGGCTTGACGTACAAGCCCAGCAGGAGCACCACCACGCTGACGCTGCTCAGAGCCAGCACCGTGGTACTCAGGCTGATGCCTAGGAGGTAGCCGATGAGTATGCTGGCCGGGATGTTGCCTATCCAGCTCCAGCTCATGTACATCTGGTAGACGGTGCTGCTCATGGCGAGGGGCGTCGCGTCCGCCATTATCGCGAACACGGTGCCCGTCCAGAACCTCTCCATGAAGCTGGATATCATCACCACCACGACGATCCATACGGTGGCTGTGCCGGGGGACAGGGTGACCCATAGGAGCCCCGCGCCGGCGAAGACGGCGGTGGCTATCATGAACGCCTTCTTGTGGCCGTACTTGTCAGCGAAGCTCCCGCCGATGAGCGAGCCGGCCAGCCCAGCCACCGTGGCGGCCAGGCCCAGGGTGCTCACGAGGGCCACGTCCGCGTGTATGGCCTCCCGTATGGCTATGGTGAACATGGTGTTGAGGGGAGACGAGATGCGGGTCATGGTGAACGACCTGAAGAACATTATGAGCACGGCGATGACCACCGTGCGCTCGGTGAACGTGAAGGCCACCGCCTCCCTGCTGAACGCCCGCTCCTCAGCGGCCTCGGGCTCCTTCACCGTGAGGAAGAGGAACGAAGTCAGCCCGGTGACACCAGCCAGCAAGAACACCAGCTTGTAGCCGCCCACATCCAGCAGCCACAGCGGCAGCACGGTGGCGAGGGCGGCGCCGACGCTCTGGCCCGCCGTGCTCACGCCGCCTATCACCCTGGCGTGGTACTCGGGGGGCGTCACGTCGATGGCGAAGCTGTCCGCAGCCATGTCGTAGAAAGCCCCCGCCGTGATTATGGAGACGCACGCCGGGAACAGGACGCTCCAGACGGGAGCCGTCTCGATGTCGCTCACCGCCATGATGGCTATGCCGACCAGGTAGAGGACGCCGGTGACGACGAACCAGGGCTTCCGCTTGTAGAGCCGCCCCCTCCACCGGATGGGGAAGACGTCGGCGACCAGCCCGACGAACATCTTCCAGCTCCACGAGACGAAGAGGAGCCCCATGAAGGCGCTGGCCTCGATGGTGCCGAGACCCACCTCGTCAAGCAGGAACACAGGCACCCAGAGGTTGAACGCTGTTCGGACGAAGCCGTTGGAGAAGTAGCTCAGACCGTAGAGCACCGTGATCTTCCTGGGCTCCCACACCTCTGAGATGAGCTCCTCCATCCTCTCCTCCTTGGAGGCGCTCCAGTAGGTGACGCCCCGCGCCTCGAACTCGCGGCGCCACCTCCTCCCGAGGATGAACAGCACCGCGTACGCCCCAACCGTGAACGTGAACACGGCTATCCCCAGCTGGTACTTCAGGTCAATCCCGAGGAACCACCCGAGGGGAGACATGCTGAATAGCTCCGCGTCCATGAGCTAAGAAGTTTCCCCAGCCTCGATCTCCCGGAGAAGCCGGGGGAGCTCGCAGATGCTGTCGACGGCGTACCCGTTCCACGGCGGCTGATTCGGGGACCGTATCCAGACGCCGGTCAAGCCGCTGTCCTGCGCCCCGTACATGTCGGCCTCGACGCTGTCCCCCACGTGCACCGCCTCCCCAGGCTCCACCTCCAGCTCGGATAGTACAAGCCTGAATATCTCGGGGTTGGGCTTCCTGACGCCCGTGTCCCTGCTGCAGACGATGAGGTCGAAGTACCTGTCGAGGCCGCTATCCTGGAGCAGCTCCCTGGGCTGGTCGCTCATGGTGTTGCTGAGCAGCGCCACCTTGTACCGGGACGAAAGCTCCTTGAGGACGTCCTCGACGCAGTGGAGGTACTCGGTCCTGTAGTACATCTTGAAGTTGTCGTGGAGAAGCCCTAGGAGCTCGGCGTCCTCGGGTATCCCCAGCCGCCGGAGAAACATGGCGTAGACCTCCTCGAACGTCCTCTCCTTGCCGCGGGCGCGTAACTTGTTTAGCTCCTGCAGGGCTCCCTTGAGGGCGCGTTTCAGCTCCCTCATCTCCACGTCGTAGCCTTTCCCCGTGAGGATGATCCTTATGGCCTCGTGGTAGGGGTCCCACTCTAGGCCGCCGTCGGCGATGGTGCCGCCGAAGTCGAGGATAACCGCCTTGAAAGCCATCCATATACCATTTGCTAAGGGTATTACAAGTTTACCTGAAAAGAAGGGAAGCTTAGAATAGGGACTCCTCGATCACTATGTCTCGTTTCTTGAGCTCGGACAGAAGAGCCTCGGTGAACCCCTGGTCCATCCCCAGCCTCTCCGGCGGGATGACGCCTTTCTCACCTATCTTTCCCTCCGCGAGCATCCCCGCGACGATGGCCGCCGTGTACCCGGTGGTGCGCGCCATCGCCGAGACCTTGCCCTCGTGGTCGTAGCGGTCGAGGACCCTGAAGACGTACCCCCGTTCCTCCCCGGCCGCCTTGCCTTTGACCGTGATCTGCATCGCGAGGAGGTCGCCCACCTCCGGCATCCAGAGGCTCCTCTCAAGCAGCCGAGCCGTGGCGAGCCTCGGCGACACGGGCTTCCCCTTCACCGTGACGGGGTCGTCCGAGAAGAACCCCAGGTCCCTGAGGAGCCTGACCTTCTCGACGTGGCCGGGGTAGCGGAGGGTCTTCTCCCACATCTCCTCGACGCCCGGCAGAGACTTGGCTAAGGTGCGCAGCCCATCGGTGTAGAAGGCCTCCAGCGTCCCGACGCCCGGGAACTCTATCTCCTCGACGCCGCTCAGCGCCGGCACCTCGACGACCTCGCCGCCCTCGACGATGCGGACGTCCCTGACGTACTCGTCTATCAGGCCCTCCGCCGACCAGGTGACGGTGTAGCCGAGGGGAGGCACAGGCTCCTCGGGTATGCCGCCCACCATGACGTGGGCCTTCTCCACCTCGTCCAGCCTCGAAGCACCGTAGCCCACCAGGATGTTGGACAGCCCCGGGGCCACGCCGCAGTCAGGGACCACCGTCACGCCTCTCTCCCTCGCGGCCCCGTCCAGCTGGGATGGGTCCTCCGGGGAGAACGACACGTCGAGCATGTCGACGCCGGCCTCCACCGACGCCTTCAGCGCCGCGTAGCCGTAGTCCCCCGGGAGGGCGCCCAGGGTCAGGTCGTGACCCCTGATCTTCCCGAGGAGGGACTGGTAGTCCGCCGTGTCTATTGTCGTCCAGCCGGCTCCCGGGATATGGGACGCGGCCTCTCTCGCCCTAGCCTCATCGATGTCTGCCATTGTGACCTTCGATCCGGGTATGCATCGGACGAACTCCCGCCCCATGACGGCCCCGATCTTACCGCAGCCTAGAACAATGATCTTCATGTTCACTCACAGGATAAGTGATGCGCTCAGACCTTTTCACAGTTTCTAGGGGCCGGCCCCGTCACGGCGTTTCAACGATGAGCGTCTGTGTATCCATGAAGCGTCGTTCACAGACTAGGGTGAGGCAGGGACTAAACTATGGCCTCAAAACCACACACACAACTTGGCTTAATAACTGACATTGGAGAAAGATTGGACTCCTAGATTGGCACTTGCGTGGGATCAACGGCGATGAGATACACGATAATGGCTGAGGCTATACCTAACAATCCAAGAGTGGGGCCAACGGCTTGATAACCATACATGAGAAGAGCCAGGCCTCCCAAGCCCGATCCCAAGGCTGAACCCATGCTCGCCGAAGCAGAGTTTATCGACATCATAGTCCCTCTGTACCTGGGGACCTGCTCAATCGTTAGACTGACACCAGCAGTAGACCTAATACCTGAAAAAAGAGATCCTGTCAGGGCCAGAGCCACTGAAATCCATAGATTAGGCACAATCGTGAAGGAAAATATGAAGATCCCGGCCATCAAAGCGGATAGGTAAGTTACGGGCCTTCTACCTAACTTGTTCACGAATCTGCTGCTGATCAGAGCGCCAAGAGTATAGCTCATGGCTGCGCCTATCATCAAGTAAGTAGCCATCCCTTTGGAAACCAAGAATTGTTGCCTGTAGAAAGAAATGGCATAAAGGCCTATGCCCGCCCAAGAAGCCGATGAGAGGGTACTGCCTACGAGACAGGCATCAGCGGATCTGTTTGAGAGCACTCCTTTGAAGCCATCGATTAAACTCCCTCTGCTTGATGGTTTTTGTTCACTCTCTGATTCGGATGGAAGGCCTTTAAAAGCCAATAAAAGACTCAGAATAGGTACAGGAAGCGCATAGACGAGGAACGGGAGCCGCCACCCCCCAACATCGCAGGTGAAGCGGATGACTGGAGCGCCGATGACATAGGCAACTGACCCGGTGGCCATGAGCAACCCTATGACACTAGCCCGCTTCTGCAATGGCAGATGCTTGGCGACAAGCGTCGTGGTCATTGGCGTCACCATGGCTCCTCCCAGTCCACCCAGAACGCTGAACATCAGGAACAGGATGAAGTTCGATGCTAGGCCACGGCCCAGTATTGCGACGCTGAGTAAGAGAAGGCCAGTCATAAGCAGTGATTTGTGCTTGAATCTAACGCTAAACATGCCCATGAGCAGAGCCGAGACGAATGCGGCGATTGAACCTGCAGTTCCTACCTGTCCGGTTACCCCGACGGGAAGCCCGAAGGTTAGCCCGATCTCAATGAGGAGGAGCGACATGATTATCCTAGACGGGGTCGTTGCGAAGTAGCTCACGGCCAAGGAGGGGAGGAACAACCTCCCTACAGAACTTTTTTCTCCGTTTTGATTCGATTCTTCATCCATTTCGTATCACTGCCTTTAGATTAGATGCATGCGTGGAATCAATTATCTAAATATAGGAAGTATTACTTTTTATAATGTATAGACTTTATCCGTGTATGTTTTTTTTAGAGAGAGTTAGTGAGAGGGGAAGCTACAGAGAGAGAATGTGTTTGGGTTTAGGGGACTAAACTATGGGGCGGCTACCCCGACTCCTCCACCATCTTGTCGATGCGCCTGATGGCATCGTCCAGGTTGTCCCGGGCCATCACGAGTAGCTCACGGATTATCTTGTACTTGTTCTTGAAGGTCTCTATGTCCCTCTTACAGACCTGCAACAGGTTGTCCATGTCCTTCAGGTCTTCGAGGAGTATCTCCTCGTGGGGCTGCTTATCGTTCTTGTCGACCATCAACATCCACACTATGAACTACGCCGTTATCGTGATAAAATTATGGATTGGCTCAGGATATAACCAGCAATTTGGTTTTACCCCATTATCATTCCTGTATATGGAGTAGAGATACACAATCCTAAGGTACGCCTTTTTTTAAATACAGGATGGTTGCAAGTGTAATCATGTCAGACACCCAGAAGGTAGTGGTCTCACTGGTACTGGGCTTGATAGTTGGGCTAGCCCTGGGCGTGGGTGGCACCTACTACATGCTGAACAGCCGGGTAAAGCAGCAAGCCGAAGAACACGAGGCCCAGTTAACCGATTTACAAAAGCAGCTAGAGACGGTGGTAAGCGGTAAGGAGGCGATAATATACAGCCTCGAAAAAGACGTCGCGAGCCTGGAGAAACAGGTTGCCGAGCTCGAGGAAAACGTCAGCCTTCTCGTCCAGGGCCAAGAGTCAGAGTCCCAGGAGTATATAGATGACCTTGAGGAACAGGTGTCGTCTCTACAGTCCCAGGTCTCGTCACAGAACGCCACCATCGTCACGTTGGAGACGCGGATCGAGGACATCGTCGAGTTTAACCTTCCACAACACTACCAGTGGCGATTCGATGGGTACGACCGATCCATGAACCTGTCAATACCATATGGGCTGTACTGGGAGTACCGTGACAAAACCCGACCCACGGAGTGGGAGGACTGGGCCCAGATGTGCAGAGACCCCGGCGACGACGCCTACATCAGCCAGATGGCCGACGAGTTCCTGTCGACGGCGTCGAGCGAAGACTTCACAGACGCGGAGACGGTGAACTACGTAGTCACCTTCGTCCACAAGATGCTCAACACCGAGGAAACCATCACTGCCCCATGGGACGAACACCCGAAGTACCCGATCGAAACCCTGGTCGACCTGGGCGGAGACTCAGAGGACACGTCGATACTGACGGCCGCCATACTGCACGAGATGGGGTACGACGTGTCGCTGATCTTCTTCGAAGACCTCAAACACGTAATAGTCGGAGTCGGCCCCGGCGAAGGAATATTCGGGACCTACTACGAGTCACATGGGACTCGGTACTTCTCCCTGGAGACGACGGGGGACGGGTGGAAGGTCGGCGAGAAACCGACAATACTCGACCCAGAGCAGATCCACGAATACCCCCTGAAATACTATTGAGCCAACGGATCTTCAACGAATCCGGACGCTCCCCACCGTATTCTAGGTTAACACGCCCAAAGTTCTCTGCACCCATAAGCTTGGGGTCGATGGGCTCGCAGAAGAGCACAGGGTGGATAGAATCCCCGGGTTCCCTCCTCTCTCGATGCTGGCCGGGGTGGCCCTGGTTCTGGCTCGGACAGTAACTCGATCATTACCATACGGATGCTTGCACCCTCCTTTCATTGTATGCAGGGAACGCCGCCTCTCCACATCATATATACGGCACCGAGCGTAAACATCGGCAGGACAGCCACATGGTTAACTGCGACAAGTGCGGCAAGGACGAGTACATGCCCTTCAGGTGCAAGTACTGCGGCGGCTACTTCTGCTCCGAGCACAGGCTCCCGGAGATGCACGAGTGCACCGGCCAATACGGCTACAGCCGAAGCACCACGGGCCAGACAGGTTTCCAGCCCACCGGGTACAGCTACACTTCGCGGCCCAGACGCACCCTGTTCTGGTTCAGCCAGACCGAGCTACGGGAGCTCGCCATAGGGCTCACAGTCATCCTGGCGATACCTCTCATAAGCTACTGGAGCAGGGTTCTGGCGAGCCCAGTCATCTTCAGCGCCTACTTCCTCATATTCGGGTTGGCCTTCATCCTCCACGAGGTGGCGCACAAGTTCGTGGCGCAGCGGCTCGGCTACTGGGCCGAGTTCAGGATCAACAAGCAGGGCCTCATGCTCACCCTCCTAAGCCTGCTCTCGCCCATCACGATCATCGCCCCCGGCGCCGTGATGATAGGCGGCCTGATGAACTGGGACGACTACGGCAAGGTGAGCATCGCGGGCCCCGCGACAAACATCGGGATGGGGCTGTTCTACTTCGCCGTCTACCTCGTCGCAGGCAGCCCGCTCGTAACAGTCCTTGCGCTGGCGGGCATGAACATCAACGCCAGCCTCGCTCTGTTCAACCTTCTCCCCTTCGGGGTCTTCGACGGGGCCAAGGTCATGAAGTGGAACCGGGCGGCGTGGGGCGCCGCCGTGCTCGCCGCGGGCCTCCTGTTCATCTTCTCGATGTAGCGCCGGGAGCATTTTATATCCCTGTGTCAAGGCTCGGCGTGGACGAGGGCAGGGTGTGACCAGACTCTTATCTATCTGAAGCGTATTCAAGTACGCCATGATAGTCATACCCGGACCCGCGTCCAAGAAACTGGGGGAAGCCATCGCGGTTAAGCTGGGGGTGCGCGCCAACCCTGTCGAGCACAGGCTGTTCCCCGACGGGGAGAGCTATCTACGGCTACCGACGGGCGTCGACGGCGAGACGGTGGTCCTCGTCCAGACCACGGCCCCCGACCCGGACAGGAAGACGCTGCAGCTCCTCATCATGGCGAGGACGGCTAAGGACCTCGGAGCTGCACGCATCATAGCGTGCGTCCCCTACCTGGCCTACATGAGGCAGGATAAACGGTTTCTGGAGGGGGAGGCGCTGAGCCTGGGTGTCATCCTCGGGCTTATGGAGGCCGCCGGGGTAGACGATCTCATTGTCGTCGACGCCCACAGCGCGTCGTCTCTCAGGGAGATGGAAGCGGGACACAGGGTGAAGGTGCACAACCTATCAGCAGTACCGCTCCTCGCCGAATACGTCAAGAAGCATGGATACGACGGCGCCTACAGCCTCTCCCCTGACGTGGGGGCCATACACCTCGCCGAGGCGGCGGGGAAGGTCCTCAGAGGCAGACACGGCTACTTCGAGAAGTCAAGGGACCGCCGGACTGGGGAGATAGAGATGAAGGTCAAAGACCTAGACGTCGACGGAGTAAACGCGGTGGTGTTCGACGACATCATAAGCAGCGGCGGCACCACGGCCCGGGCGATAGAGGGCCTGAAGCGTCAGGGAGCCGCCAAGGTGGCCACCGCCTGCGTCCACGCGCTGTTCATGCCGGGGGCCGAGGAGAGGATCGAGGCGGCAGGGTCGGACCTCATCGTGTCCACGGACACCGTGCAGTCCAAGCACGGCAAGGTCACAGTCGCAGGGCTAATAGCGGACTACGTGAAGACCCTCTGACCGATACCTATTTCACGTAGCCTACGGCAACCTATAGCGGCGAGATGATAAGCAGCAGGATAAAACTCAAGGTCCAGTCCGTGAAGGCCGTCAGGGACCCAGAGAACAAGGAGGCGTTCCAGATCGACTTCGTCGAGGTCCGCAGCAAGCCCCCCATGATCATGATGAGCAACCCCGACGTCCCCGAGGAGATCAACCAGATGGTGGTCCAGGTCACCAAGAGCTTCCAGGGCATCATGCCCGGCAGCCAGAGCAACACCTACGAGCAACGGAAGCTGACCCTCACACTCACAGGCGAGGAGCTTGAGAGCTTCAACATGAAGCCCTACCCCAACCAGCTCTACGAGCTCAGCATCACCGGGGGCCAGCTGAGCTTCAAAGAGCTATAGCCCTGAACCATTAGACGCGGCCCAAGGATTCTAAGCGAGCGTTTCCTCGTCCGTGGCAGGCGACCACTCAAGCTTTTATCGTCCCCGACGTCTTCTTCAAGGGAGCCCTCCATGAGAGTAGTCTTCCTAGGAACCAGCGGCAGCATGCCCACCCCGCGGAGGGGCAGCAGCAGCGTGGTGGTGAGGCTGGGCCGCGACCTCATGATGTTCGACTGCGGCGAGGGGACGCAGCGCCAGATGGTCCACGCCAGGGTTGGGTTCAGGCGGAACATGAAGATACTCCTGACGCACCTCCACGGCGACCACGTACTGGGGCTGCCCGGGCTCCTGCAGACCATGAGCCTCCTCAGACGGGAGAGGCCGCTGGACGTCTACGGGCCAGAGGGGACCGTAGAGTACGTCAAGGCGTTCAGCGAGACCCTGGGGGGCCCCACCTTCCCCGTCATAATCCACGAGATACAGGAGCCAGGCGTCGTTTACAGCGACGACAGGCTTGACCTCGTCGCCGTCAGGTCCAGCCACAGGGTGGAGAGCTGGAGCTACGGCCTCCTCGAGAAGCCAAGGCCGGGCAGGTTCCACCCAGACAAGGCTAAGGCCCTCGCCGTCCCCGAGGGCAGGCTCTGGCACACGCTGCAGCACGGCGAGGCGGTTACCGTGGAGGGCAGAACCGTCGAGCCCATGCAGGTCTCCGATCCGCCGAGGCCGGGCAGGAGGATCGTCTACAGCGGCGACACGAGGCCTTATCCCGAGATGATCGAGCTAGCCGGGGGCGCCGATCTGCTCATCCACGAGGCCACCTTCAGCCACGAGCTGCAGTGCAGGGCGGATGAGGACGGCCACACCACGGCCCGGGAGGCCGCGGAGGTGGCGAGGGAAGCCGGCGCCAAGAGGCTCGCGCTGGTACACATAAGCTCAAGGTACTTCGACCCAGGTGAGCTGCTGGAGGAGGCGAGACAGGTCTTCGAGGACGTCTTCGTCGCCGAGGACATGATGGAGATCGAGCTGCCGCAGCCTAGATGAGGGGGCTCAGGTAGTCGAGGCATCGGGGCATCTCGCTGTAGGACTCGACGACGACCCAGCCGCTGAACCCGTTTCCCCGCAGCCTGTCCATCACCCTCCCCCATTCTATGCCGCCGTCTCCGATGGGCAGATGCTGGTCGGTCTCGCCGTCGTTGTCGCTGACGTGGACGTGCCTTATACTGTCCCTGAAACGCCGTATGAACTCCCCCACCTCGCCTCGGAGGTTGGCGTGGGCCACGTCGAGCACCATGCCCATCTCGTACTCCATCTCCGCGTAGAACAGCTCAAAGTCCTCGACGGAGACCAGCAGATAGGGCATGGAGTCGGGGACGTTCTCTACGAGCAGGTCCACGCCGTACTCCTCGGCGTACCTTAGGAGCCAGTTCAGGGACCTGAGGTTCAGCTCCCAGGCCCGCCCCTTCATGAACCTGTCCGTGGCCGTCGTCCAGCCGGGGTGCACCACGACGCACGCGGCGTCGAGATCGCTGGCGAACCTGATGGAAGCCCGTATCCGCTTGAGTATCCACTCCCTGATGAGGTCGTCGTCCGCAGCCAGGTTGGTGTCCGCGTAGGGGGCGTGGATGCTGTAGCTCAGGTCGTAGCTGGCCCTGAGCTCCTGGAGCCGCTCAACCAGCTTAGGGTTCAACGCGTGGTGACCGCTGTCCGCCAGCTCTATGTTCCGTGTGCCGAGGCCCAGGAGGTCGGGGAAGACCTGCTCCAGCGGCCTGTCCAGGAGGTGGAGCGTGGAGGCTGCCAGGTTCATTCGCTGTCAGACACAAGGTTACAGGGCTCCACATAAGCCTTTTATCCCGTGCCTCAGATGCAGACTCGATAAGGTGGTGTTTTGATTCAGCTGAAGGACGGGGTCACCTGGGTGGGCGCCGTGGACTGGGACATCAGGAACTTCCACGGCTACATCACCCACAGGGGAACGAGCTACAACGCCTACATCGTTCAGGGGGAGAAGACGGCCCTCGTGGACACCGTGAAGGCGCCGTTCTACGAGACCATGCTCCGCCACGTCGAGGAGGTCATCGACCCCAGGGACCTGGACTACATCGTGGCCAACCACGCCGAGCCGGACCACTCCGGGGCCCTCGCGAGGATCGCCAAGGAGGCTCCAGACGCCAAGATCGTCACCAGCGACAGAGGGATCCCTGTCCTCAAGAAGTACTATGGCGAAATGGACCTCATCAGCATCAAGGAGATGCCCCAGGTGGACCTGGGCGGCAAGACCCTCAGCTTCACCCCGGTGCCCATGGCCCACTGGCCCGACAGCATGGTGAGCTACATCCCCGAGGACAGGCTGCTCCTGAGCAACGACGCCTTCGGCCAGCACATAGCGTCCACGGCCCGTTTCAACGACGAGGTTGACCAGGCCATCCTCTGGCAGGAGGCCACCGCCTACTACGCTAATATATTGATGCCCCTGAGCCGCACCGTCAACAACGCCGTAAAGGCTCTCGCAGGCCTCGACATAGAGATGATAGCGCCCAGCCACGGCGTCATATGGAGGAAGGACGTCGGCGACATATTGGCGACGTACAAGCGGTGGGTGGGCGGCGAGACGAGGCCACGGGCCGTCATCGCCTACGACAGCATGTGGAAGAGCACCCAGGAGATGGCGTACGCCATAGCCGAAGGCATAGGCAGCACCGGCGTCGAGACACGGGTCTTCAACCTCACCGAGACCCACCGCAGCGACGTCATCACCGAGATACTTGAGGCCCGCGCCGTCCTCGTGGGCAGCCCCACCCTAAACAACCACGTCTACCCGACGGTCGCCGGGTTCCTCGCCTATATGCGGGGCCTCAAGCCCCCGAACAAGATAGGGGCCGCCTTCGGCAGCTACGGCTGGGCGGGCGGAGCCAAACGGTTCGTGGAGGAGCAGATGAGGCTCGCCGGCATCGAGCTCGTGGAGAACGACCTCGACTTCAGCTACAAGCCCACGGAGGAGGAGTGGCGGAAGTGCTACGACTTCGGCGTATCGATGGCCGAGAAGATCCTTGAAGGATAGACTCCTTCCTTATATGAACAGGTAGTTCACGTAGAAGGCCATCTGCAGCCAGGTGAGCACCGTGCTTAACAGGGCGCCCGCCGTGATCTGCTTCTTGTCATGGGCCTTCAGCTCTAGCCTCGCCCAGGCGACCGGCAGGAACAGCATGAACAGCGGCAGCATCCGCGTGCCCAGGAGGTAGACCAGAGCTGTGACGGGGCTCGTGACCCCGGAGGCGTGGACGCTGATCTTCCACTTGAACGTGATCACCAGCAGCACTATGCCGTTAACTAGGTAACAAGCCATGAGTGCCGTTATCGGCGGCGGCGCGTTGACGATGATGAGGGCCACGGCTCCCATCACGTAGGACGTGATGGTGGCGAGGAAAGGTATGAACCTCTCCCGCCTGTTCGTGGCGTAGAAGTCAGAGATGACGCCCTTCTTCAGCATCGCCACGACAATGCCGATGGGGAGGAAGCAGCCGAAGAAGCCGGTGACGGCGAAAAGCTTCAGCGTGTCCCCGCGACCGTACCTCAGTATGAGTGGTATGAACGTGAGCAGGGTAATCAGCGGAGCGTTCATGACGGCTGATACAAGAGACGCCAGCTGCTTTCTATCCAAGTCGATGGCTCCTATGGTGCATAGACTCGCTTCTACTGCTTATATCTCTTTATTCTCTTCGCTATATATTTGCTCGCAGCAGTAAGCCACTTCTTCCCCGTCTTCCTCCACGACCACCCTCATCAGCACGCATCTCTCGTTCTCGGGTTGGCCGCATATCTTGCATTTCATTATCTTACTCATTTTTTGGATTTTTCTCCTTGTAGCTCTTTATTGCCTCGTGGAGCGCGTCGGCCGCGAGGTTGCTGCAGTGCATCTTCACGGGGGGCAGCCCGTCCAGCGCTTCCGCGACGTCCTGGCGGGAGATTTTGAGAGCCTCGTCGAGGGTCTTGCCCTTGGCCAGCTCCGTGGTCATGCTGCTGGTGGCGATGGCGGCGCCGCACCCGAAGGTCTTGAACTTGATGTCCTCGATGCGGTCTTCCTTGACCTTGATGTACATGGTCATCAGGTCGCCGCACACGGGGTTGCCTACGGTGCCCTCGGCGTCTGCGTCCTTCAGCTCGCCGACGTTCCGGGGGTTCTTGAAGTGTTCCAGTACCTTCTCGCTGTACATCTATCTCAGCTCCTCGGGCGTGAGAGGCGACATGGCTCTCAGCCTCTCTACGACGCCCGGCAGCTCCTGTATCACGTATTCCACTTGATCGGGGTTATTATTCTTTCCTAGGGTGAAGACCAGGCTGCCGTGGGCCTCCTCGTGCTTGAGGCCGCAGGCCAGCAGGGTGTGGCTGGGCTCCAGGGTCTTGGCGGCGCACGCCGAGCCTGTGCTCAACTGTATCCCCAGGTCGTCGAGGCTGAGTATGAGGGCCTCCCCCTCTATGTAGCTGAACCTTATATTGGCGTTGTTGGGCAGCCGTTTGGCGGGGTGGCCGTTGAGGTAAGACTCCGGGATGGCGGCGAGCACCCCCTCTATGAGCCTGTCCCTGAGGGCGGTGAGTCTCGTGGACTCCGCCTCCATCTCTTGTTTCGCGAGTCTGGCGGCCTCCCCCATCCCCACGACGCCGGGGACGTTCTCGGAGCCTGAGCGTATGCCGTTCTCCTGGCCCCCGCCTATCATGTGGGGCTTCACCCTCACCCCCTTCCTTATGTAGAGGGCGCCGACGCCCTTGGGGCCGTAGATGTCGTTGCTGCTCAGGGTCATTAGGTCGACACCCAGCTCAGCCACGTCTAGAGGAACTTGGCCGTTAGCCGCCGTGGCGTCCGTGTGGAACAGGGCGCCGCGGCTGTGCGCCAATTCGGCGGCCTCCCATATGGGCTGCAGGGTCCCTATCTCGCCGTTGGCGGCCATGACGGTCACCAGCACGGTGTCGTCGTCCACGAGCTTCTCCAGCTCCTCCAGGTCGAGCACCCCTGTCTCGTCCACGGGGCACTCGGCAACCTCGAAGCCCATCCTGGACAGCTCCTTGCATATGTTTAAGACGGAGATGTGCTCGACGGCGGACCTCACGACTTTACTGCCTTCCTTCCTGTTGCGTAACGCGCCGCCCAGGAGGGCGAGGTTGTTGGCCTCGGTGGCGCCGGACGTGAACACGATCTCGGACGGGTCGGCGTTGATCAGCTGGGCGACGCTGCTCCTCGCCTCCTTCAACGCCTCAAGCGCCTTGAACCCCTCCGAGTGGAACGAGGCGGGGTTGCCGAAGCTCTCGGTATAATACGGCTTCATGGCGTCGAGGACGCGGGGGTCGACCGGGCGCCCCGCGCCGTGGTCCATGTAGACTCTGATGGACATCACTTCTCCAAGAGATACCATGGATTATAAAGAATGGGTGGAACTTGGGGGGCCTCGTGATCCGGGTTTGTCTCCAAAGTTTCTTCAATCGATGATTTTATGTAAATATAATACTTATTACTTTTCAATAATTTTTTAATAAATCTCGCTAATTTGTCTGCCGTGCGTGTGTGCAATGGGGAAATGCAATGTATGTGGACTAGATGTCCCTGTTCTTTACACTTGTGAGCGGTGCGGGAATCGGTACTGTTTCTACTGCGGAGACCTGTCGAAGCGTAGATGCGTCAAGTGCGTCACCGAGGAAGAGGGGGAGGTCTTCGACAGGGAGGACTGGATGGTGACGTTGGAGCGCTTCAGGACGTGAAGGCTACTTCCTTATGAGGAGGGTCACCTCGTCGCCGTCCCTCGTGACGCCGAGCACCTCGTAGCCCATCCTCTCGGCCAGCCTGCGGAGGTCGGCCTCGGCGGCGGGGTCGTCGGCGGAGACCTCCAGTACCTGGCCCTTCTCCAACTCGTCTAGCGCCATCCGCGTCCTGAATATGGGCTCGGGGCAGTAGAGCCCAGTGCAGTCCAGCACCTTGTCGGGTTCCAATGTGGTTCGCTCCGTTCCCCGGCGGCCGGGGTGGTAATAGGTGAAGCGAAACGGGGCGATTTAAAACGAGTGGTGGCGGATGCACATGGAAGCCCCATGATGGGGTCCATGAGGTGCTCGGGGCATATCAGACGAGTAGGTTATACAGGAGGTATCCGTCCAAGGCGAGGAGGAAGAGGAACAGAGCAACTATGATCCTTGCGCTCACACGGTCCACGTCCTCCGGGTCGTCGAGGCTTGCCGTCACCCCGCTGAGCGCCGCGGCCAGCGGAGCCAACGAGAACAACGGCACCAGCCAGGAGCCGTCCACCCTTCCAGCCGGGGACACGGTGAAGATCATCGAGGCGACGGCAGTGACGAGCACAGCCAGCAGGGCTGCTCGGCGTCTCCCCAGCATAACGACGATGGTCTTCTTGCCGTGGCTTCTGTCCACCTCCATGTCCGGCAGCTCCAGGCTCAGGCTGAGGACGAAGCCGTAGAGCATCAGCGGGACGGAGACCAGTAGGAGCGTGTCGTCGAGGACCCCCGCGGCGGCGACGTAGCCTACGGCGGGCACGGCGAAGCCGGTGCCCACGGCTATTGTGGCCTCGCCTAGGCCGCGGGCGTTGAGCCGAGCCGGCGGCGACGAGTACATCCAGCCCAGGGCCACCGCCGACGCCGCCACCCATAGCAGGGTGGGCGGGGAGACCCCCATGACGACCATGAATGCGGCCACCGTTAGAGCCGCGGCGGAGAAGAAGATGGCTGTGCTCAGCGCGGCTGGCCGGGTCCCTGGGTGCGCCACGAGGGCGTTGCTTCTCCCGAAGGCTTTGGGCGGAGAGTCTCTGTCTATCTCTACGTCGAAGTAGTCGTTGCTGAAGTGTGTGGATAGGTCGCCGGCCAGCACCACCGCGTATCCCAGGGCGAAGTGGACGGGGTTGAACCCGCCTCCCAGGTTCAGCGCCAGAAGCGCCCCGAGGAGGTAGCCCAGGAAGCCGCCCGCCACTATGTGTGGGCGCATGACTCTCGCGAGGACCCTGAGGCTATCCACGATACGCATCCACTCTGTTTGTGCTGTCACCAACTGTTGAGGGATATGGTTTTTAAACGATGGGGTGATGACAGCCTTCTATGGCTCTGGAGTCGCTGAGACCCTACCTTGATCTGACGCGGCTGCACTTCTTCTTCGTCTGGCCGCTCCTCTTCTGCTCGGGGCTGTTCCTGAGCTTCCCCAGGTACGGGGGGTTCAGCTGGGCTCTGGTGGGGAAGGCCGCGTCCATAGCGCTCCTCGGCTTCGAGGCCGGGTTCGTGCTGAACGACCTCGTGGACAGCGATATCGACGCGAGGGACGTGGAGCACAGTCTGACGCGGTACTGGAGGCCCTTCGGGACCAGGCCCATACCCTCCGGCTCCGTCTCACGGCGCCAGGCTTTGACGCTGTTCCTCGCCCTCGTAGCCGCCGCGTCCGCCCTCATTCTCACGTTGCCGTACCCTAACTCGGTGTACGTCTTCGCGATCATGGTGTACAGCTACGGCATGGAGTACTATTACCAGGTGAAGAAGAGGGATCAGGCGGCGCCGCTGGCCCAGCTCCTGGGCCGCACCGACTTCTCCCTGTTCCCCGTCGCGGGCTACCTTTGCAACGGCAGGCCTGATATGGTCGCCTTGCTCTACTTCCTGTTTTTCTATCCTTTTGCCCAGGCTCATCTGGGCGCCAACGACATCGTCGACGCGGTGAACGACGAGGCCCGGGGGTTGATGACGGTGCCCCTCCTCTACGGTACGCGGGGGACGAAGAGCTGGATACTGGTGTTCACGGCTCTCCACGTGCTGGGTGCGGCGCTGTTCGCACGGGTCCACGGCGTGGTCGCCGTCATCGGCATTGCTGTGGGTATTCTGCTGTTATCCGCGGCGAACCTGCTCATCCATAGGGGTGAGTCCCAAAGCGAGTGGATGAGGGCGCTGCCGTTGTTCCACGCGGCGATGCTGATCTACGTGGCCTCCATGATAGCCGACTACTTCTTCTGAGGGGCTTGGCTTCTCTCAGTATCCTCTTATCCATGTCCTGGCGACGTTGAACAGGATCAAGATAGCTATAAACGCTATGACGAGGGTGAATATGTTTGGCGCCGCGATGGCCCTCGCCTGGGTGTATATGAAGTACAGAATGACGAACGCAGCTATGGCGACTAGGGTGACCTGAATCTGCCTCATAGGTATCTCAACGGCGATGCTACGCATACTTAGAAAGGTTTCGGAGAGTGGAAATATGAGTTGGTGGGCCGGGCAGGGATCGAACCTGCGACCATCGCCACGTCAAGGCGATGTCATACCACTAGACCACCGGCCCCCGCGCGTCCTATAGGGAAGAAAAGAAGGGTAAAAAGTTTACCGGTGGAGCCCCACCAGCCCCATCCGCTCCAGGTACCCGTACCACGCCACCAGGTACTCCAGATCCGTCTCACCCCGCTCCAGCCGGACCCGCTCACTGATCTCGTGGAGGCTCCGCACGCCGTCAGTCCAGTACATGGCCAGGGTGCCCACGCCCCTGCCCAGGGGGTGGTCCTTCCCCAGCTTCCTGAGGTTCTCCCGCTCCAGGTGGCTCAGCTTCCTGTCCCAGTAACGGGTGCTCACCGGGCCCCTGTAGAGCCGCCTGGGCACGACGGCCATGGCCTCGGTCTCCAGCCTGGTGCGCCTCCTCTTCCTGTACTTCTTGGCCTCGACGCCGCTGGCCCCCAGCACCGTGTTCAGCGACTCCGCCGCCATCTTGACCTGGCTCTTCGTAGTCCGCTTAATGTCCTTGGTGAGGGTCTGGATGGTCTTCCATACCCTGTCGTCGCCCGGCGCCAGCCTCGCCGCCGACTCCACGGCCTTGAAGGCGACCTCCATCCAGTACGCTGCGTGCGTCTTCAGCAGCCGCACCGCCTCAGGTATCTCCTCGGGCGTGTTCACTGCGTCCTCGACGTAGCCCCTGAATCGTTCTAGGAGTCGCTTCTTCTCCCTGGCGTGGGTCTCGGAGGCGATCCACGTGGCCTCCGCTGGGCCGACGGACGCTATGAAGTACGCGTAGGTGGCGGTGACCAGTGCAGCCCTGCGGAGCATCTCGGGGTCCACCTTGTCCATGGTGTCGTAGCTCGTGTGCCAGAACTTGTCGGGCCACTGGATGAGCATGGGGCATCCGACGCCCACCGAGGGGTCGCTGTAGACGTAGTGGTCGCTGCCGCCGCTGAAAGGCGTCTCCGTGTGCCTGAACAGGGCGTAGCTGCTGCTTCCGCCCAGGTTCTTGACCTCGCCCGTCACCTCCTTGAAGACGGCGGCCATGACGCTGTTCACGTAGCTGGGGAACGCCTCGGGCGTCCGCTCCACGATGAAGCTGCCGCCGGTGACGCACTGCCTCTCGCCAACCATGTCCAGGTTCACGGCGGCCACCATCCTGGGGATGTCAGCCTCGTTGGCCGCCAGGTACGCGTAGCTGCCGCTCATCTCCGGCACCAGGGTGAACTTGATGGTCCTCCTGGGCTTGGCGAGCCTGCCCTCCGCCATCAGCTTGGACAGCGCCCGCGCCGCCTCCATGGCTGAGGCGCTGCCCGACGCGTTGTCGTTGCAGCTGGGCTGGGGGTGGCAGATGTGGGCGACCACCACCACCTGCTCGTCGGATTCACCCGGGATGGTGGCGACGGCGTTGTCCAGCTTGCCCTCGTAGAGGCTGCCCACCACCTTGGCACGGACCTTCACCGGCGTCTTGCCCTCCTTCACCAGGTCGCGGAGCCACCTCCCCCTCCGGGGGGTCAGCACGAACCCGTAGGCGGGCTTCTCGTCGCCTGCCCACCAGAAGCTGGTGTACTTGAGGGCGTCGTCCAGCTCCCCCTCCGGCAGATCGGGCTCCCTGACCCAGGTCCCGTAGTAGATTAGGCCCAGGGCGCCGCGCTCCTCCACGGCGAGCCGGTGGACCCTGGTGACGTCGCCGTCTGTGAGCACCATCCTGCCCGCGACGTCCAGCCCCTTGTAGTCCTTCTGCTCCTCCCCCTTGCCTACGTAAACGACCTCGGCCTCGACGCCGCCGGGGGGCGTGGGGTGGCTGCGCTGTATGAGGCTGAGCTTCGCCTCGCTCCACCGGGCGAGGAACCGCGCCTTCTCCGCGGGCTCGACGAGCCTGAGCTCGGCGTCGAAGCAGTCCCACTCCTTGAACATGAGGCTGCTCCACGCGAACCCCTTGCCGTCGGCGGGGTAGCTGTGGATGTCGGCGTCGATGCCGGCTGCCTTCCACGTCTCCACGGCGAACCTCACGGCGTCCCTGAGGCCGGGGCTCGCCTGTATCCTGTGGTGGCGGCTTATCTCGGCGACGTAGTTGTACGCTATCTCGCCCGAGACCTCATCCTTGAGCATCTCGAAAACCTGTCTAAACATGATTATTTCTCGGCTTACGACGATATAGGGTTTTCACGTCTGACCGTAACCGTGATAAAACGGTGCAGCTAAGTTGATGTGTTCCGCGTTGTCAGGATGCCGAGGATCCACTACCATCCCTGCCCCCAGGCCCTGGGAGAGTACAACCACGTCACGGACACCATCATACTCCACGCCGGCCTCAAAAGGTACAGGGAGCTCCACGACGCCATCCGCCGCCACGAGCGGGAGCACGCCCGCATCTTCAGGGAGCACAGCGGCTGGCTCAAGCGGCTGGCGCTGAATGTGAAGCTCGACTACAAGGCGCGGCTCACCGGCGCCACAAGGGTGCCCCGTGAGCTCCTCCAGGAGCTGAGCCCTTCTACGCTGAAGGACGACGTTTACCAGGCCCTGTACATCCTCACCTATATCCCGATACTGGTGGCCGAGGGCCTTTACTACAGCTTGAAGAGGCTACTCGGGTCTGAGTAAGGCTTTTATTTTCTCCGCTGGGTGTATTTGTGCGTGCCGCCGTAGCTCAGCCTGGGAGAGCGCCCGGCTGAAGACCGGGGTGCCGAGTGTTCAAATCACTCCGGCGGCACCACCCAAAACCCTGTTCTAAGACCTTCTTGAGATTTTTTATGGGGACGAGCGTGTTCAATCCATCTTCTGTCTCTCATTTTTTTTTCTGTTATCACAGGTAGCAGGTGATAAGCGGGAATTTTTTTTTCCAAATAGGCGGTTACCGTCTATATGAGAAAGAATTTTTATCAACACAGCTCCTCGCCTTCCATCCATTCCCTACACAAGTACAGCTGCGCCTTCGTCTGTTAGAAGACGCCGAGTATTTGCAGGCTCCATGTCAGACTCCACACGAGTTCCTCCAAAATCCTCTCCGACGCCAAACCGCATCCCGCCCACTGTATACGACTCTCTGGCGGCATCAATCTTATCAATATAATACATCTACTACATAGCTCATGGTTTCTGAGAGCGTCTGGCTTGAATATCTGACATGGGTCGAGGCTGAAGAGGCTTTCAAACGCTGCGAGGTGGTGGTGATCCCGCTTGGGGCGAGGACCAAGGAGCATGGCCCCCACCTGCCCCTGAACAACGACTGGGTCATGGCAGAGTACCTAACGGAACGGATCGCAGCGGAGGTGCCCGTGGTAATCATGCCGACCCTGCAGTACGGCTACTATCCCTCCTTCACCGAGTACCCCGGCTCGGTCACCCTGAGCCTAGAAACCTCTAAGAACATGGTCAAGGAGATATGCCTCAGCCTCAGCGAGTACGGAGTGAAGAAGTTCTACGTGCTCAACACGGGGATCAGCACCCTCCGCGGCTTGGAGCCTGCACGGGAGGAGCTGGAGAAACACGGCGTAGCCCTCAGATACACCGACCTGCTCAAAGTGGACGAGGAGCTGCCTCCTTTCCTGGAGCAGGAGGGAGGCACCCACGCCGACGAGTCCGAGACCAGCATGATGCTCTACATCAAGCCCGAGATCGTGGACATGGCTAAGGCCGTGAAGGACTACCACCCACTCGATGGCAGGGGGCTCACGAGGGACCCTGAAAACCTTGAGGCGGGAGCCTTCTCCGCCACGGGGACATACGGTGACCCGACTCTGGCTACGCGGGAGAAAGGCATGATGATAGTCGAAGCCGCTGTGAAGGAGATCGTGAAAGAGATCGAGGAATTGATCAAACAATGATATTCAAACTATTGTTCTTGAAAAAATGAAAGGAACCTCTCGCCGAAGCAATGTTCCTTCGCATCTAACTCATCGTAGCTACTTGTGGAGTTTCCAGGCCGGGAGAACCGCCAGCCCGTTCTCGGTCAGCACCCTGGCGGTCCTGTTCAGGGCGTCGTGCTTGTCCAGGTAGTTCCGCGTCAACGCAGGCATCAGCCCCCGCGCCTCTATGTCCTTCTTGGGTATGAAGTAGTCCAGGATGTCCGACTGGTGCTCCCGGGTCTCCTCTACGCTGGGCACGCCGCCCTCGTGCTTGGCGCTGATGTCCGCCACTTTGCCCGCGATCTCCACCAGCTCGTCCAGCCTGTCGTAGGGCTGCCTGACGATGCTCTTATAGGTCTCTGTGATGTGGTGCTCCAGCCGGGTTCCGTCCAGCCCTAGGGAGTCCCTGATGTACCCGGACTGCTCCAGCGTCCAGTTGTCCACCGAGTTGGAGAGGTTGAACCCGATGAGCGGAGTCGAGCCGTCCTCCCTGCTGAACATCTTGGCGCCGATGAGCGTCCAGAGTGCCGCGTAGGGGTTGTCGTTCCCCATGAACACGCTGATCTTGAACCTTACGTCGACGCCCATCTTGTAGAGGAGGTAGCCGAGGGTCACCGTTCCCGGGTTCACGTTCAGCACCTCAGACACGCCGTGCTCCGTGTAGTAGTGCAGAAGCTCGTCCACCCACCTCAACGCATACCTGTTCGGCACCCCCACGCCGCCGAAGTACCCCGTGATGGTGTCGGGGCCCCCCAGGTGCACGTTTATCGGCGCCCCGTCGGGCCCAGGCAGGGTGCCCTTGTTGTCCAGCGTCTGCACGTAGGTGGCGCCCATGATCTTTGTGGCCGCCGAGAACGCCGCTATGTCCCCGTCCTCGACCTGCTCCGTCATAGACCTGACCCGGATGTACCGGGCGGGCATCAGATCCCCGTCGGCGATGGCCTTCCGGGCCTCCTCCACCACGAAGGGGAAGAAGTTGCAGGCGCTGATCTCCAGAGTCACGGCCAGCGACTCGTCGAACTCGACGGACCCAGCCCTGTCGCCGAGGATCTTCCTCCTGTACTCGTCGAGGCCTATGAAGGCCCCGTCATCCCTCTGGTCCTGAAGCCAGAGCAGGTCCTTTAGGAACCGCGGGTTCTTCTTCTCGAGGCGGCCCAGCAGGATCTCGAGCCGCTCAGACTCATTCGCCTTGCGGTTGATCTCCTTCACCCCGCCGTGCTTCTCGACGATGTCGACCAGATCATCCACCAAGGGGTTGCCGAGTTTCACCAGAAACTCGTTTATCTCCTCGAGGCTGCGAGGAGAGACTCTCAATCTCTCTCTGAGGTCATCCAACGATGGTAACGCCCCTTAGTGGAGTCATCTAGTATTTTCAAGGCTTGGAGTCTCCTTTTTCTCGATGGTGGCCACAATCTTACCGTCCCTGACGGTGAGGCTCCACTCAACGGTGTCGCCGTGTTGAAGCTTCAAGGCCTCCGCGACGCCCTGGGGGATGGTGCCCCGAAGGGATGGGGAGCCGGGCCTGATCTGAAACACCTTCGACTTCATAACATTACGCATTGGGTTGTCACTATTTATTAATTTACCAACGGTTATATTTATGTATTGCCCTATAGATAGGTTTATATAAAACCTCTGTGTAGGGCAATATGGAGGTCTGGAAGGTGAGGAAAGCGGTAAAGGTGGGCTACAAGGCGCGGCCCGGGTGCTTCGGCACCATGTACAAGCTCAGCGAGTCCGAGATATGTGACCGGTGCGTCCTCGGCGGCTGCCGCCACTTCAACGACTGCGAGAAGTGGAGCGCCTCAAGGAAGGCGACGAATAACGGCCCCGCGATCCCAATGGAGATCGCGACCGACCACGAATATAGGATCAGGTGGTGAACGTGACGAGCCATGTCGCGGACAGACTAGTCCTCTTCGACGCGATGGTGGAAGAGAGGCCACCGGCGATGAGGCCCCGCCGGCGAAGTGACCGCAAACTCTTCACCCTCGGCGACCTGGCCAACGCGGGACGCATCATCGGCTTCATGGCGCCGCCGCCCCCCCGCTGCGTATGCGGGGGCCCAGACTATTACTTTTACATAGATAATAGCCGAGACCGCCTCATCGCTGAGTGCAGAGATTGCCGATATAAGCGGGTCTGGAGTGTCCCGGGGAAAGGTTGGGGGCCCTTCACATGACGCCGCCCATGTTGAAGCCGGGGGTCCTCCACGATGAGATCGTGAAGCTAACCCGGGCCCTCTACGAGGCCGCCGACGCCAACATCGAGGCCCTCTATGAACCCATCCGGCTCTTCGGCGGCACCACGATCCGGGTGTTTTTCGTTCTCCACGTTCAGGACGGCCCCATAAGCGCCGTCGAGGTCGCTCGGGTGGCGAGTCTCCCCCTCCGCAGCGTCTACCGGGGCCTTGAGCAGCTCGTCGACGCCGGGATGGCTGAAAAGGATGGTCCCGTGTTTAGACTCGCGCCTCGTTACCGCCGGGTTAGTGTTTAACCCTTTTTTCTAGTATTGGGCTCTGAAATTATTGAAGGGCCCCCAGGCCTTGCCGTCCTTGGACCACACACGCTTGTACTTACAGGTCCTGCACTCGGCCATGAGGCGATCCCGGCCGTCGATGTAGAGCCAGTAGCCCCACTCGCCGCCACATATGCAAGGCGGGGGCGTGAAGGCGTCATAGGCAAGAATCTTGTTAATGTTTTGAAGGTCTCCCCAGGTAAAACGTGTTAACGACCCGCGCCGGGCGCGACCCAGACGTTTCGGGGGCTTCTCCTCTGTCATCTCGTTAAGAGGGGTGGCGAAAGTCTCGCGCCGGGTCTGAGACACCAAAAAAAATAAAGGGTGTAATTACGCCCGAAATAAAAAAAGGTGAGTCTACCTGTAGATCACGCGTCTGACGGGCTCCGTGGGCTCCGGCTCGGCGAGGGCTTTGAGGATGGTTTGAACCAGGCGGGGTGTGAACCCCAGGGCCCCCAGCTCCGCCGCCGTCCACCGTTTGGCCCCACCGTTGAGCCGGGCGAGAGATTCATAGTACGCTTTAGGACCGTACTCTTCGGAGATGTCCAGTTTGAGGAGGGCGACCCATTCAAAAAATGCTTTGGTGCCCTTCTCTATGCCGCGGAAGTCGAGGTGCTGTTTTAGTATTTTTGCGAAGTCCTTGTGCATTTTGGTGTCTCCCATTATCGCATCAACCTATCCGTTGCCTGGGTTGCCTTCGCTACCGCGCGGACCACGGCGTCGACATCCTGCTCCTTGGTGACTGTGCCGATGTTGACGACGACGGTCGTCTTGGATGTGGTGGCTATATTGGCGCCGGCTGTGCCGGTGGTCCTTTTCTGTTCGGCGGTGTCGTAGCTGATGTTTTCAAGTACGGCGGTGGTGATCGTGTTGCGCCAATTCGCCAGCGACTCCTGGACTGTGAGGCCCTCCTCACCTTTCTTCTGATAGGCGGGTTCTGCGCCGGCGGGTAGGAACTCGTTAAAGGGGCTCTCGACCGTCTGGCCCGCTCTATAGGCTAGAATATCGGGGGCGGTCATTAGGCCCACCAGCCCAGCGCCGGCGACGAGACTCGCGCCCGCGGCCCCGGCGGTGGTTCCGAGGACTGCCCCGGCGGCGACTTCGGCGGCAGCGACCGCCGCGCCAATGCCTGAGAAGGTCCCGTAAAGCTTCTGGAGCTCATATATTTTTAGGATGACCTGCCCCGTTATGCCGAGCATCCCTATCATACTCTGAACGACCGCCAACTTCCCCCAGCCCTCGTCACTGGCGGCCTTCTTGTAACGGGCCTGGGCCTCGGTGAGGTTGTCCCACGCCGCCTGATAATTGATGCTATCTTCGCCGTAGAGGTCAAGCGCCGTATTTACAAGTGTCTGGGCCTCCGACACGTCCCGGAGGGCGTCGCCGAGCCTGAGCTCCGCGAGGTTCCTCTGGTTGACGATGCCGATGAGCTGGTTGCCGAGGCTGCCGACACTCCTCATGACGCTCAGGTGATCATAGTAGGCCATATACTGGTAACGGTAGACTTGACTAAGGTAGCTTTGGGCCCTTCCCTCTTCGAGGACGACACGACTGGCGTCGAGGCGGGTTTTCCTGAGCCGCTCCAGCCCGTTCTCTACCTCCTGGAAGGGCTCACGCGTCTGGTTGACGGCCTCGATCATAAAACGTATTCTGGCGCTGCTCATGGTGGTGTCTCCTAGTCGATGTAGATCGCGGCGTACTCCGCTAGCTTGGTCGCCAACCGGACTAGTCCACCTTCAAGGGCGAAGGTCCCGTTGACGTAGGCCTGGGCGTGGGGAGGCTCTTTTCTGAGGTCCCGGACGAGTTGGCGCACCTTCTTGAACGTCGCGTCGTCGGGGATGCCCTGAGTCAGGGCCAGCGTGAAAGGCACCACGTATTTCACCCGGAGCGGCTCCTCAAACGCCAGTTTCCGGGCATCTGCGACCCTCTTCGATCTCTCCAATTTTTCGATCCTCGCGAGGGCATCAACGCGGTCCTTCTCGGCCCCCTTCTGGGCCTGTTCATTCATAGCCCGGAGCTGAGGGGTGAGGTCGCCCGGCCTATATCTCTCCTTTTTGGTCGCCAAGATTATTCCTTCCTGTAAGACTCGTACTTGACTGAAGGGTCCTCAGAGGTAACTAGGTATTTCGCTTCCAGGTCCTCGCCACTGATCGTGTAGTTCTCTTGTAGGTAGGTCCTCAGGAGCCTGAGCTCAAGCGTCTCGATAGACAGCTCCGTGATCTGGATCCGGCACTCCGTCATGATCAGCACATGGCGGGCCTGTTCCCCTTCTTCGTAGTCCTGCGCCTTCTGGCGCGTGTAGATGGATGACTGGAGCTCGATCAGCTCAAGCCGTAACTCCCCGAGCTGGACGTACAACGCTCCAATGTCTGCGATTAGTTCTTCGGTGGTCATGCACTCACCTGTTAATACTGAAAAAATTAGTAGGATAGATGGTCCCCTGCGGGACCAATGGTAGCCCAACACGCCAGACAGAATACTTCTCCCCGCCGTGGGTCCAGGTGGATGTCTGATGAGCCACATTCAGGACATGTGTCGGGGCGGTCCCCGGGCTCCTCGTCCCGGGGGAGTGGGCCGATGACGCGGTTCGTGCTTTTAAAGCATGAGGGACAGTAAAGGTTCAAAACTCCGTAACACTTCAGGCTGTACCGGACCGGCACCTCACAGTCGTCGCAGATACGGGGAAGGGTGGCGCCCGAGCCGATGTCAATCGCCTCCAGGAGTCGGGCGAGCCGTTGCAGCCGGTCCCCCAGGCGGCCGTCGAGGGCCGCCCTGATCTCGTCGGGGACTAGTCCGTCATGTCGCGGACGCCCTCGCCCGCGGCGCCGGGGTAGGAGCTCCAACTCCTCATCGAGGACGGGCTCACTCGTCAAGGTCCTCGGCCTCCTCGTCGGTGGGCTCCTCGTCATCGAGATACACCGGCGGCGAACTCTCGCCCCCCGACACCTCAACCACGTCCAGGATTAGGGTGACAATCCACCGATCACTGAACCACGGCGGCGGCCCCGCCTCCAGGGCACGGGCCCTGTTCCCATGCCGAAGCCTGCCGCCGCTGATCTCCGTGTCCACGTAGGCGGCCCATTCGCGGGTCACGCCCTCCGAGACTAGTCCCTCCGCGGCCGAGACGGTGTAGACGGGGCCCACGGCGGCGTCAACGACCACGATGATGACCGGCCGCCTCAGCGCCTCCCGGGCCTCAGTGAACTCGACCTGAGCCAGCTCACGGGCCACAACCGGGTTAGGGCTCCGCAGGCTGAAAGGAAGGTCCCCCGGCGGCTCTAGGAGTACGTCGAAGGGTGCGGGTGGTTCGACCCGTCCAGGGGCAAACTGGAGGCCGTGGCGGTCCGCGATCCGACGGATGGCGCCCTCTGAGACATCGACACCCCAGATGACGCTCAGCCTCGCCGCCGCGCTCAGAGGACTGTGGCCACCCTCGGCCAGAGCCTTGAGGAGCTCCACCTTGTCGCGACTCCACCGTATGTATTTTTTAACCATTTCTAGCTAACCATCCCGGGGTTGTGACTTGACATTTGTAACCAACCCCCAGCGTCAACCATAATTAGTTGACACCTCCCGGGTGGGCGTCGTCGGGCAGCCTGATGAAGGCTTGACGCCCTTCAAACAGCCGGATGACGTACCCGCCCTCTTCGAGTTTGCTGAAGAAGCGACTGGACTCTGACTCGGCGGCCTCATCTGGGCCGAAGAATCGCTGTGTGAGGTCCATCTGGGCGGTGGGGCCATGCTCCTGTAGGAATAGTTGCACGATTGCGGTTCGTTGGCGATGTTTTTTAGAACGTGGAAAGATATTCATTAATTCCCGGTTCATATCCTCGGCGAGCTGGTCGATGGTGATCCACTCAGCTATATAGTGGGGTGTGACGAGCTCCGGGTTCTCAATAAGGTATTCGTCGAGGCATAATCCGATGTATTTTTTATACCATCTAGGAATGCCTCGTGAGAGGGTGGCTAGGGCTTCAAGGGCTTCCTCGGTGAAGGGCCACGGGTCCCCGAATTTATTGATATACAGGTTCGTGAGCTCGGCGGCCGTGAGGACCCTGAGCCGGAGTACTGTGAATTTTCCTTGAAAGAAGTGGTCCGCCTGCCATGCTTCCGCTTGCCAGAATAGAACGAGATTGGGGGTCTCATCGTCGGGGTTGTAGCCCGCACCCGGCGTGAAATTCATTTTCTCCCAGAGGAGCTGAAATTCGTTTAGGTCCCTGAGTGCCTGGGCGCGGGTGCGGCGGTCGTAGTCGGGGAAGTCGATGAGTATGGTGTCCAGTTGATGGACGGCGGCCCGGGCATAGGTATCCTGCACCCTGGCCAGGTCGCGGGATGATAGATAGGCCTCGGCTTGGGGGATGAAGGCATCCCCTGCCTTCAAGCTAAGATTATTGGCGGCCTGTCCTTGTGACCAACGATAAATGACACCCATTAGTTGCGTATCAATGTTGAACCCTTCCTTGATGAGTTTGGAAATATAATGTGTCTCGCTGGAGAGAGCCACGTAGCCGAGCCTTCGGTTCACGGCCTTGATGAGGGCGGCAGCATATCCGTCCGGGGCTAAGAACTCGTCATAATCTGTCGCCTCGGTTAGGATTCGAGCGAAGTCTCGGGCGCCGGACCATTTTAATGAAAGGGTATTATCCAGCTCCTCGGCGAGGTGTTGTCTGAGGGCCGTCTTACCGATGCCCTGCATACCCAGGACGGCGATGAGCTGGCCGCGGAGGCGGGTCAACCGGTTTTTGAGGATCAGGGACTCCCGGGTCTCCACATAATCTGGTGACTCTGCCTGCTCCGTGGTTAATGCTGTTGTCCATTTGAAAATTTTTTCCAGACGAGCTACAATCGTGCAACTATTCAGGGCGTAGGGCTCGAACCCACCCACTTGTTGAGGGTAGTCTAAAGCCTCGGACCTGGTCGCTGAGGGTGCGGCTGGGTCAACCATTTTTAGGGTCCTCGGTGACTTCGATGTTTAACAGAGTCCTCTCGGCGATGATCAACATACCCCGCCAACTGAGGCCGTGACGTTGTTTGATTTCCGTGAGCCGGTGATGCTCTGCCGGCGAGATTTCTATGCGAATCTCCATGATATAGGTGTGGGGAAAAACCCACATCTATCGGGTGTCCAATAAAGGAGTGTGTCCTATCTCTCGCGGCGGGCCCTGAGGAGCTCGTACCTCTCACGCCGACGGGTCTCGGCGGCCTCCAGGGCCGCAAGCCTCTCCTCTAACTCACGAACCCTCTTCGACTCACTGGCCCACACCTGTATCTGGTGATAATTGCGACCGTAGGCCTCGATGAGGTCACTCGGTGCATAGATTTTATAGGGCTCCCGGCTGTCGCTGATGACCTTGCCTTCAAGCCGCGCGATCATCGGCTCGCTGAGCCTGTCCTCCCCGACTCCGAGATATGTACTGTGTAGCTTCCGAAGCCCGTGCGCCGTCACGTCACTGTACCCGGCCTTACTGAAGAGGCGACTCATGAGGGTGCTCGCATTGTTCATCGTGAGCCGCGCCTCGCTACGTGCCTCCAGGTTGGCCTCGGGGTCTTTGTTTGCCTTGGGCGCTTCGCCCGCCAGCCTGTACTTGGTAAATAGAGGTGTGCCGTCGCCCAGGGTCTCGCCCCGATCCCGGCGGTACCTGATCCAGTCCCTAAGAGCTTTCAACGCCTCGGGTCCGAGCACAGTCTGAGCCCTGTCGCCTGTCTTTTGCGTCAGTTTTTTGAGATAATAGAATTCGGTCTTGGTCTCCATCGCCTCCGCCACGTCGCCGTAGTCGAGGCTGATCACGTCGCCGATCCTGAGTCCACTGTCTTTTAGGGTCAGCGTGAGGGCCGTCTTTTGCAGGTCGTCGGCCACGCTCAGCACCGTGGCGAGCTCCCTCGGCGTGATTATCTCACTGCCGCCGTTGCTCCCCATCTTGGTGATGCCTCGGGGCAGCTTAGCGGTGAAGTCCTCGAACCCGCATAGGTTCATGAATTTGACGACGGCGCTTTTTATATTCTTGGCGTGGGTGCCGCTTACACCGTCGACCTTGATGCGGTGACTCACCGCCTTCCTGATCATCTCAGGCACCACGTACCGGCACAGGGGATCGGTGGCGCCGCGCCTTTGGGCCTCCAGTTGTAACTCGTACAGCTCCCCATAACTCTCAAGGCTATGATACTTCATAAAATAATCAAGTCCGCCTTGGTACAGCTTCGGCGTCGACTTGTCCGCGTTCTGAGCCTTCCACTCCTCCCATTTGCCGAGAGGTGTCGCCTGCTCCCCGAAGAATCTGTTTACGTCTCCCATTTTCATCACCTAAAACAGTACATCAGAAGTATAAAAATGTTGCTAAGAGGCGAAACCATCCAACGATGGTCCTCCAGAACGGTTTAGACTTCTCCCCAAAGTATATAAAAATTCTCAGAGGAATTTTATTGATGATGAGTGATCTTAAACCACCTTAGCGTTGCTGCGATATATCATGCATTTCTCGCTTTAACACTCATGAAAAAATCTATCTGTAATCCACTTTCTTTTAATTGAAAAACCTATTTGTTCAAACACTAGGTGGAACTTTGATTATCCTCGTAACAAAGATATCATTCAAAATCTCGCCTGATGAATATAGAACTCTCAGTTACAAGGTGGCTCAAGAGCTCAATGATAAAGAGATGTACAAATGGAAGATCTGGGGCATCGATGAAGAAAACAGCGTCGGCTTGACCATTTACTGCCTCCAAGACCATGAGCAAGCTGACAAAGTAGCTGAGTACCTCAACACTATGGCATTGATATACCACTCGATATTACACGTGGTCACCATCGAGCGATACGAGATCTTGGAGGATGCAACGCGGCTTAACTATGGACCCATCGACTTCTCAGACGTGAGAGTCGAGCAGTCAACTATAGATTAATGCTCCACAATCCCTACTATATTACTCCGAATCAACTGATCCATGACATGGATCGAGTCACTGTTCTATGCCTGTCTTTACGCCTACGCATCATTTGGCTTCGGCTACTTCTTCAAACAGATAAAAACCGTGTACTTTCCCCAAAGTTAATGATTGTTTAGAGGATCGTTGCGAGGTTAAGCGTCCCTATTGCCATGAATACTGGTAAGAACGTGAAGTACGCGTATGTAACTTTCCTCGTTCTTCTAGCCATGGCTTCGTCATATCCTTTGTATAGCCCAACAATTTCCCTCAACAGTATTACACTGAAGAGAGTAGCTGCGACAGGAAGCACGAGATTGAATCCAATAACTCTGTAGCCTATGATTGAGGCTATCGCGACGAGCGAGACGGACACCACCATCATGTGCACTTTCTGCGTCCAATTCAGTGCCATCGCCATCGTTTTAATTCCGAAGGCCCTGTCCTCCTCTATGTCGAACGAATCAGCTAACACAGGTAGCACGAAAAACATGAAAGCCGCTTGTGTTACAGCAGCATAGACTAATGATTCAGGAAGAGTACCGCTCGCAGCATTACCTCCAAGGAGCATCGTCCATGATGGACCCGTTGAAGTGATTAACGATTTGACAATGAACATTCTCTTGAAGCGGACAGCTGGGAAGGAGTACAAAGCAAACAACACGAAGAACGTGAGTCCGATAATGAACGTCGTCATACTAACAACATATGACAACATTAATCCTGTCCCTACGAGAATATAGATGAAGTTCATAGCATGTGAGACTGGAACAACCCCCGATGCCATGGGTCGTTCCTGTTTTTCCTTGTTAGGTGATGCAGCATCCAGCTCCCTATCCACAACGTCGTTATACAGGTAAACGGATAAGGCGATACACATGCTAGCACCCATAGCCAGTAGGGTAGGCGCCATAGGTGGTAGCCCTCTACCCGCGATTATCGTACCGATGGCCGCCGTCCAAGAAAACATAAAGGCTATACTTTTCCTTGATAAAAACAACAGCTTCGCTGAGTTCATAAAACTAAACGAATTATCACTACTCATTTCCTCTCACACACCATGCTTCTTTTTATAAAAGATTAATATAGATATAAGATATATGTTTTCGATCTATTGTTTAGATAAATCATATTTTATATAAAAACCAGGTAATAAAATGTGCATATTGATGTTTTGATGCATTAATGTTTCAATTTTTCAACCAAAAATAAAACCCTTTTATTTAAAAAGATCATGTTAAATATATTCTTCATTCTTAGAAAAAATTAAATGATCTTGATAATTATTAAAACTCATAATTATTTAAAAAATATTTAAATCCATCAATAATACAAGGAAAAAGTCCTTGTGGATCTACATGATATTAATTTTTCATGTTATATGCATCTTTTTCCACTGTTTGGGTGGACGGCTCTGATTTCACTTGGTTATCGATGATAAGATCTCTCTCTAAGTTAGCTATTATTCGATTCACTTCGTCGATCGACTCTTCAATACCCTGTAGATCGCCAAGGTTGGAGTTATCTAGTGACTTGATCATAGATAGGTAGTCCTCGATTTTCTTCATATTTGATGAAAGTTCATCGTTTATCTTCTCTAATCTTAAAGGATTGATCTGCTTGTTTCCGAGAATCATCTGTTCAAGTCTTTCAGAGTAAAGCCTTCTCTCTTCTTCTATTCTCTTTCTTTTAGTTATATCTCTGAAAATAAGTTGAACGGCATGTTTCTCATCCTCGATTTCTATAATGCTCGGGTGAGCTTCGATCCATATAGGATCTGCATAATTGTTGTTCAACATTAACTCGAAGGGCTTTGCTTTTACACTGTTTCTTCTATTGATGTTCAAGACATTTTGGAACTCAGAGATCTCTCCACCGCTAATGTTGAATACGGTGTTAAAATGTTGACCGATTACGTCTTCTCGATCAAGCTCTGTGTATTTTAACGCAGCTCCATTAATTGACATGATTGCACCTGTGGAATCAATCTGTAGGATCCCGTCGGGTGCGTTGTTGAACAAGTTCTCAAACTCTCTCTCGCGTTTCTTTATGTTAGTAATGTCTCTTGTGATCATGAGAATCTCTTTTTTTCCGCTTATCTCGATGACCGATATGTGTGCCAAACCTAGTGCCGGAGTTCCATCTTTTTTTACCCAATGAAACTCAATGGGTGGAGGTATATTTCCTTTAATGATTGACGCGAACGTCTGTATGTGTTTAAAGAGATCCTTTCGTCTGACGGTGCCCATCGCGGTCATGTGGCGTCCGACGATCTCATCCCTTGAGAAACCAGTGAGTTTAAGGTAAGCATCGTTAGCAAACGTCGCATAACCTAGAGGGTTTAAGCTCATTATACCATCGGGAACAAGATTAACGAGTGTTCTAAACCTCTCTTGGCTGATTTCGTTATCTAGCTCAAGTCTCTTCTTATCTGTAACGTCCCTCGCGAAACAAAGTATCGCTCTTTGTCCGTTATAGGTGATTGGGCTAGTTGATATCTCGATATGAAGCTTCTCCTTTTCTTTAGTATTGATTTGATATTCATGGAAACCTGTATCAAGTATATGGGAATCTGGCTCGTTTCTATCTCCGAAAGTAAACGGATTTGTGCCAATAATATCATCCAGCCGATCTGCTCTCAACAAATCAAGTGTTGCCTGGTTTGCAAAGACTACTCGACCATCAATGAAGATACTTAACGCGTCTCTAGTCTGCTCGACGACTGTCTTGTAGAGCGTCTCGGTTCGTTTCTTTTCAACTACTTGGCGGATCCTTTTAGCTAGCACCTGATAATGGCTTGGATCCATCTCCTTCCGCAGATAGTCGTCGATGCCCGCGGAGAAAGCCGCCTCGGCTATCTCCTCGCTTCCCTGACCCGTATAAATGATAATAGGTAAGTCGAAGCTCTCCCTTATCTTCTCGGCCAGCTCGATGCCGTTTATCTTGGGCATCTGGAAGTCCGTCACCACGCAGTCGTAGATCTCGGACTTCATCTTCTCCATGACTTTGCACGGGTCGCTGACGTAGTCTATCCTGAACGCCTTATCCATCTCGGGCAGGAAGTACTGGAGGAACTCGCTCTGGTTAACGTCGTCGTCGACATGAAGTATCCTAATCTCATCTGAAGGATCGACGATGACGCTACGGGACACAGTGCTTCGGGTGACTGGACAAATGTTATATATATAGCAATTATTGAGCGCAACTAACTAGGCTGAATACATAGTATTTTTCTATTATACCAATCTAAAACCGGTTTTAAAAGAGATATACATGAAAAATTCTTACTTTTATTCGCCGAAACAGCAGATTATACCAATTTTCCATTGGTTGCAGTAGGTAGAGCCGGGATACACAGAACCGTTGATTAGCCCCACAGAGGAACAGCACCCGAGCAAGGATGGCCATCCGTGACGTGAAGATCACCGTCGTCAAGAAGGTCTCGAACCCCGAGGTGTTCCGGAGGTACGCCGACCGGGGCGCCCACCCGAGCTGCGAGACCGTGGAGGTGGGCATGGAGTTCGTCTCCCAGGGCATGGCCATGCCCCCCGACTTCTGCAGTTGGGCTTGGGCGGACATCCAGAGGGACGTGGCTCACCTGGCCCTGGGCGGCGACTTCCCGTGGATGAAGCAGAGGGGCACCATGATCACGTGCTGCACGGACGGCCTCAGGCCCGTGGTCTTCAAGCTGGAGAGGATCTAGAGATCCTTGGAGAGCTCCAGCAGCACAGCCTCTAGGCCCCGCACGACGGTGTCGAGGCTCATGGACGCGGTCTTCTTCTCCAGCACCTGCTCAGGGAGCGGAGGCACGTGGATGAACCCCGCCGGAATCTCGACGCCGTTCACCGACAGGTGGTGCATGAGCTCGTAGAAAACGTGGTTGCACCCGAAGGTCCCGGCGCTGTTGGACAGGCTGCACGGAACCCTGGCCTCCTCGAGGGCCCTGAGCATCCGCCTATAAGGCAGCCTAGTGAAGTAGGCCGCGGGGCCGCCCTCCTCTATGACTCTGTCCCGGGGCTTGTCGCCGCAGTTGTACGGGATCCTGGCGTCCGCCACGTTGATGGCTACCCTCTCCACGTTGATGGTGGCCGCACCGGATTGACCCGTGCATACTACGGCGGAGGGGCTGTGACTCTCAATGGCCTCCAGAAGCCTCGGGCGAACCTCGGCGTACCGGAGGGGTATCTCCTCGACGGCGACCCTGTACCCGTTGAAGGTCCGCCCCTCTAGCCTACTGCACGCCTCGATGGAAGGGTTCACGTGGCTGCCCCCGAAGGGCTCGAACCCTGTGAGCAGAATGGTGCCTCTCAACTTACTCCCCTAATCATACGCTGAGGAAGGGAAAATACTTTCCCGGCCAAGGTTATTCACTCACTATGAAGATGGACAGGAGGCCGTGGGGGTCCACGGCGGACGGGTCCAGGGCTCACCTCTACGTCATGGAGAACAACGGAGGGTTAAGAGTCACGGTGAGCGACTACGGCGGCACGGTCACCAGCATCCTCACACAGGACAGGGACGGCGTGCTGGGCGACGTCGTTCTGGGCTTCGACGCCATCGAAGAGTACCTGGCGTCCAAGGCGTACCTAGGGTGCATAGTGGGGCGCTACGCCAACAGGATAGCGGGGGCGCGGTTCAAGATAGACGGGGTCGAGCACAGCGTCGCCAGGAACCACGGCGCACACCACCTCCACGGGGGCGCGAGAGGCTTCGACAAGGTCGTCTGGGAGGCACACAGGGCCGTCGACTCCGAGTCCGTCCGGCTGGAGCTCCGCCTCCGCAGCGTGGACGGCGAGGAGGGCTACCCCGGGAACCTCGACGCTTGGGTGACCTACACCCTGAACGAACGCGGTGAGCTGAGGATAGACTACAGGGCGGAGACCGACAGGGCGACGGTCGTCAACCTCACCAACCACTCATACTTCAACCTAGCATGCCGAGGCACCGTGCTGGGCCACGAGCTGAGGATCGACGCCGACCTGTTCACGCCGGTCGACGGCGAATTGATACCTACCGGGGAAACACTGGGCGTCGACGGGACACCGATGGACTTCAGGAGGCCGCGGAGGGTGGGCGAGAGAATCACCGAGCCCTACGAGCAGCTGGAGCGCGGGGGCGGCTACGACCACAACTACGTGCTGAACAAGGGAGGCGAGCCCGCCGTAACCCTCCATGACCCCGGCAGCGGCAGGGTCCTAGAGGTCTCGACCACCCAGCCCGGCGTCCAGCTATACACGGGGAACTTCCTGGACGGCTCGATGAGCGGCAGAGGGAGAACCTACACGAGGCACGCGGGGCTCTGCCTGGAGACCCAGCACTACCCGGACTCGCCCAACCAGCCGGGCTTCCCCTCCACGGTGCTGAGGCCGGGGGAAACCTATAACCACTCCACGGTGTTCAGGTTCTCGGTGATGTGAAGGGATGGACGCTAGAGAAGAAACCATCAGAGCCGCCGACGGCTACGCCGCGGACGGGTTCCTCTGCAGCGAGGCGGTGCTGCTGGCCCTCAGCGAGTCCATGGGGGTAGAGTCCGAGCTTATCCCGAGGATCGCCACCGGGTTCGCCGCCGGAGTAGCCCGCACAGGAAACGTGTGTGGCGCATTGTCGGGCGCCGTAATGGGGCTCGGGCTCAGGTATGGGAGAGACGCCCCGGAGACGGAGCCAGGCAGGAGGCCTTACTGGTACAGCAGATGGCTCGCCGAGGCCTTCGAGGAGGCTTATGGGTCCGTGACGTGCCCCGGCGTCCTCGGCCTGGACCTAGGCGACCCCGACGACTACAGGAGATACACCGAGAAAGACATGTGGGCGACGACTTGCCGAGACGTAATAAAGACGGCTACAGGGCTTGCCTACGATCTTCTACAGAGAGAAAAATAGTATAAAATGGGGTCACTCGGTGGGCGCGTAGTAGCATCTCTTGGGGGAGTGTATCTTGCCCTCTTTCTTGAGGACGTTGATGGCCTTGGAGACCTCCTTGCTCTCCATCCCGAGAGCCTTGGCCACGTCGCCGGGGCGCACAGGCTTACCCGCGTCCTTCATGGCTTGAAGCACCTTGTCAGCGTGTTCGCTCATTTCACCGCCTCGAAACTTCACGGTTGAATGATAGCCATCGATATTAAACCTTTTCAGCGACGCCAAGCCTCTGGGAGTCCCTAGGGCTCCTCAGGGCTGTTGGGTGAGGGCACCTTGTCCCCCGGCGGTGTTTCCGGCCAGAACCTGCTCATGTTGAGGTACTCCTCCTGCCGGTCCCCCGGCCAGTCGTCCATGCGGCTGAGGTTGCTCAATCGGTCGGCGAACTTCACCATGATGGCCTTCCTGGTCTTGAGGTGGGGGAAAAAGTATCCCGTGCCCCGGGTTCCCTGTTGGGTAAGCTCCTTGACTAGGTCGGCTATGGGCCTGTTGAACTCCCTTATGAGGTCCTCGTAGGTTGCATCCGTGTCCTCGATGACGTCGTGGAGTATCCCCGCGCAGAGGGCCTCCTCGTCGTCGGTCACGTCCTTCAGTATGCTGTGGACCTGGACTATGTGGGCGAAGAAGTAGGGCCTTCCCTGGTCGTCCAGCTGGCCCTTGTGCTGCTCGCTGGCGTACTCCAGCGCCTTATCTACCAGCATTCTCATGTTAATCAGGTAGAATATGTTGGAGTGTCATAATAGCTTTACATGATCCAGACGAATATTATGGCTGTGCCTCACACCGTGACTACAGTGTTCGAGGACGCTGAGAACGGGGTAAGTGTCAGAACCGGGCTGATGCCGGGGGACGTCGGCCAGATAACCTGCCTCCACGGCGTCGTCTACGCCGAGGAATACGGTCTGGACACCACGTTCGAGCCGTACGTGGCGAAGCCGCTGGCCGAGTTCGCGTTAAGCCAGGGCAACCCACGCCAGAGGATATGGGTCGTGGAGAAGTACGGCGTCGTATGCGGCTGCGTAGCCATCGTGGAGCACAGCCGGGAGGAGGCCCAGTTCAGGTGGCTGATCCTGTCCAGGGAGGCGCGCGGCGTCGGGCTCGGGCGGCGGCTCGTCGAGTGGGCGCTGGGGTTCTGTAGAGATCAGGGCTACCGCTCGGTGTTTCTCTGGACGTTCAGCGAGCTGGAGGCTGCCGCTCACCTGTACAGGTCACATGGGTTCAAGCTCACGGGGGAGAAGACCCACGTAATTTGGGGCCGAGAGATCACGGAGCAGCGATACGATCTACGCGTTTCGTAACAAGCTTGGATAAATGTTATGCTGGGTACCTTGTCGCCCCGTAACGGTACACGATTAAACAGAGGGCGCCACATTGTGGAGCCGGTTTCTAGTGCCTGGGATGGGCGTCACATGGACTTTCAAGGGAATAGCAATGGAAAGTTTTAACCATCATTGATGCCAAAATCTAACCGCTAAGGAGTATAACGACCAATGAAACTAAAGGTAATTCAAGCAGCGTTCATCGTGACGCTCATAAGCCTAGCAACAGTGGTGCCGCTGGCGTACGCGGAGGACAGGGAGGAGCTATCCTTCGAGATGTGGACCCTCGACTGGGACACCATCTCCGTCGACGCCGGGGACGTAATCGAACAGATGCTCAGAGACATCGGTATAAGGATGAAAGCCATCCCCATCAGCGACGAAGTCCTCTACGACAACCTCGACCTGGAGCACACATACGAGGTATACCAGATGAGCCACGGGTACGCCCCGTACCCCGGCCACCTCTACGACAGGTTCCACTCCGACCAGATCATGGACTACGGCGGGAACAACCCCGGCTGGAGCGACACCGAGTTCGACGACCTCGTCGACCAGGCGAACGCTGAGACTGACTTCGACACCAGGAAAGAGCTACTATGGGAGGCGCAGGAGCTCCTCGCGGAGGACCTGCCCTACATCCCGCTGTTCACCTCAGACGACGTCCACGCCATCAGGAAGGAGTGGACCGGCTACGTCTGCATGCCCGGAGGCATATTCAACTGGTATAACCGGCTCACCACCATCAACCTGCAGCACGAGGACCAGGAGTACGGCGCAGACTTCGTGATGGCGTACCCGTCCTACATCAGGTACTACAACCCCATCATGGGGACGGACGGCAGATCAGCCCTTGTGGTGTCCATGGTGTACGACGACCTCGTCTCCTACGACGCGGACATGAACATCGCGCCGTGGCTTGCGGAGAGCTGGACCGTCTCCGCGGACGGCCTCACCGTGACCTTCAACCTCGTGGAGAACGCCAAGTGGCACGACGACGAACCTTTGACAGCTGAAGACGTCAAGTTCACCATAGACTACTACATCGGTGAAGAGGTACCCTACGACACCGCCCTCATGAGCCGCATCGACTCCGTCGAGACCGACGGCGACTACACGGTCATAGTCCACATGAAGGAGCCCTACGCGTGGGTCCTCGACGACTTCGAGGACGTCCCCATCATGCCCAAGCACATCTGGGAGGACAAGGAATGGGACTGGCCAGTACACCCCGACATGCCCATCGGCTCGGGGCCCTTCAAGTGGGACAGCTACTTGGACGGCGAGTGGATCAAGCTGGTGGCCAACGAGGACTTCTGGATGGAGGGCAAGCCCCACCTGGGCTCCTTCACCGTGAGAGTGATCTCCGAGGCCTCGGCTCGGTACCTAGCCATATCCACCGGCGAAGCCGACTCTGAGCGATACGAGCTGGACACAGGGTTCATCGAGACCACATCTGCCGACCCGAACCTGGCGCCCCTGGAGGACACCTGGTGCGTCGGCATGTGGGACTACGTCATAAGCTTCAACCAGAGGACCGACCCGGCGCTACAGGACCCCGTGGTGAAGAAGGCCATCGCCCACGCCATCGACAGGCAGGAGCTGGTCGACATCGCGAGGCTCAGCTACGGCACCGCCACTGATACATTCATCCCACCGCAGTTCTTCGGGCCAGCGTACGAGAACCCCGACGCCACCACCTACGAGTACAACGTGTTCCTGGCTAACCAGATGCTGGACGCAGCCGGGTACCTGGACATCGACGCCGACGGGATAAGGGAGATGCCCGCCCCCTCGGAGGAAGAAGAGGAAGAGGAAGCAGTCGCGCCTGAGACCATCGAGGAGCTACAGGAAGCGATCGAGGACCTCTCCACGACACTCTCCGAGACTAGGGGCCAGATGACCATGCTGACATCGGAAGTAGAAGCCTTGAGCGATCGGCTCAACAGCTCACTCAACATAGCTTATGGCATAGCCGTAGTGGCGTTGATAGCCGCCCTAGTCGCCGCGTACTACGCGATGAAAAGTTAGAGAAAAAAACATTCCCCCCTATTTTTTCCCCAAAACCTTTTGTTAACAGTCAATGAAGGTTAATTTAGGAATCTTTGGGTTGCTTTGACATGGGATTCAAGGAATACGTAGGCAAGAGGACTCTCCACGGAGTCGTCACGATATTTCTGGCGGTCACGCTGAACTTCATCCTCTTCAGGATAATGCCGGGCGACCCGACTCGAGCCGTGTCGGGGGACCCCAGGGTGGACACGGCGACCAGGCTGGCCCTCATCGCCAAGTTCGGGTTGGACCGCCCCCTCTTCGAGCAGTACTTCATCTACCTCTACAACCTGCTCAGAGGGGAACTCGGCATCAGCTTCGTCCAGATCGGGCGGCCCGTGATCGATATAATCCTGGGCAGGAAGATGGTCAACACCATAATCCTCATGGGCTCGTCTATGTTCATCGCGTTCATCCTCGGCATCGTCGCCGGGGTCTTCGCGGCCTGGAGGCGGGGCACGAAGATCGATATATTTTTCATCGTCTTCTCCCTCGCCACGTACTCGATGCCTGTATTCTGGTTCGGGATGCTCCTCCTGCTCTTCTTCAGCTATTACATCAACATCTTCCCCATCGCGGGCACCATCACTCCCGGGGTGGTCCACGCCAACTTCTTCGAGTACGCCAAGGACTACCTCCACCACCTCATGGCACCCATGATAACCCTGGGAGTCTCCTTCTTCGGCGGATACTTCCTCTTCATGAGGGACACCATACTGGACGTCTTCACGGAGGACTACATGCTCACGGCTAGGGCGAAAGGCCTCTCCAACAGGAATATACTCTTCAAGCACGCGATGAGGAACGCCCTCCTGCCCATGGTCAGCTTGATGGGAGTGCATATCACCTTCCTCATAAGCGGGGCCACGATGACGGAGACCGTGTTCAGCTGGGACGGCCTGGGGAGGCTCATCTACGACTCGGTCAGGAACAACGACTACCCCGTCCTCCAAGGGATATTCCTCCTCATGGCCGTCCTCGTGGTGGTAGCCAGCATCCTCGCCGACGTAGTGAACGCGTTCCTGGACCCGAGGATAAAGGAGGCGGTGGACTGAGATGGCCCAGGAAAGACTGACAAAGGGGAGCCTACGCAGGGAGAGGTTCTCAACCAGCGTCAGGAGGCTCAGGGGGTTCTGGGCCCTCTACAAGCAGAGCCACATCGCCATGTTCGGCCTATTCTTGGTCCTGGCCTTCATCGCAGTGGCCCTCGCGGCGCCATGGGTTGCACCCTACGACCCTAGGGCACTCGTAGGTAAGCCCTTCGAGCGCCCAGGGGAGGATCACATATTGGGCACGGATCAGGTCGGCAGAGACATCTACAGCCAGCTTATCTGGGGGAGCAGGATCTCCCTCATGGTGGGTCTTTTCGCAAGCGTCTTCTCTGTGGCGATCGGCACCGCCATCGGGTTAGTCTCAGGGTACTTACGGGGGCCCATAGACACCGTCCTGATGAGGATAACGGATCTCTTCATCACGTTACCGAGCATCCCCCTCATGCTGATCCTGGCCGCCATCATAGGCAGGAGCGTCTGGAACATCATCCTCGTCATCGCCGTCACAGGCTGGACTGGGACGGCGAGGATGGTGAGGGCCCAGACGCTGTCCATAAAGGAGAGGCCCTACGTCGAGGCGGCGAGGTCCGTCGGCGCCAGGGACAGCCAGATCATGTTCCGTCACATCCTGCCAAACATAATCCCCCTCATCTTCGCGAACGCCATCGTCGGCATCGTCAACGCCATCCTGGCGGAGTCTGGCCTGAGTTTCCTGGGACTGGGCGACCCCACGAAGCCGAGCTGGGGCCTGATACTTCGCCACGCCAACGAGGTCGGGGCCATGGCCACGGGGAGACTGTGGTTCATAATCCCTCCCGGGGTGTGCATCATGCTCATCGCCATAGGCTTCGCCTTCTCCAGCTACAGCCTGGACCAGATAATGAACCCCAGGCTCAGGGAGAGGAGGGGATGATGATGCCGGTCCTTGAGGTCCATGATCTGGTGACGAACTACATCACACGCCAGGGTAACGTCGACGCCGTGAGCCACGTCAACTTCACCGTGGAGGAGGGCCAGACCTTCGGTCTAGCGGGTGAGTCAGGGTGCGGAAAGACGACGGCGGCCATGTCCATCATGGGGCTGCTCCCGTCCAACGGCCGCGTCATGGGCGGGCAGATAATCCTCGACGGCGAAGACCTCCTCAAGAAGGACGAGAGGGAGCTGAGGAAGATCAGGTGGAAGAAGATATCCATCGTCTTCCAGGGGGCCATGAACGCCCTCAACCCGGTCCTCAACGTGGGGGAGCAGATAGCCGAGGTGATCCTAGAGAAGGAGGAGATCACGAAAAACGATGCCACGGACAGGGTCAGGGAGCTCTTCGACCTCGTGGAGATAGAGCCTTCCCGGATCGTGGACTACCCCCACGAGTTCAGCGGAGGCATGAGGCAGCGGGTGATGATAGCCATGGCCTTGGCCTGCTACCCGAAGCTGGTTATCGCCGACGAGCCCATAACTGCCCTCGACGTCATCGTACAGAACCAGATCCTGGATCTGATGAAGGATCTCCAGAGGAAGCTGAACCTCTCCCAGATCCTCATCACCCACGACCTCTCGGTGATAGCGGAGACCTGCGACAAGGTTGGCATCATGTACGCCGGGAAGCTCGTGGAGTACGCGGACGCCGGCCCAGTGTTCAAGACGCCCATCCACCCATACACCAGCGCCCTCATCGGGGCTTACCCGAGCATAGTCGGCGAGAAGAAGACGCTGAACTTCATACCCGGGTCTCCCCCAAACCTCATCAACCCGCCCAGGGGCTGCCGGTTCCACCCCCGATGCCCGTACGCCAAGGATATCTGCAGCCAAGAAGAACCGGGCTACGTCGAGGAGGAGCCGGGGCACTACGCCGCCTGCCACTTCGTGACCGAACTCAGGGAGAGACTGCGCCTGGAGGACTGAAGATGACCGAAGAACTCGTTGTGAGAGACCTTAAGAAATGGTTCACCCGGGGCAGGGGGCTCTTCTCCAGAAAGGAGGAGTACGTGAAGGCGGTCGACGGGATAAGCTTCGAGATCGAGAAAGGCGAGGTGCTCTGCCTCGCGGGGGAGAGCGGGTGCGGAAAGACCACGACCGGTAGGCTCGTCCTGAGGCTCATCGAGCCCACTGAAGGGAGCGTAGTGCTGCGGGCCGTCGACATCTTTACTCTCGACAAGAAGGAGCTCAGGGAGGAGCGCAGGGAGATGCAGATGATATTCCAGGACCCCTACGAGTCCCTGGACCCCCGCATGGATGTCTTCAGTATATTAGCCGAGCCGCTGGAGGTCAACAACGTGACCACCGGGTACCGTGAGACCTGGGAGCGGGTCCGGAAAGCCCTGGAAGACGTGCGCCTCGTCCCCGTCGAGGAGTTCATGAGGAGGTTCCCCCACGAGCTGAGCGGCGGCCAGAGACAGAGGGTGGCCATAGCCAGGGCCCTGATGCTGGAGCCGAGCTTCATCGTGGCGGACGAGCCCGTGTCCATGCTTGACGCCTCGATCAGGACCGAGATACTGAACCTGCTGAAGGAGCTAAGGAGGAAGTACGACCTCACCTTCCTGTACATCACCCACGACATCGCCCAGGCCAGGTACGTGGGGGAGGAGCTCATGATAATGTACCTGGGCAAGGTGGTGGAGAGGGGGCCCATGGAGGACGTGATAGCGGAGCCCCTCCACCCATACACGAAGGCCCTCATAAGCAACGTCCCAGTCCCCGACCCGGACACCAAGAGGGTGAGGATCCGCATCGAGGGCGAGACGCCGACACCCATAAACCTCCCTGAAGGCTGCAGGTTCCACCCCCGGTGCAGGGAAGCCAAGGAAATGTGCAGAAGAGTCGAGCCAGAGCTGGTGAAAGTTGGGCCGAGCCACTGGGTGGCCTGCCACAGATGATCTGTGCTGAGCCACTCATGGGCGACGACAGCCAACACCCTCCTCCTAGAGGCCACACGTAACAGAAGTAGGTTGGGGATATCTACGTGAAAGCGAAAAAATTGGGTTCTCGCCTGCAATCCAACGAGATTTCGTAAATGTTTATTAACAATGTTTTCGATGATGAACTTGAAGAAAAATGAAAAGCTACATCAAGATCTATGGACCGCCGATTGTGAAAGCAGTGAAAGCCTTGGAAACGGTCGCCGTCGACATGCCTGAGGTCTGCATCATGAGCACAGAATTCGCTTTGGGGCCACCGATAATGGGAGAACCCATGATTAACTACTTTGGTGGCCCTGGCGTCATCTCAGAAGAGCGATGCGGGACCATCATCAGCAAGTCAGGTGAGAGCCTGGGTGAACATGATTTCTTCTTCGAGTGGTTCAAGAAGCCTACGATGAGGGAACTTCACTCCTTCATGGAGAAAATCGACGACGCGCTAACCGAAGTAGGGGTTAGGTACACGATCACCACTAAGTAATGGCATGGCAGCATGAAACCGAAGACAGGAGATCCTTAATCTTATTTTCATTACAGGAGAAAACCAAGGACGATGAAGACGACAGTTACCCCTCCCTCCTCTAGACTGCAAGAGTGGTTGACTGGGGGATTTGAACCCACGACCTTCTGGTTGTGAAAAAGTATTACTACTATCCATCTTTTGACGCCGATCCATAAATCTAAGTTTCATTAAGCTTTTCAGATTCGCTTAGAAGCGAATGACGGTATAATTAGCAGTATAATTATCAAACCCAGTTAATTTTATCCACATTTAAATGGTGAAGTTAAAACCTTGGAAATATTAGTGAATACTGTAATAACATCTTGGACGTGGCGGCTACACATGGTATTTATTCTGTAATCTACTCCGTGCAGGGAACCACGTTGCACCAGAAATGCAAAACAACACAATACTCCGCTGACGTACTTAGCTTGACGTTAGAACAAGCAAGGGACAGATTGGAGCTGCTGAGGAGGGAAGCCCTACGGAGCCCCTCAGAGTCCAGTATAAAAGAGCTCAAAGACTTTACCAGAGCCGTGAAAGAGGCGGTCGGACTTTAGTACATGGAGCTCTATCGCGAGAAAGAGATTTGAGATCTTGGATTGGTGGACTGGGGTAGGCGACTATGTCCATTTAATTTTCCCGGTTTTTAGTTTTTCGCGCGCGCGTTAAAATCTATCTACAATCTACACAAAAGTCAACAGGCTATTCATGGGAAGAAGCCCAAATACCGATTACTAATGTTCTGAAATGAACCAAAAAACTGTTTCACTTATGTTTCATACTGTTTTCCCAATTCACGATTTTCCAAAAAACATGTGCATCGCAATACGACTTTAAGACATAATGCGCACGCTACATTTAGCCGCGCTTGCTTGTGAATGATTCGAAGGATTGGCAACGAAATTCTACATCAACTTCATCCAAATAGTCCCGTATAAATAAACAAAAATACGTGGTGAATTTACCTTTTCTCACATGTAGATTTTTACAATTAATACATCGCACCAAAACATTCCGTATTATACATAAGGTTCAGCTGTATAAAGAACACCCATCTTTACACAAAACGCTCGCGAAGTGTGGTTGCCAGGCGACGAATTCAACTAGGAAGAGCGCACACGTTGAGATCTTTCATCCTCATCTAGCTGAGTACATCTTGGACATGGCGGAATGTGAAGAAGCCTGTCTGGGAATATCATCAGGATCCCCTTTCCCCTTCGGGGATAGTCAGGGCAACCTGTTTTCCAGTGATAGTATTCCTCTTAGTCAGGTTGTCTCCTATGAAGCCTTTTCACATATTCAGCCATTGCTCGCTCGCGTCTACCTCATCTAACCCAAGGCTTAATAGCTCTTGTCCGTATGTAGCGGTGAAAATGTCTGTCGAAAACGTTGTTTACATAGGAAGCAAACCGATCATGAACTACTGCTTGGCTGTCCTTACCTCACTAAAGGACGGAGGGGGCAGAGTTGCGTTGAAAGCAAGAGGCCGTGCCATAAGCACAGCCGTAGATGTGGCTGAGGTGACGAGGAACAGGTTCATGGAAAATCTCGTAGTCGAGAATGTGGAGATTGGAACTGAAGAACTTGAATCAGAGGGCCGAATGAGGAACGTCAGCACGATAACAATCGTTCTGAAAAAACAGTGAAACTGTAAAAACTGTGAAGCAAAAACACATCTACTCCCCTTATCACGCGCGCGGTTTATTGGCGTTCTACTTTCTGCATACGCCGGCTCAATTTTCCAAAGCGAAGGCGAAACGCCCTCAGATTTTACTCCAGAACGCCTATTATATCATCAAGGGTTATATCTTACACAAGGTCGTTGACGGGTTGAATCCAGGAAAGTCTAGCAGCTTCGAGGATCAAAGCTTCACGAATCAAGTCAAATACCACGAAAAAGAGCTGAGAAGTATCCTAAAGGGCACATCTGCGTCGAAAATTTTCGTCCTCTCAGAACGTCATAGGCTCCTGCGATACGGTGTGCTCATCCGAAAAGGGCGGGGAAAGCATGTTCGGTGGATGGTCTCTGAACGGGCACGAGGCATCCTTGAGGCATAAATGCTGAATTACATCACCCGCACACGAAGCGATGATATTAAATGAGCGAATCGATGTCGACCGTGGAGAAACGAGCGTCGCTATTAATAAAGTACAGAAAGCTGAAGGTGAATAAAAAAGAGAAGGAAGGGGATAAAACGACCTACTTCCTTTCTCGAGGCGCTTCGAACCCCATCTTTCTCTGCGTAGCCGGCCAGAGAACCATTGGGATCAGCTAGTTACGGGAACTCAGGGACTTTGTTGAAGAAACAGGGGCTGGAAAAGGCGCAATCGTAACAGATGGGAAATATACTTACTCGGCTAAGGCCAACGCCCCTAAATCGGGGGTTGAGCTAGTACCCCCAACTCTACCCACATTCGACATCTTCAAGCACAAACTGGTCTCCCCCGCCGAGGTTTTATCTGAGGAGGAACGAGAACGGATTCTCACGTTCTATCACGCTGAACCATTCCAGCTCCCTTGGATCAAGGCCTCAGACCCTGTGTCTATCATCCTCGGAGCCAAGCCCGGGGACATTTTAAAAACGTCAGGTTACAGCGAGACTGCGGGAACCTATGTATCATATCGCTGCGTCATGTAGCGCGTGGTTTTTTTGACCGCCCCACCTTTTAATTTTTCGTATTTTCAACATTCATACAAGTGAAACAAATTTATCCCGCGCGCGAAACGTGGTGGGGTCGCATGGCTTCCCCGCTCCATCCACTCCAGGCCGATGCCTCTATTGGGAAGAAACCCCTCTGCTCGCGCGTGCCCTCGCCATTTCCGGAGTCTGTGTGTGGCGAGCACCCTATCTCTTATGGCGCTTGATCCTGTCCGTCTTCTGCTGGGACCTCCGATAGGCGAACTTCCGGCTGCCCTCTATCCTGACCCTGTGATACTGGTAACGCTTACCCGACTCTCCATCGGTCTCGTCGATGAGCTTGTAGAAAGACGGATATTCAATCTCCTCGGACTCCAGTTTGGATATCAGCTCGTTCAGGCTCGCTCGCTCCCCGGGGTCATCGGCCTCCTCGAACCTGCTGGAGTACACGTTATACGCGGCCACGAACTTGAAGTCCTCCTTCTCAAAGGAGAGCTTGTCTATGTTTTCCTCCGCCATCCCCGACTCACATCCCCCGAGGCTACCTCTTCCTCCCGCGTGGCTCATCAACTCTCCAGGGTGCAGCACGAACGCGTTTCTGGATCTGCTTTATGGGATAGCCGTTCTCCAGCATCCACTTCAGGTTCTCATCCGATTTCTCGTTAGGAGTGAAGCCATATAGCTCAACAGATTTTTCAATAACGAGATCCGTAGAACTTTTCTTCCCTTTTTCTACATCCAGCCTGTTCACACGCGTTGTAACATAGAGCAGGCGTTCTAATAAACACACGTGCCTCTCGGGCGCTCGACGATCAAGGCGTCATATCGTGCCGAGCATGCCGCCATGTCTCCCGTATACGGTAAAACACCCCCAGATTTTTCCTTTATAAAGTTGTGGTGGACTGGGAGGGATTTGAACCCCCGACCTCTGCCATGCCAAGGCAGCATTCATACCAACTGAACTACCAGCCCAGCATCCCTCGTAGAAGCGGGCGGGTTTCTTAAATCTTTTCCCCGGAAGACAACAGCTAGAAAACATTCCCACTAAAACAGGACTTTATGATACAATTAGGAACATTACGGTGTTTGGTGAGAGAATTTTCTTTTGAACGAAACAGATTCTCGTGGAAAACTATTTAACACGCAGACCGAGGAATGCAGTGAAATGAAGGTCAGCGTCGTAATCCCGGCACTCAACGAGGAGGCCGACATAGGCAAGTGCCTGGAATCCGTACGACGCCAAGACCTGGAAGTAGAGCTCATAGTAATCGACAACGGCAGCATGGACCGCACACCCGAGGTAGCAAAAGAGTATTGTGACAGGGTCTTCGTCAAGCCCGATTACAGCCTCGCCGAGATGAGGGACCTGGGCGCCAGGGAGGCCAGCGGCGAGATCATAGTCACAACGGACGCCGACTGCGTCGCCCCCCGGGGCTGGATCAGCACGCTAGTAAAACCCTTCGAGGACACCAAGGTCGTCGCCGTGGGCGGCGGGTTTAGGCCCGTCAACAGGAACGCCCTGAGCAGGTTCTACTGCTGGATGAGCGCCCTCGTGCAGGGCTTCCTCGGCCTATTCCAGGGAGCCAACATGGCGTACAGGAAGGACGCCTACCTCAAGTCGCTTGGCTACGCCGACGCGAAGCGCGCCGAGGACTGGAATCTATCCTGGAACCTCAGGAAGTATGGGAAGACCAAGTTCATCCGTCGTGCCTACACGTTCACCGAGATACCCTTCAACCGCCAAGTAGAGTACCCCGGCGTCCTCGTCAGCGGACTGTTGGTGTTTATAGGAGGATTCGTCGGGTGGCTGAACCTCATAGGGTTCGGCCTAGGCTACATACTGAGCGAGGCGGCCACGTTCGTGTACAGGCACCGCAGCAACCTGAGGAGGAGCCACATCGCTTTGCTGCTGTTGAGCCTTGTCTACGTCTACAAGAGGTCCTTGCCCTTAGCTAACTTCATGTTTATAGCTGGAGGCTTGACTGGGGTCTTCATGTACCACTTCATCTCCGAGGACATCCGGTTCGCCATCGATGACCTCAAGCTCTACAAGCTGAGGGAGGAGCCAGAAAACAGCCTGTCGGGCCAATTAAAGCAGCACCTAATCAGGCTGATGAAACTCTAGGAACGCAGGGCCATGATGCTAAGCACGTCGTTCAAGGCGAGGGGTCACCCCGACATATCGTCAACCCACGGGACCACGCTGATGACCACAAAAGAAAATCACTTGACCAAGAGGGGTGACTGCATCGTGGCCGTGAACGCCGAGAAAGGCCTCCAAGACCTAGACGACGAGTTAAAGGAGGCGGCTAGAAGCGGGGAAACGGTCATCTCGTTGAAGCTTGAAGCAGGCGGCGAGGAGTTCACGGTAAGGGGAAGAGGCCACCCAGGATTAACCTATACCGATCCAGGCGACATCGTGGTACGGAAGAGCGGCTATGTCTGTGGTCGCACACTCATGGTGGGGGCTGACAAGGCCGCTTGTGACATACCCGACGAATTTAGACGAGTATTGAAGGACGACGGGGTCGAGGTAACGGTCACCATATCGTTCATTCTGTGACACAAATTCGATAATAAACCCAATTTTTATCGTCAATCCGTTGATTACTTAGATATTTGTGTCACAGGGAGGACACTAATCTTCTTAAAGGTTAAATACTTGGACACTCGGTTCATACCAGTTGATCGATTTGAGTGACGATAAAGGACTCGTGAGAGCCCCAGGCAGGATCACGCAGGAACAGTACAGGTTCCTCGAGGGGCTCGTGGAGCAGGGGCGTTTCAGCTCCGTCAGCGAGGCCGTCAGAGCCTCCATCGACTCCTTCAGCTCAGACGCATCCCACTCCGGCGGAGCCTTCTACATAGGGGAGGCCTTGATTGGGAAGGGGAACGAGGTGGCCCACGTGGATCTCCTCATAGGGGACAAGCACGGGCCGGTGGGCAACGCCTTCATCCAGGCTCTGAGCAACCTCTCCATGGGCCACACCCCGCTGCTGGCGGTGATAAGGCCCAACCTGCCCCCCAAGCCCCACACGGTCATCATACCCAAGGTCACGATCAAGGACATGGCCGACGCCGGGAAGATCTTCGGGCCTGCCCAGTCCGCCGTCGCCAAGGCCGTCGCTGACTCGGTGGAGGAGGGCGTGATACCCATGAACGTCCTGGACGACTGGGTGGTGGTCGCCAGCGTGTTCGTCCACCCGGCAGCCGAGGACGAGCGCCGCATCTACCAGTACAACTACAGCGCCACCAAGCTCTCCATCAGGCGGGCCCTCTCCAACTACCCGCCGTGGGAAAAGGTACAGTACGACAAGGACAGGGCACGGCACCCGTTGATGAGCTTCAGGCCGCCCAGGCTCTGGCGTCCACCGTACCTCCAGGTCGCCCTCGACCTCCCGGACGTAGAGGCCGTGAGGAGGGTGGTCGAGCAGGTGCCACGGAACGACAGCATCATCCTGGAGGCGGGCACGCCGCTCATCAAGAAATGCGGAGTCGGCGTGATCAGGGAGATGCGGGAGTTCGCGTCCGACGCGTTCATCATAGCCGACCTGAAGACCATGGACGTCGGCAAGGTGGAGGTGGACATGGCTTTCGAGGAGACCGCCGACGCCGTCTGCTGCGCAGGCGCTGCGTCCACGGCCACAGTCGACGAGTTCGTCTACGAGGCCAGAAGGCTGGGCATCTACAGCTTCCTCGACATGATGGAGGTAGACGACCCCGTGAAGAAGCTCAAGAGCCTAAAGGAGCTGCCCGACGGCGTGATACTGCACAGGGCGATAGACGCCGAGAAGACCAGCGAGCCAAGGTGGGGGTACATCCCCGAGATAAGGAAAGCCTTCGAGGGGAGGAAGCTCCTCATAGCGGTCGCCGGGGGCATCATGCCGCATACGGCGCAGATCGCGTTGGAGAGCGGAGCAGACATACTCATCGTGGGCCGGTACATCACCCAGTCCAACGACGTCAGGAGGAGCGTCGAGAACTTCCTGCCATGCCTGCAGGGAGACATAGACCTCTTCAGGGTCCACGTCGAGTAACCCCCCTTCTCCCGGGGGGAAACTAGATAAGCCCCCCTTCAACATGCAAAGGGAGCGATAGTTGAAACGCAGACACGCCGTCCTCGTGGCACTCGTAGTATTGTTTTCGGTTTACCCGATTGTCCACGCGGCTACCTCCGTCAGGTACAGGTACACGCTTACGTACAGCTTCGAGAACAGGGGCACGGAGAGCATAGAGCTGTACGAGGAGGACATCGGGATCCCCTTCTTCATTGATACGGAGTGGCAGACAGTGGAGATAGAGGAATCCGACACGCCTCGCGGTGACACATTGACAGACGAGGACGGGAACAGCTGGGCTGTGATGGACATCCCGCTTACACTGGGCCCCGGGGAGAAGGTCTCTTTCACGGTCACATACGGCATCGAGTCCTCGGATAAGCCTCGGCCCGAGATAAGCATCTCCGGTGCGGGTGGATTCGACGCGATCCCGAGCGGGCTCGTTAACGCCTACACCGACTCGACGGAGACCTTCATGAGCGACGACCCGCAAGTGTCCCAGCTAGCCCATGAGATGGCTGACGGGGAGTCCACCGTGCTTGGTGCCGTCGTAGACATGATAGACTGGCTCGGCGCGAACACCGAGTACTGTAACTTCGAGGTGCCGAGGTACCCCAACGACACCGCCGTGGATGGGCTGGGGGACTGCGACGACCAGTCCATCCTCCTTGTCTCGATGTGCCGCAGCCTCGGGATACCCGCCTATCTCCAGGTAGGCATCGTCATACACCCCAGCATCGTAGCCTCCGAGACGTCGTGGGAAGGCCACCTCACCGACAGCAGGGACGGAGTCGGGTGGCATGCCTGGGCCATGATCTACGTGCCGCCGTGGGGCTGGCTCCCCGTGGACCTGACTCTGGTGCAGGAGGACGGAGGCCTTGCCGTCATAGCCGGCGCCCCGGAGTACGAGTCACACATCGTACCCTGCTTCGACGTCGACAGGCAGGCCTACATCGGCGATTCACTGGATACCCGAAGAAGGATCATCGTGAGCGATCTATACGTCGAGATAACTGATGAAGCGGAGAGAATAGAATCCAGCGTACTCGGTGGAGAGCTATACCTAGTAATAGGGCTAGGCATAGCGGTGACGGCGGCCATCGTGCTGATGTTCGTGTCCGCGAGACGGAGCTAAGCCACAGCCATGATGCCATTGGCTCTCTCAACATCGTATGGTTGAGGTTCTTCGGCGCCTTCACTGGAAGTGAGGCAGAAAAAAAGGGGCATTCGGCATACACTATAGCACGGTCTTGAGGGCGACGGGGTCGCTGGGAGGAACACATCTCCTGAGCCTCCTGAAGGCGCGGAGCCCCTCCTCTCGACCCATCCTGGAGGCTTCTATTCCCTGCCTCAGCACCTGAACCGCGTCATCCATGGCCCTCCGCTCGACGGGGAAGGGGACCCCGTCCTTGCCGCCGAACGCGAAGTTGAACCTGACCGGGTCGCGCCAGCTGGCGCTGTCCCCGTAGACGAGCTCCGCCACCAGAGCGAGGCCCCTCACCGTGCCGGGCCCGACTCCCCGCATGGAGACAAGCTCCTCGTAGCTGCGGGGCTGGAAGTTGTACGCGGCTCTCACCGCGTCCCAGTTGACCGACCGGGGCATCACGAGGGGCTTGTGGCCCGTCCATCCGTCGAGCCTTGACTGGCCCTCATGTAGAGGCTTAACCAGCGTCCTCCTGAGCCTTTCGGGGTCCTCCCTGACTATGTCGACGCAGGTTCTCTGGTTCTCGGCACTCTCCTTGCTGGTCATGTTGAGTGCCTTGTCTAGGCGGGTCTCGCAGAGTATGGCTCCCTGGGGTTCAACGATGAAGCCTCTGTGGTCGAGGCCCCAGTGGTATCGCCTCGCGTTGGCCAGCCCCTCGTTTATCCCCTGCTGGACGACGATCCAGTCCCCGTCCTCGGTGAACATTAGGCAGTGGTGGTAGAGCTGGTACCCGTCCTGGACGAGGCTGTTATCGACCTTGGCGGCCATCCTGCTGGCGTATACGAGGCTGTCCACCTTCCAGCCGCTGAGGCCGAAGACCTGCCCCTTCTCACGTATCTCCTGAGGCGTCTTGAGGCTGGTCCTGCCTTTGCCGCCGCACACCGTGACGCCCAAGTTCTCCCTGTCCATGGCCTCCTTGAGGGCGCCGCAGGTCACGGTGGTGGTGCCGCTGCTGTGCCAGTCGTAGCCCAGGACGCAGCTAAGGCTCTGGAAGAACCAGGGGTCGCTCAGCCGCTCTAGGAGTCCCCTGCGTCCGTACTCGTCTACCATTATGTCCACGATGCACTCCGCCATCTGCACCATGCGGCTGAACAGCCACCTAGGCGCCTTCCCTCCGTGAAGAGGCAACACTGCGGAGCCCGTGTATCCCATGTGAACCGCGGAGCCGCATTTGGTTAAAACCGTTATTGCGTTACTTAGTGGTAATGTAATATTGTCGGCGCGGTTATCGTTGCCATCACCTATTACACAAAAATGTATTCAAAAACATTATTTGCCCGCAGGCACAAGCGAGTGCATAACCGCTTAAAGGTTACGAGCACGCGCGCTTCCAGGGGAGGAGATGAAACCTCGTCGTTGTTTTTCTCATCACCATATTCATACACACTGGACACGTAATATCGGGACTTGGGTCCTCTATTCTTTCCCAGTTTCCTGAATAGGACATGTACTTTCTCCTACAGAAAGAATAATATCGCTTAAATGATATGCGGGGCACACGCTCACCAGTAAAAAGGAAGCAATGCGCTTTAGCATTCGCATCATCCCAACCACTACGATACCATCCATACTCGCCTCTTTTGAAACTCCTCGATGCATAAAATCCATCAATGACTAAAATGGCTATTCCAATAATGATAAAAAATAATGCCAACCATTTGTCCATCTATATCACCGCTTAAAACTTACGAGCGCGCGAATAGAGAGACATTTCTTTTTCATCCCAGCCCAAGCCGTTACAAATCTAGCGATTATTACAATTATCATAAGGCTGACCCATGTCTCTATCTTGAAAACCCAATCAAACACCTATCTCACTCCCTCCGCTGGTTCTTCTCCTCTTTATTCTTCTGCACTCTTTGTTGCTCAATTTACCATCACTGGATTTTTTCGGCCTGCCATTGCCTTATGTTCAAGAAAAAGGTTTATCGGGACGAACAGCAGGACGATGAGGAAAGTCAGCCTGAAATTATCTGTGACGACTGCGGAGTCTATTATGAATTCGAAAGCTTCTAGTCTGGTCCCAGGCGTCGTCCTTGCAGAGTTACAGTCTATTAGGATCTGGACTATATTCTCGCCAATCATCAGGGTCTCAAAGGGGATGGTCATCAGACCATAATCCCCTCCGCCCCCACCGCTTTTTATTTCATATGAGTCGCCAATATCACCAATGTGGACACCGTTCGAGTATACCCTGTAAACTAGCTTTGTGGTCCGACCTCCATCCATGTCAAATTCGTAATTAAGATTAATCTTTACCCTGTACGTTATCAGGAATTTCGAGAAAAGACCGACCCTATAGGTCACCGCGCTCTCGTGAGAAGAGTACCAATCTGGTTCAAGGGTCTCCATCTGGATAATGGTCTCGTACCCAGATGCGAAGGTGGGCGTAACCAAGATGGAAATGGTGAGGAGCGCCAGCCCTAGGCCGTTGAAGACCAGCCGCCATATCCTCATTCTTCTAACACCCTCTCCACGACAGATGCCATAGACTCACCGTCTCTCTTGCTCGCGCTCATCTTTAGGCCAAGGAGATAAGCAAATGGATTAACTATTGAAGAGATAATCGTAAATGTCCAAGAAATTTGGCCTCGTATAATAAATGAAATAATAGCGCTTACCACTGCAGCACCAACCCCGCCAATTATTGCGTTTCTGTATTCTTTCCGCATCTACGGAGCCTCCTCATCTTACTGCACCGAGTAATGGTAGACATCACCGCTTAAGCCTTTTGAGCCAACTTGAGAAGCACTATCTCCGCGAGGCACAACGTTATGTCTTCTTCGGGTATGCCTCGTTCCTTGAATAGGTTGTCAAGATCCTCGATGATTTTTTTGCCTTTTTGGGTGAGTTTATACTGAGAGCCGTCGTATAGAACCATTATCTTTTCATTACTAAACACTTAACCACCGAACCACCAATGGATTATCCTCCACCAGACTATCCAATACTTCAAGGTAGGGCCTGGTCATGGTGACGCTGATGCGGGTCTTTGTCTTCCCCGGCTTCTTATCCTTATTCACTGGTCTTCAGCCTCCTTCTTCGGCTTCTCTAGGTACTTTACGATGTCCTTGACTACGAACTCGATGTCCTCGGGAGTGACCCCGTTGGCAGCCATGGCCACCAGGAACATAGGGTCGTTGAGGGCCCGCTCGAGGGCGCTCCGGGCCACCTTCTTCGCGTTCACTTCTAGGTCTCCTTATGATAAGGTAGCTCTATCCCGTGCCGCCCCAGGAGAATCCTGAGTCCCTCAAGGACGGCCTCTCCCCGGGTACGGTAGATTCCCTCATCAATCATATGATCCAGGGCATCTAGGTATGTCTTGGTCATGGTGACGCTGATGCGGGTCTTGGCCGTCTTATCCGAGTCTTTCATTATTAAAAACTCCTGAACCTCCTATTAATCCTATGTATAGTGGTTGCAGTTTTAGGCTTTATGATGATTCCTATCTGTAGGAGGCTGTAGGTTGAGCCGGGAACGCAGGGTAATAGCGAGCAGTAAGATAACCAGGAGGTTTCAGGTGACGATCACCAAGGAGGTCAGGGAGCGGTTCAATTTGAAGGAGGGAGACCTCATCCTGTTCGTGGTCGAGGGAGACAGGCTCTTGATCGAGAAGGGATAACCGACCAAGTGAGCGCATCACCGCTTAAAGGTTACGAGCGTGTGGTTTATTCTAGTTGGGTGTAAAGACCGAGTGTTTGCTCATATTTTATGTTTATCGTGGTGAATCCGTCTTGCTTAACGTCGGATGGCTCGTCCTTGTAGAATATTAGCAGGACATCATCTAGTTTCCTGTCCCCGATCTCCTCTAGGACGGTCTGAAGATTCTGGCCAAGGATACTGCTCGATGAAGGTATGTACTTGGACTTCTCGACCATTTTCCCACCCTCCCTAACAGAGTATGTGAATTCCCTCTTGAACGCGGGGTTGTTTTCCTCGGCGAATCTATCCCAAGCCTCGCCTACCTCGCCATTCCAATTATCGTTGTACCACCCGAATATTTTATGACGTCGAATCTGATGCTCCTCAAGCCCCTCTGATAAGTCTCCGCTTCCATCCCACTTGCTCTCTATGAGGTAAGCCTTCTTTGGGGTTATGATTATCGAGTCGAATTCCCCGTATAAACCCCTTCTGCCAAAGCTGGGGCGATAGAACACGGTGCATTTTGCTGGATTCGAGTTGTCTCCAAGTTTAACCAACATCTCCCCCAGTCTCTCTCTTGCGTACTTTAACGTAAGACCATCTTCACCATAGACAAATATTCTAGGTATCATTTCACCGTAAAATGGAGGGTATCACCGCTTAAATGTTGTCTATCAATTTTCACTAAAGGGGATTACTCACTTAAATGGCCTCTATCTCCAGGGTGTAGTCCAGAGGCTGACGCTGTGGGGGAGGCCGCCCCGAGACTTGGCGTAGTCCCTGAGAAACCTCCTCATCCTCCTCTCGGAGTCCGTCGGGCCCCTGATCCTGAGCTCGTCCCTGCGGCCCGCCACGTAGAGGAGGAAGCCCTTCTCAGTGTACGCCGCCGAGATGGCGCCGCCACCGGCTTCGAGACCAATAGGCAAAATCATCTATATTTAGAAATATTTCACTATTTACAGTGTGGAATTTTATGGTTATATTAAGTTGAATGTATGTAAGAAAATGTAACATATTATAGTAAATAAAGATATAAACAGAGTCCTGTCTGGAAGGAGTGCTGGGGTAACTCATTGTTATCCACCGCTTTCAAGGTGGGACGCGACTGAAAGTGCTAAAAGCATAGGCGTCTCTGGATTCACCCATGGAAGCACCAACCCTCAAGGACGTCATATTGGCGCGTAACAGGATAAGGCCTTACCTCCTCAAGACGCCCTTCCACACCTACCCGACCCTGAACGAGCACCTGGGCTGCGAGGCCTACGTGAAGCACGAGAACCACCACCCCACGGGGGCCTTCAAGATCAGGGGAGGAATCAACCTCGTCAGCCAGCTCCCAGAGCAGGAGAAGGAGCGTGGAGTCGTCACCGCGAGCACCGGTAACCATGGCCAGAGCATCGCCCTCGCCAGCAAGATATTCGGCGTCAAGGCCATCGTATGCGTCCAGGACGGCGCCAACCCCACCAAGGTCGCAGGCATACGGAGCTATGGCGCCGAGATCGTCGAGCACGGCAGGGACTTCGACGACGCCAGAGTGAACGCCGAGCGACTGGCCAAGGAGCACGGCTACAGGTACATCCACAGCGGCAACGAGCCCCTCCTGATAGCTGGCGTGGGCACCATGGCTCTTGAGATGATCGAGGACCAGCCCGACCTGGACTACGTGTTCAGCCCAGTTGGGGCGGGCACCAACTGCGCAGGCGTCGGCCTCGTATACAAGGCGTTATGCCCCGAGACCAAGGTGGTCGCCGTCCAGGCCGAGAACGCGCCCAGCGTCTACAGGAGCTGGAAGAGTGGGAGACTGGAGTCGACTGACTCCGCGAAGACCATAGCGGACGGCCTCGCAACGAGGCAGGCGTTCGAGCTGCCAACGGAGATGCTGAGAGACCTTGTGGACGACTTCATCCTCGTCTCAGAGGACGAGATAAAGGAAGCCGTAAAGACGTACGTGGAGAACGCGCACACCGTCGCCGAGGGCGCCGGCGCCGCTCCTCTAGCTGCTGCCACGCAGATCAGGGATCAGCTGAAGGGTAAGAAGGTGGGGCTGATACTCAGCGGCGGCAACATGACGTACGAGAACCTGATGAAGTGCCTAACCTAGCCTATCAGGCGTCCGTAGCGGTCCACTTCCTGTCTTCGGACCCTGGTGCTGCTTATGGGCTTGCCGTCTTCGGCCAGCACCATGGTGATGACGAACATGAGAAGAGGCCTCAACCCCCGATCGACCCTCATCTGGTTTATGACCTCAGCGGTGGGCTCCGTCTCCTCGCTGACTATGATGCCTTCGATATCGTTGCTGTCTACGGTGGGGCCGAAAGGGTCGTTGAGGGGAACGATCTCGGCCCGCTCATAGTACCCTCTCTCCCGGAGGAAGTTCACGACGTCTCGGCGCCTCTTCTCGTAACAGTCTATCTCGTGCTCCTTCTTCAGTGTGGCCGCGAACTCGTTCGTGGTGATGCCTATTACAGCTCGGTTACCCACGTTGAAGGTCTCCTCGAGGAGGAACCAGTGGCCCTTGTGCATCACGTCGAAGGTCCCACCGACGGACACCAGCTTGAGCCTGTTCTCAACCAAGAAGCAAGCACCTAAACGCAGTATGGAATGGACCCACACAATTAAACTTTTTCACTTCACCGATAGTGAAAAAATGTTGATTAGTCTGCGACGAAGCAGGTCATGGTGGTGTTGATTCCCTCGACTTGTCTGATGTTTTCTATGATTATGTCGTGCAGAACAGTGGTGTTCTTGCCTTCGATTATCACGTAGGCATCGTACGGCCCGTAGAGGAAGTGTGCCTCAACCACCCCATCTATCTTCTTTAGCCTCTCAAGCACTTCTGTTCCCATCCCCGGCTCAAGGGTTAATAGAACCAATGCTTTATCCATAGACACCATTAACCCCTTGTGAGCTCAACAATATAAACAGTCTAGGGCTCCGCGAAACCGTTATATCCTCTGATTGGTTCAATGAACCGAAAACGAGGTAGATCATTTGTCCTCTGAATTCTCGAGCCGTATATCAGGATTCTACAAGAAGCCCGTCGAGGAAAGAATCAGCATCATAACAGAGAAGGTGGGCCTGACACCGGAAGAGGTGGAGACCCTGAAGTCCAGGGGCGGCCTCACCATGGAGGCAGCAGACAGGATGACAGAGAACGTCATCGGCACCATAGCTTACCCTTTCAGCGTAGCCGTCAACTTCCGGATCGACGGCATAGACTACCTGATACCCATGGCCGGTGAGGAGCCCAGCGTCGTCGCCGCGGCCAGCAACATGGCCCGCCTAATGCGGGACGGCGTCGGCATCGAGACCAAAGCCACTGACCCCATTATGATAGGCCAGATACAGGTGCTCGACGTTCCAGACATGGACGCCGCCGTGAAAGCCATAGAAGACAACAAGGAGACACTCATCGAGTCCGCCAACGAGCTGGACCCTGTGCTGGTCAGGTTCGGTGGAGGAGCCAAAGACATCGTGCTGAGACCCATCGAAACCGAGGATGGCCCCATGCTCATCGTCCACCTCCTCGTGGACTGCAGGGACGCCATGGGCGCCAACGCCGTCAACACCATGGCCGAGGCGCTGGCACCCACCATAGCCATGCTCGCAGGAGGAAGGACGCTGCTCAGGATCATAAGCAACCTAGCCGACAGGAGGCTAATCACAGTCAAGGGGAAAGTGAAGAAGGAAGACATCGGCGGCGAGAAGGCAGTGGACAACATAGTCTCGGCTTGGGCTTTCGCGGACGCCGACCCCTACAGGGCGGCCACCCACAACAAGGGCATCATGAACGGCGTCGCCGCCGTGGCCCTCGCCTTCGCGCAGGACCACCGGGCCATCGAGGCGGGCGCCCACGCCTACGCCGTGAGACACGGCCAGTACAGGAGCATGAGCAGGTGGAGCAAGAACGGGAACGGTGACCTTGTAGGCGAGATGACTCTCCCCATGGCCGTCGGCCTCGTCGGAGGCGCCACACGGAGCCACCCCATGGCACAGGTGGCCCGCAAGATACTGGGCGTGGACAAGGCGGTTGACTTAGGCAAGGCCATGTGCGCAGTGGGCCTCGCCCAGAACCTTGGCGCCCTCAGGGCCCTCACGCAGGAAGGGATACAGCGCGGCCACATGAGGCTCCACGCCCGAAACCTGGTGGTGATGGCCGGCGCCTCGGGTAAGATGATCGAGGAGGCCGTCAAGCTTCTCATAGATTCAGGCGAGATCAGGTTCCCCAAGGCCCAGGAGATCGTCAAGAAACTGAAAAACCAGTCCTAGGTTTTTCTCTTGACCATCGAGATCGACGACGCCGGCACAGGGGACATCCTCTTCGGCGTCGTCATAGGCGCCTACAGGCCTGAGGACGACCACTTCATATACGACATGATAGACGTAAAGTATTTCCAGGAGCCGGTTTACGGCAAAAAGAGGCATCTGAATGAGGCTCGCAGGATAGCCTTGAGGCTCGTCGATAAACTCGTGCTGAGGGAAGAGGAGAAGATCTTAATCTGCACCGGAGACGTCCTCAACGAGGCGGCGGAGGCCCTCCTAGAACAATACGAGGAGGAACGCATCGAGCGGGGGAAGATAGAGGGACGCGCTCAGTTTCTCGTGGAGCAGGCGTACACAAACGAGCTCCGCAACATCGGCTACATGGCCCGGGAGGACCGCACCGCGAAGTGGGGGAAGAACTTCTGGCACATGTACAACTGGGTTAAGAAGGACCCAGAGAGAAGGCTGCGGTGGACCAAGTCGGCGTTCCCTAACCTCAAGAAGTATCCACTTTTCAAGTGACTCTTTACCTATTACTTATTATTTCCATTTACTTTTGGGTAAATGAAGAGTTTATGAAGTATAGTGAAGGCGACGTTTGGCGGATTACTGTCGACGAGAGGCTGGACGAGAAGATAGTAAGGTTTCTTGTTGCTGAGATGAAGAAGAGCGTCGACATCGGCGTCGTGATCGACGAGGAGATATGGGATGATGAAGAGGAGTTCATCATCACAAGCGACGATCTGAGCTGGATACATCATAAAGGCGAGGAGTGCTACAACTGCTGGAGCTTAATCAAGGAGGCTTGGGGTATTCACCCAAAGCTAGCCCCTGAGTGGAGCGAACTCTATGAGGGGCAAGTGTATCTCTCAGGTTCTTTCGAGATGATCAAGGTCGCCAACTCTTTCGTCATTAAACGCAACCCCAAGAAACGCACATTCCTACGTGTAGACACTCGTCCGGAGATCAAGGACGACCTGAAGTGGCTATACAACGAGGTCCTTACAAGGGGGAAGATGGATGCCTATTAACGTAGAACCAGAAGATCTGGTGTTCCATATCCTCAACGTGGGCTTCGGGGACAGTATCATCGTGGAGTTACCCGAGGACGAGCACGGGCAGAGGTCCTATGGAATAGTGGATTGTAGCATGTACGACAAGACCAACGATTATCTGGACAAACTTGTCAACAAACGACCAGGTGACAAGAAACTAAAGTTCATATGTGCCACTCATCCCCACATCGACCACATACGCGGCATAAAGAGCTTCATCGAGTCCTCTACAACGAGGCCAGCGAAGCTCTGGGACAGCGGTTTCAGGCACGTCTCCCAGACCTACATGAAGATACTCCGCTCCGCACTTGACCACCAAGTCGATGTGGTCCGGGTCAGCTCTGGTATGGAGTGGTACTATGGCCAGGTACAGATCTCGGCTCTCTCTCCTAGCATAAGGCTGCGTAACAAGTACGCCACCTACGGCGTTGACATGAACAACGCCTCCATAGTTCTCAGGTTCGAGAACCACCGGGAGAAATACCTTTTGACGCGTTCACACGAGTACGAGGGAACCAGAAGCAAGCTCGATGTACGACAGGCATGCTCAGGCGTCGTGATTCTGGCTGGGGACGCCGAGTACGACAGCTGGGCTCACATAACTGACGAGTTTCCGCGGCTGGAGAGAACAGACGAGCATGAGCCGCTGGTGACGAAGATGCTTAACCAGCTCGCCTGCAACGTCATCAAGGTATCACATCACGGCAGCATGCACGGAACCCCCCTTGATGTCTACGAGAAGATGATGCCCGAGACCGCGATAATCTCCACGAGGCAGGAGTACTCCACCAAGGACGTCGGCGGCTTCACACTGCAGAGGGGTTTGTTCCCTCACCCGACGTCCATAATGGCACTTGAGGAGGTGGGCGCCCTGATATTGACCACGGAAGGGTGCTACGAGCGCGAGGAACGCGACGGCGGGGTGCAGAAGTATCCCCAGTACGCCCACGAGGGAACCATAGTGGTAAGGGTGCCCCCCGGCGGTTCAGCCGAGCTCGAAAAACTCGACGACGACAAGGACACGGTCCCCGACCCTCCGTAAAAGCTACTCCATATTCTTTTATTCCGTCACAGGCAGTCTAACTTGAACCGATATGAAGCCCTGGCTCCTCAACATACTCGCGTGCCCCATCGACAAGCACCACCCCCTCGACGCCTACTTCTTCGAGTGGGAGACCACCGAGGAGGAGCTTGAGAAGATAAACAGAGACGCGGGGGTCGCTACGATCCACTTCAAGAAACAGTATGCCCACCTTGCCAAGCAGATAGCCGACGGCACCGTAAGCCCGCCCGCGCTGGAGAAGATCGTGGACGAGACTGGCTCCACCTACTCCCAGGAGCTGTACGCAGACGCCAAGAAGTTCCTCAACCGCCTAGGCTTCGAGAAGAGCCGCGAAGAGGAGAAGCTGCTAGAAGACTACCCGGAGGGAATAGACGTGCTCTACAGGTACCTTAACCTCGTCGAGGTCGAGGAGGGCCTCCTGCGTTGCCCCAAGTGCGGAAGATGGTACCCCATAGGCAGCGCCGTCGAGACCATCCCGGAGCTAATGCCCGATGACCTACGGGAGAGGGAGCGGGACTTGGAGTGGCTCGCCAAATGGAAGGACAAGGTACCCGAGGACGTGCTTACAGAGGGTAAGCCCTTTACTCTGTGAGGCATTCGTCTCTCGCTTTCCGAAGCACCCAGTAACCCATCCCTAGGGCTACCACGGTGATGACCAACTCGGGGTAAACCCAGCCGTACCTGAGGGTGGCCAAGGCGACGAAGTCCACCAGGAAGTGCAAGGCCACGGCTCCCACGAGGTATCTGACGTCTTTTCTTCTGAAGTACTCTAGCACCATGACGGACAACCCTATCTGAAGCGTCATCGATCCAAGCCTCTCGTATAGCCCCACGAGCGGCAGATAAGCGGGGGACATCAGTATGGATCCTAGGATCGGCTGAGGGATCGAAGATGGGCTGACCAGCAGCAGGACGCCCAAGGTCAGGACGTTGACGCCCACGATGAATACGGACTCTATGCCGCCGTGACCCGCCCCGTACATAAGCCCCTCCCTGAGGCCGTGATCCTCGATTACATACCTGTAGGCTATGTAACGGGCTCCCTCCTCGAAGACCCCCGCCGTAAGCGACGGGAAAGCAGCTAAGATGAGCATGGTCAACGTGTTCCCATAGCCCTGCGTAAACACGGCGGAGGAGACGTACTGGTTCAACGGGAATCTTATGAGGGAGGCGAGGAACATCACGGCGCCGACGAAGAACCACCTCCAGCTCACTCCCAATCGACGTTTCAGCATGAAACCGAGACCAAACGGGATTATGATCTCTAAGGCTCCCGAGAAAACATAGACTGCTCCCCTCGTCACGTCCATCTGTTTCACCTCATACTGTGCCCTTCCATATTTAACCAATTGATGATCTAAGTTCCGCTGATCCATCTCACGATAAGCAATGTCTTCTGTGAAGGGTGCCCCCGATAATCGTATAAAGGTAGTCAGGAAATACTAACACACGGTGTATTAGTTGAAGTTTAAACGGTATCTCTCGTGCATCGACACCCACTGCAGCGGCGAGGCCACCCGTATACTGGTCGGCGGAGTCCCCAAGCTCATCGGGAAATCGATGCAGGAGAAGCAGAAGTACTTCCAGGACCATTATCACAGCCTACTAGGCACCATGCTCAAGGAGCCCAGAGGCTTCGAGGGCATGCTTGGCGCCGTGCTCACCGAGCCTTGCCACCCCGAGGCCGACGTCGGCGTCATCTACCTCTGGACCAACGGCTACTTCAGCGCCTGCGGCGACAGCACGTACAGCTGCAGCGCAGCCCTCGTGAACACGGGCATGGTCGACGTCAAGGAGCCCGTGACCAACATCACATTCGACACGGTGGCCGGCCTCGTCCGCACAAAGGTCGAGGTCGAGGACGGGGTCGCCAAGGCCATCTACATGCAGGGAGTCCCCAGCTTCTACTGGAAGACCATGAAGTTCGACATCCCAGACGTGGGAGAGGTCGAGGCGGACATCGCGTTCGGCGGCCTATGGTACGCCTTCGTGAACGCCGACGGCATCGGGCTAGAGCCGAGCCTCGAGAACAAGGACTACTGGATCCCCTTGGGCTGGGACATGAGGAACCACATCAAGGACCAGATCGATCTGGATCACCCCGAGTACCCCGAGCTCAAGGTACTAGACCTGGTGACCTTCTACACTGAGCCCACGAAGAAGGAGTACACGAGTAGGCACTGGAACGTGTTCGGGCCCAAACAGAGCTGCCGCAGCCCCGCCGGCACATGCACCAACGCCCGCATGGCGGCCATGTACGGTAAAGGCGAGCTGAAGCCCGGAGACGAGGTGAAGTTCGAGTCCACCATAAGCACGGTGATGGTGGGCAGGATAGCCGAGGAGACGAAGGTGGGTAAATACAAGGCCATAGTCCCCGACGTCATGGCTACCGCCTACATAACCGCGTTGAACCAGGTCGTCATCGACCCGGACGACCCGCTCAGGGCAGGCTTCCTCTTCTAACACGGTGAGAAAGGTAGGTTTATTAACCTCTCACCTCTTTTTCTCAACTCAACATATAATATTTTTAAAGGATATTTGGTCTTAGGTTTGTATTTAATAATAATTTCTTCTTTTGAATGAACATACATAACATTCGCAAGCATCATCCTTTGTTAAATGGTTTAAACCTGAAGTTGGGTGGAGTCGCGGACCACGATAAAAACGAGGTAAGATCATGTCCATTTCTTGGGTTATTCCTTTTTCAAAATGGAATTTTTTTTTTATTTCAAAACCAGGAATCATAACTTCAGATAATCGAGCATCTTCTATCTAAGTTAGTGATTGCACATGCTAACCTTGAAAAAAAGGGAGTTATTTTTCCATTGCTTTTGCTAGCCTGTTATTGCATTCGATACACTCGTCAACGTCCAGCATTGTTTCTATTTTAAATTCAATAATTGGCTGATACTTTGCAATGGCAACAAAGAGATCCTCGTCACTCATATCCGTTAAGGAATATCCACTCATTCCATTTGCTGATATTCCCCAGGATTTGTGCTGTTTTGCTTTGATTTCCGCTTTAATCCATTCAAGCATCATCATTTGACTCTTAAACCGTGTTTGGCGGTCTTTTGCTAACCATGCGGGGTTAACCTTCCAAAGAATTAGTTTCTCCATTTTATCACATCATTTCAGTGGTTCTATTACATCCAGTTTGGATTGCGCGAACGCATGAGATACAGTGTCAAAGACATTCAGACAGGTTATGTTACCATGTAATGGTTATTTCAGATACACCTTAGATAATTACAGTAACGCGCGCGCAGAATTATCCAATAAACCCACAGAATGGTCATTCAGCTCAGCAACACGCAGTAAGTTAACATATTCACGTTTTGGTTAAGGGTGTTGAGCTAGAAAATTCGACAACATGTTGGATTTACTTCCAACAATTAATTGCCATAAGTTGAATACTTATGTCTATTCTTAACGACGCCCCGTAACGTTTAACTAAATACTAAAACTGCTTAACTGAGTTTTTTCCTCTTCTAAGCCTCTTCTTTTTTAGTGATCAGCATCTCAGGCGCGTGGACCTTCAGGAGTTCGGCCACCTTCTTGAACTCTCCGAGCGTCTTGTTGCCCTTCTTCGTCATATCGAAGGTGTCTGTCTTCTGGCCCCTCTCGTTGTAGCCCTGGGACAGGAAGCCCTGATGGACCAGCTGCCCGACGATGTCTCTGGTTTTCTTCTTGTTGACGTAGGTGGTCTCCATGATCTCCACGAGGCTTGTGTTACCGTCGCTGATAGTATCCAGTATCTGCATCGACGTCTGGTACTTGGAGTGTCTCATGGACATGTGTGCTGATTTAAATAAAATCTAATTAAAGGATTGTCAACGAATGTTACTTAATACCGATACATATCAATGGAACCATTACTGGATCATAAGAGGCGAGATGCACCCCATCATTTCTATTAAATATTAGTGTCGATGCCTTTCAATGCAGTGTGACTCACGTTGCCTAAGAAAATGATATTGTTGAATGCCGGGGACCCCGACGTGGAGGCCCCCCAGTACGCGATCAATGAGGCTCTTCTCGGCATCATCGAGGGTGGGATGAACACCCACTACCCCCACTACTCGGGGTACCCTGAGGCCTTCAACGAGGCCGTAGTGGACTATTACAAGAAGTTCACGGGCGTCGAGTACGAGGCCAAGAACATCCTCCCCGCGGCGGGCAGCAGCGCCGCCCTCTACCTCGCCCTAGCCACCGTGCTTAAGGAGGGAGACGAGGTCCTCATGTTCACTCCATACTACATGGGCCACAAGAGCATCTTCGACGGAATGGGCGTAAAGATGAACACCGTGCCCCTGCTCAAGGAGAAGAACTACCACCCTGACCCGGGTGTCATCGCCGACTACGTCACCCCTAAGACGAAGGCGATCCTGCTCTGCAACCCCTCCAACCCGACGGGCACCGTGTTCAACGAGGAAGAGTGTAAAGTCTTGGGCGACCTGGCCGTGGACCACGACATGACCATCCTCGCGGACGAGATCTACCTCCACTACGTCTACGACGACAACAAGTTCGTGAGCATCGCAGGGCTCAGCGACGAGTACAAGGAACGCACCCTGGGCATCATGAGCTTCAGCAAGACCTTCAGCATGACGGGTTGGAGGCTCGGCTACGACATCGTCCCGGACAAGTACTTGGGGAAGGCGAACCAGATCATGGGCATGACGGCTCCCCGCCCCGCGACCTTCGTGTTCAGGGCAGGCATCTCGTGCCTCCGAGGCGACTTCAAGTACGTGGACGAGCGGCGCGCCGAGTACGAGAAGAGGCGCAACTACTTCGTCAAGGCGGTGGACGACCTAGGGTGGCCATGCCACATGTTCGAAGGAGCGTTCTACGCCTGGTTCGACATCCGCAGTACAGGCATGGGCAGCACGGAGTTCTTGGAGAAGCTCAACGAGAGCCAGAAAATCCAACTGAGCCCGGGCAGCCGCTTCGGCGCAGACGGGTTCATAAGGGTGCCCCTTGTGAAGCCTGTCCCGGTTCTGAAAGAGGCGGTGAAGCGGCTCAAGGCCTTCGAGGCGAGCCTCTAACCTCCACCTTTTATTGCCCCGCCCATATTTTGCTGTAGGCCGATGTTACGTAAGAGAAAGTCGCTGAAGAGGAAGACGGCGAAGAAACTCGTCGAGGAGCTCTCATCGGTGTTCGGCGAGATCGAAGCCGAGAGGGTCGAGTCCACCGAGCTGGAGGGTGTCACCGTCTACCTGCTGGACGACGTCGTCGAGTTCGTGAGGGACGGCGACGCCATTTACCCCTATCTAGGCGGCAGCCACGTAGACGGGCTGCCCAGGGTGGTCGTGGACATGGGGGCCATACCTTATGTTTGCAACGGAGCAGACGTCATGGCCCCTGGGATCACAGACATGGACTCGTTCGAGGTGGGCGACCTCGTCGTGGTGAGAGATGTCGCCCACGGCAAGGCGCTGGCTGTCGGGAAGGCTCTGAAGAGTTCATCTGACATTGAGGCCAGCAGGAAGGGCAAGGTGATAGAGAACCTTCACTACGTGGGGGACAGTCTCTGGAAGGCGGCCTAGATGTATCTTATCATCTCCATCTTGGGCAGGAAGTAGACGAAGGCGATGACTGCTGTGCCCAGGAAGACTAGTATGAAGAGCCACATGCTCCACTGGAATACCTTCCACCAGACGCCAAACTTCTCCACTCCCTGACTGTAGCTTCTCTCGTAGGCGAGTAAGCCCTCTTTGATGTTGCGTGGGAGGTTCTTCAGCGACGCCAAGAGCTTCCCTAGTCTGCCCTGCTCCGCCACCGGTATTCATTCCTTATTGACTAACTGGGTCTTTATTTCTTTGTGTATCTCATAAAGTAACCCTTAAATCATAACATGAAATAATAATCATATGAAATAATGTTCATCGGTGTGTGTCATGGTTAAGCGAAACATCGTCCAGATAGACGAAGAGAAGTGCAACGGCTGCGGCCAATGCATCTCCAACTGCGCAGAAGGCGCCCTCAAGATCATAGACGGCAAAGCCCGGATAGTGAACGCCGTCTACTGCGACGGGCTTGGGGCCTGCCTTGACCGCTGTCCTTAAGACGCTATAACCATCATAGAACGCGAAGCCCCCGAGTTCGACGAGGAGGCGGTCCACGAACACCTAGGGGCCCTGAAAACACGTGAGACGCTGGCTTGCGGCTGCCCGGCATCCCAAGTCCAGGAGCTGAAGGGTAGCCCAGCGGGACGGGAGCGTGCTGAGGCACCCGCTCAGTCAGCTCTACGGCACTGGCCCATCCAGTTAAACCTTGTACCTATTAAGGCGCCGTTCTTCAGGGACGCGGACCTGCTGCTGATGGCTGACTGCGCCGCGGTCGCTACCCCGGCGCTCCACCAGAGGCTGCTCAAGGACAGGAGCGTCGTGATAGGGTGCCCCAAGTTCGACGACGTCAACCACTATGTCGAGAAATTGACAGAGATACTGAAGAGAAACGACGTAGGGAGCTTAACTGTGGCTCACATGAAGGTGCCTTGCTGTTGCGCGCTGAACGTCGTCGCCCAGCGCGCCCTGGATGCGTCGGGGAAGATGATTCCGACGCAGCGCCTGATAGTCTCGGTTGACGGAGATATCAAGAGAGTCTAGGCGTTTTCCATTAATTTCTACGGCGCATAAACTTTAAAGGCGATGCCCTGTGACTTATTGAGATTCGGTGAACATTGAATGGGTATGCTTGACGATATTCGCGTTCTAGACTTCAGCCACGTTTACTTCGGCCCCTACAGCACCATGATCATGGGCGACATGGGCGCCGACGTCATCAAGATCGAGCCCCCGTGGGGCGAGATCGCGCGGCTCTACCCGCCCCACTTCGGCGGCGTCAGCAGCGTCTTCCACTACCTTGACCGGAACAAGAAGGGTGTAAGCCTGAATCTCAAGGATTCCAAGGCCAAGGAGATCATCTATGAGCTGGTGAAGCAGTGCGACGTCGTCGTCGAGAACTTCAAGAGAGGCACCATGGACAAGCTGGGCCTAGGCTACGAGGACATGAAGAAGGTTAAGCCCGACATCATTTACGCCAGCCTCAGCGGCTTCGGCTTGGACGGCCCATACAAGGACCGCCCCAGCTTCGCGCCCATCGCAGGCGCGTACAGCAGCTGGTACAGGATCACGGGCGACAACGTGGACCCAGAGGGGCCCCCGCTCGTCCCAGCCGCATGGCACGGCGACCTAGACCCTGGCCTGTGGGCCGTCATCGGCATCCTCGGCGCCATCAGGCACAGGGACAAGACGGGGGAGGGGCAGCTCGTCGACGTGTCCCAGCTGGACTGTATGCTGGCGCAGACAGGAGTCCAGATCACGGGATACACCCTCAGCGGCAAGCTCCCGTGGGAGCGCAGCCTGGACAGGATAATGGGGCCTTCGACCTTCGGGGTGTTCCAGGCCACTGACGGCTACGTCTATGTGGCGGCGGACCCCAACATGCACCAGAGGCTGATGATGGCCATGGGCGTCGATGATCTGGGTACGGGCCGCACGGTCCTAGAGGACTGGGTCCGGGACAAGAAGGTGAGTGAGGTCGTCGACGCCCTTGTGGCTGTGAGCGTCCCTGTGGCTCCCATACTTCAGATCGACGAGGCCATCATGGACCCCCAAGTCAAGGCGCGGGGCACCATCGTCGAGGTCGAGCACAAGACCGCCGGAAAGGTGCGCATGCCAGGGTTCCCCCTCAAGATGAGCGCGACACCCGGCACGATAAGGCTGGCGGCGCCCCTGCTGGGCGAGCACACCGCCGAGGTCCTCAAGGAGATGCTGGGATACACCGACGAGCAGATCCAGGAGCTCCGTAAGGCCGGCGCCATAGTCACTCCTTAACCATTTTTATGCCATTCTTTTATACGGCGAGACGTTTTTCAGAGGTGAGGTCGTATGCCAGGTTTCTCCGAGCAGCGTAAAGAGATGGTGAAGCGGTACACCAGGGCAGGGTATGTCAGGTCCCAAGCCTTGGCCGAGGCAATGCTGCGGGTGCCCCGGGAGGAGTTCATGGACCCCCTGTACAGGCAGTACAGCTACTACGACCAGCCTTTCCCCATCCCGGGGGACGGCAGGCAGACCATCAGCGCCCCCTACATGTACCCCGTGAGCTACGAGCCTCTGGGGCTAAGGGGGGGGATGAGGCTCCTCGAGATAGGGGCGGGCTCGGGGTACGGCGCAGCCCTGGCCAGGGAGCTTGTAGGGGAGACGGGTCTCGTCGTAGCGATAGAGATAAACGCAGTCACCTGCGAGTTCGCCCGCGAGAACCTTGAGCGGGCTGGTTACGAGGATGTAAAGCTGGTGCAGGGAGACGGATCCGTGGGCTACGCCGAGGATGCTCCCTACGACGCGATAAGCATCACCGCGGCGAGCCCCAAGGTCCCGCCGCCGCTCGTCGAGCAGCTGAGAGCCCCGGGTAAGCTCGTGGGCCCCGTGGGAGGAGACAGGTATACTGGCCAGGACATGCTTCTGCTGGAGAAGGACGAGTCAGGGCACGTCTCTGAGCGCAGCCTCATGAAAGTGGTGTACGTGCCACTTCTTGGCGAGTACGGGTGGAGGCAGAGGTGAAAGGTGCAGGGTTTAAAAGCGCTGTGTCTACTCCAAGAGGGACTGGCATGAAGGCGGGCATCGTCTCACGCGTCGACATCCCCAGCGCCCTGTCGCTCACGAGGCGCATCATAGACTATCTTGGCGAGCGTGGGGTGGATGTCAGTGTCGAGACCGATACGGCGTTAGCCCTCGAGCTGGAAGATAATGACACGAATCTCTCCGATTTGGAGGGCGACTTCATGGTCACGGTGGGCGGCGACGGCACCATACTCAGGACCGCGATGGAGATGAAAGCCCCCGAGACACCCATCCTGGGCGTGAACATGGGCCGCAGGGGCTTCCTCAGTGAGGTCACGGTCCCCGAGGCTGAGTGGGCGCTCGACAAGGTCTTGGAAGGCGACTACTTTTTAGAGGAGAGCATGAAGTTGAGCAGCAGGTGCCTCCAGCTCGATGAGAGCTTCCCAGACGCCCTGAACGAGGTGTTGATTGCTTCGCCTCTACCCTCTAAGATGGTTCTGCTTGGGCTGAGGGTCGACGGGGAGCACATAATAGACGTGCAGGCCGACGGGATCTTAGTGTCTACACCCGCCGGCTCCACCGCCTACAACATGTCGGCTGGAGGCGCCGTCCTGGCGCCGGGCATCGACGGCTTCTCCATCACTGCGGTCTGCCCTTACAGCTACTTCAGGAGCATCGTGGTGCCGCCCGATTCCATAATAACTCTTGAGCTCCTCAAGCCCAGGGCGGAGGTCATCGCCATCATCGATGGGCGGTCTCTCCACCCGCTGCAGCCGTTTAACACGATAGAATGCTACGCGAGCGAACATGTGACCCGTTTCATAAGGTTCAGGTCGTTCTACAGCCGCATCCAAAAACGGATATTAACCATCCAGTCCAAGTGAGCCCAGGTTGTACGCGCTCATACTGGATTCCTCGGCCTTCATCCAGGGGCTCGACCCGCAGAACGAAGCCTCGTACACGGTGCCCCTCGTCGTCGAGGAGCTGAGAGACGGGTTCATCGTGGCTCGGCTCAGGAGCATGGAGTCCACGGGAAGGCTCAAGGTCGTGGAGCCCGAGGAGAGCTATCTGGGCATTGTTGAGGACGAGTCGCTGAGGATGGGGGAGTCCCAAGCCCTATCGGCGACAGATAAACAGGTCCTGGCCCTCGGGCTACAGCTAAGGGACAACGAGTTGGAGCCGATCATAGTGTCCGACGACTACTCTGTGCAGAACATGGCTGACACCCTCGGGCTTGGGTACAGGGGTCTAGCGACCCCGGGCATAAAGAGACGGTTCACATGGACTCTGTACTGCCCAGGCTGCCGACGAGAGTACGCCGAGCCTCAGCCCGATGATGTCTGCCCAATCTGCGGTACCGAGCTCAAGAGGAGGCCGAGCAGGAAAAGAGGCGTCACGCGTCGAGGCGGGGTATGAACCTGCCCCATCCTTTCTTCGACAGCACCTGGTCGTCCTCCATGACGACGTTTCCGCGGAGTATCGAGGTGGTGGGCCAACCCTGGACGGTCAAGCCGTCGTAGGGTGTCCAGCCGCAGGCCGTGATCTGGGTGTCGTCACTGAGCTTGACTCTGCGCTTCATGTCGACGATGACCATGTCGGCGTCGCAGCCTACCTTCAACGCACCCTTACGCGGATAGATGCCGTACACCATTGCGGGTTTCTCCGATGACACCGCGGTGAGCCTTTCGAGGCTGAGCCACCCCTAGTTTACGCCGTTGAGTAGGAGTGGAAGGTAGGTTTCCAGTCCTGGAATGCCGTTTGGGGCCTCGAAGATGTCGTCGAGCCCAGACTCCTTACTATCCTTGCCGTAGGGGGCGTGGTCCGTCGCCACAGTGTCTATCCACCCCATCTGTAGGAGTCTTCTGAGCTCGGCTCTGTCCGCCTTTGTACGCGGCGGCGGCGCGCATCGACGACTTGGCATTTCCCTTATAGTTGGTTACTTACTATAAGCATTTTTTCGGATACGCGGCGGCGTCGTGGATCGGCGACTCGGCGTTTCCCTTGTAACTGGTTACTTATTATAAGCGTTTTTTCCGGTGACCGGTATGTCGGTTAAACGTTGAAGGAGCTTTTAGTCGATATGTGCGCGCTGTGAATGATTTATTGGCTGGGCTTTTTGGTGTTGGTTAAGCGGTTTTGGGTGGGAAAGCGTTAGTTAGTTTTAGCTGTTATCTCTTAGTTGGCTGTGTATTTTTCTGAATTTACGAATAAAATGGTTATTTTTAAGAATTTATTAAATGAATGAATTCAAATTTTTTCTTAAAAAAAATTGATTTTTCTACATAACTCTCTCGATTTTTACTAGTGAGGGGTTTGATTTTCTTTGTTTTCAGTATGTATGTTCTGATTTATGAAACACTGTGGTAAACGGTTTCAAACCCACCAGCCACACCATTTTACCCATTAAGCCTCCTAACTAGAAACCCTCCCAGAGGCCACTACAGTGGTCTTCCACACCCCGAACCACCCGTTTACCAGCTTTCTTCCACCGTCCTGAAGCAGAACATCGATAGCTTGCGACGTCAACCCACCCCCAGCGTCTTCAATTGGAGGAGATTAAAGCAGAGACAAGCAAACACCATCCTCACACGGACCTGAGGCACCGTCATCACCAACACATGACCCGCCCCGAACACTCGTTTAATCACGGCGAACGGCCGTTCCCCAGGACACTGTTTCCGGCTTATACGCCAGTTCCGAAGTTTATCCCAGATCCCCAGTGGGTGACCCCAAGTCCCATGCCTCAAGCATGGACAGGCGGCGGTGTTTCAATCCTTGTTTTAATGGATCTGCTTCTCGGACTCGGGCTCGTTGATTCTGACGCCGGCGTACTTTATGGTTTCAATCCTTGTTTTAATGGATCTACCTCTCGGACCCTGACCTGCTACGTGGAGGAGTGAGTCTCCGGGTGCTTTATCGACCCGCCGTTCGGGGTGAGCAGGAACACCGCCTTCCTGACGATCAGAGGGATAGGGAAAAGGCTGGGCAGGGAGCCGATACCGAACACTCTGAAGAAGGACAAGACCCGTCCCCTCTACAGCTCTGAGCTGGCTCCCCACCTGCTGAGGGTGGAGAGGGCCTCCCAGCTGCCCGAGGACTACGGTTTCGACGTTTTCAGCCTCAACCAGTTCTTCGGGTGGAAGCCCAAGAGGACGAGCATGGCGGAGAAGTACGCCGGCATGGGTTGGAAGGGGCTGGCGAGGGCTATGGGGGTAGAGGTATGACGGAGGAGAAGGCGCCCAGGCGGCGGGGATGGGCGTCACCCTTCGTCCACCCCACCGGCCTCTTCATCCGCGGCTACCTGCTGGAGCACGGCGAGGGCTACGCCCAGGAGATTTGGAGGGAGCTCAAGAAGGCCCGAGAGGGGCGAAACGTCTGCACCTACGACAGCTTCAAGCGCAACTACATCTACATACTGAAGAAGCTGGGGCTCATCGAGGAGACCAGGAGGGAGCCCGTCCCCGGGCAGCCCAACTGGCACGAGAGGAGATACTACCGCATCGTTCCCGGGAGGGAGGACCTGACGGACGAGTGGACCAACCCTCAGAAGGCCTGGAAGCTGAAGAGATACGGGTACTACAAGCGTAAGAGTACAAGCTCGTAAGTTTTAAGCGGTTATGCGCCCCGTCCTCGCGTGCGTGCGAACTAATCCATTATTTTCTCGGTGGGATTCAAACCTACTACACAAGGATCGAGCTCGCCGCTGATACATTAATGACTTTAACCCCGATTATTAAGACATCATCGGTAAGTAGTATCGGGCGACAAGGAGGATGACAAAGATGGCTGAGGTTAAGAAGAGGCTCTGGGCGATGGCAAACAGTGAGGGCACGATAAGTGTCATGGAGAGAACCGATACGGGTTTGACCTGTATTAAATGGGTCAAAGACGACGATGAGTTAGAGGCATACTTGAAAACCATAGAATATGGTTACATAATGAAAGATTTTTAGAATATGAATGGAGAAGCGAAGATCCAGCCGAATACTCCATGAGAGAGGTTTACACTGGATTTGTTGCGGGCATGGTTTCTGGTGATGGGGAGTGTTGCCGGCCCTGGAGCAAGGTTAGGTATTTCCCGGGAGCAGGGGCCCGCCTGGCCGAGTCATTAAAGGGCAAAGGAACCAGCCCCTCCCTGCAACGATTTCCCCGGTATCCAGGATCCCGTGTCTCCATTAGGCCTCTAGCCCTCCCCACCACAGAATGGAGAATATCACCGCTTAAGACTTTCACTCGAATTTAAATTTCGTTAACCTACCAGATCTTCCACCATGGTTTCTTTTTGGCAGGCTTCTCTTCTACAGGCTCTTCCTTCTCCTCTTCCTCTTGGGGCTCCTCCTCGATGGGCTCCTCTTCAGGCTTCTCCTCTTTCTCCTTCTCGGACATTTCTAAACCTCACCATTTAATGGAGTGCATCGCCGCTTAAAGACATGTATAGAAAACGTTTACTGACAAGCAATAGAGGGTATCATAGGTGGGGCAGAGGGTTCCCCTGGATCCTGAGAATGTGGTCGTCGGATGTCTAGGGTCTCCACCCCGATCACTCAATTGGTCTCATTGGATATAAAAACGTGGGTTCGTGCTCACGTGCGATTTAAATAATGGGCTTGTTGAACTAAACTGATAAAATATCTAGCATTCGATGAGGGGAGTAGATTATGGGTTATAAAATGGATACGAAGCCCGTATACCCCGGCGACAGGATCACTGTCCAACCTTTCAGAGGGGTTAAGGGAAACATCGTCGGCAAGATGCCTGACGGCCGTACTATCATCTTCGACAGGGACAGCCCATACCTCAACATGCTCGGCCCCGGTCAGTCGGTGGAGTGTAACATCATCCATGTCTCGGAAAGATATGTAATAGTCGACCCCATGGGGGAGCCGGAGCCCTTAGAGAGGACGAGGAGGCCCGTGAGTAAGACGGAGACGAGGGAGACGGCGAAACCCCCGGAGACAGAAAGGGACTGGATCTTGGAGCCCCTAAGGAGGCTCTCCATGGAGGAGGACTGGGAGAAGGCAGTCATCGCAGGGGCCCTCATACACATCATCGAGACCCTCGAAGCCTCGAGGATGCCGCCGAAGACTTCACTTACGAGTCCTGACGAGACTCCCATTGATCAATCTCTCGACGATGAGCTTCGTCGGGCATCCGACTCTTTTGGGTTGACCCAACCAGAAGTCAGGACGCGAAAAGAGCCGGAATCCAAGTTCCTGAGATACCTGGATGGGCTCCAGGAAGATCGGGTTGATGATCAAGAAGAAAAGGGAGACGAAGACCCAATAGTCATCACCGTCGAGGCCTATGGAACTGTAGAAGACATCCTCAAGGACTTCAGGCTGTTGACGATAGGCCAGGTCAGACACTTGAAGGAGCACCATCTTAAGGGCCTATATGGATACGAAGGGATCGAACGGTATTGGGTGGTCTTCGCCGATGTCTCGTCCCTCCAAAGAAGTGAGTACGGAAACACGTTCTACGTCTCCGTGGGAACAAATCCATGGAATAAGGTACAAAGGGTTACAGTGGGGCGGGTCCGGGTTGAGGAAGATTAGCAGGGAAGAACGGGAGAGACGGGCGTCTCGAATGATAGCCGCCGCTGGAGGCGAGGGCATCCTGCAGGTGGAGGTGTGGAAGGCTCTCGGAGTCTGTAGCCGGGAGGTATCCAGGATGGTCTTCAAGTTCTTGGAGAGGGGTTTCATAGAGAGGGTTAAGGAGCTATATGAGGGGAGGTGGACGTACAGGCTATTCTTCACGAAGAAGCGGGTCAACATCGACTCTATAATGGACTGCCCCTGCATGGCCTGCTATGACATAGACAGGTGCTCCACAGTATCCCGGGTTTCGCCCATTCTCTGCAAAAAGCTTACTTACTGGATAAACCTCAAAACAGACACCGGACATGTCTCGCCAGACGAGTTTCATGAAGACGACCTACGAACAGGAATCCTCCATCTGCCCTGAGTGTGGGAGCAGGAACTTGATCAACGACAGGGATTCGGGCGAGGTAGTCTGCTGTGGATGCGGTCTCGTTATAGCCGAGTTCACCGTCAACATGGAGCCAGAGTGGAGGGCCTCAACCAGACCGAGAGGGATAAGAGGGCACGGGTAGGGATGCCTCCCTCCCTCTCGATCTACGACAAGGGGCTGTCCACCATGATCGGTCCGATCTACAGGGACGCTTACGGAAGAAATATTTCACAAGAGAAAAAGTTCCAGCTTTTCCGGCTCAGGAGGTGGCAGAGGATGTCTACCGTCAAAGGCTCCGAGGACAGGAACCTGTCCCTAGCCATGGGTGAGCTGCTCATGCTCACCGACAGGCTTCATGCCTCTCGGGCAGTCAAGGAGCAGGCGGCCTTCATCTACCGTAGGGCCCTCAAGGAGGGGGTTATCCGGGGCAGATCCATCGCGGCAGTAATGGCCGCCTCCATCTACATTGCCTACCGCGTAACGAGGACGCCCATGACGTTGAGCGAGATAGCGAGCAACAGCTCCATCGATAAGAAGGAGATAGCCCGCTGTTACAGGCTGCTGCTCAAGGAGCTTAACATCAAGGTGCCCATCCAAAAAGCACAGTTCAGTGTGTCTAAGGTAGCGTCAAAGGTGGAGCTCGGGGAGGAGACCCAGAGGAAGGCCGTCGAGATCCTGGGGGAGGCGGATCGGCTGAAGATAACCGTCGGCAAGGACCACATGGGCCTCGCCGCGTCGGCCCTGTACATCGCATGTGTGATGAACGGAGAGAAGCGTACCCAGAAGGATATAGCCGAGGCGGCAGGAGTCACCGAGGTCACCATAAGAAACCGGTACAAGGAGATGAGAAAGGCCCTGAACCCGGACATGTAGGTCGTGTTCTCGCGATTGATGCTAGAAGAGCAGACCATCTTCGTTTAGAATGGCTCTAATCTTATCGGCTGCGATCATTACCTGTTCCTCATTCCTCGCACCGGTTATAACGATGTTTCCCGTGGTAAATATCAGTATGACGACCTTGGGGTCATCCATCCTGTAGACGGCGCCCGGGAACTGCTCAGGCTCATACATTATGTTCTCCAGAATATCGGCTGATGCCTCCAGGTCAGCATTACTGCCTAGATGTGCGGTGGCAACCATGTTCTGGATGGTTACATCTGGAACTTTATTTATTATGAAGCCCGCTTTCTTTAGCTCCTTAACCACGTTCTTCACCGCTCTTTTTGCCAGCTTAGCGGACTTGGATCCGGTGCATACCATCTTCCCATTTTTGAAGATCAGGGTGGCCGTCTTCGGTCTCTTCAGCCTAAAGACTAGGCCTGGGAACCTCCTGGGTCTGTACTCGACGTTTCTGAAGACCTTCATTATTGCTATTAGATCTATCTTGGTTCCTAGGTCTGCCGTAGCCACGACGTTCTGTATCTTAATTTTGTTAACCTTATCACCAATCATACTTATCGCCACTCGCGAAATGGAGCTAAGTTTAGACCACCACCAGTTAAAGACACGGGTAACGATAACGTTTACCCTCCTCTCGTAATATTTAAGCGGCGATAAGCCCCATTAGGTGGCACACGGTTCACACACGCGAAAAGAGGTAAATAATCTTGGAAGAAGGGAAGTTGAGTAAGACATTAATGATAATATTAACGGCTGTCAACGCCAGCCTTTACACCGTCGTCGGGTGTTTGACATACATCGGCATAGTGGTGTTCGGGGTGAGGTTCTGGCCTGCGGTGGTGGTTCCAGCCGTCTTCTCTGTTCTCTTCGGGCCCCTCGTCGGGGGCGTAGGCGCCGCCATAGGGATCTTCATATGCGACATGCTCTCACATGGCATGCCCTTTCTCAGCCTTTCGGTGGGGGTGACGTCTAACTTCGCAGCCTTCTACATCCTGGGTCACATGACCAGGGAGTATAGTTTGAAGAGATACGTTGTTGCAGCAACACTAAGCCTTCTCGTGGGAAGCGCAATCATAGGAATCGGAGTATGGGTTTGGAGCCAGTTCTATCTTCTCCCCGGGGCGGTGGATGTCTCTCCCATGCCGACGGTTGCCGCCTGGAGCACCTTCGCATGGACCTTCATATCTGAGATACCGTTCCTTCTGATACTTGTTCCGCCGATAGTCGAGGCGGCAAGAAAGACCATTCCCCAATTAAGAGAAGACAACAAATCGTAAACTTTTAAGCGGTGATGCTCTCCATCCATTGGTGGGGAGGGCTAGGGGTCTAATGGAGTCTTCGGATCCTGGATGTCGGGTAAATCGTTGCAGGGAGAGGGTTCAGCCCCTAAAGACATGCTCGGCCAGGCGGGTTCCTGCTCCCGGGATTGTCCACCCCTTGCTCCAGGGCCGGCAACACTCCCCACAAATAACCCCGAATAAATGAGGGTGCGATAACCCACTATTTAGCCTTTTAAAGGTTTTAATCACCATTTAACGGTTTTCTCCCTTAGAAAAGTATAAAAATATGTCCTTTACTATTCCTAGGTTTAGAGGGTTCAACTCCTTGGCCAAGATAAATACAAGCGTCAGAATGGATGGCGAAATAATCCGTTGGATCGATAAGAGGATAGATGACAGAACCTTCGCGAGCAGAACCCACGCCATCGAGTATGCCCTGAGACAACTTATGAAAAGAGAGGCCCTCCAAAGACGCTAGTTTTTAGTGCATTAGGTTTCAATACAAGATATATAAATCGCCATTCCTGATCACTTAACGATAGAGATGGTAAGGTTCGAGAACCTGAGCATAGAACAGATAGATGTGGAAGAGGGTATCAGGCAGACCATCGAGAAGGAGCCCCTGGACGAGCTCTCAGCCTCCATCGCCCAGCACGGCGTCCTCCAGCCACTCGTCGTCGAGCCCGGCGAGGAGGGAAGGTACAGCCTCCAGATAGGGCAGAGGCGGCTCGCCGCCGCGAAGATCGCTGGCCTGGAGAAGGTCCCCGCGATAATCCTCGACGGCCCCCTCGGCGCCGAGGATTCCCTCGCCATGAGGCTCGTCGAGAACATCCACAGGGAGGACCTGGACACCATAGACGAGGCCGAGGCCTACGCTGCCCTCAAGGGGATGGGCGTCAAGGTCTCCGATATAGCACACCAGGTGGGCAAGGATCGTACCTACGTCAGCCACTCGATGAGGCTCCTCGGGCTGCACCCCAGGGTGAGGGAGGCCGTCAGGCAGAAGAACATCCCCCGGGAGCATGCTCTCGCCCTGCTGAGGCTTGAGCCTGAGCAGCAGCTGGAGCTGGCGGAGGAGGTCATGGAGAAGGGTCTGACGACGCCGGAGACCAGGGACAGGGTCAGGATGCTCCTGGGTAAGGAGCTGAAGTGGCGACTCGTACCCATAAGAATAGAGCCAGCCGTCTACGATAGACTTGTAACTATTGCTCCCGACGGGGACGTGGCCAAGCTACTGAAGCAAGCCGTTGAGAACCTCCTACAAGGCAATCCACAATAATCTCTTAATTACAATTTTTTATTTTACAAGGCAAATGTAATATATTCACGTGCGCACACAATTATCCTTATAGAGGCGAACGTTTTGAAAAGGATAGGAATTATTGGAGCTGGCATTATAGGAACTAGCATTGCCTATCATCTTAGCCAGAATGAAGATGTAGAAGTGAGAGTCTTCGAAAAGAACCAAATCGGATCAGGCACCACAGCAAAGTCAGCAGGAACACTTTGCCTTCTAGATGACTCCCTGCCCTACGAATTCTTCGAGCAAAGGGTTAACTGCTTGAAAACTTATAAGAAAATGAACCAGGATACAGATGGAGAAAGCGGATTCATGCAATCAGGAACCCTTGTGGTGAGCCTAAACAATAAGGATTTAAAGAGGGCGAAAATGCATGTCGAAGCAAGCGAAAAGCACGGGTATAACGCAAAATTAATTGAAGATCCCGAAGGTCTAAAGAAATACTTACCTGATCTAAACCCCGAGGGATTAATAGGTGGTGCGTGGACACCAGATGATGGCTATAATAATCCCACAGCCGCATCAATCATATATGCAAGGTGGGCGAGGGAGAAAGGAGCAAAAATCCTAACACAGGCCAACGTCAATAAAATCTTGACAAAGAATGGAGCAGTGCAGGGAATAGAGACCTCAAAAGGAGATTATGAACTAGATCTATTGATCTGCGCCGCTGGGCCATGGTCCAACAAGATTGGGGAAATGGTTGGATTAGAATTACCATTGGTACATACAAAGGCTGAGGTTTTCATACTAAAAACTGATCCTCCTCTTAGCTATAAATTTCCCATCCTAAAATACCCTAACTGGTATGCTCGACCCGAAGGTCGAGCAATATTCGTCTGCAAGAGTCATATGGCTATGGATTATGATAACCCCATCGAGACGGGTGTTTGGGATCCTGATAAATTATCTTTGAGTGGAGGTACCGAGGAATATTTCTTCGATTTCATTACAGAGAGATTATCAGAAAGTCTGCCAAAATTAATCGATGCACAACTTGTGAACGATTGGCTTGGCTACAGATCAGTAACCCAAGATAAATTGCCGATAGTGGGCGAATCAGGGGTTGAAGGATTACTTTTGGCTGTAGGGATGAGTGGTAATGGGGTAATACTCGCACCAGATATAGGAAGGATCCTCACTAATTACATAATAAAGGACAAATGGGATACTCTGCTTGAAAAATTCAATCCTAGTAGATTCAAGTGAAAAACTCAATAACCATCTCGGGATATACCAACTTTTTTATTAAAACTTTTATCCAATAGTTCCTAATTATAATCAAAAATGTTTTAAATATGGTTGTCATCTTATGATTAGCCAAAAAATGGAAAGTAAAAAAATGAAAACATCTAAAAACACAACTGAAACAGCAATAGTCATATTAGTATGCATTACACTAATACTCTCTGGAATTAGCTTTTATTCCATAACACAAACGAATAAAAACATTCTGAAAAAAGACGAAATTTTATTCGATTCCTTAGACGAAATCAGCGAAAGATTAGAAACAATCGCATCCATAGTTGGAGCTGAAACGGAACCAGAGCCTGAGCCAGAAACGGATAACAAGGCCCCCGTTGTGATTTCTGCTGGATATAGTAGATTTGCGGAGGTTGGAGAGGCTGTGACCTTTAGCGCGAAGGGATCAGTAGACCCTGATGGGGAAATCGTAGAATATGTATGGTACTTCGGAGATGGAACAACTAGCGTGGGACAGACATCACAGCATAGCTATGATCTTCCAGGCTATTATATCATCTATGTGGAAGCTGAAGACAATGAAAACGCTAAAGGTAATTCTATAACAACGCCTATCTTCCTAAAAGTCGAAAGACCAGAAATTGAGATTCTAACGCTTGATCTACCGCCTGTAGCCATAATAGGTTCATCTGAATCCGTGATTAATCTAGGTGATTCACTGGAAGTTGATGGTGCTTCTTCCTATCACTACTATTACTATGCTAGAAACGATGAGATTAGAACAGACGCAAATCTTGTTGTTGACTGGCAATGGAACATGGGTGATGGCAAAACATACGAAGTTGAAACTGCCACCCATACTTACACAGATCCTGGAAGTTACTTGGTAACCCTAACCGTTATGGATGATACAGTCTGTAAAGAGGATACTGTAGGGCGAACGGTCATAGTAACTGAAGAGGATGTAAGCTACGAAGGAATAGTGAAGAACCCTGAACTTCTTGTAATGGGCATGGGTGCTCCATCTAGACTAGAATTGATGGAACTTGCTGAAGGAAACGTCGGCAGATGGGTAGACTTGGCTTTATCAGATACACTGTTAAAGTTCATACCTGGCGGAACCGAGCCCACGACGGAAGGAGGACTTGCTAAAAGCTATGAAATTTCTGCGGATGGTACTAAGTATACATTCACACTTAGGAAAGGCATCACGTTCTGGGATGGAACTGAATTAAAAGCAGAGGATGCAGTATACACATTCCGAAGAAGTATGAAAATGAGCGTAGGACGAAGCTGGGGAGCACTTCTAGTGAAGGCTCTCCTAGGCATAGACTTTGGTGAACCAATCCCCGACTCAAGTCTTGAAGAGCATATATATGCAACAGATGAAGATACTATCGTATTTGAATTACCCGACGTTTATGGTCCGTTCCTTTTCTCAGTAGCTTACCCAGGCAGAGGAATAATACAGAAGAAGGCAGCCATAGAAGAAGGCGCGTGGTACATGGGCGATACACGAGATTGGGCCCAGGTAAAGGATCCAATCTTCGATGACATTGATCTTATCCTATCGGGTAAAGGATTCATAGCCACAGGACCCTACAAAGTTACAGAGTGGTCAAAAGGCGAAAGAATACTCCTTGAGCGTTACGATGATTATTGGCTAGGTGCCGCTCCAGAGAAAACTGTACTAAGCTTGAACATTCCAGAGTGGTCTACTCAGTATCTGATGTTTAGACAGGGCGATATTGATCTAATCAAACCTAATTCACCTTCACAGGCAGAGCAACTCATCACATTACCCAAATCAGATCAGATCTATGTAACAGCAATAAAGTTTCAGGGCTTCATAGAAATCTGTTACTTCGGATTCAACTTCGATGAAACAAAAGCACCAGCAGATAACCAGGTTCCCAGCGATTTCTTCAATGATGTCCATATGCGCAAAGCCTTCGCCTATTCAATACCATATGAAACTTATGTAAATGAGGTCTACCTTGGATGGGCAGAACCCGCAAAAGGCGTCCTAAACCCAGGTTGGCCCGGCTATTATGAGACCTTCCCCTATGAATACGATCCTGTCAAGGCTGAAGAAGAATTCAAACTTGCACATGGCGGTAAATACTGGGATGAAGGCTTCACAGTAACCTATGCTTATCAGGCTTGGGCAGCAGATACCGGCGGTGTACTTGGGGAACTAATGGCTGAATCTGTAAGACAGATAAACCCCAAGTTTAAAGTCGTTCCTGTCGTTACGACTTGGTCGAACTTGATCGGTGGTGGTACGCCAATAGGTACAATGGTTGCTGAAAACGGACCAGATCCCTATTACATCACAAACGTATTCTCCGGAACTTACGGTTATGCAGGAGACTTTGGGTATGTCAATACAGAGGTGGACGATCTACTCGTGACTGCTCAATCTACGGCAGACCCTGAGACACAAAATACTCTTTACATCGAGGCCCAAAAAATCATTGAACAAGACATTCCAGGCATACACACAGTATACACTCCAACATTCTTCGCCGCAAAAAACTACATATCTGGATTCCAATATAGCATTGCATGGATCACAGATCCCGGTTGGATTTACACATTAGAAAAAACTCCTTAAACCCCCTTTTTATTTTTATCTACTTTGGTTCGATCCGGAATCGAATATAAGAAACGAAAAAAGATGGTGAAATAATCAATGAAAGAACTGAAACTTGATCATTATTATTTATATAATGAACTCACAGATTCACTTAAAACCTTAGCCTCTGAATACGATTCCCTTTCTAATCTCCTATCTATCGGGACCACAGTCAAAAATAGAAATCTTTGGGTGATGGAGATTACGAATTTCAATACAGGCCCTCCCGAAAGTAAGCCAGCCATATGGATCGATGGGAATACCCACGCCGGCGAAGTTATGGGCTCGATGGTTTGCCTTAAAACTATATGGTATCTCCTTACAAATTATAGTAAGAATCCATTTATCACTGAAATGATAGATCGCACGACATTCTACATTCTACCACGAATAGATGCTGATGGAGGAGAATTCGTACTGACGACGCCCTATTATGTATTGAGTGCCGATAACGAAACAGGAGGCGGAAGATGGTATCCTCTAAGCGAAGAGGAATGGAGATCATCTCAGCATGGTCTTTATCTTGAGGATATAGATGAAGATAGTTTCATAGTGCACATGAGGATATCAGATCCTTTAGGAGAGTGGAAGATCTCTGAGAATGATAGCCGAATTATGCTGAGGCGGGCACCAGAGGATAATGAGGGGGATTTCTATAGGGTCTACCCTGAGGGCCTTATTCTGAACTATCATGGCGAGAAGGAGATCGAGATGGCACCGGCTAGATGGTCTCTTAACTTTAACAGGAATTGGCCTGGAGAATGGGCCAAGGAAGAGATCAGTAGAGGCAGTGGTCCCTATCCCTTATCCGAACCGGAAACTAGGGCAGTTGCTGACTTTATCGTTGGACATATAAATATCTGTATAGCTATAACGTATCATACCCATGGGGGGATTCTCTTCAGCTACTCTGAGAATAATAAGATACCTATTCAAGACCGTAAATTGTTTAAGATCATCGAGTCTATTTTCCAAGATAAGACAGGCTACCCTTCCCTATCCCTCAAACAGAAAGATCCAAGCGGAAGTTTCTCTACGTATATGACCATTCATAGGGCAATACCTTGTACTACTGTCGAGATCTGGGATCTCCTCGGTGAAGCTGGGATGGGAAACTGGGTAGAGAGAAGTGGTAATTCTGAAAATAGACTTGAAGAGCGATCACTAAAACTCATTAATTGGTGCGATAGGGAACTAGATGGCAATATATTTATTGATTGGCATAAATTCGACCATCCTCAATTAGGTCTAGTGGAGATCGGGGGATGGAAGAAGAAGTTCTTATTGAGAAATCCGCCAGTAACTTTCATGGAGGCAGAGATCGATAAAATTATGTCATTCCCTATCACGTTGGCAAAGCTTCTACCCAAATTGAGTATTAAAGAGGCCTCTGCGAACCTGATAGGGAAAAGACTCTATGAAGTATCCGTAACAATCGAGAACAAGGGGGCATTTCCTACCTACATTATGAAGCACGCAGTAGATATCGGGAGTACGAAGCCAGTAAAGGTCTATCTAGAGCTAGGGGAAGGAATGAAAATGATCAGCGGAAATCATCTAGAGAAGTTCCATCTTGAAGGCTTCCTCAATAAGATCCTCACCAGTTCTCGGTATGAGAGGAAAAATACTAGAGACAAAAACAAGGTTACGTTTAACTGGATTGTGGAATCAAGGAAGCCTGGTGTAATAAAAATATGTGTTGAATCACCAAAGGCTGGTAGAGATACTATAACCCTAAAGCTAGCTTCCATTGTAAACATTATTTCTCGCTAGGGATATTTACTATACCCCCAGAACCCTTTGGGGAGTTCTAAGTATTTCTCAAGGCTATTTTGCTCAACAACCTCTTCTGCGACCCTCTGTGCTTGCTCTAGCATCTTCTCTTCATTTACTGTTTTGACAACCCGATCCTTCATAATGATCTTACCATCTACGATAGCTGTGTCAACGTCTTGACCATAAGCTTCATAAACCAACCTGTAGGGAATCATTAACCTTGGTGTGAGATGAGGTTTTTTCATATTCACCAATATTATGTCCGCCCGTTTTCTTGCCTCGATACTTCCTATCTCACTCTCAATACCTAGGGCCTTCGCAGCATCGATGGTTGCCATCTCCAATACTTTACCTGGAGGCATATAACTCGCGTCGTGGAAATGGTGTCTCTGTAGGGCCTGTGCCATTCTCATATCTGAGAATATATCGAAGGTTCTATCTGGTGCCGAACCATCAGTTCCTAGCCCAACTGTTACACCAGCATCGAGAAGCTCGACGACAGGACATCTATTTCTCATTATAGATCTAGCCCTAGGACAATGAGAGACATTTGTTCCAGTCTCTACGAATATATTGATTTCTTTCTGAGATAAACCCCCACAATGAGCCAAAAGAACATCATGGCCTAGAAGACCTAACGCTAGAGCCGATTCTATGACTCCTCCTCCTCCATGTGCGAGGATTCCCCGACCAGATTCATCTGCCAACCATCTTATATCCTTCGCTTGTTCCTTCACGTTAGCTCTATCATCCTTTGATAGAGATTCTAACTTGGGAGAGATAGTGCTTGTAGTCATCCTAGCCGTAACCATTTTATTAAAATCACCGTATTTTTCCAAGATCTTCTTCGTTGTATCCATCATCCCATCGAAGTCTACTATATCGATTGTTTTCCCATCAGGCCCAAAGGAATGGAATTCTCTTGGAGTATAAGGTGCTCTCCCAACTGGTCCAAGCCCTATAATATCTCTAATCCCCACCTCCTCAATTCCCTTAGCGTGGAGTTCTGCAAATTTTGGTTTATCGGTTCTATATGCACCTCGGCCACCTCCTAGAAAAGTGGCCCCCGTTGTGATTCCAAATTTCAACCTCTCAAGTGAGGCTAGGATTGCATCAATATACCAAAACTCATCCTTCACCCCTCTTAGGTAAATATCTTCTATCAGGGTTCCCCAATTTGATAAGTTTTCACCTATGGTTTTTACCATACTATGACCTGAATGACCATGGGTATCGATCAAGCCAGGAAGTATAGCATACTTATCTGCATTAATCGTTTTTTTTGCTTTATATTTTCCGGCGATCTCTTTTATTTCTCCTACCTCTATTATAATTCCTTTATCAATTGCAATAAACCCCTTATGGATGATTTTCCTTTTATCATCCATTGTGATTATCGTTCCATCTTCGATTATAATATCAATCATCGATCATCTATCTAGGTATTTAATTGGTATAATAAAAAATTTTTTAAGAAAGAAATAAATTTAGGTAATGACAGATAGGCGGTTATGGATAGATAGGCGGTTATGGCGATATCAAATAAAAGCCACGTGAAAAAAAGTGAAGACCTTTTTCTTGAAATAAAAAACCTTCATCTGGATTTTAGTATATATCAAGGCATAGTTCATGTTCTGGATGGAATTGATATCAGTATGAAACGGGGCGAAATATTGGGCTTAGTAGGTGAAACTGGTTGCGGGAAAACTGTAACCACTCGAAGCATAGTTCGCTTATTGGAGTCTAACGCAATAATAGGGGAAGGCAACATTCACTTTATTGATAACAAAAATTTATTAGAACTTCCTGAAAGCGAACTCATTAAAATTAGAGGTCGTAAGATATCGATCATATTTCAGGAACCAATGACTGCTTTAAATCCGACTATGAGAATCGGAGATCAGATTGGAGAAAGTCGACTCGTTCATTTCAGGGAGGAGACTATCAAGAAGGGCATAGATTTTTTGGAACAAGAAAAAATATTTCTATCAGGTTTTTATAAAAAATTACTTGAAATAGAGCTATATTCACCTAACTCAATTATCCTTAAAATCCTATCAAAAATTCCCATTATAAACAATTATAAAGTTTATCCTAAGCTTGCTGTCAGGAAGGATAGCATAAATATACTTCGAAAGGTAGGAATGCCAGAGCCAGAGAGAATCGCGATGGATTATCCTCACAAACTCAGTGGGGGAATGCGCCAGAGAGTTCTTATCGCTATTGCACTATCCTCTGAACCAGATCTTATCATCGCGGACGAGCCAACAACAGCTGTAGATGTCACGACACAAGCAAAGATTCTAAATCTGCTACTAACGTTGAGGGAAGAAAGAGGAATGTCCCTCCTAGTTATAACTCATAACCTTGGATTAATAGCAGAGATTTGTGATAGAGTTTGTGTAATGTATGCTGGACAAATCGTTGAAGTAGGAAATGTAATAGATATATTTAATCATCCTCTACATCCTTATACTAAAGGGTTGATGAATGCAATACATAATATTGGAGATAAAAATGAGCTTCAAGAGATTGAAGGAAATGTACCTATCCTCCTTCACCCTCCAGCAGGATGCCGTTTCCACCCTAGATGTGATAAAGCCCTAGATATATGCAGCCAAAAAAAACCAAAGCCCTTTGAAATAAAACCAGGACATAAAATTCATTGTTGGTTATATACCGAGAAGGAAGGTGAATAACATATCCGAAATCATATTCGAGGTTGAGCATCTAAAAAAATATTTCGATCAAGTAAAGGCCATAGATGATATAAGCTTCAAGGTTAAACGGGGAGAGACTTTAGGACTTGTTGGTGAAAGTGGCTGTGGTAAGACAACTCTAGGAAGAACCATCCTTAAATTATTAGAACCTACGGCGGGGAATATTTATATTACAACATCTTTGAAAGATGATGAGTTTCCTAGACGGTATGATATATCTGCCAATGAATGTTTAAGGGCTCTAAGACAAAAGATGCAGATTGTATATCAAGATCCAGCCTCATCACTGGATCCTAAATACATCATTAGAAACATTATTCAGGAGCCTTTAAAAATTCATACGGCACTCAAAGGAAATGAATTAAATAATAGAGCTGTGAGCCTTCTAACGCAGGTTGGTCTTCAAGAAGAGCATCTTTGGAGATACCCATATGAGTTGAGTGGAGGACAACGTCAAAGAGTGGCTATTGCGAGAGCGATAGCATCTAACCCAGAATTCATTGTTCTTGATGAGCCGACATCTGCTTTAGATGTTAGCGTACAAGCTAAAATCCTTAAATTACTTAATAAACTTCAAAAGGAGCTTAATTTGACATATCTATTCATCACTCATGATATGAGTGTTATAGATTATATGTGTGATAGAGTTATTGTTATGTACGTTGGCAAAATAATGGAATGTTGTGATAAGGATGAATTATTTAATAATCCCCTTCATCCATATTCTAAGGCTTTACTCTCGGCGGTTCCCTCAATGGATCCGACGAATCGTAAACTAGCTATGGCCGAGATATTACCTGGAGAGGTCGCATCCCCAGCAACACCCCCACTTGGTTGCAGATTTCACCCCAGATGTAGATTCGCATTCAATGAATGTGGATTTAGTTCAGCTGATTTGATTGCTTATTTAAAAGAACATAATAAGGATCAACTGAAGATTGATATATTTTCGAAGGATGGGTTCGAATTAGAAATATCTTCTTTAGACTCAGATATTAAACAAACAATGAATATACTTTCTAATATAATAAATAAGGGAAAGAAGGAGAACCATCCCTTATTTGATGCAATAAAAAAATGGGGAATTCAGGATAATAAAATCATTTTAAATTTTGATAAAAAAAGTGAATCTAAGCTTATTGAAGTTGAGCAAAAGAATCATTTAGTCGCATGTTTTTTATATAGCACCAATTTAAAAGAAAATGTATTAACGATAGACAAAGATAAGAAGGGAGAATAAAAAATGTTGCTGAAACCATCATCCTTACAAAAATATATCGCCCGTAGAGTCATTTATTCACTATGCACGGTTTTCATAATAGTATTTGTAGTATTTATCTTATCCCGCATGGCCGGAGATCCAGTTGAGGCATATGTGACACCCAATACACCACCAGAGATCATAGAAATTATCCGACTGAAATATCATCTTGATGAACCAATACATGTTCAATTCGTATATTGGGTTGATGGTCTTTTACATGGTGATTGGGGTAGAGCATTTAGTTTTGGTGGAGAACCTATCATAGAATTAATTAGACGTCTTTTTCCGCTTACTTTAGAATTGAACCTCTATGTAATGATAATTTCTTTGCCACTAGGTTACTGGATTGGAACTAAAGCAGCTAGTAATAAAGATAAATGGATAGATCACTTTGCTAGGATTCTAGCTATTATGGGGAACTCGCTGCCGTCATTCTTTGTTGGTCTGATTATACTTGCAGTCCTTTATCCTAGAAATGTGGTAGTTATTGATCCAAAGTTTAGTTTCACTAAAATAACTGGAATGCCTACAGTTGATGCAGTTCTTAATGGTGATTGGAAGGGTTTACTAGAAGCGTTTAGGTACTTGATAGGTCCACTACTGACATCTGTTTTCGCATCGCTCGCTACCAATACACGAGTCTTACGTTCAAGTATTTTAGAGGAGTTAGGTAAGGATTACATAACAACTGGCAGATCTAAGGGATTGAGTAAGGATTATATCGATAAAAAATATGCTAGGAGAAACGCACTAATTCCTTTCATAACCTTGCTAGGTTTCTGGGTTGCCGGTCTGGTATCTGGGAATGCGATACTTGAGACTGTCTTTAATAGAGCTGGTCTCGGGAGCGTGGCTGCTGCTGCTGCTAAAGCGACGGATCATAATACCGTACAGGCGTTTACCATGATTTTTGCCATAGCTCTAGTTTTTGTCAATCTAGTGATAGATATTTTATATGGATATATAGATCCTAGGATAAAGTATGGTGCGAATAAATGATTAAAAAAGACGTTAAAGCGGAACTTACACCGGAACTTGTAGAGAGTTCGGCTGAACATAGAAAAAAAGAGTTTGCTTTTATTTTGTATAGATTAAGAAAGAGTCCGCTTGGCCTATTAGGGATGATGATTGTTTTATCATTCATATTTATTGGTATTATGGCTCCCTTGATTGTTCCTCCTAATCAGCCGGATCCATATAAGATGCCTAAGACATTCTCTAGGCTCCCTCTTCCTCCGAGCCGAGAGCATCCATTTGGGACAACAGGCCCAGTAAATTATGGTGATGTTTTCTACGGGGTCATATGGGGAACAAGATATTCTCTAATGTTGGCTTTCTCAATAACCATCATATGTTTTTCTGTAGGGGTTATAGTTGGCATTGTGGCTGGTTATTACGGTGGTTTATTAGATGAGATATTGATGCGTATAGTTGATTTATTCTATTCTCTACCCTGGCTGCTTATTATGCTTGTAATTCTAATCGCTATAGGTAAACGTGGATTTTGGACTATGGTGACGGCTTATTCTATACTTGCATGGCCTACATATTCGAGAGTTGTAAGGGGCGAAGTTCTCCGAGTAAGGAACGAACTTTATATCGAGGCCGCGAAAGCAATAGGTCTTACAGATTTACAGATCATATTCAAACATATAATTCCTAATACACTATACACAGTAGTCATAATGGCTTCTATGAGATTAGGTTCAATTGTTTTATCCACTTCAAGTCTTGGCTTCCTTGGACTTGGTTTTAGCCCTGGAACCGCAGAATGGGGAATTATTATCAGTGAGGGACGAAACTGGCTCCTTCAAGGAAGCTGGTGGATCGCTGTCTTCCCGGGGATCTTTATCTGTTTATTTGTATTAGGTTGGCAACTTTTAGGAGATGCCTTTAGAGACATCTTGGATCCAAAAGTAAGGCGCAGAGCCTAACCAGATTCTTTTCTATTTTTTACATACATGCACAGTGTAAATCGAATACAGAGGATTCGTCGAGGTTATATAATTCGGAAATTTAAATACTTTAGGAACCCTTAGAAAAAATTAGTTTTTAATTCGATGTGGAGAAAAGGTTAGTTTATACTACCTGACTTCAATAACCTTAGCTAGTGCAAAAACCCTCCACTGGCCAGAGCCTATATGAGGAGATTCACAGTAGTAGCTCTTACAGAATCCGTCTAGCGGGGATTTGATCTCCTCAACAACCTCACCGAAGAAGTTCTTGATTAGACCGATGGTCTGCCCTTCCTTAACTTCATCCATAATATCTACCATTGATGTGAAGAATCCTCCTCTCGTCGTGTTTATGCCTGCAGAGTGAATCTTTCCTTCGGGGCCTAGGTCTCCGATGTAGTTGACATATTTGATATCCTTTGATTTGATTTCCTCTCCGGGAATCATCTTCAGGTGCCTCATCACGTTGAGGAGACTGTCTCGCATTGTATCTCCACTGAATCCATTTCCTATGCCCCCTTCTCCCCCGTTCGACTCCAAGTTCATGGATAGGGGTCTATCCGGTAGGGGGGGTAGACCACGTCTGGCACGATCAGCTGCATCATGCCCAAGAATGAGCATTCTATCAGGGTCGATAACCCCAGCTCTCCAGAAGTTATCATGCGCCGAGCCAGGGGGAGCAGACCAGCACCAGATCACATCAATGCCGTACATCTGTTTGCAGCCATGGAACTTTATGATGGCATCTGGATCATATTCTTTATCCACTTGATCCACCTTGTATCCAAGCTGAGCACCGTATTTACCATAGGGGTTACCTGGACGGCTAGGTCGAGCTCCCTGATCGATATCTAGCGAGCTATTTCTATTTCCGCCTCCATATGGATTACCCCTGAAGGAGTCAATCATCACGGCAGGTAGGAATACCACTGAACCATTCATCTCCTTCAGCATGTCTGGGAGTATATTGTTACAGGCATCCAATCCGCCGAGGGAACCAGGATACTCATCGCCATCCTCAAGAGCCATGAGCAGCAGTTTCGTGCCTGGATTCTTTCCGTTTAATATTATTACGGGCATGTTTACGGGACTACCATCACTTAATTCACCGACTTTGATGTATCCTGTTCCTTTCTCTCCGGGTTTAGCCTTAGCTGTCCCGAATTCAAGAATTCTATCATCACTCATAAAATTACAACCTTCTAGTATATCAAGAAAGTAATATCTCATTAATAACATTTCGTCTGGAAAATTCTTTTCTATTTTCATATATTCTTGAAACCTAAAAGTTATATAATCTAGAACATATTTTAGAAAAAATCTAAAGTATAAAAAGATAATCTAGGAAATAATCGAACTCAATTTTGGTCCGAGTTCAAACATCTGAAGAAGGATGCTCCCCGGATTTACAGCAGGTCTAGTCCAGATTAGAGATATAACTCCATCCATAGGAGCAAATATCTGCTCTTTCAGATCGCCAAAATAGTCCTTGACTTCTCCTATAATTTCATCTTTCTTTACCTTTGCACCGTTGGTTTTCATCGGGTAGAACCATCCAGATGACTTTGATCTGAAATGATGGACATTGGTGACGACATAGGGGTCATATAGTTTGCCCTCGCCTTCGATCATGCCTAGGTTTCTCATGAAGTTCTTAACGCCGTCCATGAACCATTTGATATCTTTTTCGTTAAGTTGCCCAGTTTCTGATAATATTCCACCTGCACGTCCTGCCTCGGGTAATATACAAGGGATATTCATCTTAGCGCATTGAGTCATCACGCTATATCCCTTCTCTGGTAGCCTTTGATTGATGTGTTTATCCATTGCCCCTCTGACATACTCTGTCTCAAAGCTTCGTGCGAACATAGCGTTGGCTTTATCGAATTTTTCTTCGCCAGTTCTGATCATGATAATATGGTTTGGACAGGCCTCTTGGAAGTTACACCCATGACCTTCGATGGCATAGTTAGCCTTTGATAAGATCTCTGTCGTGATGAAATAAGCGGCTCTATCGTTCATACTTCCCGACGGATCTCCAGGGAATGCCATTGTGAGTTCTGTCCTCTCCAAGGGCGCTCCTGGAATTCTCGCTTGAAAACCAGGCATATTGAAGATTGGAACTGTAATTAGATTACCATGCATATACTCTGGGTCGAGTTCGTTTGCGAGCCGGATGGTTCCCTCCATCGGAGGATACTCAACAGGATGTATTCCAGCGATTATAGCGAGTGTTGGACCTGGCTCTTTTCCATTCAGGATAGAAACCGGTAATTCCAAGTCGAAACCAGATGTTTCGGCCGTTTTAACGAATCCCTTTGCTTTCTCTCCAGGGTTAGCTACAATATCTCCGATTTTTATTATTTTTTCCAATTGTTTTCCTCCATCTAAACTGATTTATAGATAAGTATTTCATAATTTAAATCCTTTGTGAATATGGGCAAATGATCTACCATGTGCTTTGTATCTACTCTGAATGATTCATTAGATAAGGAATATTTATTTTAAAGTCTAAATCGGGATGCACCCAACTAAATAGCTTAGGCACCAACAGCCTGATCAAGATATAGAAAATGAAGTTAACTACGGCTTGAAATATAATATTTGTGCCCCAATATAAATGTATAATGACCTGCTTGAACATTATGTAATGAACTATGGTCGGATGAATGGGGGTGCTAAGAATCATCCCAAGTGGTATTGCTGTTATATTCCATGGAGACTGTATCTTTCTATGGAGATAGCCAATAAGTAAGAATTGGGTGACTTTGGTGATGATAAATACCTCTGGCACATATATTGGATTCCATGCAACCAGGCTTAAAAGTAGCCCAGCTAATGGACCAGCTATACATGCACCCAGCATACCTATAGTGCTACCCGGTTCTAATGTTAGGAAAAATGGTCTAATAGAATATAATGGAGTCAAACGTATTACATTGATATTTGGGTAAACTCGGTATAGAATAAACGCGATTATCATTAGGAAAACCGTTACTTGAAATTCCTTTATGTTCATCAAACAAGTTTTATTATCCTCATCCCTCATATTAATCAAATCTAATTCTTCTCAGATAATAAAAAATCTTTGTTGGATGAATAAAAAAGGATATTATATCTATCTATTTTTCGTGTGTGATATAACAAATGGTGCTTCCTGAGTTAACCGCCTGATGCCGTGAATACGTATAAGCTCTGATATATCCGTCGAAGGGGAACTTTACCTCCTCGACCACATCTCCATAGGGATTATATATCTTTGCCACGACATCGTCTTTCTTTATGAATTCTCCTGGTGTCTTTGTGAAGTGGATTATTCCACCTCTTGAAGTCCTAATAGTACCCCCGTTCTGAACTCTACCGTTACCCCAGACATAATTCTCAGGCTGATTCTCTATTTCTCCATCGATCATACCCCAGAGTTTCATAACATTCAGGATGGCCCTAGTACCTAGATCTGTAGAAACCTCGGTGATTCGTCTAGCATCTATTAATTCTAGAGTCACTGAGGGAGGAGTTTTGAATGTCTTGTCGAGAGCCCCACCCATTCCTTCAAGAGTCCCCCGAGGATTAGAGTAAACGATAGTTAGACCCGTTGCCTCAGCCAGCTCATTATTCTTTTCCTTTATCCTATCGTCATGGAGGCTACACAGACAGAAGGCAGTACATGGGGGGAAGTTCCCGTGTATGTCAACCCGGAAATCCATCTTTGAGGTAATCTTTTCCCAAACTGCTGCTCCGATGCGTTGAGTTATGGATCCTTCAGAATCACCAGGACGGCCAAATCTAGGTCCTGGCACTAGATCCTGAGGGCTCACACGATCACCGAATTGGAATCCTAGGGGGTTGCCAATGGGTATGCCCACGACAAGGCCCTTAAGCTTCATTGGATCCAACTCAGTCCTTAGAACTTGTCTAACAACATTCGCCCCGATTAACTCCCCTCCATGGACGGCACCCGAAAATAGGAATTTTGGCCCATCCTCGATTCCATTCATAACGATTATGGGGAGTTTTACAGAGGTGGAATCTGCAAGTTCTACCTTTATAAGCGTACCGAATCCCATCTCACCTGGTTCTACAGTAACATCTCCAAAAGTAACTTTAGTTTTCGTTAATTTCACCTTTTTAGATATTATAAGATATTCTATCAAAGTAATAAGATTAGTGGTTTATTCAAAAAGTGAAAGAGTTATTATGAACGTCTCTTCTGTAATATGCCGTATCCCTTTTCTCCGACTACGATGCCGTTCTCGGCAACTATCTCTCCCCTTACCACGGTCATCACTGGCTTTCCCTTTACTTTCCAGCCATTGAACATAGTGGTCTCCCTAGCTTTACTATACATATTGTCTGGATCGATCTTCCATTCTGTATCCATATCAACAACAGTCATATCAGCATCAGTACCAACAATGAATGACCCTTTATTGGGGTATAGATTAAATATCTGGGCTGGCCTAGCGGAAAGATGATAAACTAACCTCTGTATTGATAGACCTCGCTTGTTCACTTGGTCAAGCATAAGGGGGAGGAGTGTCTCCACTCCGGGATTTCCATTGCCTGCCTTCCATATATTATCCCAGCCAACTTCTTTATTTCTCTTAGGATGTGGCGCGTGATCACTGCAAATATAGTCTATTGTCCCATCGGCAAGACCCATCCACATAGCTTGTCTATCCTCTTCTGATCTGAGAGGCGGAATAATCTTAGCGAAGGGTCCAACTTTTTCCATATATTCAGAAGTTGTTAGAAGATAGTGAGGGCAAGTCTCAGTAGTAATACTCATTCCCTCCGATTTAGCCATCCTGATGAGCTCCAGTCCCTCCTTTGTGCTCAAGTGGACGATATGGAGTTTTGCCTTAGCGATTCGGTTGAAGATAATAAGTTTGGATATAGCCTCATATTCAGTATAGTTAGGTCTAGATTCTATATGGGCCATGGGATCCATTCGACCTTCATTTTTTAAATTCTCGATAAGTGGATCGATTAATAGCCCATTCTCGCTATGCCAACAGGTAACAACTCCCGTCTTTGCAGCAGCTTTTAGCAGTTTTAGTATATTTCCATCGTTACCGCATGAATATCCGCTTGATCCCACCATATATGTTTTAAAAGCGACGCAGCCCGCATCGGCCATCCCCTGGAGTGCATCATTATTATCTGATCCAGCACCTCCATAAAGTGCGAAATCGATGTATGAATGCTCTTCCGCCATTCTAACCTTTTCCATGAATAAATCGGCATTTAAGACACCAGGAACACCAGTCGGCATATCCGATATCGTAGTTATGCCACTAGCAGCAGCTGCTTTAGTTCCAGAATCATAATCCTCTCTATCGGGATCGCCGATTCTAGAGCCGAAGTGAACATGATTATCGATAATGCCTGGCATGACCAACTTTCCCTCAAGATCAATCGCGATATCACAATCAGGCAAAGAGGCATCTATACCTATAGAAGCAATCTTTCCATCTTCAACAGCTATACCGCCATAGAAGATATGCTGAGGGGTGACGATCTTACCATTCTTGAAGACCTTGTCGACCTTCATACTTCTTTATCTCCTAAACCATTAAAACAAATTAGAGAAGCTTGGATCTCGATTTCGGTTCGAGTAGAGGAGATAGGCTCCTCTTTCCTCTCCATACCATTTACAAGATTGAGGAACATAAGGAGCCATCCAGATGAAGTCTCCTGGTATAGTTTGATACCAGCTATCATCAAGAAGGTATAGAGATTCACCGGATAACATATAGAGTCCATGCTCATGGACGTGATTTTCAACATGGTCCATTCCAGTTCCAGTCTCGAAGTAGAGGATGAACCAAGATAGATCATATAGAATATCCTCGCTATATGGTACGAAGTTTTTAATTGCTCTTCCCGGTAACCCAGGCTTCTCAGGTATTTCCCTGTCTAGACCTAAGATCGGTTCGGGAAACTTAGATCCTATGGGCTCATACCGTTTCTTCACCATAAGGAATTTCATTTCCTCCTTAGACGTTCCCTTTATATCCCAAGAGATTTTCGGTGGAAGATAACCATAACTTCCCACCTCAAGAGAATACTCCTCTCCATCCTTTTCAAGAAATCCATTTCCGTCAAGGATATAGAATACATACTCAAGATTTTCTTGAACCGGAACAGATACCTTGCTATCTTCATTGACCCTGATGAGATACTCAACGAAGTCACATCCCATGACCGGGGCTGCTAGAATCTTAACCTTTGCACCATCCCAACTAGGAATATTGGTAAGAGGTGCATCTTTTGGTATAATAAATGCGTAAGTGCTCTTAAGAACTTGTCTTGTTTCAAACATTTCAAACAATGATAACAAACTCAATGTTAATATAAATTTTTATGGGTAATCTCCGTTCGAAATTGGTTTTTAAGACAATAGTAAATATTATATAACTTCTTGAAATATATTAATCTGAACCAACAGAAGGTCTATAGAAAAATGAGTGAAAACTTGTTGGAGTTTGGGACGGCGAAAGCCCAACCTGGAGAGAAAGGCACAGGATACATCAAAGTCGGTGAATTAAGTGATGGTAGTCCCGTAAACATGCCCGTAATAATCCTGAACGGAAAGAACCCCGGATCAAAACTATTGATTTGGGCACTTGAGGATGGCGATGAGTACCCTGGACCACTAGGCGCACTAGAAGCTTGCAATGATATCCTACCAGACATGCTTGACAAGATGAACGGCTCAATCGTATTCCTACCTGCCACAAACATTAGCGCCTTCAGGGGAAACCCCTTCGGAGGTGGCACAAGAAACAGCCCCTTGGACATAGATGGCGGCGCCCGTCTACCATCCTGCCACCCAGGAAACCCCTATGGAAAGCATACTCATCAACTAGCATACCATATTAACAAAGTCAAGGAAGAATATGATCCCGATGTACACATAAGATATCATGGATGCAAACAAATGTTCGGATGGGATAGGGTCCTCTACAGGAAGAGTCCACCGGGATCCCCACTGGACAAACTGGCTAGGTCTTCAGTTACAAAGCCGGGTGAGATGGTCATGCTCTGCTTCGAGAGGGGCGAACCTAAAGATCGACCGCTAGAGATATCGATGGAGTCTAACGGCGGTGATGATGGCGTAGGTAACGGATACAACGGCGACGCTATGAGGGATGGCCTACTCAACGTGATGAGGCATCTTAAGATGATTCCCGGAAAGGAGATCATGGTTGATAAGATCCAATATGTATCCTACAAAAGAGAACAGAAACCTGATGGCATGATGTCCTCAGGGGGCATCACCACTCAGAGAGGCGGTTTCTTCACATCCTTAGTCGAGGTTAAGGATAAAGTCAAGAAAGGACAAGTAATAGGCTTAGTCAAGAACTTCTTCGGCGAAGTTGTTGAAGAAATCAAGTCACCCATAGATGGATTAGTACTTAGCCGTTACATAGAATCTCCTCATATAGGCTCTGGCCAATGGAGAGTCTTTGCAATCGCAGCCCCTACAGAATATAGATAAAATCCAAGAATATTCCCTTTTTTTATTCCAAAAGTATTTTATAGGTATTTGTATTATTTGAATGAGGAGTTTAAAATGAAACAATTACGTGCCCAAAGGTGGGGATACGATTTTAAGGAGAATCCATCCCCACCACCAACATTGAGACAGATACAGAGTGAATTAATGAAAGAAGGAAAAGAGGTCATCGCTCTCGCACCAGGCGACCCCCCTGCTAGTGGGTATCCTCCATCCCAATGGCTGATGGACGCTGTCACTCAGGCCATGAAGGATGGTAAACACGGCTACAGAGCTTCCAGAACACCAGAACTTCCTAAAGCTATAGCAAAATATGAGAAAGAATTCAGTGGAGTTGACTATGAACCAAGCGATATCTTTCCAACACCTAGTTCGACATCAGCTATGATTCTTTGCTACCTATCCCTTCTAGACGAGGGAGACGAGATCATCAGCCCCGAACCCATCTACCAGCAATATTCCTTCTTCGCCAACTACTTCAAAACCAAGATGTGCAAGTCAGAAAGCTTCGAGAATGACCGATGGCAACCAGATCTGGATGCCATCAGGAAACTTGTAACTGAAAAAACGAAATTCATCATCATAAACAACCCCAACAACCCCGCAGGGGCTGTCTACGACGATAAGACCCTAAAGGGCCTCATCGACATCGCCGGCGAGCAGGATATCATGATCTTCTCAGATGAGATCTACACCTTCCTAACCTTTGATATTCCACAAGCCACATCAGTAGCCAAACTCGCAAAAGACGTACCTGTGATGCTTAGTAATGGTATGTCCAAGCTCTTCAACATCACAGGATGGGGGGTGGGATACCTCGCGTTCCACGATCCAGAGGATAAGATGCCTGAGCTTAGGCAAGCCATTAGTCTACTAAGTGGATATTGTGGGCGCATGTCTGCTCCCGTAGCTGTTGCTGCGGCATATGGATACCAAAACTGGAAAAGAGCTCTTAATGATATCCAGCCCGAGATTAAGGATATCAGGAGACGACGTGACTGGCTCGTGAATCGTATCGCCGAGATCGATGGAATCACTCTGACAACTCCAGAGGGATCTATGTTCGGGTTACCAAACTGTGAATTGGCCCATGGCAAAGTCTGGAAAGATGATATCGACTTCTTAGTGCAGCTCATTAAGGAGGAGTTAGTAACATTCGTACCAGGCTCTAACTATTATAGTTCAGGCCACTTTAGAGTCGGATTCCTTTCGAGCGATGAAAATCTCAGGATAGGATTCGACAAACTAGAGCAGTTTATGAAGAAGCACACCTAAACTCTTTTTCTTTTCAACTTTTTTTTCATATAATTGATGAAAAACAAATTTTTAATATTGACCTAATTCATTATCTGTTATAAACCTGCATATGCGAGAAGTTAATATGAATGATGAACTAGATCCAAATTCAAGACTAGGTTTCTTAAGAACTAGGAAGACTATATTTTTTATTATTAAGGTTCTAACCTTATCCTCCAATGATTTTTCATCAATACTCTTATCCAACTAGATCATAAGATTGTTTGCGTCCATTCCATTCACATCCACCTCAATAAAATCACTTCCAGTTTTAAGAAAAAACTCTATGATCGGATCGAACAGCTCATTCTTTCCAACTCTTATTTCAGACTTTTCAATATTTTCTTCGCGCGCATTCAAGCCAAGTCCTCCATCAGGTCCTCATCGAAAGTGTGGAGTAAGGAGCCTCCTCGGGAAGGAACTGAAGTGGCGACTCGTACCCATAAGAATAGAGCCCAGCGTGTACGATAGGCTCGCCAAGATCGCCCCCGACGGGGACATGGCAGAGCTGCTGAAGCAGGCCATAGAGAAGCTACTCTCAGAGATAAGCCAGTAATCACTCCCCATATTTCTAAGGCTAAAGCTTAAGTAATTATTAGAACCAGTGAATGGTGATGCACGAAACGCGTGCAGAAAGAAAAAAGGAAAAAGTAAAAAAGATGTCTGCAATATTTGAAATTCCAGGAGTTTTTACAGGAAGAGCATTGGGTCTACTACTAGACATAGCCGTCTTCGTAATAGTGTACTACTATCTTAAGTCCGGCAAGATTCCATATGTCAGAAGGGTTGCCGGGCTTGACGCCATCGAAGAGGCTGTCGGACGATCAGCTGAGATGGGCAAGCCCGTCATGTCCACCATAGGCATAGATGGGTTCAACTACTGGACGCTTGCCGCTCTTACTATTCTCGATCATGTTGCAAGGGATTGTGCCAAGAAAGGCTGTAGGATTCTAGTCCCGACAGGTGGATCTGACAGCTCCTACATCGTCAGACCCGTCGCAGAGGAGATAGTGAAGAACGCTTACAAGCTGGAGGGCAAGGAAGAAGACTACAGGCCCGAAGATTTGCCTTTCCTGAGCGGACAGCAATACGCCTACACTGGTGGGGTCGTCGGCATCATTCAACGAACTAAACCGGGCGCCTGTATAATGGTGGGCGGCCACCACTCGGAGGCAATGAACATCGCTGAGACCTCAAACATGGCTGGAGCCCTCACCATAACCTCGGGGACTTATATGGGCAACGTCGCCGTCTTGGCATGCGCATCTGACTACATCCTTATAGGCGAAGAGACACCAGCAGCCGGGGCATACCTCTCGAAAGATCCAGCACAACGGGCCAGCATCAGGTGCCAGGACATCTACAAAGGTATCAGCATAGCCCTGATAATCTTAGGAACCATCGTCTTGAACTTCGGCAGCAACTTCTTCATCCAACTTCTCTCGTCGTAGGTGAGGAAAAATGTCACAAATATTGAGAAGCAAAGAGCTAAACCTCATAGCGATGTTCCTCGCCTTCCTAGCCGTCTTCGTGCCCTACTTCGTAAATGTTCCCGCATTGGATGTCTTCTCGACGAAGCTGATCACTATCACGGCGATAACTACAGCTTTCACTCTGTTGCTGGCAATTTACTCGCAATTCAGGAGGGGGTTCGACTTTGTCCGGAGAAAGCCGAGGGGATGGATATTCAAGGTTTACATGATGACCGCCATTTTGCTAATGCTTCTCTTCGCGTTAGGAGGATTGGAAACGGGGCCCTACCATTGGGTTATGTATGCCATAATAACGCCACTTAGCTCGGTGAACTATGGTATACTTGCTTTCTATCTCGCATCAACCTGCGCCAGGGCCTTCAAGGCACGGAACACCAAGTCGATTTTGCTGATACTCACTAGCCTCATTATGCTGTTCTACCAGGCACCGTTCACCGGCGTCTATGTTAACCTTGGACCCCTAGGCATCTACCTAGCCGATACCTTCGTCATGGCGGCAGGCAGGATGTTCCTAATCAGCGTGACTGTGGGCGCAATAGTCTTCGGCGTCCGAGTTCTGCTGGGACAGGAGCCCTCCGTGCTCGGAATAGGGAGGGAGGAATGATGTCGGTTTTAAAACACTTTGCTGAATATGATCGCCGGATAGTCTACCTCGCCCTCTTCCTCGTCGTGACGATCATGCTGATGACCCCCATTGGGCTTCCCATATCGGTATCGCCTAGCACAATGCAGTACTATGACGTCCTTGAAGCCCTAGGTCCCGATGATCGCATTCTCGCGGTCTTGAACACGGAATTCAGTGGCTACATGGAGATCCAATCCGGGATCATAGCGTCGATCAGGGTGATGGTTGAAAAAGAAGCTAAGATCTGCATCGCCGTCGCCCACCCCGAGGCTACAGGGATTCCCGAACTCGTCTTAAGCGCGATAAAGAGCACTATGGATGAACACCAGTATACCTACGGTGAAGATTACGTCGTCTTGGGATACGTCTTCCCGAATGAAGCTTCCGTAGCTTCCGCTGCACAGGACTGGCATGGAGCTATTCACAACGACTTCTACGGAAACTCGATTGAGGGCACATTCCTTGACGAGATCAATGACTGGAGCGATTGGACGCTGATATCAGATTATACGACCGGGATACAAACGACCGCCCTCATTAACCACTTCGGGCTTAGAGGAGCCCCCATGATAGTAAATGGCATAGGCGTAGAGATATCGATCCTCGCACCCTACCTTGACACGGGTATCTACAAGGCCCTCCTCCAAAGCATGAGAGGCGGAGCCGAACTGGAATACCTTACTGGCCACCCAGGACCCGGTATGACGGCGATGGATGCCTTCACTATCGGGCACTACCTGATGATACTCTTGATCGTGATAGGAAACATCGGCTACTTTGGGTATACAAGAAACGCCGGGAGGAACGTTGAATGATAGATACAGTTGAGCTCTCGATAATGGTCGTCGGATGCTTCTTAAGTATGTGCATGTTCTCCACGCTCTACGGCAAAAGCAGCCCACTTTACTCCCTCGCAGAGGAGTCCTACATAGGATTCGCAACGGGCCTCTCCATCGTCATGAACCTGATGTACATCTACAACACCGGCTTTGTGGGGATTATGGGCGGAGATTGGGTTCTCATCTTCGGCTTCATACTCGGCGTAATGGCTCTGTTCAGGGTCTACACCAAGTACAGCTATGTATCAAGGCTACCAATCGCGATCTCCCTTGGAGCACAACTAGGATTGGCCCTAAGGACGCAGATATACTCGGGTTTCATCGACCAGATCAAGGCTACGATACTTCCCCTGTTAAGCGGGGATGCTAAGGCAATCGTGTATAATTGGACGATCTTCCTGTGCGTCATCTTAATGCTTTCGTTCTTCTTCTATACCATCGAACAGAAGGGATCGATCGGAGTGAGCGCGAAGATAGGAGAGTACCTAATGTACGCCTCCTTCGGCGCCATATTCGCTCAGACCTTCATGGGAAGGCTGAGCCTGTTAGTGGGTACGATACAGAACTTCACCGTCCCTCCGTGGAAGAAGCCGATTCTCATAGCCTGCATGGCGATCGTCCTAGCGGCACTGATCGCACTAGACAAACTAAACCTCCTGGAAAAACTTACACCTGAAGAATAATTCCCCTTTTTTATATTTACGAGTGAAAGATATGAGTAAATGGCGGCAATGGGAGGATCTACCACCCGAACAAGAGGAAAAACTCATAGATGCCACTGCACGAACCCTGATGAAACATAGAGCGGGGCTACCTGTGCAGCTTCTGCTCGAGAGCGGAGGTCCTCTTACCAGCTTGTTCGCTAAATTCTGGTTAGGCCTCTACGGCCCTTATCTTGACTTCGTCGGTCTAGACAAGCATATGGCCCTATTGAGAAAGAGGAGCAACATCGAGAAGCTACTGGACAGAATTGATACACTGCAAACCAAAAAAGAGAGTGAAGAGAAAAAGACGCCTGAGGGGATCCCACAAGGCAAAACAAACTATCTGGTACTCAGCAACCTCCTCATAACCGGGCTGGTCATAGTGGATTTAACTCATATCACGGGTCTTATATCGCTCAACCCGGGCCTGCTTACTTTAGCAAACATCATTATGCTTGTGATCGCCTATACCGCCTATAAGCTCAAGAAAAGGATAAACAAGAGAAAAAAGGTGTTTGAAAATAGAGACGTTGATGTATAAGCTGACCTGGCCCGAGGTAGGGGAGTACCTCAAGACGAACGACATCGTCCTCTTCCCAACTGGGTCCACGGAACAGCATGGAAAGCACATTGCCGAGGATAACGACGCCTTCACGGCCTATGAGATAGCCAAGAGAGTGGCCGAGAGGACCGGAGTCCTCGTAGCGCCCACGATGCCCTTCGGTAACTCCATCCACCACATGAAGTTCCCAGGCACAATAACCCTCACATTCGACACTCTCGTCGACGTATACAAGGAGGTCTGCGAGTCGCTCATAAAGCACGGCTTCAAGAAGGTCGTGATCATGAACGGCCACGGCGGAAACACAAATGCAATAGCCCAAGCGCTAAGAGAGATACGTGATGAAACCGGTGTCATCGTCTATTCACTGATGGTCTTCCCCGACAAATTCGGCGCAGAGTCCCTGAAGGTCATCGAACAGGATGGTGGTGGACACGCCTGTGAGGAGGAGACGAGCATCAGCCTATACCTTGGACAGAGGGTCCTGATGGAGAGGGCTGAGGACTGGAAGCCTCCCCGGACCTGGACCGAGTTCGACACGAAGTACAGTCGAAAGGTCACAACAGCAAGGAACTGGGACGAGCGGACGGAGATCGGATCAATAGGCAAGCCGACGCTAGCCACTAGGGAGAAGGGGGAGAAGATGGTCGAGGCCGTCGTCGACGAGATATCCACCTTCATCGAGGATCTTAAACTTAAGTAAATACTTTTCACTATTTTTTAGACGTAGGTTTTCACTCCCTTGCTCCAGGGCCGGCAACACTCCCCACAAAATAATCTCGAATAAATGCGTGTGCGATAACCCACTATTTAGCCTTCTTATTTGTTTTCGTCACCTTTTAATGGTGTTTTTTGGTTAGAAAAGCATAAAAACAAGCTCTTTATCTTTTTCTATAGATTTGGTTCCTTGGAACACTTGTGTATGAATCTATCTCCTGCTCGCGAGTTAGTTTTATATGTTTTAACAATATTTTAATAGTGATGGGTGTGGGTGGAATAAGGTTCGAGTTGAAGCCAGTCGCCGAGAAGCCCGAGAGAACCAAGAAGCCCGAGAGAACTAGGAAGGGTAGCAAGTACGAACCCATAATCGAAGGGTTCCTGTCGGGAAGCCATGACCTCGTCAGGGTGGATGCCGAGAACATGGACGCGGACTACCTGAGAGGCCAGCTAGCCAAGATAATCAAGTCGAGGGGCCTGGAGGGTCTCGTGGAGGCCTCGGTGGTGGACAAGGAGCTCTACCTCGAAAGGATGGGGCAGAGCAACGATATAAGTTAAAATTTAAATAAAACATAACCCCTCACCATTAAAAGGTGTTTAAGAATGGTTGTATTCGACACTAGAGAGGAAGGGTTAAGGACAGTCGTTAAGGACTACCAGGAGGTAGCCCTCAGGTACCTATGGAGCTTGGACGGCGGAGGCGCGAGCAGCCGCGACGTCTGGGTGAATGTGAACAAGGATCTCATGGGAAAGAGCACCATCAGCAGAGCATCCATAATCAACTTCCTGAACCTCATGGTAGACGAGGGTGCATTGGTCTACACGGAGACCACCGGGAAGGGAGGACACAGACGGATCTACTCTGCAAAGTACGACGAGTCAGGATCCAAGCGGTACATGGCTAAGAAGATCATATCGAAGCTGCTAAGAGAATACCCAGAAGCGACTGGGAAGGCATTACTTAACCTAGATGTCTAGCCGTCGCCTCTCTAGGGTTTGTATCCGTGTGATTTCCAGCCGGGGAACCTGTAGCCTGGCCTGTAGATGGATATGTGAGACCAGCCCAGGAACTCCCCGCGCTTCAACTTAGGCCCCGCTCCTCCAGGATGCGGTTGAAGGCGTCCTCCCTTCCATCGAAGAGCCGTTCATTTTGGAGCATGAGGTGCCAGCCGGTGTCGTCAGGGTCACCTAGGTTCGGTATGTTGGTGCAGGCGTCCTCGCCGAAGCCCAGCATTATCCCGGCGTCGTTGAGGGCCTCGAAGAGCTCCCCGACCGCCTCCATGTTCAAGTCTGAGCCTTGAAAAGGGCCTCATTTTACCTAGACGCAGGAGGCGAACCCAAGAGACAGCCGAAAATCACCTTGAGAGAAGAAGCAACGAGACCATTGAGCTCGTTGGACGCAATATAGATCCATATTCACACAGTACAACCTTTAAATCGTCTTAAAAATAAAAAACGTTGAGATGGGTTTGTCTGATGCATATCCCTCAGGCATAGTCCACCTATCCCCACTTCCTCAGAGGTCTGAACTAGACGGAAGTGTTTTACATCTAGTTAACCAAAATTCTGTTGTGTCTGACATCAGCGTAAATATAGAGCCGGTTGATGAGAAGCCGGAGAAGGAGGGTCCCCCACGTAGGATTGGTTTCAAGTATGACCCGATCATTGAGGCCTTCCTGGAGTCTGAGCATAGGCTTGTCCAGGTTGAGGGGACCGGTAGGGATGCATACTACCTCTCCGGGCAGCTGAAGAAGGTCTTGGATCGTAAAGGAGTAAACTCTGTAGCTGTCTCAGTTAGAAATAAAGAAGTCTACCTGTAAAAAAGATAATACAAGCTCACCGTTCCAAGTATACCTGGTTCTGGTTCATGTTTGGGTCATTAATATCTAGCTTGCGACGGTATCTGAGTACCGATTTCATGATGCCTGAATAATGTATTAACCTCTTAGATTTGACGTGTACACATGGTTATTATCCTTTAATCTACTCCTTGAAGGAAACCACATTGCACATAGAATGCGAAACGATACAGTATTCAGCTGATATACTCGGCTTGACGCTAGAACAGGCAAGGGACAGATTGGAGCTGCTGTACAGATGTAGTCAGGCCTGTCAGCTTTAAAATGGAGCGGCTGGAAGACTAGCAGATATTATTCTTTTTCTAGGCAGCTTGTCGTAAGCCATCTCACTGTGTTTTGAGAGCGGCAAGCTCTTCTTTGATCTCGTCTTCTGTGAGGGGTCGGGGGTAGTTGTAGAAGGGACCTGAGGGGCGTTCGTTGTAGAAGGGGCGGTTGCACCCGGGGCACCCGGTGGTCATGAACGCCACCCCGTCCCCGAGAACAGTATCCAAGTCTTCTCCTCCGTAGCCGGTTATCCTGCCGTCCTCGTCGAAGCTCAGGTCTTCCAGAGCCGCGTACCCGTTGACTATGAGGTGTCTGGCAGCCTGCAGCCGCCTATACTTCTCCATCTGGGGCGGGGGGAGGTCTTCTAGCCTTGTGCCGGCGAGGGGCGTGAACGCGAATAGCACCGTCTTGACCTTCATGTCGTGGAGCCTCTGGATTAGCTCCGCGGCCTCCCTCTCGGTCTCGCCGAGCCCCACGATTAGGTTGCTGCCCACGTTGCCGTCGCCGAAGACCTCCACCGCCTGTATGAGCTTGTCGCTGATCTTGGCGTCGCTCACCCGCAGCACCTGGAACATGCGCCTGATGTCGCTGTCCACGAGGATGGTGCCGTGCTGCAGTATGACGCCGTGGCGTCTGGTCTGGGCGTTTCCCGAGATCTTCTTGCCTCCCGCCACTATGTCGTTGACTGGCTTGAACTCGGCGTCCACGCCGAGCCCCGCGAGGCCGTTGACTATGGCGCCGCAGATCAGCTCGTAGGACTCCAGGATGTCGGCGGGCATCTTGGGGTCCGCCTCGGGCGCGACGATGCTGTAAGTTATCTCGCCGTCGTAGTCGTGATAGACGGCGCCTCCGCCGGTGATGCGGCGTGTCACGTCGACGCCGTATTTCTCGCAGGCAGGCAGGTTGACCTCCTTCTCTATGCTCTGGAGGTAGTGGACGATGTTGTAGTTATAGATCGGCGTCCCGAGGAAGATCACGTCGGCCTCCCCCCATCTGGGGATTATCCAGTCCATGTCGTCCCTGTGAACGCATCTGCCTGGGGTCTCCGTCCAGCACGTGAAACACCCCAAACAACCTTTTATGTCGAGGTCAGTGACGTAGTGTTTCTCCGTCTCCGCGCCTGCCTCCTCCGCTCCTTCGAGGAAGAGGTTCATGACTATGTCCGAGACTCCTTTCTCCTTCCTCGGGCTAGAGTTGAACGCCAGAACCTTCATGCCAAACTAATTATCTGCGACCCGTTTTTAGCTGTATCGTCGGCGAGGTTGTATAGTTTTTAAGCGAGCCCACGTCATAGCCTTGAGAAAGGGAGCAGCGAAGCCTTGCACGCCATCGAAGCCGTCGATCTAGGGAAGAACTTCGGCGGCACCCAGGCCCTCAGGGGCGCCGGCTTCACGGTCAACGAGAACGAGATTTATGGCCTCATAGGTCCCAACGGCGCCGGGAAGACTACAGCCCTGAGGATACTGAGCACCCTCATCAGCGCGTCCTCTGGGAGGGCCGAGGTCTTCGGGTTCGACGTGGCCAGACACCCCGAGAAGGTGAGGGAGATCATAAGCTACCTCCCCGAGGAGGCTGGGCTCTACCAGCACCTCACCGGCCTCGAGTTCCTCGAGTTCATGGCGGGCTTCTACGCTGACGACAAGGAGGAGCGGGACAGTTTCGTCGAGGAGGGGATGCTCATCTCTGGCCTCGGGGAAAGGCTCAGGGACAGGTCGGATGGTTACAGTAAGGGGATGAAGCGCCGGCTCCTCATCGCTAGGGCCCTCATGATGAAGCCCCGGCTCGCCATACTGGACGAGCCCACCTCGGGGCTGGACGTCATCCAGAGCGTCCACGTGCGAAACATGATCAAGGACTACGCCGATAAGCAGGGCGTCACCGTCCTCCTCTCCAGCCACAACATGCTGGAGGTGGAGTACCTCTGCGACCGCGTCGCCCTCATGGACCTCGGAAGAATTGTGGCGGAGGGCACACCCGATGAGCTTAGGGAGCGCTACGGCGCGAAGAACCTGGAGGAGGTGTTCATGGAGGTGACTAACCACGAGTAAACTATCCTCCATCATCGTCAAGGAGATCAAGGAGCTCGTCAGGGACCCCAAGATACTCATAGGCGTAATACTTATGCCCATCATCATATTCCCGGTCATGGGCGGCGCCATCAGGATAAGCCAGGAGTCGGTGCAGAGGGCCGTCATTGGCGCCAGCTTCGCCGTCTACACGGACGACGAGGGGTTCGTAACGGAGGCATTTCTGGAGTACCTCTACAGGAACAACACCGTGGTGCCCATCGAGGCCGTCAGTCTGGAGGACGCCCTCAGGCAGTTCCAGGAGACCGACAGCAGCGCCCTCATCTACATTCCCCGCGGCTACAACGAGAACCTCACCCAGAGCATGAAGGGTGAGCTCAGGGTGTACGCCAACCTCAGGAAGCTGAACATGGCCGAGACCCAGAGCACGAACGTTGTGAGCAGCCTCATCAACATCTACAACTACTACTTCAGCATCAGCAAGATCGGGAGGCTGCTGGAGCAGACGGGAGGCTTGGGCACACCCGAGGCTATCAGGAGCCCCATATCTATACGGTACGCATCTATACTGAAGGGCACGGTGCTGGACATCCCGCCCACAAGCATCATCACTCTGGTGATGAGCCAGAGCATCATGCTGCCCATCATGGTGATAATGATGGTGATGTTCGCGATACAGATGGCCGCCACCAGCATAGCGCTGGAGAAGGAGCAGAAGACTCTGGAGATACTGATGACGCTGCCCGTGAGCCGCCTCACCGTGCTGGCGGGGAAGCTCAGCGGCAGCATCGTCATCGCCATAGCGGGCTCCGTCAGCTACCTCATCGGGTTCGGGTACTACATGAACTCGGCTTTCGCCTTCGTACCGGAGGCGACCACCATGAGCATCGACGAGGTGAGCGTAGGCATAACGCCGTTCGGTATGCTCCTCGTGGGGGTGGTAATCTTCGTTACCCTGGTCTCGGCGCTCGCCATGGCGCTGAGCATCGCGGTGTTCGCGGACAACGTCCGCAGCGCCCAGAGCTTCACCGGGATACTCATCACGCCCATAATGATCCCTGCGATAATCCTCATGTTCAGCGACATGGACATGCTCCCACAGGCCGTTCAGTGGATACTGCTGGTGATCCCGTACACCCACAGCATCATAGCGACTAAGGCCGCGTTCCTCGGCGACTACTTCGTCGTGATCCGCAGCATCGCGTTCATTAGCGTGTGGACCTTCGCGGTGCTATACGTCGCCGCCAAGATATTCAGCACGGAGCGGATAATAACCGCCCGGTTTTCGCTTGGCGACCTGTGGAAGAAGCTTAGACGAAGATGACCCTCTCAACTAAACTGTGCCCCAAAGCCTATCCCTGTTAAGACGATTTACCATCCATGAGACCCTTTGAACCAGTATGCGTTGTTGGCTCAGGCTATCTGGGCACCCAGATAGGCGTCACATGCGCGAGACACGGGTACACCGTCAACATGCACGACGTCTCTAATGAGGCGTTACTGTCCTCCGAGAAGGCCGTTGACGACTACGTACTCGAATGGGTGAGCGTCGGCGACGTCTCAGAGGATGAAGGAAACGACATAAAGTCGAGGATCAGCTTCCACGAAGACCTCGCTGATGCTGCGCATCAGGCAGGCGTTGTCATCGAGGCCGTCGTGGAGCGCCTTGACGTCAAGCGCGAAGTGTTCAAGAGGCTCGACGAGGTGTGTCGAGGGGACGCCGTCGTAGCGACGAACAGCTCATCCATAAGGGTCTCGAAGATAGAGGACGCGACCACCAGCCCCCACCGTGTCCTCAACATGCACTTCTACTCGTATCCGTGGAGGAGGCGAGTCGTAGAGCTCATGAGGGGCTCATCCACGTCGGACGAGGTCATGGAGAAGGCCCGTGTTTTCTGTAGGAGCATCGGCCTCTACCCGTTGATGGTGCTGCGGGAGAGCACGGGCTTCATCTTCAACAGGGTGTGGCGAGCCGTCAAGAAGGAGTGTCTCAGGGTCGTGGACCAGGGTGTGGCTTCCTTCGAGGATGTGGACAGGGCGTGGATGAGCCTCTACGGGACAGCCATGGGTCCCTTCGGGATGATGGACAGGGTGGGGCTTGATGTTGTGAGGGACATCGAGATGGTGTACTACGAGGAATCTGGAGACCCTTCGGACGCGCCGCCGGGTATCCTGCTCAGGAAGATCGAGCGAGGTGAGCTGGGCGTGAAGACGGGTAGAGGCTTCTACAGCTACCCTAACCCCCGCTACACGGAGCCAGGGTGGCTCCACGGGGAGGGCTGACCCCTCCTGCAGAGTAAATGATCAACCATATACACGCCACAGATGATAATTATGTGAGGCTACATGATTCATCGATTCAAGCCCAAGCTGTATTATCACACCTATGGCCCCAACGAGCCGGCGCACCACGTGAAGCCGGGTGACACCATCGTCGCCCCCACGGTGGACGCCGGAGGCAACGACGATAACGGTAACCCTATTCCCGACGAGATGAGGCAGAAGGCTAAGGGTACGTCCCTAAGCCGCTCAAACCCTCTGACGGGTCCCTTCTACGTCGATGGCGCTGAGCAGGGGGACACACTAGTAGTAGACATTCAGAGGATCAAACTGGACAGGTCTTGGGCGTACTCGTCCATCCTCCCAGGGTTCGGCTCCCTGACCGAGGAGGCTCCTGGGAGAAGCCTTCTGCTGAACGACCCGCTTCCCAGCAAGAGGTACCAGTGGGAGCTGGACACGAAGAAAGGCGTTGGCACGGTTGATCTCCCGGGAAGCAAGATGAAGATGGCTTCGATCCCGCTTCACCCTTTCATCGGCTCCATCGGCGTCGCCCCGCGGTACGGCAGGGTGGAGATGTCCTTGGCCCCCGGAGAGTACGGGGGAAACATGGACTGCGTCGAGACCTGTGAGGGGTCGACGCTGCACCTACCTGTGTTCGTTGATGGAGGGTACCTTGTATTCGGAGATGTCCACGCGGCTCAGGGAGACGGTGAGCTCTGCGGGGTAGCGTTGGAAACCTCGGCGGAGATCACCTTGAAGGTGGATGTGCTGAAAGGTGAATCCATCGAGTGGCCGAGGATACTCGACGACGAATGGATCATGACGGCGGGCAGCGGCAGGCCCCTCATGGAGGCGTACAAGATCGCCCACGTAGAGATGGTGAGATGGCTATGCGGCGAATACGGCTTCGACAGGTGGGACGCGCTACAACTGTTGTCGCAGGTGGGTCGATGCAGAGTAGGGAACGTGGTGGACCCCAACTACACGGTGGTAGCCAAGTACCCCAAGAAATACCTGCCGAAATAGATAGTTAAACAATTTATTTAATAAAATTTGGTTGGGATCGCCTCTATGAGGGCGTTCCCGCTTCTTCGGGCGCAGCTAGTACCTTGCCGGCCTGTGCTTCTTGAAGCATTCTTGGCAGTAAACTGGACGGCCGTCGGTCGGTTGGAACGGGACCTCGGCTTCCTGGCCACAGTCAGAGCAGGTGATCTTGTGCATCTCTCTGGGGCCGCGGTCGTAACTGCGCCTCTCTCTAAAACCCATATCTTTCACTCCTTCTACGTTGCTATACTCAGAATACTTTGATATTCCGCGTATACATTTCCCGAGCATGCACTGAATTTAAATCTATGGTATTTCAGAGCCACTACACATACAATCTCGGTTTAATCTGAACCAAAAATGACTGTCTTCGTTGAACCGAGACCGTGCATGTAATCAATCTTTAAACCATGAATCAATAGTGTATCCATGGTTAAACGGGTCCTCGTCATCCAGAACGACGCGCCGGAGACCCTCGGCCTCTACGAAACCTACCTACGGGAGAAGACGAAGCTCACCCTCATCCACGCTTACAGAATGAGAGAATCCGAAGACTTCCCGCCGGTCAACGAGTTCGACGCCTTAGTCGTGGGGCCCACACCCATCTCAGCCAACGACGCGCTGGACCACGCATTCCTCCGAAAGGAGTGGAGCTACCTAAGGGAGATAGTGGACTCCGGGAAGCCGACGCTGGGCGTCTGCTGCGGCGGCCAGATGCTGGCCAAGCTCCTCGGCGGCGAGGTGAAGAAGAGCCCGATGAAAGAGATTGGATCTTATATGGCCACCCTCACCGACCAAGGCGTCTGGGACCCCCTCTTCAGGGGCTTCCCGCCGGTGTTCCCCGTTTTCCACTGGCACAGCGACATGTTCACCGTGCCTTCTGGAGGCGAGCTGCTTGCCACAGGCGACCCCTGCCCCATACAGGCCTTCGCCAAGGACAACGTCCGAGGAGTCATCTTCCACCTGGAGATCACGGCTGAGGACGCGGAGAGGTGGACGGCCGCCTACCCCGAGGAGCCGGCGCATATAGGCAAGACCGCGGAACAGGTCATCAGGGAGTGCAAGGAGAAGGAGCCAGAGATGACCCGACTGGCCCTGAGGCTCGTCGACAACCTCCTCGCTATGTGATGGTTGCACGGCTTGTCGTTGTTCAATGGGTTTTACATGTTCGCTAGGGGGAGGGGGTTGTTTTCATCATCATCACGGGGGCTGGTTCCTTGCTTCTTGGCACTCGGTTTTGGTTGCGGCGGCATCTGGTTACTCGGTTTATATCTGTGGTCGGTGTTTTTAGGGTATTATAGCCTGTATTGAGTTGGGTGGTGGATTGGGTTGGGTGACGAGTACGTGTTGGCCCTGGACGAGGGGACGACCAGCGCGAGGGCCATCTTGTTCGACGAACGGGGCTCTGTAAGGGGCGTCGGTCAGAGAGGCTTCCGCCAGCTGTACCCTGAGCCGGGCTGGGTCGAGCATGACCCGGAGAATATATGGGATGCCCAGATGGCCAGCGTGAAGGAGGCGCTAGACGTGGGAGATGTGGGGCCCGGTGAGCTCGCGGCCGTGGCGGTGACGAACCAGAGGGAGACATCCGTGCTCTGGGACAGGGAGACCGGTGCCCCTGTCTGTAACGCGATTGTTTGGCAGTGTAGACGAACCGCGGACGCCGTGGAGTCTCTTAAGGCTGAGTATGGTTCGCTGTTCAAGACGAGGACGGGGCTCGTCCCGGACTCTTATTTCTCGGGCCCGAAGGTCGCCTGGATGCTTGATAATGTGGAGGGGTTGAGGGAGAGGGCGGAGAAGGGTGAGGTCCTCTTCGGCACCGTCGACTCGTACCTGCTCTACCGGCTGACTGGGGGAAGGGTCCACGCCACGGACTATATTCTAACGCCAGCAGGACGCTTATGTTCGATATCCGCCGCCTCGATTGGGACAGCGAGCTGCTGGAGATCCTGGGCGTCCCCGACTCCATTCTCCCCGAGGTGATGCCGTCTAGCGGCGTGTTCGGCTACACCGATCCAGAGGTCTTCGGGGGGAGCGTCCCTGTCGCAGGGGTCGCCGGCGACCAGCAGGCCGCGCTCTTCGGGCACTGCGCCTTCGAAGAGGGCGAGTCCAAGTGTACATACGGCACCGGTAACTTTCTCCTGATGAACACGGGGAGAAACCCGGTTCCTTCTGATAGGTTGCTCACCACGGTGGCCTGGGGCCTGGGCGGCGACGTTGACTACGCCCTCGAGGGAAGCGTATTCGTCACGGGGGCGGCGATCCAGTGGCTGAGGGACTCGTTATTGATGCTGGGCGACGCTAAGGAGTCCGAGGCACTCGCGAGGACCCTCGACGGGAACGACGGTGTCTACTTTGTTCCGGCCCTCACCGGGCTGGGGGCGCCGTACTGGGACCAGTACGCTCGGGGAATAATCACAGGGATCACTAGAGGCACCGGTAGGGCGCACATCGCGAGAGCCGCCCTGGAGGCCATCGCATATATGACGAGGGACGTCGTCGACGCCATGAAGATCGACAGCGGGCTAGAGATGGACGAACTCAGAGTTGATGGAGGGGCCACCATGAACGACTTCCTCATGCAGTTCCAGGCTGATATCCTAGGCGCCACCGTCACCAGACCCCACGAGATCGAGGCAACGGCCAAAGGAGCCGCCTACTTGGCTGGGCTCGCAGTAGACTTCTGGGATAGCCTCGAAGACTTGAAGATGCTGCAGACCGAGGTAAAAGAGTTCAAGCCGGAGATGAGTGAAGAGCGAAGAGCGTCACTCTACGCCGGCTGGAGAGCCGCCGTGAGCAAAGCTCTTTCCTCGGAAGAACATGACTGAATTATGGTTGGTGAATGAAACGATGAATAAAGGAGTCAAATGGGTCTCGTTCTCGCTGCTCAGACCATTCGTCTATGATGTCTTCAAAGGGATGGGCGTGCCAGACGAGGACGCCGATATATGCACCGACGTCCTGCTGGAAGCCGACCTTAAAGGCTTAGACACCCACGGCGTCAACAGGCTCAAACCCGTCTACTACGACAGGGTGAAGGCCGGGCTCCAGTCCCCCGTGACTCGGCTCGACGTGGTCAGGGAGGGCCCAACCACGGCCGTCGTGGACGGGAACAACGGCATGGGGATGGTGATAGCTAAAAGGTCAATGGATCTTTGCATCGAGAAGGCCAGAGAGCTCGGGATGGGCATGGTCGCAGTCAGGAACTCCACCCACTTCGGGATAGCCGGCTACTACGCCGAGATGGCGGCGAAGCGGGGGCTCATAGGCATCACGGGGACGAACGCCAGGCCGTCGATGGCGCCCACCTTCAGCGTCGAGCCAATACTCGGCACCAACCCTCTGACGTTCGCGTTCCCCTCCGACGAGGAGTTCCCATTCAGCCTAGACTGTGCAACCTCGATAATCCAGAGGGGCAAGGTCGAGCTCTTCGCCAGGAAAGGAGAAGAGCTGCCGCCGGGGCTCGTTATCAGAAGCGACGGCTCCACCGGCACGAACCCGGACGAGGTGTTGAGGGACCTACTGTCGGGGGAGGCGGCGCTGCTCCCCCTAGGGGGCATGGGCGAGGAGACCGCCGGCTACAAAGGATACGGCTACGCCACCGTAGTCGAGATCCTGTCCGCTTCCCTGCAGTCGGGATACTTCCTGAAGGCGATAAATGGCGTGAACATGGGCCACTTCTTCATCGCGATAGATGTGTCCGCGTTCACCGAGCTCGATGACTTCAAGCACAGGACGGGAGACATTCTTCGCTCGCTGAGGGCAGCTAAGAAGGCTCCGGGGGCTAACCGTGTCTACACGGCGGGCGAGAAAGAGTACCTGACGTCTCTGGAGCGTAAGGTGAAAGGGGTGCCGGTCAACACCAGCGTCCAGATGGAGCTAATCCAGATGAGAGACGAGCTTGGGCTACACCAGCACCGCCTCCCCTTCGAGCAGACCCCCTAGCTCCACGAAAACGTTATCCGGGCACCGACCCAACGTCTTCTTGATCATTATGAAGAAACAAGGTTTCTCAGGCATATTCTGTCTCCCTGTGACCCCCTTCAGGAAGGACGAGGTGGACGAGGAGGGTCTTCGCAGGGTGGTCGAGGTCATCGTCAGGGACGGCGCCGACGGCCTCGTGCCCACGGGCGCCACAGGCGAGTTCCCATACCTGCTCCACGAGGAGAGGAAGAAGATATGGCGGATCACGCTGGACGTGGCCAACGGCAAGATACCGGTCACCGCCGGGACAGGCGCTGTCAGCACGAAGGAGGCCATCCATTTCACGCAGGAGGCGCTGGACGTCGGGTGCGACGGCGTCATGCTCAGCCACCCTATACTCATGCAGGCTAACGACGACGAGACATACAACCACTTCGCGGCTGTCGCCTCTAAGGTAGACATACCCATCATAATGTATAACAACCCCGGCCTCGGCAAATCCATGTCTCCGTCGGTAATCGAGAGGCTGGGCAAGGAGTACGACAACATAGTCTCCTACAAGGAGGACGACTTCAGCCACGTCAGGTTCGCAGAGGTAATCAGGAGAAACAAGGACCAGATAACGTTATTCACGGGCAGCCCTGCGGCGTACCTCAGCTTCCTGACCCACGGCGCCCATGGGGCCCTCATCGCCGAGTTCCAGGCATTCCCGCACCTCATGAAGGGCGTCAAAGAGAGCCATGAGAAAGGCGACCACGAGAAGGCCGTCTACTACCACGAGAAGATAATGAAAATGTTCAACATCATCGGCACCTACTTCGCGGGAGCCAGCTTCTGGGGCAGATACAAGGCGATATGGAGGCTGAGGGGCCTCGACGTAGAGTACGACGTGAGGGCCCCGTGCACGCCGGTGACCCCGCAGCAGCTGGAGAAGGCGAAGCCAGAGTTCATGAAGCTGGACATCGACGACGGCTGGTACGTAAAATAAAAGGAACCGCTAATTCCTCATTTTTTATTTAGAGACGAGCCCTTTATCGATGGTGTACTTGATCCCAAAGAAACCTGAAAAAATCGGTGGTCTACCACTTGTCCCGATTCTTCTTGATGTACTCGCGTAGCCCACCGGCCTCCAATATCTCCATCATGAACTCGGGAACTGGCTTGAACCAGAGCTGCTTCCCCCCGTTGACGGTGATCACACCCTCCGTGAGGTCAACCTCGACTGTGTCCCCAGTCTTGATCTCCTTGCTAACGTCGGGGCACTCTAGGGCGGGCAGGCCGAGGTTAGCGGCGTTCCTGTAGAAAATGCGGGCGAAACCCTCGGCTACCACGGCCCCAACGCCGGAGTGTTTGAGGGCGATGGGCGCGTGCTCCCTGCTGCTGCCGAGGCCGAAGTTTCGGCCACCTATGACGATGTCGCCAGGCTGGACCTTGCCCGCGAACCCGGGGTCTATGCCCTCCATGGCGTGTCTGCCCATCTCGTCAGGGTCCGTTAGCTCAAGGTAGATGCCGGGTAAGATGAAGTCGGTGTTCACGTCGTCGCCGTAGTTCCATGCCTTCCCCTTGATCCTCAATTCATGGCCTCCCTCGGGTCGGTTATGACCCCCGTCACTGCGCTGGCCGCCGCCGTGGCCGGGCTGCAAAGGTAGACGTAGCTCTCGGTGCTTCCCTGCCGTCCCCTGAAGTTGCGGTTGCTGGTGCTGAGGCTCACCTCGCCGGGGGCCAGTATCCCGTGGTTGCCTCCGAAGCAAACGCTGCAGCTGGGGTTGCACACCACGGCCCCCGCGTCCATAAGCGTCTTGATGATCCCCCGGCTGTTCGCGGCCTCGTACACCTCGTAGCTGGCGGGCGTCGCGATGACCCTGACGTCTGGGTGTACCCGTTTGCCCCTCATCATCTCGGCTGCAGCCTGCAGGTCCTCGAGCCTGCCGTTGGTGCAGCTCCCGATGAAGACCTGGTTCACGGCCTTCCCCGCGACCTCCGTGACGGGCTTCACGTTGTCCACGGCGTGGGGGCAAGCCACCTGGGGCTCAAGGGCGGCGCCGTCGATCTCCAGAGTCTCCCCGTACACCGCGTCGGCGTCGCTGTAGACCGGCGTGTAACTTTGGCTCACCCGTCCCTCCAGGAACCTGAAGGCCTTGTCGTCCGGCTCCACGATGCCCGTCTTGCCTCCCAGCTCTATGGCCATGTTGCAGAGGGTCATCCGGGCTCCTACGCTCATGTCCTTTACGGTGGAGCCCGTGAACTCCAGGGAGCAGTATGTGGCGCCGTCAGCGCCCAGCTCCTTCGCGGTCTTGAGTATGACGTCTTTGGACATGACTCTCGGGCCGAGCCGCCCCTCGACGTTGACCCTGATGGTCTCCGGCACTTTGAACCACAGCTTCCCGGTGCCTATGGCGGCTCCCATGTCGGTGCTTCCTATGCCCGTGGCGAAGGCCCCGAAGGCGCCGTGGGTGCAGGTGTGGCTGTCGGCGCCGACCATGAGCATCCCCGGGTAGACGTGACCGTTCTCCGGGATGACCTGGTGGCAGACCCCCACGTTGATGTCGTAGAAGTGCCGGAGGCTCTGCTCCTTGGCGATCTCCCTGCACTCCTTGTGGAGCGACGAGTTTGTTATGTTGGTGGCTGGGGCGATGTGGTCCAGAAGGATAGTCACCTTGTCCCTGTCCCAGACCTTCTCGATGTCCATGTCATACATCGCGTAGAAGGCGAGGGCCGCCGTCAGGGCCGGCATGAAAGCGAAGTCTATCTCCGCCTTAACCATCTCCCCGGGTTGGACCTCATCGTGGCCGCTGTGGCTGGCCAGAATCTTCTCGGCTACGGTGCTCATGTCAGGCGCCCTGCTTGTCCAGCAGCCTGTTCATGCCCTTGAGTATGGCCTCCACGCTGGCCATGACGGTATCCCCGTTGACGCTGTTCGCGGTGATGAGCTTCTCGCCCTGCCTGACGGCGACGGTGACGTCGGCGACGGCGTCCGTGCCGCCGGTGATGGCCTTCATCATGAACTTCTCCAGGGTGAAGTCGGCGAACCCGTTGACCACGTTCCTTATGGCGTTGATGGCCGAGTCTATGGGTCCGTTGCCAGTGCCGCTGCCTATCATCTCGTTTCCGTCCACGTTCAGGGTGACGCTCGCCGTGGGCACGATGTTGTTCCCGGTGACCACCAGAAGCTGCTGGAGCTTCACCCTGTCCTCCTGCCTTATGTCCATGATGTTCTTGGTTATGGCGTAGAGGTCGGTGTCGGTGATCAGCTTACCGGTGTCGCCCAGGCTCTTCACCTCCCGGGCTATGGCTTTTAGCTGCTCCTCGCTGGGCTCGAAGCCCATGTCCGTGACCATCTTGAATATGCCGTGGCGGCCCGCGTGCTTACCAGCGACGACCCGGCTCTTCTTGCCGACGAACTCGGCGGACATGATCTCGTAGTTGCCGCGGAACCCTAGGAGACCGTGGACGTGTATTCCCGCCTCGTGTGAGAAGGCGTTGTCTCCGACTATGGGTGTGGACGGCGGCATGTAGACGCCGCTGAGCCGCTCCACCAAGCTACTGGTCTCGGCTATCTTCTGGTAGTTGAGCCCCGTCTCTATCTTGTATTGGGCTGCCAGGCTCAGCGCCACCTCCTCGAGGGAGGCGTTGCCCGCCCGCTCCCCCAAACCGTTGACGCAGACGTGTACCTGCTCCGCGCCGGCCTCCACCGCGGCTAGGCTCGTGGCCGTCGCCTGACCCAGGTCGTTGTGGGCGTGGGCGCTGAGCGGAGTGTCCACGGTCTTCTTGAGCTCCTTGAAGAACTCGTAGGTGACCCTGGGAGTCATGACGCCGACTGTGTCAGGTATGTTCAGCATCTCGGCGCCCGCCTCCGAGGCTGCCACGCATATCTGCTTCAGGAACCCCATGTCGGTCCTGGTCGCGTCCTGTGGGCTGAACTCGACCCTGACGCCGTGGTCCTTGGCGTACTCGATGCCCTCCACGGTCTGTCGCATGACTTCCTCGCGGGTGGTGTTCATCATGTGCTTGATGTGGAGGTCGCTGGTGCTGATGAATATGTGGACGTAGGGCACGTCGCAGTCCAGCACGCGGTCGATGTCGCTTTTCAGGGGCCGCGCCAACGCGACTATGGTGGAGTCAAGCCCGAGGGCGGCGATCTTCTTCACGGCCTCGGTCTCCCCCCTGCTGGTTATGGGGAACCCGGCCTCTATCTTGGGCACCCGCAGCTCGTCCAGCTGGTGTGCGATCAGTATCTTCTCGTCTATCGTGTACGTGACTCCGGGCATCTGCTCCCCGTCCCTCAGGGTGGTGTCGAGTAGCCACACCTTCTCGGGGAGGTTCGTCTCTATCTCCGGCACGTAGTCGCTCATGTAGAACTCTTTGTCTGACAAATCCTGCACCAGGTTTTCATATGCAACGCCTTGAACGGTTATAAGCAGTTTGAGCAACGCATGTTGCGGATGCGCCCTATTCTACTAATATAAAAAAGAGGTTGTTTTAGATGCTGTACTCAAGTATGCCCCGCTGTATCAGCAGGTAGATCACCACGGCGCTTATGACGAACTCGGGCAGCATGTAGCTGCCGTTGTAGACAGCGCTGTATATGTAGGGCCCCATCTCGGGTGGCGCGTACGCTCCGAAGAACACGACGCCGCTGATGAAGTGTGCCAGGAACCGCGCCGTCAAGGATACTGCGACGCCCACGATTGGGCTCTTCCTGAAGAGCCCTGCCAGCCCTAGGCAGGCGTAGGCTACGGGGTAGTCAAGTATGACCTGCGCCAACGTGAACCAGTATCCGCCGAGGAACAGTTGCTCGATGCCGAACACCGTCCCAGCGAAGACACCGATCCTTGGCCCCCATCAGAGAGCTATCAATAGTATGGACACCATGCTGCCCAGGGTGATTGAGCCTCCTTGGGGAAGCTGGTATATAGGTTTTTCTGGTTCTAGCTGGTGCATGATAATCGAGAGCGTAAGGCTTCGATCTTTCGATGAAGACCTATGCACCTAGGTAATCTCAGCCCCGTGCTCAGTTATGTGCTTGGTCGTGATGATCTAGACGTCCGGATATTTCTCAATGTAGTTAAGGCGCCGGTGATCATCTCGCCTATCTGTTCCTTCGAGACCCTCTTGGCTTGCACGATATTCACAATCCTTCCCTCGTACATGATAGCTATCCGGTCACTCATGCCCAGGACCTCGTCTAGGTCCTCGGAGATGAGAAGGATCGCCTTACCCTCGTCCCTCTTCCCCATCAGTTTCCTTCGGATAAACTCCTGGGAGCCTATGTCCAGGCCGGACGTGGGTTTGTCCGCTATGAGAAGTTGGGGGTCCCTGGAGAGCTCCCGGGCTAGGATGAGCTTCTGCAGGTTCCCCCCTGAGAGTCTCCCCGCGGGTTTCACTACGCTCGGGGTGTCTATGTTATACTCCTCAACAAGCCTCTTAGCGTACTCATCGACTTGATCCTGGTTGATGAACCACAGGTTCTCGAAGGGGAGAGCCCCCCTGTTAGCGAAGGGCCTCCTCGAATGGGTGCCCAACATGATGTTCTCCCTGATCGACAGTTCGGGCATTACGCCCCTCCCCATTCTGTCCTCGGGGATGTAGCCGACCCCTAACGCCCTGATATCCTTGGGCGAGAAGTTCGTCGCGTCCTCACTCCTGATGAGCACCTTCCCCGCGGAGGCCTTCCTGAGGCCCATGATCACGTCCACAAGCTCCTCCTGACCGTTTCCGCTCACCCCGGCGATGCCCAGGATCTCTCCTCCTCTGACCTCGAAGGACACGCCCTTCAGGGTTCGGACTCCCGTGTCTTTGAAGGCCTCCAGCCCCTCCACCTCAAGGAGCCCTTCTCCTCTCTCGGACTCCGATCTCTCGATGTCGAATAGCACGTCCCGTCCGACCATCATCCGGGCGAGGTCTTTGACATCGACGTCACCGGCGTTTATGGTGTCCACGACCCTCCCCCGCCTGAGGATGGTTATCCTGTCGCTGATCTCCAACGCTTCAGGGAGCTTGTGGGTGATGAAGATTACAGAGATGAAGCCCTCCCCGGTCATCTCCTTGAGAGCCGTCATGAGCTCCTCCTTCTCGTGGGGAAGGAGCACTGAGGTCGGCTCGTCCATGACGAGGATCTCAGCCCCCTGGTAGAGGGCCTTGAGGATCTCCACCTTCTGCTTCCCGCTGGCAGGGAGGTGCTCCGGCCTGGCTTCGAGGTCAACCTTCAGGTTGAACATGTCCCCGAGCTCGATTATCTCCCCCTCTGCCCTCTTCCTGTCCAGGAACGGCCCTCGTGTCGGCTCCCGTCCCAGTATGATGTTATCGAGAACGGTCTGGCCCGCCACGAGGGTGAATGACTGGTGTATCATCCCGATACCCAGGTCGATCGCCTCCTTGGGGGCACCTATCGAGACCCTCTGCCCCTTGACCCGGATCTCCCCCTCATCCATCCTGTAGATGCCGTATAGAATGTTCATCAGCGTCGTCTTCCCCGCCCCGTTCTCCCCGAGGATGCTGTGGATCTCCCCTCTCCTCAGGTCGAAGTCGACGTGGTCGTTGGCTACCACCTCGGGGAATCGCTTCGTGATGCCCCTCATCTCGAGGACGGTCCCGCCATCCGTGGCGCCGAGATCATTCACGGAGCATCACCAACACACCCTCTCACAGGCCTATTCCCTGTCATAGTGAACCCCCAGAGCGGAGGGCATACCGGCCTTCTTCCCCATCGCACCCGCTGCGGTCAGGGCCACGATGACCCCGAGGTAGGGTATGATGACCACGAACTCAGGGGGGATGAATGTAATCCCGGCAACCTGGAGCCTCGTCTGGGCGCCGATCAGGAAAGTGAAGAAGAGGGAGCCCCAGAAGACTCCGGATGTCTTCCACCTCCCGAACAGGATGAGCGCGAAAGCCGTCCACCCGTACCCGGCTACCAGGTTGTAGGTGAACCCCTGCAGGATGACGAGGGAGAGATAGGCCCCCGCCAGCCCGACGAACCCCGAACCCAGGGAGGTGCAGATCCACCTCACCTTGGAGACGTCGATCCCAGCAACGTCGGCGGCCCTCGGGTTCTCTCCCACGGCCACGACCGCGAGCCCTTGCTTCGTGTTCTTCATGATGACGTAGATGAGTCCGAAGGAGAGGAGGGTCAGGTAGAAAACGAGATCCAGCGAGAAGATGCGGAAGCCCATGGTCTCCTTCACCTTAACCGAGGGCAGCAGCGTGGTGTACAGGAACCCCGCCAGCCCCTCGGTCAGGAACCAGAGCCCGAAGCCCACGACCACCTGGTCGAGGCTGAGGCGGACGGTCAACGCCGACAGCAGCATGCCGGTCACGAAGCCCATGAGGAACCCGAAGAGCAGCGAGACCCAGATGAACCCTCCGAAGTAGTGATACGCGAAGACCCCGGAAAACGCCCCGAACGCCATTATCCCCTCAAGGGAGAGGTTCCAGACCCCACTCTTCTGGCTGAGAAAGCCCCCCAGAGCGGCCAGCCCTATCACCGGGAAGAAGGACAGGATGGAGCTAATTATCTGCTGCATCACCCTCCTTCACCTCCTGAAGCCAACCTGCCGCCTTGGGCAGGAGGACTACGAGGAAAACGATCCCCACCATCGCCTCGGAGAGCCTGTGGGGTATGCCCAGGGCCGTGAGGCTCAGGGTCCCCTCGTAGATGAGCGCGATGAGGAGGGACGACAGGGGCGCGAGCAGCGCCCTGTTGCCGGCTATGAAAGCCGAGGCGAGGGCGTAGAAGCCGTAGTTCCCGGAGATCCCCGCCTGAGCCCTGAAGAAGGTTCCCAGGACCAGGCCGCTCCCCGCCAGGCCGCATATCCCACCGCTCAAGAGCATGCTCAGCACCGAAAGGCGCTCCGTGTCTATCCCGTTGGTGAAAGCCGCCATCTTATTGGCTCCCATCGCCCGAATCTCGTAACCCAGCACTGTCCTGTTCAGCAGGATGTAGGTGGCTGCAACCAGGGCGAGGGCGACCAAGAACATCGAGTTCAACGGTGACATGATGAAGGGGAGCCTCGTCTCAGGGGGGATCATCGCGGTCCTGGGGTAGAGCCCCACCCCCCAGTTCCACGGGCCGTCTATGAGGTACTGCAATATGGCGAAGGCAACAAAGTTCTGCATCATGGTGATGACCACCTCGTTGACGTCCCATCTCGCCTTGAGGAAGGCGGCAAACGCCCCGTAGATGCCGCTGGCAAGGAAGCTCCCTGCGAGGGAGAGGACTATCGCCAGCGGGGGCGGCAGGCCAAGGAAGAGGCACGTCCCAACTGTCACTATCGCACCCACGACGATCTGCCCCTCTCCCCCGATGTTCCAGATCCCGCCCTTGAAGGCCACCAGCAACCCGAGGGTGGAGATGAGGATAGGCGTGGTCCGGGCCAGAGTCTGCAGTATGCTGTCCAGTGAGCCTACCGTCGAGCCTATAAAGAGGGCGAAGATCTCAACGAGGTCGATCCCCAGGGAAAGGCTCGTCAACAGGAAGATGGTTGAGACCGTCAGTGCAATTATACCCGTGATGTAGAAGGCGGATCTCACCAGGTTCCTCAGGGACTCTCACTCCATCATCCTAGATCAAGAGGCGCTTCAGCGGTTTTCCCCGACCGCCTCGGATTCACCATTCATCTATCAGCGGCACTTCGACCGTACCGTCTATTATCTTTTCACGCAGGTCCTCTGCGAACTCCTTCACATCCTCTGACACCATGTTCCCGAAGGTCGGAATGTCCAGGGACCTGTCTTCCAGGGACAACGGCATCTCGTAGTTCTCGGCTCTGAACTCGTCGAAACGATCTTTCGTGATGGCGTCGAAGACCTTGTCAAGCAACACGTCCCACTCCCAGCACGTGCACCCGATCATTGTGTCGGGGTGCTCGGAGACGATGTCCCGGTACTCCTGTATCGAGTAGATGCCATTCTCCTTGGCCTCGAGTGTGCCGGACTCGTCGTCCATCCCCACGAACACTATGTCGCATCCCGCCTCAGCCAGGCTCGCCACGCTGTCCCTGGTCTTGATTGGGTCGACGTAGGCCCCTATGACGACCCTGAAGACCTCGATCTCCTCGTTGACATAGTGTGCCCCTGACCTGAAGGCGGCACTCATGAGCCGGGTATCCCTGGGGCCGGCTATCGCCTGGACCACCCCGAGCTTGTTCGTCTCTGTGATCTTCGCTGCGATGGCCCCAGCCAAGAAGCTGAGGTCCGACGCCTGGTACGCGTTGAGGGCCACAACGTTCTCGGGGAAGTAGTCGGAGGAGATCGAGGTGGACTCGTACTGCTGGATCCAGTAGACATCGGGAGAGCCTGGCGCCATGGCCCTCATCGCCTCCTCGAACTCGTCCGTCGTCAGGTAGATGACATCGTTCTTCCCCGCCAAAGTCCTCAGCAGGGACTCGAGCTGCGTGAAATCTATCTCCTCAGCCCAGGTGATCTCAAGGTTATACTTCTCCTCAAGGTTGAGGACCGCATTGGCTGCGGCGGGATCCCACAGCCCTTCGTCGTGGAACCCCCACATGACTACAGCCACCCTCAGCTTCTCCTCTTCCTTCGGCCTCGTCAGCCAATACACCGTTGCGCTGGCAACTACTAACACGATGATCGCGGGGACCAACCATTTTCGCGAAATTCCGCTACTTCCCATTTGATTTCACCTTGTTTCCTGTCTTGCGTTCGGTATTCGGTTCATCTGATGCCGTTAAAGAATATATAAGTCGTTATATAAGCGAGTTATAACCCTGTTCTTGGAGTGGTGTGAATGTCAGAGAGGAGTACCGATCAAGTGAACACGGAGAACATCGTAATTGGTCTGCCCTGCGAGTACGTTACAGGCCACCTGCTGCCCCTCGTCAGGAGGCTGCTCGCCCAAGAGCTGGTGAACAAGCATGGCATGAGCCAGGTCTGGACCGCGAAGGTCCTGAACGTGACCCAGCCCGCCGTCTCCAACTACCTCCGCTCTGAGATGCGGCTCAGGAGAGGAGCCTTGGAGGAGGGTGTCGAGGATGCGAGGAACGCTATGGAGGGGCTGGCTGAGGATCTCATCAACGGGAGGCTGACCCAGTTCGATGCTATGAGGAGGATATGCGGCCTCTGCGTTCAGATGAGGGGCTCGGGTCCCATCTGCACGATGCACGGGGAGGATATCCCCTCAATCCTGCCCGACCAATGCTCCTACTGCCTGAGGGACCTGACGGAGATAAGACAGAAGCCCCTGGATGACTTCAAGTATGTCGAGGAGGTGAGGAGAGCCATCCGCCAGATAGAGAGGACCAGGGAGATGACAGCTCTCATCCCGGAGATCGGGATGAACATCGTATACGCCAGACCCGAAGCCGAAAGTATCGAAGACGTCGTGGGGGTCCCTGGTAGGATACATCCCGTCGGTGGCAGGCCACGCGCATCCAACCCGCCTGCGTTCGGGGGCTCAAACCACGTGGCGAGAGCCGTCCTGACCATGATGCAGTTCGAGGCCTCCCTCCGCTCTGCGATCAGCCTCAGGTTCGACTGGGAGTTCGTCGAGATCTGCAAGGAGCTGGGTCTGGTTGTCTCGTCATATGATAGAAAGGAGGAACTCCAAGAAGTGAAGAGCGTCGATGGCAGGACCATACCGTGGGGCGTAAGACGCGCCGTTGAAGGAATAGATCAGATCCCTGAGGTAATCTATGATCTGGGGGACCTTGGCAAGGAGCCTATGATTTTCCTCTTCGGTTACACCGCCTCTGAGGTCGCCCAGATGTCTGTGAGGATATCTCAACTGTATTCTAGAAGACATTCAAACAGAAAAAAGAGGTGAAAAGGTTTCCAGGTATAGCCTTATCTTTCGCTTTCGAAGTCCAGTCTATTGCTCAAGCCTGACATTCTCAACGCTTTCAGGACGACGTAGCCTAGGATAGAGCCGGGTACGCTACTTGCGGCGAACGCCACCCACCAGAAGACGACCGTGAACGCCTTGCCAAGGTATGGTGCAACGACGAGGGTGCTTATGGTAGCTCCGATGAAGACGGTGCCTAAAGGCTCGGTCAGGGCTGCGAAGTCAGTTTTCTTGACGTACCTGTAGACGAATCCCACGACTAGGGCGCTGGGTATCCCTCCCCCCCGGGAATGCGTGGAGGGTTCCGATGCCCATCATGTTCCTGATGACGCCGGTGGATAACGCCATCATCGCAGCGTGCCACGGTCCCAGAAGCACCCCGGTTATGCCGTTGACCATGTGCTGAGCCGGGAAGCATTTCGAGGATCCGATGTAGAAGTGTATAGGGCTCAAAACCACGGTGACCGCCACGAGCACGGCCGCCAATGCTATCTTCTTGGTGGGAGAAGTTGGCTCAACTTACCGGGAAGAAGCTGGCGCCACTGCACCAGAATTCGATTTTTTATCTACGCTCATCTCTTTCCCTCCGCCAGTATTACCTGGATCAGGTTCAAAGGGTCGACGCGACTACGTCCTCTCAGCCAAGCTGACGCCTAGCTCCCCTTTGCTTAGGCTCACGTCGATCAGGATATAAAGATTCTCTAAGGCGTGGTTAGGAGATGAGCCACCCCTCCATACTGTGAGCCATCTCCCAGAACATGTACTCGTACCGCATGCTCAGCCGGAAGTGGCGCCTCATCCTTTCCTTGACGGTTATCCCAGCCTTTTCTGCGGATCGGTCTACGAGGCTCCGGTAGATCTCCACTAAGTCGATGTACTCGGGGGTGGTGTACGCCTCGCACCACTCCTCGTAGATGGGGTGGCCTTTGTAGCCACCGATCTCGGCGAGGGCGTCCCCCACGTCCATGTAGGTCCACATGCAGGGCAGCAGCGCAGCCACGTTCTCGCCCATGGAGCCCTCGTACGCCACCTTGAGTATATGGTTCGTGTACGCCTCGTTGGTGGGCGCCTTCGGCGTCCGGGATATCTCCCCGGGCGGCACCCCCAGAGCCCTGGAGAGGCTCTCAAGCATCTCGGTCTCGTACTTAAGGCACCCTCCCATCATCTCCGCCCAGCTCCTCATGTCCTCGACGTCCTCGGCCTTCGAGGCGGCCAACCCGATGCAGCGGGCGAAATCGATTAGGTACAGGTAGTCCTGCTTGACGTAGTAGGTGAACTTCTCCAGCGGGAGGGTTCCGGCGCCTAGCTCCAGGACGAAGGGGTGCCCCAGTATGGCATCCCAGATGCGCTTGTTCTCATTCCTAAGCTGGTCGCTGAAACCCATCTCAGCTGCCTCAAAGCCTCTCCATCACCTGTACGGCCCAGCCAGCCACCTGGGTCGCCGTCTCCCCCACGAGGACCGCCATGGGCTCCTTGCCCCAGTCCCCCAGATGATATATGACGTCGGGAGTCTCGCCGGCTCTCTTCACGGCTTCTCCAGCCCCCCACTTAGTCGTCATGCCCTCCATTCTCTTGATCTCCTCGGGCTCCTCCCTCCTGTCGTAGTACGAGACCGTGAGGCCGACTGCTTTACACGCCTCGACTATCTCCGCGCTGTACTTCAGGTTCAGGGCGGCGCGTTTACGCTTGTCGAACTCCATGACGGCGAGGATGGTGTTGGCTATGTGCCTGGACGCCCCGAAGCGCGGGCACCCCGCTGACCTGACGCCGTCCATGTGTCTCGTGAGCCGCCCATCCACGGCCGCCACGTCCATCGGGCCCGCCGCGTAGCTCAACGCCATGCCTATGTTCATTTGGCACTCGGCGACAAGCTCCCGCATCCCCGGGCTGGCCTCCACCATCGCCACGGCCTCGCGAACGTTCTCGATGACGGCGATCCTCTCCGCCTCGTTGTACAGGTCAGCCATCGGGTTAAGTGGGCCTGGGCCCTCCCCGATGTCCAGCCCATACTTGATGCCCCTGTTGACGAACATCTTCGCTTTGGTCACCGCCTCGACGATCCCGTCCCCCTTCGCTATCTGGGCGGCTATCGCCGAGGATAGGCTGCAGCCTGTGCCGTGGGTGTTCACCGTGTCATGGAGGGGCGCCTCAAGGACGGTGAACTCGCCGCCGCTGTAGAGGATGTCCACGGCCTTATCCATCACGAGGTGGCCTCCCTTGACCAGCACCGCCTTAGGCCCAAGAGCGGCGATCCTCTTGGCTGCCTCCTTTGCGTCATCCAGCGATTTGATCTCGATGCCAGACAGTATCTCGGCCTCATGCACGTTTGGCGTGAGGACGGTGGCGAGGGGCAGCAGCCTCTCAACGAGGGACGTCTTCGCCTCTGGTTTGAGAAGCTCAGCGCCACTGGTGGCCACCATCACCGGGTCGACGACAACTGTAAGACCGTACTCCTCTATCTTCTCCGCCACGGCCTCGATGACCTCGGCGCTGTGAAGCATGCCGGTTTTCACCGCGTCCACGCCTATGTCAGTGACCACGGCGTCTATCTGAGCCTTGACGATGGACGGATCTATGCCTTGGATGGCCGTCACCCCCAACGTGTTCTGGGCCGTGATTGCCGTCACGGCCGTCATCCCGTGGACTCCGAGGGCGGCGAAGGTCTTCAGGTCCGCCTGTATGCCCGCGCCTCCGCTCGAGTCGGAGCCCGCTATACTCAAAACCTTACGAATAGTCAATTCACGATAACTCCTTTCGGATATGACTTCATCCTTCTCAAAGTCGTATGGGCTTCGATCACAGCTCAATCACCCTATCCATTTTTGCGGCCAGCTGCCTCATCATGAACTTTTCACGCTCCGAGACCCCTGAGCCGTGGTCCGGCTTCAACGTGGAGCCCATGTAACCGTTGGCGACCACTGTGGAGGCGTTGCTTATGGCGTTCCACAGTTCCCGGAGGTTGCCCTGCTGGAGGTGGATGCTAACGTCGTTAATGAATAAAGTATCTGTGGGCGAGTCGAGGAACTGGGTTATGAGGGACTCGGTTATCTCCCTGTTAAAGTTCGCCATCCTGATGAGCTCGTAGCAATCCTCAGCCGAAAGCCTTGGCGTCTTTATGAGCCTCGAGTACAGGCACTTGACATTGGGGTGGCTGTCCTCGAGGAGACATCCCCCGACATCGATACCTTTTACCTTCTGGGCCGGTGGAGCGAAGTCGAGCACCGTGATTAGGCCGCTGACCTGAACCACTGCGTCTAAAAGGAGACGCTTTGTAAGGGCGGTCTTACCCACCCCCACATCCCCAACTATCAGTGTCTTCATTCCCCTAAGCTCGCTAAAGGAGCATTCTCTCAAGACCGAGCCTCCTTAAAGCCTTCAGAACCATATAGCCGAGGAAGGCGCCTGGGATGCTGCTGGCGGCGAAGGCCGCCCAGAAGAAGTACAGCGTGAGGCTGTGGCCCTGCATGGGCGCGAGCACGAGGGCGCTCAGCGTGGCCCCCACGGCGACTGTCCCTAGTGGCTCACTCAACGCGGCGACGTCGTTTTTCAAGAAGTACCTGTGGACGAACCCGACCACGAGAGCCCCCGGTATGCCCCCCGGGAAGGCGTAGAGTGTCCCCAAACCCAAGATGTTTCTGATCGTCCCAGTAGCGACAGCCATGACGGCGGCGTACCAGGGCCCCAGTAGCACCCCGGCGATCCCGTTCACCATATGCTGCGCCGGGAAACACTTCGTGGCCCCTAGGGGTATATAGAAGGTGCTCAGCGAAACCGTTAAAGCCGTCAGGACGGCCCCAAGGGCTACTCGTTTTGTGGTCGATGCCGATGACGCCTCTCTCTCTACCTGGTTTACCTCAAAGAAGCCTCGAAACTGTTTACTCATCTTCATATCTCTCCCTCCGCCGGTATTACCCGGATCAGGTTCAAAGGGTCGACGCGTTTACGTCCTCTCAGCCAGGCTGACGCCCAGCTCCCCTTCGCATAGCCTCCCGGAAAATGGAGATTTAAATCTATTCATCAAACTTGGTGGAGCATCCCAGGTTTATCGGGAATGTCACCTTTTTTTGGGATCGAGTTATTCTCCGGAGACGCCCTAACCACTATGACACCCGTTTCAGGGCCTGGCTCCTTCAACTCGCCCCCGACATCTAACTCCGCCGGCCCCGTCGTGAGGGTTCCCACACTCTCCTGTATCACGTAACCCGCCTCAACCAGCATTTCATGCACCTCCGGCAGGGAGCGGAGCCTGGCGTGCCTGAACACGGGGTCACCCTTGGCACCGATCCGCCTGTATAGGCTGCCCCACGCGCTGTCGGCGTTGATGAACATGATTGTTAGAGGGGCGTCTTTCTTCGTGGTCTCCCTGACTTGGTTGAACGCCGCAACCGGATACTCTAGGAACTCTAGGGTCGTCACCATGTAGGCGAAGCCCACCGCCCCCTCCGTGATGGGGATGTGTTCGCCTACGCCCATTATCGCCGGCATTTTCCTTTCCCTAGCCTTTGCGAGCATGGCCCCTGACGGGTCCAGACAGATTATCGTCCTATCCTTCTCCGATAGGCTCTCCGCGAACACGCCTGTGCCCGCCCCCACCTCCAGGCCGAGCCCCGAGTCCGGGATCAACGATTCCAACGCCGTGAGCTCTGCCTTTAAGACCTGTCTCCCCTGGGGGTGGCTGTACCAGTCGTCGTAGAAGCCCGCGACCTGGTCGAAAGCCTTCACCGCTTCACGCAACCCTGGCTAACTCCTCGAGTATCTCCACAAGCCTCTCAGGTGATTCGCCCAGGATGGTTGTGGTGGGTTCCACGCCGAAGTCTCCGGGATGGACGTACGCGTCGCGGAGCCCGCCTTGGGACCTGATGTAATGGGTCACGGGGCAGCCCTCTCCCTCTACCTTGTATGGGATGGTCACGACGCTGAGACCCAGCCTCCTCAGCCCGGTGGTCACGTCTTCCCCTGCCCTGATGTTGACGGCGGAGCGGATCCCTCTGACTTTCTTTCCCGCTTCGAGGACGACGGACGCCAGGTGCCGTGAGGCGCCGTAGGCGGCCTCGCCGCACAGTAGCGCCCCACCGGCACTCGCCACGACTCTACCGCTAAGACCAGCCACGTCCATGGCTGTATCAGCGCCATCCTTCGCGTACACCAGATTGGTGCCTACCTGCGGCAACAACCGATCTATCCCCGGTATCTTAGTCAAGCCATCCAGCGCCGACTGGAGAGACGAAAGAAGCGTGTCCAAGGGCTTCAATGAGCCGTATAACTCGTCGAGCTCGACGCGCTTCTGCTCGGCTACCTCGACTCCGTCCACGTAAAGGCCGCGTCCGTCCTCGACTCTACCCGCCGCCGCGAAGGGGATTCCCTGTTCCTCGCATATGCGTTGAACCTCGCCGACTCCTCCGGCGTCGATGACGGCTATCAACGCACCATACGATGGGGCTCTCAACGGGTCTCCCCCCGCATCCGCTATGCCTTCATGGTAGTTGAGGCTCCCCGAGTCGACGGCTATCCTCACCGCGTAGACGTCCTGCACCTCGTACAGGCCGCCGTTCACGCCCCCCTCCGAGACGTCGTGCATCATCTTTACGTGGAGGCAGCCTTGGAGAGCGAGTATCGCTTGCAGGGGTGTGAAGCTCCGCCAAGCATCGCTTTCCACGCCCTCGCTGACCTCCCTGAGCCAGACCCCCTCACCGCCGACCTCGCCTATTACAGCCACCACGTCTCCGGGCTTGGGCTCCCCCTGGGCCTCAGGGCTTCCCCGAAGCAGGTCGCCGTGATCAGGGGGATCTCTAACCCATAGTATGTGGCGGTCTGGCCGGCGCCTATCTTCACGCCGTGCCTCCTCGCCTCGTCGCCGAGGCTCTTAGCTATCACCTTCAGGTGCTCCTCAGGTGTCCGGAGGGGCAGATATATCCCGGTCACGATGTGCGTCGGCTTCCCGAACCTGCTTGCGACGTTACTCGCCGCGTAGTGGAAGGCGAAGAAGCCCAGCGCCTCGAGGGGGACTCCGATGCTGGGGCTGTGCGCTATCACTGTGTGGTCTGTGAGCTCTATGGTGGCGCCGTCCAGCTCCACTTGGTCTATGGGTATGTACGGTAGGACGCTGCGCCGGAAGACCTCCTTGGTCACCTTGCCGAGCCCTAACTCGCCCATCATCTCCTAACCCTTATCTCAAGACAGCCTAATAACTCCGAGCCTACCCCTGACGGCCGCTAATACTCCGATGGCAACGGGTTGAACACCGCGTCCACGATGGTGGGAGTCAGGTCCGGCGTCTTCCCATCGTAGGAACATTTCTACGGAGGCTGAGGTCTCCGAGAACCATTTTTTACTTTGTTGCACCCGGATGATGCTGTTTATATTGGATTGTCTCATCAGGGTTAGCGCTTAAATACTCAGTGATTCTAGGTAGAAGTGTATGGCTCTGGAACTAACCACAGACTTGATCCTAGGGATCGGCGCCCTAGTAGTCGCGGCCGTCGCCATCTACATGTTCGTGCGGGCGACGGGGGGCACGGGCGGCAGCCGGCAGGGCGAGCCCAGATCCGAGCCAGAGCCGCTGAAGGTCTCAGTTGACTCGTCCAGACGCGTGCAGGTGCCTGAGCTGCAGAGGCTCGCGAAGCGGGACCAGGTGTCGGAGGCCAGGGGCAAGATACGCACCCTAGCCCTCCAGCAGGAGATCGTCACCCTGGTGATGAAGCGGCTCTTCGAGGCCGAGGACAACGGCGAGATAAGCCGCGAGGAGAGGGAGCGCCTCGGCAAGGGCTACGAGGCCGAGATGAATCAGGTGACCGAGGAGCTGAACCGGGCGGAGCTCATAGTCAGCCTCAGCGAGCTGGAGGAGATAAGAACCGACCTCGTGAGGCAGTTCCAGGAGACCCTGGCCGACACCCAGCAGAAGATCGACATGATCATCGGGGAGCTCCACATAGAGCCGCCGACGCCGCCAGAGCCAGAGGAGAAGCCTGCGCCTAGGCCCGCGAGGAGGCGTCCACGGCCCCAGCCTGAGGAGGAGGAAGCTGAGGAAGGGGAGGAAGAAGAGGCTCCCAGGGGCAGGGATACCGTCGAGGACCGGCTCAACAAGCTCAAGGAGGACGTCCTCAAGGAGCTTGAGGAGCTGGACCGCCTGGAGCTAGAGGCCTAGATATGAGTTGGAAGCCGGAGGCCAAGAAGAGGGCTGCAGCGAAAGCCATAGAGCATGTAAAATCCGGCATGGTTCTCGGCCTGGGGAGCGGCTCCACCGCCGCCGAGGGCATCAGAGCCCTCGGCGAGAGGCTGCGGGCTGGAGAGCTGACAGACGTGAAGGGTGTCCCCACAAGCTACCAGTCGATACAGGAGGCCGTCAAAGCACGTATACCCCTCACCACGTTGGACGAGTACCCGGAGCTGGACCTGGGGTTCGACGGCGCAGACCAGCTGGACCGCGGCCTCAACGCAATCAAGGGCGGAGGAGGGGCCCTGCTGCGGGAGAAGATAGTAGCCAGCTGCTGCAGACAGTACATCCTCGTCGCGGATGAGAGCAAGTTAACTGACAGGCTTGGTGAGGAACAGCCCGTCACCCTAGAGGTCCATCCTATAGCGGTGACGCCGGTGCTCAGGAAGCTGGAGGCAATGGGCGCCGAGGCGACGGTGCGGCAGGCCGTGGGGAAGCTGGGGCCCGTGGTGACGGACAACGGGAACAACCTGGTGGACGCCCTTTTCGGGTATATCGAGGACCCTAGGGCGTTGAACCAGCGGCTGCACAGCGTCCAGGGTCTGCTGGAGACGGGGCTCTTCATCGGGTATGCCGACCTCGCCTACATAGGCACCGAGGACTCGGTGTACAGGCTGAACAAATAGATTCAAGGCGTTAAATACCTGCAGTCATCCTATTTTCCCATGTCTTTCGCAGACCTTGTCATAAAGAACGGGCCAGTGGTCACGATGGACGCGGAGCGGAGGATAGCCGAAGCCGTGGCCGTCAAGGACGGCAAGATCATGACCGTTGGCTATGAGCCCGAGGTGACGCGGTTAATCGGGCCTATGACCGAGGTGATCGACCTCGCGGGGCGGACGTTGACGCCGGGCCTGGTGAACACCCACGACCACATGCTGGAGCAAGGCATCTCGTCGGCGTTCGTCGCCGACATAAGGTACCCCAAGGCGAGGAGCATCAAGGACATCCAGGGAATAATGGAGGGGAGGGTCCGAGAGGCGTCCCCGGGCCAGTGGGTGCTGGGCCACGCCTGGGACGAGACCCTGCTGGAGGAGAGGAGGTTCCCCACGCGGTACGACCTCGACCCCTTCAGCCCCGAGAACCCTGTTTACATCAAACGCGTGTTCCAGATGGGCGTCGCCAACACCAGGGCCCTTGAGATCGCGGGGATAACGAAGGACACGCCTGACCCCGAGTTCGGCGTCATCGAGAATGACGAGGGTGGGGAGCCCACCGGCCTACTGAGGGGCAGGGCTACAAACTTTGTCACAGACGCCATAAAGTGGACGCTGGAGGACAAGGAGAAGGCCATCAGGCAGGCGTGCAGCGACTTCCACTCGGTGGGGTTCACCACCGTCATCGAGCCCGGAATATTAGCGGACAACATCGAGGCTTACAGGAGCAGCCACAGGAAGGGGGGGCTGACCATCCGGACGCTGATCCAGGTAGGGTTCCTCAGGAGCCTCGACGATGCGAGGTGGGCGGTGGAGAACTACGCGGTGGGCGGCGACGACGTGCTCAGGATCATCGGCTTAAAGATGGCCGTGGATGGAGGCGTCGGCCCGAGGACCGCGCTTTTCTACGAGGGGTACAGGGACCGGCCGGATGTGCACGGCGTCCAGATGATAGAGCAGGAGGAGCTCGACGAGATGGTGCACCTGGGCCACGTCAACGGGTTCCAGGTGGCTGTCCACGCCATAGGCGACAAGGCCATCGACGTCGCCGTGGCGGCGTACGAGTACGCGCAGAGGAAGACTCCTAGGCTGGACCCGCGGCACCAGATAGTGCACTGCTACTTCCCGTCGGAGGACGCGCTCCGTAAGATAGTGGAGCTGGGCGTCATGGTGAACACCCAGACGCCGTTCCTCTACTTCCTTGGCGACAGCTTCGTCGAGGCCCTGGGGGCTGAGCGCTGCGAGGAGTGTATGCCGGTTAAGACTCTGGCTGAGCGCGGGATACCTGTGGGGATTAGTCACGACGCCACGGTGACTCAGCCCCTGCCAAACGTGGGGCTCTATGCCAGCGTCGCCCGCAAGACGATTAGGGGCGTGGCCTTGGGCACCGGGGAGACGGTGACGGCGGAGGAGGCACTGGGATTCTACACGATGCCGGCGGCGATGCACTGCTTCATGGAGGACAAGGTGGGGAGCATCGAGGTGGGGAAGTACGCGGACCTGGCGGTGTGGAACTTCAACCCATTGGACGTGGAGCCTGAGCGGCTGCTGGACTGGGAGTGCCAGATGACTTTCGTCGGCGGTAGGATGGTGTTCACGAGAGAATAATGTTTAAAACGGTCTCGGGGTGCTATGTGTTTGGTTGCCGGGTTCTCCTAGCCTGGTAGGGAGCTGGCCTGCTAAGTCAGTGCGGTTATCCGCACGAGGGTTCAAATCCCTCACCCGGCGCCACCTGTTGAAATAAACGCGTGACCTTTGTTGATGGTTTAGTGCAGCGTTTTCTGGAACTGTGTTCTAGTTCTTACCCTTGTTCTCATATCTCTACTTCCTCCATCCTTCCTATACATACTCCCTATTTACACACCCACACAAAGATTGAGTGAGCGATTGCACGCATAGTATTAATAGAATAACACATTGATTGGACATGCATGAATGCTGGTTGGGAAAAACACATCTCATATGATTCAATAGAAATCGAGCCAATGCGGGAGGAGTATGTGCAACCATCTATTGAGCTATGGACCACACAGTTCAAGAACGTGAAAAACACGGTTCAGGATATACCTGAAAAATGGATCATCGACGTAACAGCCATCAGGTTGTTTCTTGAAGAACATGTTAAAACAGGCAGAGGTATCGTAGCCAAGACCAATGGAGATGTAATAGGCTGTATGGTCTACGACAGGTTGCCTTTTCATGGTGCAGATGTCGCATTTTGCCCAATTATGGGTCATGCATCGGTTGAATCAGGGAGAGCGAGAATCTATCAAAAAATGTACAAGAATCTCTCAGACTTCTGGGTTAAAGACGCCATTTTGGATCACATTATAACATTCTTTTCGCTTGATGTTCAGCTGAAGCAGGTGTTATTCAACCTGGGATTTGGTTTGTACGTTGTTGATGCTTTTCGGTCCGCTGATCCTGTTGATTCTAATGGTGGTGCATCGATACTGAAAGCTTCACTTAGCGACGTCGAGGCCGTCATGAGGCTAGGGGAGGAATCAAGGAATTATTATCGGGAGTCGCCTCTTTTCCTAGTTAGGGATAAGGAGAAACGGGAATATTACGAGGATTTTATCAGCAACAGTGGGGCAGCGGTCTTCATTGCAGAGATCGATGGAAACTCTGTGGGTTTCATGAGTATTAAAAAGAACCCTGGGGACGACGTTATCACCTTGGCGGACAAGGATACAGGGATGATCGATGAACTGGGGGCATACATTCAACCATCTTGTCGTGGACATGGGATCGGGGCACGCCTGCTGAGCTATGTTTTAGGTTGGTGCAGGGAACAGAGAATTGACCACATCCATGTTGATTATGAATCGGCGAATCTATATGCCAGCGGGTTCTGGTCTAAACACTTCACGCCCACGATGTATTCAGTTAGGCGAAGGGTTAACCCAGATATTTTACATGGAAGAACACCCTGAGTTGAAGACTTAGCCTTCAATAGTCTTATCCTCACTTCCACCTGATTTTTACTAGTGCACGCGCAGACGCTAGGATTTTATTGACACGTCTTCTTCCTTGTCCTCAACCCACCAAACCCATGCTCCTTCCTCAGTGCGTTTTGCCTTGATCGTACCGCTGAGCCTCATCAGGTTCAAGGCAACAACGTGCGCGCAGTCACAGAAAAAGGAAAAAGACTCTTTCCATAAGAATAAAGAGAAGCTAAAATTTAGTTTAACCAACGGTTTTCCCCGAAACATTCACGTCATAGTGAAAGAGGGTTGGATTAAAATTTAACCACCCTCTGCAGCGCTTTGTTAGTTTTTGTTATTATGCTGTACAGTTATGACTACATTTCCCTTTTTGTGCCCTTTGTCGACATACCTGTGAGCCTCAGCCATCTCTTCCAGCGGATAGCGTCTATCAATGACCGGTTTTATCTTTCCCGCCTCTACCAGCTCTTTGAGCAATATTAAATCTTCAATATGTACCTTTGGTGAACCATCATCGACAGTTACGTGTTTCCCGTTCGGAGTTAGTGCTTTTTTGCACTGTAGTTTTGCTTTTCTTTTTCCAACGGCATTAAAGATAAAATCATAGAGCTCGCCTCTGTTCGTAAAATCCTCTTTTGTGTAATCAATGACTGTATCGGCTCCCAGAGATTTCACCAACTCTAAATTCGCAGTGCTGCACACCCCGGTAACTTCTGCTCCAAAGTATCTGGCAAGCTGTACGGCGGAAGTACCGACCGCTCCGGAAGCTCCATAGATAAGTACTTTTTGTCCGCGTTGGATATTTCCTTTTTTTAGGAAATGCAAGGCTAAAAGTCCGCCAAAAGGAACCGCCGCGGCTTCCTCATAATTCACATTGGTCGGCTTTATTGCCAACATTCCATTTTCGGGCATACATTTGTACTCGGCGTACGCGCCAAAAGCGGAGATGTCCCATCCAAATATCTGGTCACCTTTTGTAAACGATTTTACATCCTTGCCAGCAGATTCAACTTCTCCAGCAAACACCATCCCGAGTATGGGTTGTCTCGGTTTTGTAAAACCTAGCGCTAGCCCCATCAATAGTCCCATCGGGTGCCAAAGAGGAATATTAAAACCCCGGACGATACAGTCGCTTGCTGTTACTGCTGTCGCGAAGATTTTTATACGTACTTCATCATTTTTGGGAGTAGGTTTTTCCACCTCTTTGAGCTGAAGAACCTCCGGCGGTCCGTATTTTGTGCATACAATCGCTTTCATTTTCTCACACGCCCGTTGAGCTTATCGTATAGATAGCCAATAACTATTCCAAGAGCGAGAATCCTTGGAATGTTCATGACTGTGTCGATCAAAAGGTAGACATAGGCATTGCTGGGATTAACAAAAGTTGAAAGGGCTTCGATAATGACTATGGCAGCAAAGCTGAGAATCACGGACTTTAGAATTGGATTCTTTGTTGGAATCTTTTCAAAGAAACGAAGCAAGAAATAACTGACGAAGCACCCGATAATCAGACCACCAACCAAAGCTTCAACAAGAGCCAATGGAAGATAAGAAATTGAAAAGGCAGCCATATACTCCGCTGCGATGGGAGACAGGGAAATTACGAAGTCAGTTATCCAGAATGCTACTCCGCCCGCTACAGTCAGTTTATACAGTTTCTTGGAGAACTCGTGTGACATCTGTCGCTTACTTCGATCTGTGGCTGGGGGTTCCATGGTTGTTTAACTATCCACTTGAGGAGCCTTGGAAGCAATTACGGCTGGATTGGATCCTTTGTACAGCCTTTTGTATAGATAGCCAATAACTATTCCAAGAAAGAGAAACCTTGGTACATTAAGCATTGTGCCGATGAGGAAGTAATAAAGGGCATCACTCGTCCTAAAACTTGCGGGGGCTTCGAGTAGGATTGTGGCAATGACTAGGGCGATGAAGCTTAGTATCACGGATTTTAGAATTGGATTCTTTGTTGGAATCTTGTCAAAGAAACGAAGCAAGGAAAAGCTGACGAGGCATCCGATAATCATACCAGCAGGCAAAGAACCAACCCAAACCGTTTGCGCGCTCCATCGCGCAGCTCTATACTCCGCTGCGATGGGAAGCAGGGAAGTTGCGATGGTAGCTGCCCAGAAGGCTAATCCTCCCACCACCGCCAGTATTACCACCTTTCTCCAGATTTCTTTTGATTGAGTCATCTTTTTTCTTCTTCCTTTTTACTTAATTATAGTCATCCTATTTCTGTTCTTTAACACCCTTAATCAAAAGCCACATAGTAAGTGAAACTTCCGCAATAAAACCAACCGCGTAACTTGGGTAAGATACTACTACGTAGCTAGGGAAGAGGAAAAACTGGAAAAAGTAACTGGTCCAGAAAAAGAAATCAAGGATCAGCACTATGCCTAAAAGTTTAGGAAGGAAGCGCGACTTGTAAACTAAGTAGCCAAGGGGAAGTAACCAAGTGCCATAAAATATTTGTGCGATCATAAACCCATTTGTGTATGAATTGAGAAATGACATTGCCATAGCTTGCAGTTGACCTGTTTGAAATACGTTTAAGTAATTAGCACTACTAAAAAACTGAAGGGCAGCAAATAGATTGAGCATATTAATACACTCTACAGCGACACCGCCCAAGTTTAATAACAAGAACAGCAAAGACAGGTTTTTGTTAACCGGTTTTAATAACACGTATAAAGCCCATGCCGCTAGAAGAAAAAACACTGCAGATACTAGCTGGGTTACAAAACCGATACGGAAAAGCAACTCAGAACCCATAATATTATTGGCTGTGGCCGCTGCATCTCCGAATACAATAAGTTTTGAGCGAACAACTGATGCTAAGACAGTAGTTAATATATAAATGAGATAAAAAAACCCCGCCATTCTTGCGGTCTTTAGTGGCGATTGATCTGCGATCTGGTTTGTCATCTCAATTCATCCTATGTTTTGTTATGATTTCTCGCGCGCATTCGTTCTTTCGCGCGCGTTTCTGTATGAGTTCATTTTGACTCCTTTCCTTCTAGGAGCCCGTGCGCGAGCGCTATTGATAAAGGTTTTTGGTTAGCTTGAACAAACGGTAAGTGGATATTCAGTTGAGCTACAGCAACGTGTGCAATCAGCCATCCAGCAAATGCCTCAACAACTATATGTGCATACTAAACTTGCACAATAATACGCCTTATTCTATAAAGTCAAAATAAGATGAGGCGTGGCGCGCGCGACTCTTATCCTTCTTTTTATTGAAAATGTTAGCCCGGGAACTATTCGAGGCTAGAAGCAAAAGAATATTCATTTTTCGAGTGATTCATCGATTATTTTATCCTCACCTATCCATAACTCCTTTCTATGAATTAAATTGGTTAAATTCACGCGTACCCCAATGAAAATCAATTGACAAATAAACTGTCAATCTCAAAGGATTAATCACGGATTTGTATTAGAGGATTGAGTTAAGGTGGTTGACCTTGAGAAGTTGAAAAAGAAGTACCCCCGTGTTATGATAGTTGTGCAAGGATTATGGATTTTAGTAATTGCAACCATATTTTCATACATGCTCATAGCGCCATTCTATATCTTCGACATCTCTACACAAATTCTCACTGATATCTTTACATATCCAGCAGATATTATTCCCCAACCCTATAATCTCATTGGGATTCTGTTCATTCCTGTTGGTATGTTTCTTGTTATTTGGGCAAATTATGCTCTGCTGTATATTGGTAAAATTGGTTTGAGAGATCGAGAGCCTATGCAGAGACCTTCGAATCTCGTGCGGGTTGGACCATACAGATTCACCCGAAACCCAATCTATCTCGGATGCCTCTTAATGCTACTTGGGCTGGTCATTGTTTGGAGTAGTATAGTAACTGCATTCTTCCTTATTCTAGTCTACATTGTATTCAGGTACATCTTTATTAAAAGAGAAGAAATCATCCTAGAAGAGGAATTTGGTGATGAGTATCGAGATTTCAAAAAACGTGTCAAACGGTGGTTTTGAAAACACTCCAAAAATACGAATGGGTGCTATTTAATCGACCAGTGAAACCTGAGAAGACATACATTATTTGCGGGCGCGCATCCTCTATTGCTAGTGCAGCGGAAGTAGGAGAGTGTATCCTGTGGCGTGGAGGGTGGGATTCGAACCCTGCCTCTTGTGGAGATATCTCCCGATTAACTCCCCTTTTTTCTTAAAGATTGATTTGAGTGTGAACTGAGGATAAGGTTATTGAGTTCACGCGCAAGGAGCAATAAGTTCAGAGGATATGGCTATTTGCGGTATACCCCTTCAATTTCAAAGCAAACTCCTCAGCATGCTTGAGGTCTTCAGCGTCAGGTCTACCCTTATTCAACCCACCAAATCTCCAAAGAAATTTATTAGTGTTAAAACCTGCACAACCAAACTCATCAACAATCGTGTAGCCTTTAGATTGAAGAGTATCTTTAAGGGTCGTATGGCATTTGCTTGTGTACTCTTCCAATCGTTGTTGACCTGAAATGCCGATTGGCATTCCAGAGGTTGAGAACACGAATGCCTTCTTGTTGGTGACTTGAGGAAGGTTGTCAGCAAAGTCAAGTATTTCTTTGTAGTGTTTTCCGCTATCTATCCCTGAGCCAAAGCCCACAAGGTCATATTGCCTAAGCTCGTCAGGGACAGTCTGTTGAGGAGACTTCACCTTTGCATCGAGCACCTTAGCCATAGCTTGGGCTACTTTCTGGGTGTTGTTATGATGGTAAGAATGCACAACTATCAAAGACTTCATACGAAACTCTCCGACCCGTACAGCCTTTTGTATAGATAGCCAATAACTATTCCAAGAAAGAGAAACCTTGGTACGTTAAGCACTTCGCCGATGAGGAAGACACGCAAGGCATCACTCGTACGACTTGCGGCAACTCCGACCAAGATAGAGACAATGCCTAGGGCGACGAAGCCTAGTATCACGGATTTTAGAATCGGATTCTTCGTCGGAATCTTATCAAAAAAACGAAGCAAGGAATAGCTGACGCAGCAGCTGATAATCATGCCACCAAGCAAAGATTCAACAAGAACCACTTGAATATAAGAAATTGAAAGGGCAGCTCTGAACTCCGCAGCGATAGGAAGCAGGGAAAAAAGGATGGTGATTGCCCAGAATTCTACTCCTCCCCCAATAGTCAGTTTGAATAGCTTCTTGTAGAACTCGGATGATGTCTGTCGCTTGCTTTGACCTGTGGCTCGGGTTTCCATGGTTATTCAACTACCCCACTTAAGCAGACTCGGAAGCAATTACGGATGGATTGAATCCTTTGACTATTAGCCATACCGCAAGAACCATTTCTTGCGGCAGCATTGGAATAGCCATAAGGACTTGTTCCGTACTAAAAGGAGTAATGAAACCTACCATGCATAACACGGTTGATAACATGGCCAATATGCTTGCAACAAGACCCCAGATCGATAACCATCGAGGAACTAGTTTTGTTCGATAAAATATGATGTAATATAGCAGAGACCCTATGGAAAAAGCCAGCAGCGACCCAACATTGCCCACCCAACGATACATTGCTAGTACCAATACGCCTAAGGTTTGGAAATATGATGAATCCGGAGCTCCAGCTTTTACAAATTGCTGGCTTAATGTTATTAATAATAGCAGGCAACACACAGCAACAAAACGTAGCACTCCCTCAAAAGTCCTGAAGCCAACAGCTCCAAGAGCTAGACCTTCATTGTATTTTCTTAGCACTGGATACAGCGCAATTGCGATACCAGCAGCGGCAGCACCACCGATGAACAAAAGAAGGGCTCCTGTTCCTACTTGGCCTGCATTTGCAGAAACATCAACAAGATAATTCGTAGCATTCATAGATCCCGTAAATAGGGAGCTTAGCATATCTGCACCCGTTGCAATTATAAATAATACTCCCGTAATTATCGCGATCTTTCTGTAGTAATCCATTTTGACCCCTGCGCTTGCGCGGGGCTCATTTCCATTCAACTTTTCCATATTTCTTACCTTCTCAAACTCTAACGTTAATTCCTTCTAGAATCCGTCCGCGAGCGCTATTGATAAAGGTTTTTGGTTAGCTTGAACAAACGGTAAATGGATATTCAGTTGAGCTACAGCAACGTGTGCAATCAGCCATCCAGCAAATGCCTCAACAACCATATGTGCATACTAAACTTGCACAACAATACACCTTATTCTATAAAGTCAAAATAAGATGAGGCGTGGCTTCATAGCCTCACCTACGCTCAGCTACGCCTATCAGGTGGAACTCAGGATAAGTTAGATGTAGTTCTAGAAAATAGATATAGTTAGGTGTGCGTGACGCCTGAGATTTAAAAACTAGATCTTACCTGCGAGCGCGCGCGATCTAAACCAACTAAAAACCTTAATTGCTGTTTCACCATAGATGTTTACAAGGTGATCTGAAGTTGAAAGATTGGGAATGTGTGGAAGTCAAGAACCACAAGGATGTCGGTAAAACGATTAAGGAGTGGGAAGAGAATGGTTGGCATCTCCATACCTATTCACCAGCAGGTAGTGCAGGAGCACTAGTTACCTTCGTCAACCATTACTTACTATTTGAAAAAGAGCATAACACCACATAAAACATAGGTTAACGCCCTTTCCACGTCGTTTGTATCCGTTACTCCAGCGCATGTGTATAAACTAGCATTTTATGCGTCTATAAATTTCACGCATTTTCAAAAATTCAGCAATCGCCTTATCGCGTGTGTGTCTACTATAACAGTCTCATAACGATATTTTAATATAACTAAAACACTTTCGCGATCTAATTAGGTATTCTAGGAACCCAGCTCTTGATCTCACCGCGAAGATACTTCGCTAGGAGCTGAGCCCCCTCATTAATCACTAGATTATCAAATCAATTAAAAAGCTAATAAAACATTAGTCTATCAGGTGGAAGTGAGGATAAGACTATGAAATCCACACGCGCAAAAATTATTGATGCATGCCTTCGCGAAACCATGCAGCTAGCGAGACAAGGGCCGTCCTATCAGCGTTAAGATAGCACAACTTATGAGAGAGTGTACTTCGGGAATCTTCATCTTTACAGCTGACGAGGAGACGACAGATGAAAAAGGCCAGAAAGTTATGCGGCCAAGTGACAATATTGTGTTTGAGTTGGGCGCTGGAACTATCCTCTACGGTGAGAAGATTGTGATATTCAGAGAAGACGGAGTCTCCTTCGGAAGTGATTTTACAGATTTTGGACGAATCACCTTTGAGCATGACAAACTAGATGCAAAGGGGATCGAACTATTCAAGGAACTGATAGCACAAGGTCTCATACAATTAAATCCAACATAAGCTTATGAGAAGACAATAAATTTTTATAAAACGAGAAAGCACACTGAAATCTTCCACCTTTTACATGGATAAACTTAACCCAAAACAATCTAACCGCGCGACGAAAATCAATGGAAAAAACGCGTAAAATGTCTAGCAAGGCTGTGTACTAAGTCATTTGTAGGTTAGAGAGAGGAAGAGTCTGGGTTCGGGATAAAATTATGGATATACAGGATATTATCAGGGATTTGGTTATACCCTAAAAAACATGGGTTATATTTTCTTGATCGTTATCTCTGCCTTGATTCCCCTGTTGAGGCTACGCACCATCGCGCACTGGTTATCCTCGTGTTCCTTAAGCACATCCTTAAAGACGCCGAGGTGCTCCTCGGGAACATCTACCTCCACGTGCACATCGATCGAATCGATGACGACACGGCCTTTCTCATCTTTTATCCTGCTCTGGGTCGCAGAGGACCTGATAACGTTGTATCTCGCACCCTGCTTTCTGGCATCCAGTTCGTACAACACCGAGCCGGTGGTGCAGCAGAGGGCACCGGCGACGATCAAGGCACCGCAGCTGAACTGCGACTTCAAATTCATCTGGGAGGAGAAATAGGCAAAGTCGGACGCCGTGAACCCCGTTATAAACTATAAATAATTAGTCCACTGATCTGAAGTACGGTGGTAGGTTGTCCGCGGAAAGAATGTTCCTCATGGATATCCAGAGCAAGGTAAACCAGATGGATAGAGAGCTCAAGATAATGACAAGAGACATCCAGGAGATCAAAAAGATAGTCCAGACGATACTCGGCAGCATGTAGCCTCCCGAGCATCACAACGGAGCGAATCAGTCTAATCTAAGGCTACGGATAGTTCATTGAATATGTCCAGTACGAGCTCCATCTGCTTCAGGTACTGGTTCGTGGTGAGCAGCTCATACTTGTACACCTCGGAGACGCTCCGCGACAACTCCTCTATCTTTCCCTTCAGATCCGAGTTTGAAGCACCCAGAGACCCTGAACCATTCCCCATTTCGTGGCTCATCTCGTTAACCATCATCTTTCATCAAGGTCAGCTCCGAGTTTAGATTTATAAGGGCGACTCAGGTGTCATGATGACCTGAAACAATCGCAAAAGGTACTCACAATACGTGATTACATGTTGTAGGTTGCTTCGAAGCACCAACTTTTCAAGCTCAAAAGACCAACATATACCCATGGTTAAGGTCGACGAGTTTCTCGTGGAGCGCTGGATGAACGAGTACGAGCACGACGTAGAGGTCAACATGGCAGAGACATGCGTCCAGCCCTTCACCCTCCGCGAGTTCCTAGAGTTCACGGATCGCCCCGATTTTATGGACGAGATCATGGACAGGCAGCTCACCTACGGCTGGATAGAGGGAAGCCCAGAGCTCAGGGAGGGCATAGCAGGGCTCTACAGGGACGTGGACCCGGGCGACGTGCTGGTGACGGGCGGAGCCATCGAGGCCAACTTCAACAGCTTCTACAGCCTTGTGGAGCCCGGGGACGCCGTGGTCTCCGTCTACCCCGCTTACCAGCAACTCTACAGCGTCCCCAAGGGCTTCGGTGCAGAGGTTAAGCCGCTCCGCCTACTCCCCGAAAAAGGGTGGCTCCCGGACATGGAGGAGCTCAAGGAGCTGGTGGACAGGAAGACGAAGATGATCGTAGTCAACAACCCCCACAACCCCAGCGGCAGCCTCATAGACACCCCGACGCTCAGAGCCATCTGCGAGGTCGCGGAGGGCGTCGGCGCCTACGTCCACTGCGACGAGGCGTACCGAGGCCTCTACCTCGACCCAGCCGACAGGGTGCCCAGCGTCGTTGACGTATACGAGAAGGGCGTGGCCACCGGGAGCTTCAGCAAGCCCATCAGCCTCACCGGGCTCAGGCTCGGCTGGATCACCGCGAACCACGAGGCAGTCCACCAGTTCAAGCTACGCAGGGACTACACCACCATCAGCAAGGGAATGATCGACGACGCCCTCGGAGCCCTCGCCATGCAGCACATCGACCGCATACTGGAGCGCAACAACAGGATCGTCAAGACGAACCACAGGCTCCTCGACGAGTGGATCAGCGACGAGCCCCTCATGGACTGGGTGCCGCCGCGCGCCGGAAGCGTGGGCTTCATGAGGCACCACCTGGACGCCACTGCGTGGGACATCTGCAAGGAGCTCATAGAGGAGAAGAGCACCTTCATGGTGCCAGGCGACTGCTTCGGGTTCAGCGACCACATCCGCATCGGCTACGGCAACAACATCGAGGTGCTGAAGGAGGGGCTGGGCCGGTTCAAGGAGTATCTAGACTGCCATAGGTAGGCAACGTTCATTACTCAATAAACCTAAAACGGCGCACGTCCAGTCACCCACGTTAACCGGATAGACTACAACGGCTGGAGGGACAGCCTGGAGGTAGACGGCGCGACGGTGGTCTTCAGGTTCGAGAGGCCGGATGACTTCAACAGGTTATGGGAGATGTACTCAACCCTGGGGCCGGAGACCCTGGAGTGCCTCCCGCTGCTCAGCAAGAGAGCCGTGGAGGCCTGGTTCAACGAGTTCAGCTACGAGAAAACCCTCCCCGTCCTAGCGACCGTAGAGGAGGAGGGTCGCGAGCGAATCATTGGGCGGGCCATGCTCATGCTCCAGAACCGCGACTCAGTGAGGCACAGGGCCGAGTGCGGCGTGGTCGTACACGACGAGTACCAAGACAAGGGCATAGGGTCCAGGCTCACCGGAACCATGCTGAGGCTCGCGTGCCTCAAGGGGCTGAAGAAGGTGACTTTGGAGGTTTTCCCGGAGAACGCGAGGGCCGTCCACGTCTACGAGAAGCACGGCTTCGTCGAGGAGGGCGTCCTAGGGAAGCACTACTTCTTCAGGGACAGGTTCTACGACGTAGTCGTGATGGGGCGGCTACTCGAATGACTGTTTCTTTGAAACGTTTGTGTCTCAATGTTTCAAAATATTGAATGTATGTTCAATAACGTGAACGACCCCTTCAATTAATAGATACAGAAAGGCATAGTTCTATGGGAGACAAAGCAGCCTCAGAAGTACTCGGGAAGTGACGGTCGTGGTTGCAAGACGAATGGGATCAAGACCTAAGCCCAGGGTCGTCGTCAGCCGCTGCCTCGGGTTCGAGGCCTGCAGATGGAACGCAGAGATCATCCGCAGCCAAACGGTGAACGAGCTCAGGCACCGCGTAGAGTTTGTAACGGTATGCCCCGAGCAGGACATCGGGCTAGGCGTCCCGAGGAAACCGATAGATCTCGTCTTGGTCGACGGCGAGGTCCATGTGATCCAGAAGGAGACGGGGAGAGACTTGACGGACGATCTCACGGGCTTCTCCGAGGCCTTCCTTGAAAGGGTGGGAGCCGTCGACGGGTTCATACTGAAGAGCAGGTCGCCGTCATGTGGACGTGGAACCACCGGGATTCATGACGGGTCTGGAGTGAACATCGGTTCCGGCGTCTTCGCTTCATGCGTGGAGAACCGTTATCCTGATCACGTTATCCTCGACGAGGGCGAGCTGGAGGAGATGGGCTCAGAGGCCTTCCTACGGCTGGTCGCTGCGCCTGGTCTCCTGTAGATGCCTCTCAGCATTCGAAGATGTATTCCACATGATCCTTCATAGGCTATGCTCGCGCGTCCATAGAGGAAGGGCTTCTCACCCCTTTATCGGTTCTCTATCGCCGCCTGGACCTCCAGCCTGAACTCGGGGGCTCTCCAGTGGCTCTTGATGGGCCTCTGGTTTACGACGACCAGCTCGTTACCCCGCCTAGACGACTCCCCGGGGGTCGTCCACATGTTCACGATGTCGACGGGGTAGCCCGGCTTGACCTCGTGGATCAGCTTCTTCACGTTGTCTGCGAAGCTGACGCTGTACTCGCAGTTCACGTTGTAGAAGAGCACCGCCCTACCCTCGTCCTCCGGGAGAGGCTTGTACCCTGTCCTCTCCCTCGGCTCGTAGCCGCCGTGGATCTCCAGGTACAGCTCGCCGTCGCCCTCCTTGAAGCCGTTCCTCGTGTAGAACTCCTTCAGGTCGAGGCCCTCGCCGGTGGCGAAGGGCTCGGTGACGAGGAGACGGCACGGCTCCCCCCGCAGGCATTCGATCCCCTCCCCTGCTTCCCTCACGAGGTCGGCGAGGAGGCTTGAGCCCGCGCCCTTGCCGTGGACTCTGGAGAAGACGCACTCGATGCGTATGACGCCTTCGCGGCCTCCCACGAGGTAAGGGAGGGCCTTCTCGGGGTAGTACATTATCTGGGACACCGGCTCGCCGTCGAGGTACGCCACCTTCGTGAACGGCCCAATGTCTCTGAGGGTCTCCCGTAGCCACATCTCCCTCAGCCGCCTGCCCTCCATGAGCTTCGACCCCGGCTCCGCGTCTGGGCTGCACACCCTGAACACGTCGTCGAAGCCCTCCTTTACGGTCTTCACCTCTATCATGGATCTCAATGGATTATGTGACGACGTAGCTGATAACGTCAACAGTCAGGAGAGGGTGGATAGCCGTCATAGGGTTTTAAAACCAGACACGGCGAAGTGGCCGTCGTACGTGAACGCGGCGCCTATCCCGTGTTTATCCATGAGCGCGAAGGATGTGCAGTCAGTGAAACTCGTGCCCGCGCTCGTCTTGAACCTCCTCCAGGCATCATCGAACACTTCGTCATCCACCCTCAAGATGGAGGTGAACGGTGAGGCGAGGAAAGCGTCGCCGACCCTCTCGGCGAGCCCCGGGTTCCCCAGCACGAGCTTCATGAAGGTTGTGGCCTCGTCGAAGACGTAGTCTGAGACGTAGAGCCTTGTGAGAGGTATACGGCCCTCGGACAGCTCCTTCATGACCCTCGAGGCGTCCCGGTGGAACCTGTCGTCGGCGTTGTAGTAGGCGATTATCGCCGAGGTGTCTATGAATATCTTCAACCCTGTTTCTCCTTGAGGAAGGCGTCGTCCAGCCGGGAGGAGTCGGTTTTTACCCCGGTGCTGACCGGCTCCACCTTGAAGAGAGGGTCCTCGCTCAACGGTATCTGGGTCGTCACCCACTGGTGGACGGCCTCCCTCAGCCCACTCTTAAGGGACATGCCCTTCTTCTCAACGGTCTTCTTGAGGAGGAGGTACTCGTCTTCCTCAAGCTCTGTCTGGACCACCTTCCTAGCCATACCATCGCCTCAACATGTAAATTTTACATGTGATGAATACATGTATGATCCATTTAAATGATGTTGTGGACGCCTGCACTGTTGAGTTTATAACAGCGTGTGCATCAGTTTCTGTATTCGGTGGAAGAGTTGGCTGACATCTGGGCGTGGATGGGGAACCTGGTGGCGTCCTACGGGTACGCCGGCGCGTTCCTCGTCAGCATATTCGGCAACTTCACCGTCTTCTTCCCCGTGCCCTTCGTAGTCACCATCTACGCCTTCGGCGCCACCCTCAACCCACTGCTCCTGGGCCTAGTCTGCGGCGTGGGCTCGACCGTCGGCGAGTTCTCGGCTTACCTCATCGGCCGCGGCGGCCGCAAGATCATCGACGACAGGTACGGCGAGCGCCTCGAATCCGCCAAGCTCCTGGTTCAGGAGTACGGTATGGCCGTAATCTTCGTCTTCGCGGTGCTCCCTCTGCCCGACGACCTGATCCTCATCCCCCTCGGGATGCTCAGGTACAGCCTTAAGAAGGCGATGATCGCCATGTTCCTCGGCAAGACCATCATGTGCGTCGCGGTCGCCTACGCGGGCCGGTACAGCTACGCTTTAGTCAGGGACGTCTTCGCGTCCAGCGGAGTCGTCGGAGGACTCGCATCCACGCTGCTGCTCGCCGTCATAGTCTACGCGATGATAAAGATCGATTGGACAAAATATCTAGTAAGTAACAATTAATCAATAGAACTAGTATTATGAACAAGAATCTCAGTAATTTTTTCTCTCGAAGACGCATTACAACTTATCATCCATTTATTATCTACTTCAATTACTTCAAAATTTTCTTTTTTATACATATTTTTTATAGTTGGATTATTAGAATTGCTTAATATAAAAAATACTTTTTTTTCTGTCAGTTTTACACAGGTTTCACATAATCTTTTATGATCATCATAATTAAATCCATTTTGGGAATAATCTTTAAATTTATTTGCTTCTGGTTGATAATATGGTGGATCAAAATAGCAAAAATCACCTTCATCCGCTTTATCTAATATATATGTAAAATCTGTATGTAGTATTTCAATATTTTTTAATATGAGGCTAGCATCTCTAATTCTTTTTTTATTTACTATTGTGGGATTTTTATATTTACCAATAGGGACATTAAATATATTTTGCGAATTCACTCTATACAGACCATTATAGGCTGTCTTATTTAAGTATAATAATAAGGCTGCTGATTCAATATCTGAAATGTTATCTTTATTATATTCATCTCTCAATTCATAATATATTTCTGTATTTGTTGAGTATTTCTGATATTTAGAAGCCTCTTTAATCAGTTCTTCAGGTCTTTCTTTTACTATTTTATAGAAATTCATAAGTCGATTATTAATATCATTTATAGTTCCTTTAATTGGTTCTACTTCAAAAAATAACGCTCCACCCCCCAAAAAAGGTTCATGGTATTTGCGATTATAGATGTCGGGTGGAATATATTTTTTAATATCATTTATTAGAGAGCTTTTCCCCCCCGCCCATTTCAATATTGGCTTCATTTCTTAGCCCTGCTTTTTATGTAACGAATTTTTTTAAGGTCTAATTCCAATTGAGAATATATATTTGGGTTTTGATCTATAAGTATTTCGCATAAATAATTAGCAGAATTATTTGCACCTCCTTCACCATACGAATTCTTTAATTCTTCAAATAGGTCATTATTCATTATTTCTCCTATATCCTCAATAATAGTATCTTTTACTACATCGATCTTATTAGCAAATTTATTATATTCCATTACTTTTATCAATCTAAATATTATTCTCAGTCCTATTAATTGAAAGAAGAAAGATTCTCCATTTAATTTATACTTACTTAAATGTTTATTTATTGAAGAAAGAACTTTTTTGGTGTTTTTTATTGGTGTATCAATATCATTATGACTATTTTGCCAAATAGGATTATTTTTTCTAATAAAACCATTATTTTTTAATATATATACTAGAGATGATAATTTAACTGGTTTATCTCTTTTTTTCTCTTTTGCTGTACCAAAATATATTTTATTTTTTAAAGGACCATTTTTATCTAGTTCTAAGGCAACAAGTACGGCGATTTTCTCATAATATTCTTTATCATTTATATCCCATTCAAATTCCTTTTTTAATAAAAATACTAAATTCGAATCAACTTTTTTTTGTTTGGAGTTAATATCTATAAACATTTTTAATTCTTTATTTGGTGATAACTTCTCAAATGCAATAACTGGGAGATAACTCTTTTTTTGAATATTTTCTGTTAATTTTGTGAATCCAAGTAATCGATGTTGGCCATCAACTACTTTAAATTCACAGTAACTTTGAGGAAGTTGAATTTTTGTAACTATTGGACAATCTGATTTTTTATATTCGTCATTACTTATTTTATTTATACTATTAACGAGTATTGAGTTTGGGAATGCAAGAATTTTACTATTTTGAATATCTTGAGATATAGATCTAATTCTACTATAATCCAATGCTCTTTGATATCCTTCGTCTTTATTAAATCGACGTTGTATGTAACAAGTTTCTAATAATTCATCCACCCTAGCAATAAAATTATATGCAGGTATGTTATCCAAATAAAATTTTATTGCCTCTATGGGCCTAGATAATCCTTTTCTTGGTAGTTGAATGTAGTTGAAAAAATCATTTCTAGCAATCTTACCAATTGTATTATAATTATTTTTAAAATATTCAATGTCATCTTTATATATATAATGATTATTTTCCTTTTTTAATATATGTTTTATAGATGCTAAATTAATTTTTCCAGCATTATGCGCTAAATCAATAAATATTCTTTTTATCTTAAAATCTGGTAGGTTTAGTTGAGAACTTACTAATGATATATTAATTTCATCAGACCAGCGTGAAAACCAATGATCGGCTTCATTTTTAATATCATCTTTTTTGCTTGTTACTTCAATAAAGAAGATATAATCATCAAATCCACATATAATATCTAACTCGCCTATAATATTGGTGTCCTCATCTTTAATTTCTTCATTTAATCCATAAAAAAATAAGTCATAATTATATAATAATTTACCAATTTCTGTTTCATAGAAATTTTTCATGTTTTCAATATCTTGTAGAGTGATTTTTTTTACAGACATTATATAAAAAAGATATTATGTTATATGTTAATAAAATTTTCATTAAATTATATTAAAGTGAAGCTCTCGACCGTCTTCTCGTCGAGCCGCTTGACGAGCTCCATCACCAGCCGCACGGCGTTCTCGGTGTCCTTTAGGCTTAGGAGGCCGACGTGGCTGTGTATGTGCCTCGTGGGCACCGTGAGCACCACGGTGGGGCAGCCCACCCTGTTCATGTGGATTCGGCCGGCGTCGGTGCCGCCGCCCGCCATCTGGCTCAGCTGCAGCGGGATCTGCGCCTGCTTCGCCGTCTCGATGACGAACTCCTTGAACGGCTGGTTCGGGATCATGCTCCTGTCGTAGGTGATGAGCCCGGGGCCCTTCCCCATCCTGGTCTGGGCCTCCTGGGGCTTGATGCCGGGGACGTCCCCTGCGATGTCCACCTCGAGGACGATGGCCACGTCCGGGTCAACCTTGTGGGCTATGGTCTGTGCGCCGCGTAGACCCACCTCCTCCTGGACGGTGGCGGCGCCGACGACGGTGTTGGGGTGCGGGATGCCCTGCTCCTTGATCCGTCTCATGGCCTCCATGGCCACGAAGGCGCCTATCCTGTCGTCGAACGCCTTTCCCATAGCTACCCTGTCGTCCTGTATGAGGCTGAACGGGCTCCACGGCACCACGGGATCACCCACCCTGATCCCCGCCTCCTCTACCTCTTCCTCCGAGGACGCGCCGATGTCTATGTACATGTCCTTCTTCTCGACTACCTTCTTACGCTCGTCTGGCGGCAGGATGTGCGGAGGCTTGGAGGCGATCACCCCGTGGACGTCGCCGTTCCTCCCCCGCACCACGACGCGCTGGGCCAGGAGAACCTGATCCCACCAGCCGCCGAGCTGGTTGAAGGTCAGGTACCCCTCCTTGGTGATCGATGAGACGATGAAACCCACCTCGTCGGTGTGGCCCGCCACGAGGACGGTCGGCCCCTCCCCCTTCAGGCTGAAGGCCACGGTGCCGAGCTTGTCGGTCAGTATCTCGTCCGCTATGGGCTCCATGTAGGCTTTAACTATGGCGTTGATCTCCCGCTCGAAACCGGATGGGCCGAAGGCCTCCATCATCTCCTTCATGATGCCTAGAGCTTTCTCGTCTAGCATGTGTATCGCCCTATACTGTGTTACACATTGTTTTAGGGTTATCCTCAGGGGCTGAATCTGTCCCTTCAAGTGGTTTTAATACGTTTGCCCTAAACGTGAAACCGTGAGGCGTGTCTTGATACGGACGTGTAACGATATAAGAGTAAACTGAGTTGCATCGCCGAAAGTTAATGCATCTGTGTAACAAAGCGGAGGCGGTGTTTGTGTGTGAGCGCAGTTTCCGGGATATTAATTCAACTGGATAAAGTTACGCGGCTTCAACGGTAGGTGTTTATAGTTTACGTAGCATGCTGAATGGCTGAGAGGTTTTATATGTCTGTCAGGCTCAAAAGATGTTTAAGCGGGGTGGAGCTGAGCTAGCGGTCGGCCGTCGTCCCTCGTTGCCGTTGGGGCGTCCCGCTCCGGTAGCCCATACCAATTATTCGCGGGAGAGCCTTACTGTTCCTCGGGAGCCCAGCGCCCACTAGCCAGCCCTAGTTTAATCCGCCAGTAAACCCATTAAAAAAACTATTCTTACATAAGATGAGAATAACTTGATTTCATGATAAAATACATAAAATATATAGAATAATTATGAAAACAAGTGGAAAAATGATCCATATTCTAACGTACTCCCGGCTCTAATAGCGATAAAGCACATTTTTTCGTGTCCATTTCCGCCTCTACACCCACGGGGAGAGTCATGATTGGGTTCGTGTGCCCGAAATCAAGCCCACTGACTACAGGGACCTCCACGCCCTCAAGCATCTCCTCGACGAGGAGAGGCAAAGACCAGTCGCCCTCCAGACCGATGCACCCTGGGACACGGCCGACAAGCAGCGCCTCGATCTCGTCGAATACCCCGAGGTGCCTTAGCTGCCTGAACTGACGAAGTATGTTATTCGGCGGCCCATCCTCCTCGTCCGACTCCACAAACAGTATGGCTCCACTCATCTCGGGCCAGTACTCGGTGCCTGCCAGTAGCAGCAACGTGCCCAGGTGCCCCCCCACAAGCCTGCCTCTGGCTACGCCGTCTCTCATGATGGTCCACCCGGGGTTGGCGGCTTCCTCTACCGGCGTCTCGGGGTGCTGCCAGTACAGTGGGTCGTCTATCACCGTGGGAGACGGTGTGTATCTATGGGCTTCGCCCTCCATGAGGATCTTCCTGAACTTGTCTACCTCCCACGGCATGAGGAAGCTGTGGCAGAAGGTGATGAACGCCGGCCCATGGAAGGAGACGAGGCCCGACTTCGCGAGGAACGCGTTGTTGAGGGCCGTTATGTCGCTGTACCCGATGAAGGGCTTAGGGTTTTCCCTGATTAGGCCCCAGTCAAGGTACTCCAGCAAGTCGTTGCTGTTGTAGCCGCCCCAGACGCACATCAAGCCGTCCACGTTAGGATCTGTGAAGCCGTTCATCAGGACCCGGGCCCTCTCCTTGGCCGGCCCCGCGGTGCCCCTCCACGTGGTCAACGCCTCGGGGCTCACCTCGACCTCGAAGCCCAGCCCCTCCAAGTTAGATATACCCAGCTCCACGGTTTCCCTGGCCAATGATTCCATGCTGCTGGCCGGGGCCACGAGGCGGATGGTGTCGCCTTCACGTAGCCGGTGGGGCTTGACCAGTTCCATAAGGATACGGTTGGCTCTGGGTTGAAAAAGCTAGTCCATGAGCCTCATGACCTTCCGCGCCGTGGTGAGGTAGCCGCTGTGCCCGATCATCACCGTCTGAGGCCTCGTCCTGCCGGGGGCGACCGTGATGTTCCTCAGCAGCAGCTCCACGGTCACTATCTCTATGAACGGGTGGGACCTTAGCGCCTCCGCCGTCTTCATCACCTGCTCAATGGTGGGGCTGAACGATAGGAAGACGCCGCTCCCTGCGAGCGCCTCCCAGGCGTGGGGCACCACGAGCCACGGTGTCGCCATGTCCAGGACCACGGCGTCCAGGTCCTCCTCTGGGATGCCCTCCGTGACGTCGCCGAGCCTCATATCCACGTAGGGCATGAGCCCCGAGCGCTCGATGTTGCCGCGAGCGGTCTCCATGTGCCTCTCCACGATCTCGTAGGTGATGACCCTCCCCTCGGGCCTCACGGACTCGGCGAGGGCCATGGTGAGGGCGCCGCTGCCGGTACCGGCCTCCAAGACCCTGCAGCCTGAGCCGAGGCCCAGCTGCAGCAGTATGTACCCGATGTCCTTCGGGTACAGCACCTGGGTCCTGCGGTCGGTCTTGAGGACCCTGTCCCTGATGAGGGGCTTCAACGCGTAGAATGAGACGCCTAGGCTGCTGGTGACCACCAACCCGTAGGGCTTGTCCACCAGGTCGCCCAGCTCGATGAACCCCCTGTGGGTGTGGAACTGTTTGCCTTCCTCCACCTTAACCTTGTAGGTGCGCTTTGCGTCCAGGTAGAGGATCACCTCGTCCCCGGCGCTTATCCGTGTCATCGCCTCATCATAGTCGCTCCGGAATAAAATTCCTCCTCTGGGAAGCCACACCTTAAAGCGTCAAGATGAGACAAGGTTACCCATGAAAGATTTGGAGAAGTTTAACGAGTTCAGGCACAGGATGAACGAGGCTATCCTGGGCTGCGGCCATCTAGGCTTGAAGCGTTTCTGGGCGCTGGACAGCCGCGCCTACGAGCCGAGCCATCTGGACGAGAAGACTCTGGAGCTTCTGGGCCTCGCCACGAGCATGGTTCTCCGGTGCGACGACTGCGTCACCTACCACGTCGTCCGGTGTATCCAGCTGGGCTTCACGGACGAGGAGCTCCAAGACGCCTTGAATGTAGCCCTCGTCGTCGGCGGCAGCATAACCATACCGCACATCAGGCGGGCCTTCGAGACCGTTGAACAGTGCAGGGAGCTGCAGAAGACGGACCCCAAGCTGGAGAGCCTCCTCTAGCCCACCCGACACTTATTTAACCATCAACAATATCTAAAAGATGGATGGGGGACCGCCGCAGCCTACAGGAGCTCGTCGAGGGCAGGATTTATCTGGCCGTTTTCGCCGCCGCTCTAGCTGCACGGCTGCTGGTCTGGCTGTACATCCCCGTGGACTGGAACTGGGACAGCTACCACCACTGGCAGATAAGCTACCTGAGCCTCAAGATAGGGTTCGCCGGGTGGCGGCTCTGGGACCTCAACGGCTGCGAGTACTTCTGGGGCATGGTGCCCCACCTGGTCCAGTCCACGCTGATGGGGGTTCTGGGATCATCCTCGATCCTTCCCTACAGGGTTCTCAACACGGTCCTCGGCGGACTGAACTCGGTCCTGGTCTACAGGATAGGAGGTAGGTTCTACTCTGAGCGGACCGGCCTGGTCTCGGGCATGCTTTTCGCGGTGTTCCCGGTGGCCGCCGTGTTCGACGTGGTAGCCATGCAGGACACGCTTGCACTGACGTTTCTCCTAGTGTCGCTTCTCACGATAAGGGGTAACCCGTTCTTGTCGGGGGTCGCGTTGGCGTTGGCAGGGCACAGCCGCACCGAGCTCATGGCCGTCGGCTTCATCGTGTTGCTCGGCTACTGTCTGCGTGAGCGCCTCTACACGGAGAGCCTGCCTTACGTGATCGGCTGGCTCGTAGTCATGGCGGTATTCGGTTTCCACCTGTACACCCAGACGGGGAACCCGTTGTACCCGCTGTACATGAGCCTCTACAACGTCTTCGGGGGGTGGGAGCCCGCCAACCAGGGAAAGACCTTCCTAGGGCTGATGCTGGGCTGGGTTGGGTGGAAGCTCAGCGTATGGCCCCGCAAGCCCACGGGGATCGTCATACTGTCGCTGGGGGCGACGGCGGCTTACATGGTGCCCCGGATGGCGCGGAGACGGTGGCTCAGGTACCAGCCCCAGCTCTACCTCTTGGCCTCCGCGGCGGTGCTGACCCCCATATTCCTAACGTACCTGGGGTCAGACCACACCAGCCTCATGATAATGCTGAGGATGGTGAACCCGTTGGCCGCCCTCGGGCTACCCGTGCTTGTGCATTTCTCCCACACGTCGTTGGAGAAACCTCTCCCCGAGCTCAGGGTGAGGCCGGAGCACGTCGTGGCCGCCCTCTTCCTCCTCTCCTACCTCTGGTTCCTGCCGACATACAGCAGGTACCAGGCTTACACGGAGGAGGCGTTCATCTCCGCCGACATCGTGCACGGATTCTACGGCGGAGGAACCATAGTGTGCGACTACCCCACCATCAACTACAGGCTCGTGCACACGTGGGGCGTCGAGCCCAGGGCCCTCCTGGGGAACCACTACTCGCCCCACTACTACGGCATAGATGAGCCGCTCGCATACGCAGAGTGGCTGTCGGAGAACGACGTCACCATCTGGCTCAAGACAGACTATAGGGGCGAACCCGTCTTGGAGATGGTTCAGACACATTATCCCGGCCTCTTCGAGCCGCTGGACGAGGTATCGTACACAAAGATCTTCAGGGTGGACCAGGAGAAGCTTGAGTCCATCTTGGGCGAGGGGAACAGCTAAAAACCGTGTCCGCCCCACATACCTCTATCGGGGTGAAGCCATGTCGAGGTACAGAGAGCTAGGGGTTGACGTGAGGAAGCCGGGCATCGACCGGTTCAAGGACTCGATAGAGAACCTTTTCCCGGGCGCCTTCTGCGTGGTCCAGCGGGACCCGGATGACCCGGAGACGGGGCTTGTGACGCACACGGACTCCGCCGGCAGCAAGCCCATCCAGGCGTACCTCCACTACAAGGAGACCGGCGACCCATCCTGGTTCAGGGGGCTGGCCCAGGACGCCCTCGCCATGAACCTGAACGACCTCATCTGCGTCGGCGCAGCCCCCGTCACCTTCGTGGACTACGTGGCCTTCAACACCTTGGAGATCGACAGGCTCCACCTGTTGACGGCTTTGGCCGAGGGCTTCGCCGGCTGCCTCGATACCCTGAAGGCCGAGGGTGTTGGTTTGATGTTCGCCGGCGGGGAGACCGCTGACCTCCCCGACCTCCTCAGGACCGTGGACGTCTGCGTCACCATCTTCGGCCGCGCCAGGCTCAGCGAGTTCATCACCGGGGACAGAATCCAGCCGGGGGATGTGATTATCGGACTCCGGAGCGGGGGCGCGGTGAGGTACGAGGAGGGGCAGAACAGCGGCATCATGAGCAACGGCCACACCCTCGCCCGGACCACCCTCATGAAGCCTGAGTACGTTGAGAAGTACCCCGAGATAAGCCACCCATCCCGGGGAAGGTACAGGGGCAGGTTCAGCTACGATGATTACCTCGACGAGCTGGGGATGACCGTGGGGGGGGCGCTCCTCAGCCCGACCCGGCTCTACGCGCCCATCGCCAAGGCCGTGCTGGAAGAGGTGGGCATGGGCGTCCATGGGATGGTCCACAACACGGGCGGCGGCCAGACCAAGTGCATACGCCTCGGCAGGGGCGTCAGGTACGTGAAGGACGGGTTACCCGAGCCAGACCCTATCTTTAGGCTCATTCAGAGGGAGGGCGGCGTTGAGTGGCGTGAGATGTACCAGGACTTCAACATGGGCGTTGGGTTCGAGTTCATAGTAAGCCCAGATGCCGTTGATGACGTGTTATCAGTCTCTGAGAGGTACGGAGTCGGCGGCGTCGTTGTTGGCCGCTGCGAGCTGTCAAGAGAGAGGAACAGCCTGGAGATCCGTTCACCCTACGGCGAGTTCATCTACCCTTGATCCCTGCGAGTGTAACACGTTTATGCTCGAATCGACCAGTGCTTACCGTGTCGAGACTATCAGAGAACATCCAATGGGAGAGGCTGGAGATACCGGGGCTTGCCGCTGAATGTGGTGCCAGCCTTGTGGTGGGTTCTATAAACCGTGGAGAGCCTCGTACCACGATCTTAGCTGGCGTGCACGGCGACGAGGGGCCTTGGGGTGCTTGGGCGATCCACAAGTTCCTGTCCAGCACAGACGTGGATGAGCTGGCTGGCTCCATCAAGATAATCCCTGCCGCCAACCCGCTCGCCATGGAGGCCGACTCCAGGGTGGCGCCGCTGGACAGCCTTGATCTGAACCGGGTGTTCCCAGGTGACAGTTCTGGCTCATATACGCAGCGGCTCGCCGCCATGATAAAGTCCCAGTCGTTGGAGGACGCGGATTACGTGATAGACCTCCACGGGGGAGGAAGCTGGTGCGTGAACTCGTTCGCGTTCATTTTTCCGGGTTCGGAGATCCTTGCCGAGGCGTTTAACCCGCCTTTCCTGCTGGAGTCCCCCATGAGGGAGGGCACCCTTACGGGCTACGCCTCGAACCTTGGGTCAAAGGTGACCTCGGTGGAGATGGGGGGTAGATGCGTGAACGAGGGTGTGTGGGCCCAGCGGATTGCCGACGGCCTTAAGAACGCCCTAGGCGAGGCAGGGGTATTAAACAGAGTGGCATCATACGAGAAAGAGTCCATTATGGTGGGACCTTCGCGTGTCTTGAGGCCGTCTAGGGGCGGCGTCTTCGTCCCCGAACTGGACGAGAACTCGGTTGGCACCACGGTAAACCGCGGGACGCTGCTTGGGCGTCTCGTCGACCCCGCGACCATGCGCACACTAGAGGAGTTCGTGGCTCCATTCCCTGAGACGGCGCTACTCCTCCTCAGACCTAGAGTAGCGGTGGTTGAGGGAGGCGCCATGACTTATGTTGTGGCCCCATTAAGTTAGTAGGAGGATACTTTATGGCTGACAAGTTGAGGGCGGGCGTCATCGGCGCCGGGAGGTGGGCGAAGAGCGCGCATCTCCCCGGCTTCGCCAGGTCTCCCCTAGGCGAGGTCGTCGCGATATGTGATCTTAATCGAGGGCTTGCCGAGGCCGCGGCGAAGAAGTTCGGCGTCCCGGACGTCTACAAAGACTACAGGGAGATCATGGGGAGGAGCGACATCGATGTCGTCGATGTCTGCACGAGGGCCAGCCCAGAGGACCCCGACAACCATGAGAGGCTGGTGTTCGCGGCCTTGGAGGCCGGGAAACACTGTCTATGCGAGAAGCCCGTGGCTCACGACTACCGTGACACGTGGAGGGCCCATGAGCTCGCCGTGGGTAAGGGGTTGAAGACCAAGGTGGGTCTGACCTTCAGGTACGCGCCCGCCATGATGTACATGTACGAGCTCATCCATGAGGGGTTCATCGGCGAGCCCTACATCTTCAACGGGTTCGAGCAGAACAGCCAGTTCATCAGCCCTGTTGAGCCTGTGACGAAGAGGGATCTCATCCCGCCCACGGAGGTTGAGGAGATAAAGGTCTCGTCTCTGGAGGGGTACGGGGCGCCCATCATCGATCTGAGCCTTTGGTTCATGGGCGGCGAGCTTACCCGGGTGGTTGGTCTGCTTAAGAACTTCGTTCCGTACAGGACCGATGTTGACGGGTCCAGGGTTCGGACGAACATCGACGACGGGGACATATACGTCGGCGAGTACGCCAACGGCGCCATATGCAGCATCCAGTCCAGCTACGTGACCGTCGGCAACTACCCCGGCCTGGAGGCAAGGGCGTACGGCTCCGAGGGCGCTCTAATCTGTCGTCTCGTTGAGGAGTTTGGGGAGTGCCAGACGCTGCACAGCGCCAAGCCTGACGCTGTTGAGTTCGTGACAGTCGAGACACCTAAGCGGTTCTTCCCTCCAGGCTACGTCAAGGGGGAGCCATGGCCGAGCCTCTTCTACACGAACCTCGTTCACAACTTCCTGAAGGAGATCGTGGGTGGCGGAGGGGTTAACCAGGGCAACTTCGCTCAGAGCGCCCGCGTCCAGGAGATAATCAACGCCGTGGAGCTTTCAGACAGGGAGAGGCGCTGGGTCAGCCTGCCCTTAGGGGGCTGATCCAGGTCCATCTATGAAGTTTGGTTGGCCTCAGTGTAACTCTGATTCATCACGGTTCAATCTAATGCCTTCACATCATCGGCCATGAAACCAGACGAGGGCCCCGCTTTTTACTGTATCGAAAACGGGGGCTACTCGATACTGATCTCGGTGCCCGCGTCGTCCCGCCTCTTCTTCCTGAACACGATCTCCAGGACGCCGTTGGTGTAGTTTGACTTGGCGGATTTCTCGTCCACCTCTTCGGGGAACTCCAGCTCCTTGTAGTACTTCCTCGTCGGGTTGTCGACGTTTATGGTGAGGCTGTGGTCCGTCGCTTCGAGCCTTATGTCCATCTTCTCGACGCCGGGGAGCTCCGCGACCACCTTCAAGGTTTCGCCGTCCTCGATAACATCTACGAGGGGCTCCATACGCTCCGTGAGGTTCAGAGGGGCTCCACCCTCGCCCGTGAGCCCCGGCTTCATGTTGCCGAACTCCCGTATGGTGGGTTTACCGTCTGGACCGATCTTGACGCTGTACCCGTAGACGAAGGGCCCGTACTCGCGGCTCACCGAGCCGTCGGGGAGCCGGCGCTCCCGGTACATGTCCTCGGGCACCGCGTTCTCCATATCCTTGAACGCCTCTGCCATCTCCTTCTCCATCTCCTCGATCATCCTGTCGATGTCACCGAAGATGCTGGACCTTCGGCCGAACCGCTTGAACCACTCGTCCCAAAACGACATCTCTCTTCATGAGATGAAAAAACGGTGCACGATATAAACCCTACACTTTAAGAGCGCCCAAACAAGGTTATTCACCAAATTGACGATCCTCGTCTCGTACAGCGAGATAGCCCTCAAGGGGAGGTACGTGCGAAACCAGCTGGAGAGGCAGCTCGTGGGCCACATCAAGCACCAGCTAAGGAGAGCCGGGTACCCCGACGCCGAGGTCACGCGGAGGTTCGGGCGGATATACGTAGAAGGCGTCCCCGGGGAGGCCGCCGGCGTGGTCGCCAAGGTCTTCGGCGTCGTGCACGCCATGCCCTCCACCGAGACAAGCACTGACTTCGATTTGGTGGTAGAAGCCATAGTCGAAGAGTCCCGGAGGGCGCTGAGCGACGGAGAAGGCTTCGCGGTGCGCCCCAGGGTAGTGGGCAGCCACCCCTACGGCAGCAGGGAGGTAGCCGTGGAGGCCGGCTCCCGGGTGCTGGAGGCACACGAGTTCAGGGTCCACGTCAACCTGGACGAGCCGGACGTCACCCTCTACGCCGAGGTGCGGGACAAGGCCGCATACGTGTACTCGTCCATGGTCCCCGGCGTAATGGGCCTGCCCTACGGCTCACAGGGTAGGGCCGTCTCCCTCTTCAGCGGGGGCATCGACAGCCCCGTGGCGGCTTGGATGATGATGAAGCGCGGCCTGGACGTGCACCCCTTATTCATGGACCAGACGCCCTACGTAGGGCCGAGCTACATCACGCGGGTCAAGGAGGCTTTCAGGGCCATAGCAGAGTACGTCCCCATGGACGGCTTCAAGCTGTTCTCAGCCCCCATGGGGCCGGTGATGACGCGGATACTGGAGAGCCCCGAGCCAAGGTACACCTGCATCATGTGCAAACGCTCAATGTACAGGATAGCAGAGGCGTACGCGGAGGAGAACGGCCTCAAGGCCGTGGTGACGGGGGAGAGCCTGGGCCAGGTGGCGAGCCAGACCATGGCGAACCTCTTCGTTCTGGACAACGTCGTCTCCATCCCCGTTTTACGTCCGTTGATCGGCTTCGACAAGGTCGAGATAGAGGACATAGCCCGGACGGTAGGCACCTACGACATCACCGCCCGGAAGGTGGAGGGCTGCACCGCCGTACCCCCCAACCCGGCGACCCGATCAAAGATCGATGTCATAAGGAGGCTGGAGGAGGAGCTTGGGCTGCCCAGTCTCTGCAGGGAGGCGGCCGACGCCGTCACAGTGCTGGACACGGTCCAACAGTAACACAGTTATACCTTCACACGCCCCCTTTCACGGGATAGAGACCATGTCGAAGATGCAAAGGGAGGCGCTACAGGACTCCGAGGATATCGACTTCACCGAGGAGAAGGAGCAGTGGAACGAGTACAGGCTAGCCGACGGCACCACCCTCAAGGTGAAGTTCGTGCTCAGGGGCGTAAAACGCCTCAGACGCTACGAGCCCGACGGCACACCCATCTACGTCATCAACAGCATCAACGTCGTCAGGGCCGTGGACGTGCCCCCTGAGCTCAAGGAGAAGCCCAAGAAGTCTGAGATTACGCCTATCTGAGATATCCCAATGAAGTTGGAGATCATATCTAAAACAGCAGACATGGAGAGGCTTATCGTGACCTCTGTTCTCACCACTACCAGTGGGAAAAAGCCTTCAAGACTGTTCAACGAGCTGGAGACAAACCCGAACAAAGTAAAAAAAATCTTGAGAAAATTGGAGGTTCAGCATGGTAGCGTTCTGGATCACAACATACTATGTATGCACCTATATGGGAGAGAAAGTGAAGTTCTGGATATCCTTCTGAAAAGCAGCTATTTCTCAATCACCAAAATAGAGAATGATGAGTGGATAATAAGCTCAAATTTACGTACTATCATCAGGTATATCCAAAATTATGATGACGAGTTTTCGAGGAAACTTTACGATATTGTGAAAACAGTCACGCCAAACATAAACCTGAACGTCGCGAGGAGAACCCTGTGAAAGTTACTTTACTAAGCTACAACGACATCACAAGTGTAAAGAAGATATTGAGTAAGACTCAGTCAAGCAATGGCTTACTAAAGAACATATCATTTACCTTCGCCATTGAGGGGATAAGCAGAGCCTGTAGTCACCAACTCGTCCGCCACCGAGTCGCAGCATTCTCGCAACAAAGCCAGAGATACATCGAGGTTAAGGAACTTGACAAACATATAATTACGCCACCAAGCATTAGTGAAAAAAATCCGCGGGTCTATAATAAGATAATAAATGAGATTAAGGATGGATACGAGCAGTTACTGTCAAACGGTGTCCTCAAGGAGGATGCTAGATTTGTTCTCCCCAATGCTACTGAGACAAACCTATTAATGACAATGAACGGTTTCGCCCTCAGACATTTTTTTGGGTTACGATGCTGTAACCGGGCACAGTGGGAGATCAAGGAGATAGCTGACAAAATGCTATGGATAGTCAGGGATATCGAGCTCGAACTATTCACTGGAATGGGGCCATACTGCTTTATACTGGGTTTCTGCCCAGAAGGTAGGTTCACCTGTGGAAAGATAGAGGAAGTTAGAAAGAAATATGGGCCTAGTGAGAACTAAGAAGCTGCTTCTCGACGAGATGTTCACCGGCCTCAAGGACCATTTCACGTTGCTCGGCTGGGAGGCGTACACCGTTGAAGACGTGGGCCTCAAGGGCGCCGACGACGTCGGGGTGGCTCGGTACGCCAAAGAAAACGGCTTAATACTGGTGACCGAGAACAAACGGAAGCCGGTGGAGTTCATGAAGCTCCTCGGAGGCAGGTACGTCCTCGTGGACACACCCATGCTCGTAAACATGATAATCCAGGCCGTCGAAGACAAGTACGGCGGACTCTAATCCAACCTTATGTCATCACATGGCAACTCAGATACCGTGGATGCTTTGTCCGACATCGAGGCCCAGATACTGGAGGGGTTCGGCGACACGGTGGATCGTATCGTCGCCACCCCGACGGGAGCCGTCCCGCTGCTGCGGAAGGGCAGAGGCGGCCCCGTGAAGAACAGATACAACTGGATGAAGGTATACGACGAGACCAGGCAACGATACGGGAGGTCCCTCACCCTCCTCGCCGCTGAGAAGCTCAGGGAGCGAGTCACCCCGGGGAGCCACGTCCTCATAGTGACCAACAGCCACGAGATGGACGGTCCGCCGGGCTCAACCGCCCTCGCCCGGCTTCTCGGGAACCCAGACGTGATGCACGACGAGCAGACACACTACAGGACGCTGGTGAACTGCGCCGACGAGGGCATCCCAGACGGAGCCACCGCGATGCCGAGCCCCAGCACCGACGGCTGCAGCCACGAGGCCTGCATGGCGGTGATCACCCAGCTGAGGCAGACGCTCCTCATGAGCATGAAGGAGATCGTACGGGAGTCCCGGTAGCTACTCGTCCCAGTAGTGGTGCCGCGTACCGTCGCGCAGCCACGCCTCCAGCCCCATCTCCCTGATCTCAGTGAGGTTCTGAAGACAGGCTTCGAGGTGGAGCCCACCCAAGACTGAGGCGAGGGTCTCACATCGTTCGAAGCCGCTGCACTCATGGCACGCGAAGAGACCTCTATCCTTGCAGCAGTTCCTAACGATGCATGAGGCCTCCTCATCGGTTCTCTTCCGGCAGGTCTTATGGCATTTCAGCTCGCTCATGAACAGAAGCATGTCTATCAGACTGTTGTAGTCGCCTAGCTCATCTGGAAACACGTCTCTCGCGGTCATGTAGAACTTGTACTTGTCCAGCACGTCGAGGAACGCGTCCGCTGCGTCTCTGATGACGCCGGTGTATCCGAGGCAGTCACCGCAGTAGATGCCGCAGTAAGTAACCAGGTCTGCGCTGGTCATGGGAGCACAGCCTCAGCCATTAACCGAACGAGTTGCACCTCATCAGATAAACCTTAGCTTCGTCACGGCGGCGATTGAAAAAAAGGGCCTAGTAGCTCTTGGGCTCCGGGTCTCTCTCCAGGCTGCCGACGAGGCAGTGGATGCTGCCGCTGTTCCTGGGCCTTATGAGGCTCGGTATGTGGGCCTCAACGACCTCGACGCCTATGCTCTCGAACCACTTGGTGGCCTTGGGGTACTGGTCGCTGGTGATTATCTTCATGGGCTCCAGGACGACGCCGCAGTCGGGGCCCTTCGCGAAGCCGCGGGTGTCTATGCTGACGAGGTCGTCCGGTGGCTTGACGAACTCCCAGCCCATCTCACGTCTCATCCACTCGGCTAGATAGGGGTCGTAGTAGCTGGCCTCGCCGACGCTGGTGTGGCGGTCGATCATGCTGTAGTGGATGGTGCCCTTCCGTGTGCCGTAGCCGGGGCCCATCCTGGTGTCGACCTCCGGGTCCTGGGCCTTGATGATGTTGGCGTACTGCTGCTGCCCCCACTCGTTGCCCCTCATCACCGCGGGGTCCCCCGTGTTGCCCCGCGGGTAGTGGACCTCGATGATGGCGTGCCTCTCGTCGAGCCAGCCGCAGGGGCCTCCCTCCACCATGCCGTCGCCGAAGATCATGCCCACGACGGGGCACCCGATCTCGGCGAGGGTCTGGTAGGTGGGCAGCTCCTCGCCCTTCCTGATGCTGTCATACATGCGCAGTATGACGTGGCCGTAGACGGCGGCGTGTGCCACGTCGTCACAGTAGATGCTCTTCACCGTGTAGGGCGGGTCCCACGGGTCAGGCTTCCTGATGACGACCTCTACCCCCTCGGCCTTGAACGTGTCCACCAGGGTCTCGTGATGCCCCACCAGCTCCTCCAGGTTGGGCTTCTCGGTCATCCTCCAAGCGTCCCAGCTGGACTCGTGGGGCGGCCACGGCGTGGGGTCACCCACGGACAGGAACTCCCTGCCGGGGCGGTGCAGGAGCACGGTCCTGAGCTTGCCCACCGTGGTGTTGGCCTTCCACCTTCTGCCCCAGTGCTTGGGCATCTCGTCCTCGAACTCGCTGAGGACCTGGGGGTGCAGCCTGCTGTAGACGTCGTGCAGCTCCGCTGCAGCCTTCTTGAAATCGGACATGAACAGGAAATACCGGCTAAAGCATAAAACACCTGCTGCCGCCCGACGCGCTTCTAGCTATATCTACCATTTAAAGGATGAACCCTTTGGGGCTCCATTCAAAACGTCTCATAAATCTGCCACATTTTCGCTTCTCTCCCTCCTCGGCTGGGCTGCGCTCACCTTAAATCAGCTCCACGCCGGAGAGCCCCTGAGAGCATGGTTCACACCTCCACCGATGACGCCCGCCCCGCCGAAGCCTTCGAGACCGCGCTGAGCGTGCTGCGGAGGCGGGCCCACCAGCGCCGCGTGTCCACGGGCAGCCAGGCCCTCGACTCCCTCATAGGCGGCCTGGAGCCGGGGATGTTCTACCTCTTCTACGGAGGCTCCGAGGAGGAGCAGGTGGACCGGCTCCTCCACAGGCTCGTCTTCGAGGCGGTTAGGCCCAGCGGCGGCGAGCCCGGCCAGGCCATCTACGTGGTCTGCGGCAACTACAGGCGCAGCAGATCCATCATGGACGTGGACTTCCTCGTCTCCCTCGCCGTCGAGGCGGGGCTGGACCCCGAGCACGTGGTCCCGGGGATACACGTGGTATGCGCGTTCTCCGAGAGACAGCTGATAAAGGCCCCGGCTCTCGTGGACGAGATACTGGGGCGCACAGGCCCCGTCGACCTGGTCGCGGTCCAGCAGATATCCAAGATATTCCACGGCCCCCTCGCGGTGAAGCGGGAGAGCCCCTGGGAGTTCACCGGCGTCGTCTCCCGGCTCCGGGAGACCTGCCAGGAGCTCGGCATCCCGCTGGCGGCCACCTGCCGCCCCGCCGGCAAGAGCCGGAGGTCTCCGCCGCCGGAGGGCGGCAGCTACCTCAGGCACGCGGCCAACGTCATGGTGTACCTGAGGCCGATGCAGGGGGGCCTGCTCTCGGCTCACCTGGTCAAGCACCCCGACTCCGCCCGCAGGGGCCGGGTGGTGTCCTTCAGCGGCGAGGAGGCGCGGTTCTGGGCAGAGTGATGAAGGGCTCCATGAGGACCCGGATCCAGGACACCATGGCGCAGCTCAAGGCCAGGTACAGGGAGGCCCTCAAGGACGAGGCCCTGCAGGCGGCGTTCGACGAGCTGTGGCCTGTCTGGTCCAGCGAGATGGGGGCCATGATCTACAGCGAGGTGCTCTCCACCCTGGACCTGCTGCTGCTGACGGCGGCGGCGGACAACCGCAGGGAGATAGAGGAGATCAAGCGGCTGCTCGGCTCAGGGGGGCCCCGCGTCGAGGGTTGAGGGGTGGCTCCTCGACGTCAGGGTGAGGGGCAGCCAGGCCGCCCTCTGGGTCAGGGAGCTGGGCGGTAAGCGGGTCAGGCTCCTCGACACGTATCACCCGGACCTCTTCATAGAGCCCAGCGTCGAGCCCGAGCGCCTCATGTGCCTCCTGGAGGAGAAGGACGACCTCCCCTCCGTCACCGTGGAGCGCAGGGTCTCCTCCATCAAGGACATGAGCGTGGCCACGGTGCTCCGCGTCAAGGTGGACGGCGTGGGCCGGTACCGCAGGGTCGTGTCCCACTTCGAGTCCTCCGAGTACGTGAAGGCCCTCTACGACGTGGACATGACCCACACCCAGAGGTACCTCTGCGACAGGCGTCTGATCCCCTTCGCCAGGGTGGTCGCCGACGTGGACAGGCGCCGCCGGCTGCGAAGCATAGAGTCGTATACGCCCGGCTTAGAGGCAGAGCCGCCCCCCTTCCGGGTGCTGTGGTTCGGCATAGACTGGGGCGAGGACACCGTCGAGGTCGCCGAGCCCGAGGAATACGTGTTCGGCGGCGCCGGCGGCCGCGCCCTCATGGACTTCCTGGAGTACGTCAGGGACTACGACCCCGACATACTGGTTTGCGGGACCCGGGACCTCCACGACCTCCTCAAGTTCAGCGACGCCCACAGGGCGTACAGGCTGGGGACGCTGGACGGCGGCGAGGCCAGGCTGTGGAAGGGCAGGCTCCACGTCACCTCCCGGACCTACGAGAGCATAGGCCTGGCGGGGGTCACGGAGCGGGTCCAGTACACCCGGGAGGCGCCCCACATGGCTTCCGAGTGGGGCAGCGGGTGCGCCATCGAGAGCAGGCAGTGCTACGAGGCCAGGAGCCGCGGCGTACTCATACCCCGGTCCGGGGACTTCCAGCCCGTCATGACCCTGGAGGAATTGCTCCGCCTGGACCACGGCGGGCTCATACTGGCGCCCGACGTGGGGCTCCACGAGCACGTGGGGGTGCTGGACTTCGACAGCATGTTCCCAAGCCTCATGGTGAAGCACAACATAAGCTACGAGACGGTGCGCCGGGACGCGGGTGAAGGCTTCGTGATAGGCTTCACGCGGGAGGCCCTCCAGCGGCGCCTCCACTACAAGTACAGGAGGCGGGGGCTGGAGGAGGGCTCACAGGAGTGGGCGTGGTGCGACGGCCGCCAGAGAGCCCTCAAGAGCATCCTGTTCTGCACCTACGGTTACAGCGGCTGCTGGGCCAACAGGTTCGGCAACTTCGACACCTTCATGGAGATCAACAGGGTGGCCCGGGACAGCCTCGTGGCGAGCATGAACGTAGCCCGGGAGCACGGGTACAGGGCCGTCTACGGGAACAACGACAGCCTCTTCCTCAAGCGCCCAGGCGCCACGCGGCGCGGCTTCGAGGAGCTGGCCCGCGTCATCGCGGGCCGGGTGGGGCTCCCCATGTCCGTCGAGAACGTGTTCAGGTACTTGGTGCTGCTGCCCCAGAAGAACGGGCTGGGCATGGGCGCCGCCAACAGGTACTACGGCAGGACCCTGGAGGGCCGCTACGTCTACAGGGGCATAGAGACACGCAGACGCGACACCGCGCCCTACGTGGCGAGGGCCCAGCGGGAGATCATCGAGGCCCTCCTGAAGCACGGCTCCGCCGAGGAGGTGGCCGCCGAGGGCGTGGAGCAGGCGCTGGAGGCCCTGGACCTGGCGTGCCGCCGCATCCGCGCGGGCAGGGTGCCCCCCGAGGAGCTGCGCATCACGACCACCCTGAGGCGGCGGCCCGGCGAGTACAAGGCCAAGCTACCCCACGTCGCGGCGGCGGAGGCTCTCGGCATGGCCAGGATGAGGGTCGAGGAGGGGACGCCGATAGAGTACGTCTACGTGGACGCGGGGCACAGCAACAGGTTCCGCAGGGTGCGGCCGGCGCTGTACCGGGGCAAGGTGGACGCCGACAAGTACGTTGACCTGGTCATGGAGGCGGGGCGCAGCGTGCTGCTGCCCTTCGACGCCGACCTGGACCGGGGCCGGGGGCGGCAGCTCAGCCTCAAAGAGTTCACGTGAGCCCGGGGAAACCTTCTATTCGCTCCACGGCTCATTCAACCCATGTTCGACGCCATCCTCAGAGGCGGCAGGGTGGTGGACGGCACCGGTAACCCGTGGCTCCGAGGCGACGCCGCCGTCAAGGATGGGCGGATAGCCGACGTGGGGCGGGTGGAAGGCGACGCCGAGACCGTGATCAGGCTCCAAGGCGAGACGGTCGCGCCGGGGTTCATCGACACCCACAGCCTTTCGACGTACAAGGACCCGAGGCGTCACCCGAGGGGAATAACCCACGTCATGGTGAACGGCGTCCTGACTGTAGAGGACGGCATGCACACGAGGCCATGACCGGCCGGGTTCACCGCCACACTTGATGAGCCCTGTACGCGTTTCTCCCGAGATCGAAGGCCCTCATGTTGAGCTCAAGGAACTGTGGCCTGATGCTGTCCCGCAGCGTGGAGAGCATCGTCTCCTCGCTGAAGGGCAGCTCCTTACTCTCCGTTAGAGCCCCAAGCATGACGACGTTGGTGGCGATGGGGTCGCCCGCCTCTTCGGCTAGGCTCGTGGCGTCGAAGGCAACTATTCGGTCGGTGACCTTGCCCAGGAGCCCCATGAGTTCACCCGTGTCCGGGTAAGGCAGCATGCCTGAGACGACCTCGACTGGGGCCGTCACCCGGGTGTTCACCAGCGCGAGGCCGCCGTCCTTCAGGTAAGTCACGCCACGGCGGACAGCCTCGGCGGGCTCGAACCCCACCAGCACGTCGGCCTCCCCCTTCCTTATCTGGGGGTTGTGCGCCGCCCCGCCTATCTGGATGTGCCCCATCACGGGGCCCCCGCGCTGTGCCATCCCGTAAGTCTCACCGATCTTGACGTGGAGCCCAGCGTTGATGGACGCCTCGGCTAAAAGCCTCGACGCCAGCAGGGTTCCCTGCCCGCCCACCCCCGAGATTACTGCCTTGAACGTCTTCACGCGTCGCCCCCCCTGTGTATGGCGTCCACCGGGCACACCTGGGCGCAGCTCGTGCACCCCATGCAGAGCGTTGTGTCGATGCTGGCCCTGCGCTCGTCCTCGCTCCACATCAACGCGGGGCATCCGTAGGTGTTGAGGCATTGTTTGCAGCCGACGCAGGCTTCCTGGTCGACGTAGTACACCGGCGGCCTCTCTGGCCTCATGTTCCGCACGGCGACCATGGCGCACTCCCTGCGGGCGATGACCATGGCGACGCCGTCGAACCCCAGCATCCGCTTGAACGCCTCCTCCGCGGCGTCTAGGTCGTATGGGTCCACGACCTCCACGTGTTTGACGCCTGAGGCCCTGGCGATGTCCTCGATCATGATGGGATCAACTTGGTCTCCTGTCGCCGTCCTCCCGAGCTGAGGGTTGGTCTGGAACCCGGTCATGGCGACGGCCTGGTTGTCCGCCACAACCACCTTTATCGGCGCCTTGTTGTGGACGGCGTTCTGGAGGGCCGGGATGCCGGCGTGGAAGAACGTTCCGTCCCCTATCCAGGCGATGGCGTCGACGCCGAACCTCTGCATGCCCTGGCTTACACCGATGCTGGCTCCCATGCAGAAGTACGTGTCCTCGAACTCCATGGGCGGCGCGTGTGCCAGCCCGTAGCAGCCTATGTCTCCGTTGACCACCACGTTCATGAGGTCGCCTTTGACGGCCTGCACCGCCTTCTTCAACGCGTAGATCGTGGACCGGTGGGGGCACCCCGCGCACATGGTGAGCATCCTGTCGAACAGCAGGTCCCCCTTGGCCTCCTCCAGGTCGCCCCTCGCCTCAGGCGCCAGCTCCACTCCTGTGAGCTCGGCTATCCGGGCGTCTATCACCTCGTGGCTCAGCTCTCCCTCGCGGGGGATGAAGCCGTTCATCCTGCCGAGTATCTTCACGTCGGGGTTCACGTCCTTGGCCAGCGCCTTCACGTGGAGCTCGATGAACGGGTCAACCTCCTCGGCGATGAGCACCGTGTCCACCGACTCGATGAGCCTCGCTACGAGCCTCTCAGGCATCGGGTGCGTCGTGACAAGCTTCAGCCAGGCAACCCTGTCCTCGACCCCAAGATACTCCAAGGCATCCCTGACGTATGTGATGGCGAAGCCGACCCCGATGACCCCGATCCTCTCTTCCCCGTCTAGCTTCAGCTCGTTGAAGCCGGAGTCCTCGAACATCTCCTGCACCGAGTCTATCTTGCCGTGGCGCTCCCTGTGGCGCCTGAATAGCTTGTCGAAGCCGGCTATACGGTAGCTGAAGCCTTCCCAGTCGAACGCCGGGCTTCTGTCTAGCCTCTGTATCTCGCCCAGCTCTACGTCGCTCCTCATGTGGCTGAGGCGGGTCACGGTCCTTATCATCACGGGGAGCTTGACCTGCTCCGAGAGCTCCAGGGCGTATCTGGTTAGGTCCTTGGCCTCCTGGGGGCTGCTGGGCTCCAGGATGGGCACGTCGTTGTGCCTGCCCAGCCACCTGTTGTCCTGCTCTGTGCGGCTGCTGTGCTGGCTCGGGTCGTCCGTGCTCACCAGTACGAGGCCGCCCTTGACGCCCCTCAGGGTGATGGCGTTCAGTATGTCCAGGGCGACGTTTACGCCCACGTGCTTCATGCTGCATATGGCCCTCTGGCCAACCATAGAGGCGCCGAACGCCACCTCCAGTGCCACCTTCTCGTTGGCGCTCCACTCGAAGTGGATGCCCAGCTGCTTGGCGACTCTGGCGAAGGTGTTACCGATCTCCGATGACGGCGTCCCCGGGTACCCCGAAGCGAGAGCTATCCCACCTTCGACGGCGCCGCGGGCGATTGCCTCGTTACCCATCAGGACCACCCGTTCACCCGGTTTATCTAGTGCGACAGGATGCGACATATGAATCGTATTCAGGGTGATCCACCGCTTTTAAAATCTATTCAGCCTCGTGCGCAGATTTTTAACGACCCAACCATACCTTATCTAGATTGTTTTGAATGAGATCAAGCTCGGTAAGACGGGGCTCAAGGTCAAGACCATGGGCTTCGGCGGCATCCCCATCCAGAGGGTGTCCGAGGAGAAGGCAATAGAGGTCGTACGGCGCTGCTACGACCTGGGGCTCAACTACTACGACACGGCGAGGGGCTACACCACAAGCGAGGAGCGCATAGGGAAGGCTCTCGAAGGCGTGAGGGACAAGGTGTACATCGCCACCAAGAGCAACCAGAGGACAGCCGACGGAATAAGGAAGGAGCTGGCGGTCAGCCTAGGAAACCTGAGGACGGACCACATAGACGTCTACCAGCTCCATAATGTAACGAATCAAGAGCAGTGGGAACAAGTACAAGCACCCGGCGGCGCGCTGGAAGCCGTCACTGATGCCAAGGAGCAGGGCAAGATCAACCACATAAGCGTCACGAGCCATAACCCGGATCTGGCAGTCGAGATGGTTAAGACGGGGCTCTTCGAGACCGTTCTGATACCCTATAACTACCTCACCACGAAGCCCGCGGATGAGCTGCTCCCAACGTGCAAGAAGCTGAACGTGGGCACCATCATAATGAAGCCCTTCGGCGGCGGCGCGTTCAGCAACGCCAACACGGCCCTCAAGTATGTGCTGAGCAACCCGGACTGCGACCTCGTCATCCCGGGGGTGATGAGCGTAGCCGAGGTAGAGGAGAACCACAGGGTCTGGATGGGCGACCACACCCTCACCGATGAAGAGAGGAGGCTCATAGAGAGGGACAAGGAGGAGCTGGGCGACCAGTTCTGCCGCAGCTGCAACTACTGCCAGCCCTGCCCCCAGGGGATACCCATAAGCACCATACTCAGGACCGAGTCGCAGGTGCTCAGACGCATGGGGTGGACCGAGAGCCGCGTCAACTCCGTCAAGGAGGCCAAGGAGAAGCTGGAGACCTGCATCCACTGCGGCGAATGTGAGAGTAGGTGCCCCTACAACCTGCCTATACAGGAGCTCCTTCCCAAGGCCATGCAGAGCCTCTGGGACCGCATGGAGAGCCGATCAATCCCCCAGCCCTAATTCTTTTACTCTACGACACAACCCAATACCCATGGATCTAGACAAGATTTCAAGACTAGCCGAAGAGGCTGAGAAAGAGGTCGCGGAGCTCTGCTCCCGCCTCGTGAAGTTCAACTCTGCGCACCCAGACGGGTACACCGACGAGGCGGTAGCCTACATCAAGAAGTACCTCGACGAGCACGGCGTCGAGAACGAGGTCCACGCCAGCGACCCCAAGAAGCCCAACATCGTCGCACGGATCAAGGGCAAGGGCAACAAGAAGGTGATATGGGTGGGCCACCTCGACGTGGTCCCCGAGGGCAAGCCCGAGAACTGGACATACCCGCCGTACAGCGGCACCATCGCCGACGGCTGCGTCTGGGGCCGCGGAAGCAGCGACATGAAGGGCGCGTGCGCCGCCGCCATGGTCTCGGCCCGCATCCTCAACGAGACGAAGGACGTCCCCAACACCGTCGAGTTCTGGTTCACCTCCGACGAGGAGATAGGCGGAGGAGCCGGAGCCAGGTGGCTCGCCGAGACGGGCAGGTTCAAGGCAGACGTATGCGTCATCGGCGACGGCAACGGCGGAGGCCTCCATGCCCCCAGCATCGACCTGGGCTGCAAGGGAGGCGCCGGCGTCAAGCTCATAGCCAGGGGGCAGACCGCCCACGGCAGCACTCCGTACCTCGGCGACAACGCCATAAAGAAGCTCATCGCAGGCATCCCGTGGGTCGAGAAGATCAACGACTACCCCCTGGACTTCCCCGACGACCTCAAGCCCGCGATAAAGGACAGCATCGAGTACTACAAGAAGACCCAGGACCTCACCCCCGACCAGGAGAAGCTCATGGCCCACAACTTCTACACCCCCAGCGTCACCTGCAACATCATCAACGGAGGCGTCAAGACCAACGTCATCCCCGACTACGCCGAAGCCCAGTTCGACATACGGCTCACCCCAGGCAGCCACCAGCTCAGAGTAGTCCAACGGATAAAGGAGCACGTCAAAGAGTCAGGCATCAAAGGACTAGAGGTGGAGCACCGGGACCTCAAGCCCGACGACACCGCCGGCTTCTGCGAGACCCCCGACACCAGCTTCGCCCACCAGTTCACCGACATCATCCACAAGATAACAGGCAAACCAGTCAACACCAAGATACTCACAGGAGGCACAGACGGCATCAGCACAAGCAGGATCGCAGGCATCCCCAGCCTCGGCTACGGCACAAGCCTCACCGGCCAAGCCCACCAGTCAAACGAACACATAACCATCGAGAACCTCGTCCTCGGCGTAAAGATATACACCGCCGTCCCCCTCATCTACAAATAAATTTTTTTTCCGATCTGACCTGTAGCAGGTCACCATTTTTCTCGACAGACTTCGAAGATGATTAGTACAAGTAACGGGACACTATGCCTGATCGAAATGTTCGAGATAATGCGGTTCCCTGCGTTGAATGATGGTCTTAGATTCGATAACGTGTCCCTCATAGATTTTAGCTCGGGGATGCCTGTTTGCATTAGCTCGTCTTCGTCTACTGCGATGCGTGGGGCTATGTCGTTGACTAGATCAGTTTTGATTCTCAGCTCGATGTAATCTAGTGCCTTTGAAAGCTGCGTGGCGAGTTGTTGGGTCAGATCGTCGGTCAAGGTTTTTACTCACCTCTGAGTTTCGCCATGTATTTTTCGTTGAGTTCGTCGAGTTTTTTCCTGGCGTCGCTCTCTGCGGCTTCGCGGGCTAGTCGGGCTTGCACCGCCGCTGAGTCGGATTCGCGCTTCTTGGATGCCGTCTTTTCCAGACTTTTTATGATTTTGTCTAGGCTGGGGCGTCCGATTCTGCGGGGTGCCGCGTCTAATTCGACACCGGTTAGAAGTGCCTCGCGGTTGGTTTTGTTTCCTCTTGCTTTGACGAACTCGTTGTACTCGTCTCGGCTGAGGTCTACTGTTACTCTCATATAATAAATATGTGCGACACTTAATATAAACAAATGCAGTTTGACTGTTCCAGTTAAACAATTAGAAGTTGTATAACTAAATTAAACTTGTTTAATTCAGTTATAATTTTATGCGTAAATTAAACTTGTTTAATTCTTGCATAATCTTTCAAGCTAAACAAAGATATACCCCTTGTAAATTTACAAGGGTATGATTATCTACCAAGTTTTGTAGATACTCATAATCGTTCTTGCTAAAAGGTGAAAATCCTTCGTAATTATATTGTTTATCAGTCGTAAAATCTGGGTTCTGAAATTAACGTTTTCACGTCAAAGAGGTTAGGGTAAACTTGTTGAAAATTGTCTAGGTTCCGACCTTTCTGAGTCTAACTTAGCTATTATATTTAAATAAGAAAAAAAGATAAAGTGATGTATGTCTGAATTAAACCAAGATATTCGATTATTTATAGAGGAAGCCATCGATGACTGTCTTTCAAAACCATTAGAGGAATATGAGAAAAGATCTAAGCAACTAGCTTCTATTGGCATCGAGCCTAACTTGGAAACAGTTCTCAGTTATATTTCTGGCCTTATTATGGGTGCTGTGGCTGCTTATACAGTAATTGAAGAGTTCGACGATGAAGAAATTGATAAACATATGAAAGCAACCAGAGAATTATTAGAACGAAGAGCCTGGGAATTAAGAGAAGCATTTAGCCGAGCCAGATTTACATAATACGTGCGCGGTTTTGAAATTAACACTTTCAAAGCAATACCATTATGTTCAAATGAACTGAAAGGTGATACTTTAAGCCAAAAGATAACCCTTTGTTCATTTGAACAAAAGGTTGTGATTGTTGGTTTAGAAAAATAATAGTCCTATGCAAACAATAAGCGGGAAAGGTTATCTTAGCCTTCCTCTAAGAAGCAATCTAAATGCTTTAGGATATACACCCAACACAAACAAACCAAAGCCAATGATTGTAGTTAATAATCCACCACCAACATCGAAAAACCATTTAATTATTGAATTAAAAGTTCCTTCTAAGTCTCCTAGATTAATTATTGGTCTAGAGAATAGACTACTTAAGCCAATTACGAGTAGAAAAGCACCTAACATGACAGAGATAACTCTCATTCCTTTCTCAAAATCGTCACCACTCAATCGCTCATCCACCATATTCTCAATACTTTTCCTGGGACTTGCCTTGTCTTATCTATGTTTCTTGTAGTTATATATTCGTGGTATACTTCTATTTTACCTGATAAATTAGCATCATATCCAAGTATAGGTAGACTAGGGTTTTTTAATATTACAACTAAGGATGTCCCTTTCGCCGTAATGTTATAATTGAATATTTTACCAGTCTTTTTTATCTCCTTTTTTTCACTAGATTGAATTTCTAAATCAATGTTTTGTGTACTTGCTACATCAACTATTATTCTTAATGCATCCCCAAGCTCAGTATAACTTTTTTCAAAAGTGCCTGCTTTAGTAAGTTTAAAATCACAATCAATACTCACTACTTTTTCTTTCTCTAAATATTCTTCTTCTTCAGTATAGTGTTCAGTAATATATCCATCTACCTGTATGGGAAAAACCCCGATCAATATTATTAATGCCAATATAACTTTCCACTTATGTTTTTCCCAGAACCCCTTTTCCTCAAAATAGTTGTAAGACATGTTGAGATAGGTTATCACTAATTTTTAGATAAATGTTTCTGGTACGGTAATGCATATTATAACTTGATTTTTATCGCCCCACTTCCTAAGATTAAATTACTAATAAAACTAATTGGTGTTGGGGGGCGGGGGTATCACGCTTACACCCCCTTGCGGGGCCCACCCACCCCCAAATTATCGAGGCTAACAATTTTTTATATGCATGCTTAGCAGGAAAGAGGCGTTATACTTCTATAACTATGATAAAAATTCGATGGATTTATTTTATAATATAGGTAATGTGATAACAAGAAATGTCCGATCGTCTATTAGAAAATGCTAGAAACATTACGAAATATCCAATGCTTTACAGCGATAAAGAAGTTATAAGAGCTATTAGATTTTTAGCTCAAAAGGGAGATATTAAAGCACTTAGTGATATCATTTACTTTCCCACTTTATTTAAAAAAGAATATATCTTGGAAGCCATCAAAGCGTCAAGAAAGTTAGAGACAATCGATTTCTTTAAATTTATATTTACTTGGGCAACACTTTTTGGCTTTACTGAAGACCAAATAAGTGAAGCCATTGATGTGGCAATATACCATGATCGAGAAGATTTGTTAATTATGGTTATGGAATCTCCTGAAAAACATTCTATAAAAAACCGTGATAAAGTCTCAAAATATTTATACGAAGGAAAAGAACGATATGAATTACAAAATGAACAACCAGAATTTAGAGGAAAAAGTCCGAGCGCTCTTCGTAACTTAATAGAAAAACAAAAAGAAGATGAAGTATCTAAAAAAAAGAAGATATTAATAAGTTATAAAACTGTAGATAAATGGTTTGCAGATGAAGTTGTGTTTTATCTAATGGAAAAACATCAACACGGTTTCGTTATTCTATTCGATGATTTTGAGATAGTGCCCGGTGATTCTCTCAGCAGTGAGATCAATAGAATGTTAGAAGAATATGATAGATCCATCATGGTTTGGACACCTGAATATTTTCAAGGAATTGGATGGGCTGAAATAGAAAAAAACGCTATTTTAAATCGTAGAATAAGGGAACATAAAAATTTTGTCCCAATATTATTAAGAGGAAATAGACAAATGATACCTACAATTTTTAAAGACTATGTTCCAGCTGACTTTAGAGACTATGAAGAAAACAGAAGTCAACAAATTTTCGATAAAAAGATGAAAGACGTTGTAAAAGGGTTAAAGAAATAATCTTAAGGTTAATCACATTATTTAATTTGGATGCATCATAGACCCCCTACCCCGTGAGACCCCCACCACCAATTTTTATGATACCTCTTATTTTCCACTGAAAACCACGGGCATATACCCTACCCTAAACTATGTGAATCTTCTTGGTTCTCCGTGGCCTTCACCGCCTCTGAAAACTGGTGATAGGTTTCAGTAACCGATTTTCGGCAGATCCAGGCTGCACCCCAACTTTTTTAACCCCTACACCATTATTGACGTGGGGGCTATGGTGGGGGTGGAGCCTTTCCGGGTTCTTGTACCCCTCACTATACCCCCAAAACCGTTGATTAGTGACATTCATTGATAGAGATAGACAAATTCACGATAGATGGGAAAACATTCCAGGGAGTGAAGTCCACTCTCCCCGAGTTACCCCCGCTTCTCCTCATCAAGGGAGACAAAGGCTTCGTCATGTGCGGGTACCTCAACCTGGATGTAGCCGAGAGGCTCGGAGCCGCTGCAGCCATAGTGAGCGGCGTCAACTCCTTCAGCGACGTCCTCAACGCCGAGATAAAGGCGGCTACCAGCAAGGCAAAGGAGCTGGGCGTCGAGCCGGGGAGAGTGGTTAAGGAAGTTATCTCGAAGCTCGGCTAGGCGCAGGCCTCGATGAGCTTCAAAACCTTTTCCTTCGCGCCAGTCATCGTGTTCCTCCCGTGGCTCAGCAGCAGCGTGTCGAAGTCGTAGTCGGCTAGAATGCTCAGGTTCTTCCAAGCCTCCACGACGTCCTCGCAATACTTCTCAGGCGGCGCCTCCAGGTTGCCCTCGCTGTCCCCGAATATGGTGTCCCCGGCGATGATGGTTTTGTATCCTCGCAGGTAGAGGCACAGGTTGCCGTCGCTGTGCCCGGGCACATGCACTATCTCGACGCCGCCGCAGGCCCCGATGAGGTCGCCGTGCCCCAGTACTACGTCGGCCTTCACGCCCGTGCTCTCGTAGAGCCTACCCTCGTCGCCTTCCCCTATCACGACCTCCGCGCCGGTGAGCCCCCTCACCTGCGGCAGGTTATCTATGTGGTCGCCGTGGGCGTGGGTGATTATGATCATCTTGATATCTTCCCAGGTCTCCCCCATCTCGTCAAGCTCTGCCTGGATGCTCTCGTGGCACTGGGGTGTGAAGCCGACGTCCACCAGGATAAGCCCGCCGTCGCAGTCAAGAACATACACCTCGGCGTCCAGGCCGTCCGCCTTAGCAATCTCAACGGTCCTGAGTCCCTTCATTACCTCGACCAAATCGAATCACATCAAACACGCAGAACGCGGCATTAAAACCCAACTACTCTTGGACCTCGAATACCTTCCTGTTGCTGGTGTGCCCCGAGACCAGTATCACTGGACGACCCAGATGCCTCCTCAGCAGCTTCACTATCGCGGCGTTGGCCTTACCCTTTCGGGGAGGAGCCTTCACATGGACCATGTAGTGACCCTCCTCGATCAACTCGACGGAGTCCCTGTTCGAGCCCGCCTTGACGTCGACAGTGATCCTCATTCTTTGTATTAAGAAAATAAGTGAATAAACTAAATAAGCTTGGAGCTAGTCGTGGAGCCTCTTCATGGACTCGGCGTCGAGGTTGGACTTTATCGCCTCCACGGTCTGATCGGGGAAGTCCTTCATGAGGCTCCTGAGTACTGTGGACGCCACATGCGTCTTGAACGCGGCCTCGTCCATCCCCTTCCTATACCTTCTACGCATGCCGCCCTTACAGGTCTCCTCCTCGAAATCCAGAACGCCTTCGTCGCACATGGCGTTGAGGAAGTTGATTATCGAGGCTCGGGACACGCTCCTTCCGCCGTCTAGACGCTCGTTGACAGCCTCGTAAACCTCACGAGAGGTAAGGCCCTCCCCGTTGTGGCTCCATACGCGTCTGAGAGCCTCGATCTGGTAGTCTCTAAGAACTTTCTCCAAGCCATCCTTTGATGGATCTATTACTATAGGCACGTTATCACCTAGACTTCCCCACAGTTACCCTTGAACGTATAAAAAGCTTAGCGAAGAAGGCTAGCGACAGTATTTACTTTCTACTGGTCAAACACATGCCTCTGAAGTACATAGCACCTCATGGAGCCCTTGAGCACCACCCTGTCACCTACGGAGACCCCCACCGAGACGTCGCGCCGTCTACCATCCACGGCCTCGACGACGCATGTAGCCGTCATCCTCTCCCCGACCTTCACAGGCGCGGTGAACTTGACGTCAGCCGAACCAAGCACCACGAGAGGGTCGTTGACGGCGAGTATCACGGCGTAGTCGGCTAGCCCGAAGGTGAACCCCCCATGGACGAGGCCCCTATCGTCCACGGCCATCTCTTCCGTTGTAGTGAACTCGACAACCGCCGTACCCTTCTCCAACAACGCTGGTGTCCCCAGCAGCCTCGGATCGGCCTTCTCATGTGTATTGACCTCCATAGCCCATATCACGTGGTTCATGGATATCTCGTTTACCTTCCACCGTGAATAGTGTTAAAAGTTGACGCCTTGCCTCAGTATCTAACATGAAGCTCATAACTTTCAGGACGAAGAAGGGATACGGCCTCGGAGCCATCTTAGAAGACCACGTGCTAGACCTTAACGAGGCGCTAGGGTCAGAACTCTCCATGCTAGGGCTCCTAGACATGGGGGAGAAAGGGATGGAGAAGGCTGGAGACGCGGTGAAGGAGGCAGAGGAAAACCTAGTCTCAGGGAAATCCAAGGACTTGACGAAGCTCAGCGAAGTCAGCCTCGCCGCCCCCATACCGAGAACCAGGAAGAACATAGTCTGTATGGGCCTGAACTACGCGGAGCACGTGAAGGAGGGAGGAAGCGACAGACCTCTGCCGCCGCACCCCGTTTTCTTCACCAAGCCGCCGACCTCCATCACGGGCCCCTACGACCCCGTCGTCTACAACAGGGCCGTGGAGAGGCTCGACTACGAGGTAGAGCTAGCCTTCGTCATCGGTAAAGAGGGTAAATACATCTCCAAGGACGAGGCGCTGGACCACGTAGCGGGCTACACGGTGTTCCAGGACATCTCCGCGCGTACGCTGCAGCGGCAGCACAACCAGTGGTACAGGGGCAAGAGCCAGGACACCTTCGCCCCCATGGGCCCATACCTGGTGACCCCGGACGAGGTGGGCGACCCCCAGAAGCTGGACCTCTGGTGCAAAGTCAACGGCGAGACGCGTCAGAAGGCCAACACAAGCGACATGATCTTCGACGTCAAGACCATAATAAGCACCTTGAGCGACGGCATAACCTTGGAGGTGGGAGACGTTTTCGCCACGGGCACTCCCTCCGGCGTAGGTGCCGCGCACCCTTTGGGGCTCCTCAAGGTCGGGGACGTGATAGAATCAGGCATCGAGAGACTGGGCGTCATGAGAAACGAGGTCGTTTCCGAGAAATAACGTGGAAAAACCTCTGTTTCCCATCTTTATCTCGATTATTGACGGTTCCAGTTGAACGGGTTTATTAAGGTAGCCTTAAAACAAGAAAATGTTTATATCTAGTTTCTTTGGTTTGGGTAGTAGCTTCGAGGTGCTCGTCTGTCTCGTTCACTGGCTGCTAAACCTAAAAATGAATCAGACAACAAGGGCCTCGAGAAAAACAGCTGTGTTTGAGCCAAGCTTGAACCCACTGAATCATGTTGAAGCGATCAAATTGAGTGATAATGTGATGATCGGGCCTCCGAAGCTGACGCGCTTCGAGAGGGCGAGAATAGTAGGAGCCAGAGCGCTACAGGTGTCCTTGGGCGCACCGATACTCGTCCAGCTCGCCATAGGTGTCAACGACGCCATAGACATCGCCATAGTGGAGCTTAACGAGCGGGTTCTACCCATGACGGTTAGGAGGAGCCTTCCTGACGGCACGTTCCAGGACATTCCCCTAGTAGACCTCCTAGGCTCCTTGTAGAGGGATTGGTTAACGGTTTGTACGGCGAGAAAGAGTCATGGAGGACGACGGTCATGGTTCTGATGGCCATTTCACTTATCATCGGCCTCATACAGAGGACGAGCTACAGGTTTCTAGACCCCAAGTTCGAGGTGTGCGTCTTCCACGTCCCGACCATACTGTCTCTAATAATATACTCACGGCTGCCTGGGTCCTCTAATAGTAAGGTATAGTCGAAACAGGTAACCTATAGTGTCCGCGTCTCCGTGACAGTTTCGGTGACGATCACCCCTCTCTCCCTCAGGCTTCGGAGGAGTTCATCACACAGTTCGCCGTGGATTACGCGTACTGGCCACTGTATTCCTTTTTGTTTGATTGCTCCTCGCCCGAGCATCCTGGCAATTATGGCCGCCGTGTACCCGGTGGTCTTTGCCATCGAGGTTATCTGTTTCTCCTCCTCGTAGAAGTCAACCATGTCGTAGCTGATGTTCGTCTCTTTTCCATCCTTCGTACCTGAGACCCTCACCAGCAGCACCGTCAGGTCTCTGTCTCCCTCAGCGGTGTCGAACCTCACCAAGGGATATATGATCTTGTGGAAGAGCTCCCGGGGGACGACTTTGGCTCCAGCGTAGTCCACTGGTTCTTCGCCGATGAGGCCGAGGTCGTTCAGGAACATGATCTTGTCGACGAACCCTGAGTACCTGATCGTCTTTCCCCTGAAGTTCTGGACTCCCTTCTCTATACACAGCTTAAGCAAGGAGGACGGGTAGCCGTCGACGAACGCCTCCATGGGCTCAAGCCCCTCGACGAAGATGGACTCCACCTCTGAGTATCTGTCCATCTCCAGCTGCTCTCCGTCGACGATCATTGGTACTTTTCCGGGGCGAACAGGCATTCTCGTCCCACCGAACACTATCTTGTAGTCGAGAGGAGGCTCAGGGTTCTTCGGGAGCCCGCCGCATGCGAACAGCACCTCGTCGGCTTGGTCCAGCATGTGAATGGCTTGACTGGAGAGTATGTCTATGAGCCCCGGGTCGACTCCGCACCCGGGCATCGCCGTTATCCCTGCTTTCTCCACCTCGTCGTATATGCTTCCCTCCTGGGGGTACCCGCCGCCGGCTAGATCCACTATGCCTATCTTTGCCTCCATCGCGGCCTGTAACGCGTTCAGGCTGAACCTGGAGGCGGTTCCGTGGATGACAAGGTCATAGCCCTTCATGATCTCAACGAGGGCGTCGTGATCGGCGACGCTTACCACGGCTGTGTAGAACTTTGGGCTATCCACATACTTCTTGGCTTCCTCCAACTTCCCTTCATCTATGTCGCATCCAGTTACTTTGGTGACCTCTGGGTCAATGCAGCAGTCTTTGGCGATCGTTGGACCCATCAGCCCCATCCCTAGAACGAGGGCCTTCATCTGTAAACCCATGCAAAATTAGTCGCCGTGGATATATAGAGTGCTCGCCAACCCGGTTCCCGCCTCGTCGATTACCCTTTCGCCCGATGACGAAGCTCTTATATACGCTGCGGTTAACTCACAAAGATTTATCTGGTGAGATGACTTGATCGATTTCTCGTTCACAGAGGAACAGGATCTGTTCCGTGAGGCAATAAGAGAGTGGCTGTCGAAGAACCTGAGCCTGGAGCAGGTCAGGGAGAACGACACGAAGCACGAGCTACCCAAGAGCTTTATCAAGGGCATGGGGGACATGGGTCTCCTGCTGCTGACTATCCCCGAGGAGGACGGCGGCTCAGGCGCTGACTGGGTCACGGCTACCATAGCCGCGGAGGAGATGGGGTACGCCGACATATCCGTCGCGTCGGCGGTGTTCTATCTGGTTCAGGCCAGCTGGGGCTACGTTGTCAACAGGTTGGCTTCGGATGTTGTTAAGGAGAACTACATAAAGAAGGCGGCGCGAGGCGAGAGCTTCATAGGCATCGGCGTCACAGAGCCGGGCGGAGGCAGCGACGTCGCCGGTTTCAAGACGGAGCTGAAGCCTGACGGCGACGGCTGGGTCGTGAACGGCGAGAAGTGCTACATCAGCGGCACCGCCGAGGCGGCCGAGATGGACGGAGGCTACTTCGTCTCGGGATACAACGACCGGTCCAAAGGGCACCGGGGCATGACGTCGTTCTTCCTGCCCATCAACCAGGAGGGCGTCGAGATCACCAAGCGCTTCGAGAACATGGGGCGGATGGCCATCAGCACAGGCGGATTCAAGATGACCGACGTCAAGGTACCGAAGGAGTACCAGCTCGGGGAGACCAGCCGGGCCTTCTACTACACTATGGAGGGCTTCGACGCGGCTCGTCTCCTCGTCTCGGCCAGCTGCGTAGGCGCAGCCCAGCGATGCCTCGAGATCGGCATGGACTACACCAAGGAGAGGGTGGCCTTCGGCCAACCACTGGCTAAGTACCAGGGGATACAGTTCGACTTGGCGGACATGGTGGCTCACGGCGAGGCGATAAAGAGCCTGATCTACAAGACGGCCTGGATGCTGGACCAGAAGTACCAGCACGGAACCTTCTCGGCTCTGGAGTGCTCAAAGTACCTGTCAATGTGCAAGTACCTCGCGCCTCACCACGCCTTGGACACCTTCAGGCGGGTCATGTACTGGCTCGGCGCCTACGGCTACACCCATGAGTGCCCCCTCGAGATGGGTATGAGGGGCATAATGAGCTACTGCATCGGCGCAGAGGGCGCGGCCAACATACAGAAGATAGTCATCGCCCGCGAGACGCTGGGCAGAGACTGGACTAGCACCCGTTAAAACTCTCTTTTTCCCAATTTTTAGATAAGTATAAAGCGTGGCTGCATGGTTTTATCTGCGGTACACATGTCGGGAATAGCTCAGCTTCCGCCCCAGGTGCAGGAGCGTCTACAAAGGCTACAGCAGCTACAGAACACGATGCAGCAGCTCCTCCTCCAGAAGCAGAGGATAGAGATGGAGATGATGGAGTCAGACAAGGCGCTGGAGGTACTGGAAGAGGCTCAAGGTAACTCGAAGGTCTACAAGAGCGTCGGAGCGGTCCTCGTGGAGAAGGACAGGGACACAGTGGTGAAGGAGCTCAAGGAGCGAAGGGAGTTCCTGGACATGAGAGCCAAGGTCCTCAAGAAGCAGGAGGACAAGACGAAGGAGAAGATAACCACCCTACAGGATACCCTCCAGAAGGAGCTGGGGATCACTCCGTCTTAACACATAACTATTAACGTTCTTGGATCAACCATTTACTATTCCTGGGCGACGGTGTCTGTTTTGCAGTCAGAGATGGACAGGTTCCGCGGCGTCATCGACGGCAAAGTCATCGTTCTCTGCCATCATAACGCTGATCCAGACGCGCTGGGGGCGGCCCAAGGCGTGAAGGAGCTCGTCAAAGCGTTGACGGGCTCAGAGCCAATCATCGTGATCCCTGACGACGCCAGCGTTCTCTCGAGGAACATCGCGTCGACGTTGGGGATAGAGCTATACGAGACGACGGCTCAGGCAGCCGACACCTACATAGTGGTCGACACCGGTAGCCTGAACCAGCTCGGCGGATGGGAGAGACCGTTAAAGGAGACGGACGCTAGGATCGTGTTCATCGATCATCATTTACCGGACAGCGATATGTATGAGCTGTCAACCCTATACTTGGTGGACCCTGACGCCTCCTCAGCCTCCGAGTTAGTCTACAGGCTGTACATGCACTACGACATGAAGCCCTCGGAAATCACCTCGATAGCCCTACTCGCTGGGATCGCGTATGACACTAAGCACTTCTCCATAGGCGGACCTGAGACCTTCCAGATCATTTCGTCGCTCCTCGAAAAAGTAGGGAACGTCTCAAGGATCAAGGAACTGTTAAGCGTCCCCTCCAAGCAGTCGGAGAAGATAGCGAGACTGAAGGCCGGGCAGAGGGCAGAGATAGAAGTCGTCGGAGACTGGGTGCTGGCGTTCAGTCGCCTCGGCTCCTTCCAGTCTTCGGGGGCGCGTGCCCTCCTGTCCATGGGCGCTGATGTGGCGGTCGTCGTGGGGGAGGATAAGGGTATGCTGAGGGCAAGCTTCAGGTCCAAGAACCAGTTTCATCATCTTACGGGGATTCACCTGGGGGAGGTGGTGGGTGCGCTCGCCTCCCGTTTCAGCGGCTCGGGGAGTGGCCACCCCACAGCGGCTGGGTTCAACGGCGAAGGCGACATAGAGGATTTCATGGGATATGTCAAGAAGCTCTTCCTAGACGAGCTTAGTAGGCTCAAGGACCCCAGCAAAGTATTATAGGTTAAACTATTATATCACTGGCTGAGTTCAATACAGAAACCCAGTTTCGTGAGGGCCGCAGAGTTGGGACTGATCGAAGTCAAGGACCTGAAGTATACCTACCCCCACTCTGAGAAACCCGTCCTCATGGACATCTCCCTCACGGTACAGCCCGGGGAGTTCATACTTCTGACGGGCCCCAGCGGCTGCGGTAAAACCACCTTCTGCAGATGCCTGAACGGCCTCGTGCCCAAGTTCTATAGCGGCGTCATGGAGGGAACCGTAAAGATCGCTGGCTTGGACACGAGAGAAAACCCCATCATGAGGCTGGCACAGCACGTCGGCCTCATATTCCAGAACCCGGACAACCAGATATTCGCCCTAACCGTCGAGAAGGACATCGCCTTCGGCCTAGAGAATCTGGGTGTATGCAAAGATAAGATGTACAAGGAGATCGAGTGGGCGGTCGAGACCACAGGTCTTCAGCAACTGCGGCAGCGGGCCACCCACGAGCTTTCCGGTGGCCAGAAACAGAGGCTTACCATCGCCTCCGTGCTCGCCATGCGCCCAGAGATCATCGTCATGGACGAGCCCACCGCCTTCCTAGATCCCGTCGGCGCGGAGCACATCTTTTCGGTGCTGGATCATCTCAACAAGGAACTGGGCATCACCATCATACTCATCGAGCACAGGATGGATCTCGCCGCCAAATACGTAGACAGGATGATAGTGTTCAACAAAGGCAGGGTCGTCAACGACGGAGAACCCGCCAAGGTGTTCGCCGACGACCAGACCCGCCTACTGGGCGTAGGCATTCCCCGAGTCTTCGAGCTCGCTAGGAGACTTAGCTCCAGAGGCGTTCATTTCAATAGACTCCCTGTCTCTGCGGATCAGTTTTACGACGAGTTCAAGACAAGGCTTCCAGATGATATTAGACGTGAAGCCGAGGGGTTCGACGACTTATCCGAGTTCACGGGTGAGTACCACCACCACCCGGCTATTGAGGTGAAGGACGTATGTTTTACCTACGCCGGCGGCATAGATGCCCTCAAAGACGTCTCCCTGACGATCTATCACGGAGACTACGTGGCAATAATGGGGGAGAACGGCGCCGGGAAGACGACCCTCGTGAAACACTTCAACGGCCTGTTGAAGCCCTCCAGTGGCGAGGTGGTTGTCGACTCCGTGGACGTCTCGACTAAAAGCGTCGCCCAGTTGGCAAGGAAGATTGGGCTTGTGTTCCAGAACCCGGACGACCAGCTCTTCGAGGAGACGGTGGAGAAGGAGATAGGCTTCGCCCTCAGAAACTTCGGCTTCGACGAGTCCGTGATAGAGCAGCGGGTTACATGGGCGTTGAACCTCTTGGATCTCACCGAGTATAGGCAAAAGAGCCCGTTCATCTTGAGCGGAGGCGAGCGGAAAAGGGTGGCTCTAGCATCGGTTCTGGCCTGGGACCCAGACATTCTGGTGCTGGACGAGCCGACGATAGGCCAAGATTATGGGCAGAAGGAGAGGCTCAGGCACTTCCTCACCCATCTGCGGTCGCAGGGCAAGACCGTAGTCATCGTCACCCACGACGTGGAGTTCGTGGCGGAGAGTCAGCCCAGGATAGTGTTAATGGCCGGCGGACGCGTCGTGGATGACGGCGCCTCGAAGAAGGTAATGACCCGCCCGGAGATCCTCAGAAGCTGCAGCGTCGCCCAGCCGGAAATAACGCGGCTCTTCGATAAGCTCTCAAGCCACGGACTACCAAAGGACGTGCTGGACGTCGACGAGGCGTTCGACATCCTCATGAGAAACCTGGGAGGAGTGACTCCATGAGCCTTCTCGAGAGCCTGCGATTCACACGCGGCGACACCTTCATCCACAACATGGATCCGCGGGTGAAGTTCCTCTTAACCCTCGTCTCCTTCGCGGCGTCTGTCATGTTCCTCGAGCTAGTGCCGCTCATAGTGATCTTCCTGGTACAGCTGCCCCTGATCGTAGCCGCGAAAGTCGTGAGCGAGTGGTATAAGAGCGTTAAAGGAGCCTCAGTGATCGCGGTCATCATATTCGCGTCGAACATGCTGAGCTTCTACTACTTCAGGGACAGGCAGCTTACCTGGGCACTCGTAGAGTACAGCCTAGCCCTCACCGTCCGGTTCATCACCCTCATCACGTCGTTCTCCGTCTTCTTCCTGACAACCTCGCCTGACAAGCTGAGCCTCGCCTTGGAGAAGGCTAGGATCCCATACGAGTTCAACTTCGCCTTCATAACCGCCATCCGTTTCGTGCCGGTCCTCGCCGACGAGGCCCAGACAATAATGGACGCACAACGATCCAGGGGCCTGGAGCTCGACAAGGGTAACTTCATCACGAGGGTTAGGAACTACATCCCCATCCTGCTCCCCCTGATCATCAACTCCATCCGCAGGAGCCTCGAGCTGGCGGAGGCCATGGAGTCTAGGGCCTTCGGCGCCACTGAGGACAGGACGAATATATACGAGCTCAGCATGAGGGGCTCAGACTACGCGGTGCTTTTCATTGTCTTACTCTGCCTTGGAGTCATGGTATACGTGAAGCTTTACTTGCCCCCATTCTCGGGCCTTCTTGGGGAAGGGTTAATAATTTAGCTTTTATTTTTAAAGCCCTTTTACGTCAAGAAAATACAAAAAGAATGATTTATATATTATCTATTCACACCATTTGCGAATAATGACTATAATTACAGATGCCCAGAATAAAAGCCATCGAGCGGGCTCTCACAAGACACAGCCCGTGAGCGTCTATGGTCACGCGTCAGGTGAATAACTTGGAGCCTAGAAAGGTACAGAAAGTCGGGTACTCAACCCTCTCCGTCTCCATCCCCATGAACTGGGCGAAGAAGACGGGGATCCAGAAGGGTGACGTGGTGTTCATCTCGGAGGATAACGACGGCGCCCTCAGGATTACACCGGAGCCCACCAAGGCTGAGGACAGCAGCGTATACGTGGTGAACGTGGACAACTGCGACAACACCAAGGTGCTCGAGAGGGTGATCGTCGGTAACTATGTCCTCGGAAGAAACGTCATCAGAGTAGAGAGCTCCAGAAGACTCATGAGGGAGCAGATAGAGAGCATAAGGCAGGTAACACAGAGGCTCCTCGGCATCGGCATAATCGAGGAGAGCGAAAGGCACCTACTGCTCCAGTGCAGCATAGACCCCAAGAACTTCCCGTTGGAGACCGTAATAAAGCGCCTCTACGTCATCACGAGCATAATGTTCAAGGAGAGCATCGACGCCCTCATCGACAGAGACATGGAGCTGGCCAGGGACGCCATCACACGCGAATACGAGGCGGACACCATCTTCTGGCTCCTCGCCCGCCTCCTCGCCGGCGCTCAGCAGTCAAGGCTGATCTCCGAGGCCATCGGCATCATAGACCCGATGGAGGTGGTTGAGCACAACCTCATCGCGTGGTACTTGGAGATGATCGCGGACAGGCTAAACGCCATGGCCGGCAACATCATCTCCTTGGAGGAACGGAGGGACGACAGCGACGAGGACCTCATAGAGAGGCTGAGCCAGATCGGCATGATCTGCTTCACCATGTTCGACCAGGCAATGAAGAGCATGTTCGACAGAGACCTGAAGCTTGCCAGCGACGCCGTGGATCTCTACGAGGCAGTCGGTCGGGAGGAAGAATCCTTACTGAACGAGTTCCAGGCGAACCACGACCCTGAAGTCTCTGCGTACGTCAACGAGATCGCGTGGGAGCTTAGGATAATCGCGGAGTATGCCACCACCATAGCGACCATCAGCATAGACAACGTGCTCAAGAACGACAACGAGATCTGCTCCATCGAGGAGAGAGAAGAAGCGTAAGAACTCTCCTAACATTTTATCGATAATAGCATCGACATACGCAGCGTTTTTTATTCCTATGTGAATCGTAAATGGTTTTACGATTGTAGGATTCACAGTTTTTTCGTAACAACGTTTCGCACTTTTTCCAAGAAAGTATCGGGGTAAATGGGCTTTAGAAACACTTCACATATGCTAAAACCCAGCTCATTTTCAATGTTTGATACGTCCGAATATCCTGAGAAAAACATGAATCTAATATTTTCATTGATTTTGTGTAAAACCTTGGCTACCTGAACTCCTGTAGAGTCCTCTAAAATATAATCCAAAATGGCAAAATGGATGTCTTTCTCCTTGACAATGTTCTCTGCTTCCACTCTGTTGCTCCCTGTATAAACGTTATATCCCTCTGATTCCAGTAAATACTTCAAGCTGTCTCTGATGTCCCGTTCATCGTCCACGAGAAGTATGTTGAACTCCATCTTCATCAAACCTTGGTTAAATTACATATGCATGTTCTAGATGTGAGCAGTAGAGTTTCACTGGCATAGTGATTTTCTTTTTTCATCATACTTCCACGTCTCTTTCCGGGGGGGTAATTTTATAATAAGAACCCGGCGGAACGCTCTGGAACCCTGTGGAACCAAGGTTTTTTAGCTAGACACAAATTCAATGGTCCACTATCGAGCTATCTTTAAGCCCTTCCTCCTCCAGTCTCCTCATCACTCTCCACGTCTTGGATTCACTTATTCAATCTAGTGCGCTCGGTAGGGACCACCTCAAAAACTTGTTTCAACAATCAGTTAGTATATTTTAAAAATAGTTTTAACCTAGTAGCAGTCTATTTTCGGATCGTTATGAGCTTCGTAAAGGAAGTCTCTTCATGGATTCTCCAAGGGATCGACCGCATCATACAAGACGCCAGCGACGAACAGGTTGAGGGAATGATCCAGCACATACTGCAGGCGAAGGACAAGAAGGTCCTCGTATTGGGAAGTGGTAGAAGCGGCTTCGTCGGAAGAGCCTTCGCTTTGCGACTCATGCAGAGCGGCTTCAGCGTCTACGTCAGCGGTGAGACCATCGCGCCTGCGTTGAGCCCAGGCGACCTCATACTGGCTATTTCTGGGTCAGGCACCACCAAGGTCGTCGTGACGCAGGCGGAGATAGCCAAAGAGATGGGTGCAAAGGTGATCTCATTGACGTCTCATCGTGACAGCAGGCTAGGCCAGCTCTCCGACCACGTGGTAGTGATAAAGGGCAGAACCAAGGAGGCGGTGGACATCGACTTCGTCCGCCGCCAGATAACCGGCGAATACGACATGGCGCCCCTGGGGACCATGTTCGAGCTGAGCGCCTTGGTGTTCCTCGACGGCGTGATCGCCGACATAATGAAGAGGCTAGGACAGAACGAGATAGACCTCAAGAGACGGCACGCCCACACCCAGTGAAGAATACAGTGATCACATATCAGGCTCAAAGGTCTACCGGATCATTGATGAGAATAGACTAGACACCGAGAGGTTCGGCATCGAAGACTACATCAAGTCTATAAAGGTATGTGCTAGGTCATCATATACCTGTGCGGCTGAACCATCCCACCCTGCCTGTATATATCTCAACTTTATGTAATTATCGAACGTTTTTGACTATATAGATCAAAGGATTAGGTGAACACAGATTTTACGGATGGAAAGGGTTTAAAAGACCCCTGCAGGTGTCTATAGTCAACTTACGGTAAAAAGGATTAGATCATTAATGCCACGGTTCAAGCAGACGGAAGAGATCTTGAAGCTGATGCATGACCAGGAGAAGGTCCGGAACATCGGAATCATCGCCCACATCGACCACGGGAAGACGACGATGAGCGACAGCCTCCTTGCCACGGCCGGGCTTATGGCGCCTGAGAGGGCTGGGGAGGCCCGGGCCCTCGACTATCTCGAGGAGGAGCAGAGGCGAGGCATCACCATCAAGGCGGCGAACATCAGCCTCCTTTACGAGGAGGGCGGCGACCAGTATGTCATCAACCTCATCGACACCCCCGGTCACGTGGACTTCTCGGGCAAGGTAACCAGGGCCATGAGGGCGTTGGACGGCTGCGTCCTTCTGGTGGACGCCGTGGAGGAGTTCCAGATAATGACCGAGATTAGGCTCAGGGTCGCCTTGGAGGAGTTCGTTAAGCCAGTCTGTTACATAAATAAGTTCGACAGGCTCATAAAGGAGCTCAAGATGGACCCTGACTCCATCCAGAAGAAGCTCCTCAGGATCATCAACAAGTTCAACGAGATCGTTCAGACCTATGGATCTGACGAGATCAAGAACGAGTGGACCATCAACGCAGCGAAGGGCGAGGTAGCCTTCGGATCAGCCCTCGACCGGTGGGGTTTCACCCTGCCCAAGCTACAGGAGAAGGGGCTTACGCTCCCGGACATCATACAGAAGTACAAGGAAGGAAAGCTGGAGGAGCTTCAGGAGATGCTTCCCCTCAGCGAGGCAATCCTGGGGATGGCTGTGCACCTGCTGCCCAACCCAAAGCAACATCAGCCGAGGAGGATCAGGCACATCTGGAAGGGGGACGAGGAGTCAGTCATGGGAAAGAACATGCTCGCCGTCAACCCAAACGGGCCCCTCGTCATCTGCATATCCAACGTAATCATCGATCCCCAAGCCGGCGTAATCAGCACTGGACGCGTTTTCAGCGGAACAATCAGGAGAGGCGACCACCTCAACTTGGTCGGCGCGGAGAAGTGGGCGAAGGCCCAGCAGATCAGCATCTACATGGGTGCGTACCGCGAGATCGTCGACGAGATACCGGCTGGAAACATCGTGGCTATCATGGGGCTCAGCGAGGCCAGGGCAGGCGAGACAATAGTCTCGGACGACATCAAGGACACCGCAACGCCTTTCGAGTCGATAAAGTACGTCTCGGACCCGGTGCTCACCATAGCCGTGGAGCCTAAGAAGCCCACGGATCTACCCCGTCTCATCGACGCCCTCCAGAAGATGAGCATACAGGACCCCAACCTCGTGACCACCATCAACCAGGAGACCGGCGAGTACCTCCTGGCGGGCATGGGCGAGCTGCATCTGGAGATCGCAGTCAAGGACATCAAGAGCCAGTACAACCTTGACATCATCCAGAGCGAGCCCACGGTGGTATACCGCGAAGCCATCAGATATGAAGTCGGGCCCTTCATGGGTAAGAGCCCCAACAAGCACAACAGGGTCTTCTTCAACTTCAAGCCTCTGGACGAGAACATCGTTCAGCTCATCCGTGACGGCGAGCTCAGCGAGATACTGAGCTCCAGCCGAAGGGAGGAGGTCCTCAGAGAAAAGGCAGGCTGGACCCTCCGCGAAGCACGGCGGGTGTTCGCCATCAACGAGAACGCCAACATGATGATCGACACCACCGTCGGCATCCAGGGCCTCAGGGAAGTAAAGCAGCACATAAGCGGAGGCTTCCAGTGGGCCCTCGGAAGCGGGCCCCTGGCAGGCGAGATAGTCCGCGGCCTACTAGTAGACATGGTCGACATCAAGCTCCACGAGGACCCGGTGCACCGTGGCCCTGCTCAGATGATGCCGGCGGTGCGGCAGGCATTATTCGCAGGCATACTTAGCGCCGACCCGACGCTGCTGGAGCCCATATACAAGATACAGGTGCGTGTACCCGCCAGCGAGATGGGCGAAGTCACCGGTCTACTCAGCAGGAAGAGGGGGAGCATCCACAACGTTGAGCAGGACGGCCCCATAGTCAACGTCACAGGCATGGTGCCGGTGAGCGAGACGCTGGGCTTCAGCCAGGAGATGCGATCCGCCACGAGCGGGACGGCGTTCTGGCAGATGACCTTCGACCACTGGTCGCCCGTCCCTGACAGCATGCTGCCCGACATGATAAAGAAGATCAGGACGAGGAAAGGCCTAAGCCCAGACCCGCCGAGGGCCAGCGAGTACATCGTCCGCGAGTAGCACCCAACATTTTTCCTCTCCTTTCTACATACCTAACTTAACTCAGAGGTAACTACGGTATGTTCAGGAATCGTCAACAGCTCATCGAGAACGCGTCGACGGAGAAGCTCCGTAAGATGAGGGTCGACGCGTTGACAGTGATGGAGGCAGCGCTAAACGCGGTGGACCCGATGAACGCGGTCATGGAAAAGCTGCAGGTGATCGACGGAAACGTCGTCGTCGACGGCTTCACGAAGCCCCTCGACGACGTCAGGAGAGCCTTGGTTGTGGGAGGGGGAAAAGCCGGGGGCCCCATGGCAGAGGCTGTTGAATGCATCCTCGGAGACAGGGTGGAGGGGGGAGTCGTGAATATACTCAGGGGCACCGAAGCCCGGTACCGCGTAGACCGGGTGAGGCTAAACCAGGCGTCTCATCCAGTCCCGGATGATGAGGGAGTGAAGGGGGTCCAGGACATGATGAGGCTCACCTCGAACCTTTCACCAGACGACTTGGTTTTAGCCCTCATATCGGGCGGCGGCTCCGCGCTTATGCCGTTACCGGCTGACGGCGTCTCGCTTGAGGATGTTCAGGACGTGACTAGGAGATTGCTTAGCGCGGGGGCCACAATCAACGAGATGAACGCGGTAAGGAAGCACCTATCCGCCTTCAAGGGGGGACAGCTCGCCGCCAACTGTTACCCGGCTACGGTGGTCAGCCTCATATTATCCGACGTCGTCGGGGACCCTTTGGACACCATCGCCTCCGGGCCGACCGCGCCGGACGCCTCGACTTACGAGACGGCGCACGATGTTTTAAACAGGTATGGAGTTTGGGGCTCCGCGGGTCCTGCGGTAAAGAGAAGGATCGAGTTGGGTCTTGAAGGAAAGGTGGCTGAGACCCCGAAACCCGGTGACCCCGTCTTCGAGAAGGTTCACAACGTCGTCGTCGCCAATAACCTCAAAGCAGCTAGGACGGCGGCGGATAAGGCTGAGAAGCTTGGCTACAGCACCAGAGTAATTAGCACATTCGTTGAGGGCGAGGCGCGCCACGTTGGCACGGTGTACGCCGGGCTGGCGAGAAGCATCTTCATGAACGACATTCCTGTACCCAAGCCAGGGGCTCTTCTGCTCGGCGGCGAGACCACCGTCACCGTCATAGGCCCAGGCATAGGAGGGAGGAACCAGGAAGTCGCTCTTAGCGCACTCATGAAGATCGCTGGTCAAGACTGCGTCGTCTTAGCCCTCGGCACGGATGGGATCGACGGGCCCACAGACGCAGCCGGGGCCATCGTAGACGGCGCGTCGCTCAGTAGAGCTCAATCCAAGGACTTGGACCCTGTAAAGTATCTTAGGAGCAACGACTCTTACAGTTTCTTCGAAGCCTTGGGCGACGCCGTCTTCACGGGCCCAACAGGCACCAACGTCAACGACCTGACGCTGATCCTTGTCGCTTGAGGTAATGTGATGCGTTCAACTACACATAGAAAACAGGCGATCGAGGGGATGAAGGAACTTCTACTCGAGATCAGCGGCTTGGTTGACGTCATCCTAGTCGAGGGGCCGAGGGATGTGGAGTCTCTAACGAGGCTGGGGTACACCGGGAAGATCGTTACATGTGCTGCTACCAACGTCAACGACTATGACTTGATGACGGAGGTCTCGGGTAAGTATCGACGTGTTCTGATCCTCACAGATTTCGATCAGGAGGGGCTTATGCTTAACCGACGTTTCGCTGAGATACTGGAGCATGAAGGCGTTGTGGTCGAGAAGGGGCTTAGGAGGATGGTGGGCAGACTCACCGCGGCCCTCGGCGTATACGCAATAGAGTCCCTGGACAACATCATGGACGCCGTAGGCCGTGACGTTTAGAGTGTTCTTATAAAGAGCCCCGCATTCAGTGTCTTGTCTATCTATGACCGAGCAGCTAACCGAGAAGGGCCAGACGAAGCAGTCAAAGGCAATACTCTGCATGCTTAAGACCGACGTCCACGACCACACCATATACAGGATCAAGCTGGACGAGCTCAACAGCCTCGTCGAGACCCTCGGAATAGAGGTGGTCGGCGAGGTGATCCAGAGCAGGTACAGGCCCTTCTCCAAGTTCTTAATCGGCAGCGGCAAGGTGAAGGAGCTCGGGCGGAAGGTGAGGAGGCTCGGAATCGACCTCGTCATCTTCTACAACATCATCAAGAGCAGCCAGAAGCTGAACCTCATCCGTGCGCTGAACTGCGACGTCATCGACCGCTACGAGCTGACCCTAGAGATATTCGACCAGATGGCGTCCGACCGACTCAGCAAGCTCCAGATACAGGCAGCGCGGCTGGAGAAGCAGGCCCCCTTCTACAAGCTCCAGGCCTCCATCAACTACAGGTACGACAGGCCTTTCTTCCGGGCCGGCGGCGAGTACGCGTTCCACGGCCAGATGCGGGAGCTGAGCAGGAACCAGGCCAGGGTTCGCGAGGATATCGATAGGCTCATCGAGGAGAAGAACCAGCGTATATGGAACAGGCGGAAGCTCGGGTACCCGGTGATCTGCATCGCCGGGTTCTACAACGCCGGTAAGACCAGTCTATTCAACGCCGTGACGGGGGACAACAAGCCAGTCAGCGACAGACCCTTCACGACGCTCTCCAGCAAGTACCAGAGAAGGTTCATCGATCATGAGACCACCGTGCTGTTCATCGACACCATCGGGTTCGTCATCGACGTCGACCCGCGGCTCATCCAGAGCTTTAAGCTGAACCTCCTCGACATCCGTAGCTCGGACATCGTCATACTGCTGCTGGAGATCACCGATCCCTCGCTGACATTGCAGATGAAGCTCACCGAGGGGGTCAGGCTGCTGAAGGATATCGGGGTGTCTCGTGACCGCATAGTCATAGTCTTCAACAAGCTAGACAAGGCGCCCGAGATGGAGGAAAGGATCGCCGAGGAACTCAGCCTCGAACAGCTGGGAATCCCCTGGATAGCGATATCCGCCTTAAAGCGCAGGAACCTCCAGGAGATGCTTCACATGATAGCCGACAGGCTGAGGAGGTTCAAGGAGAACCCGTCCGAGCCCGAGGAGCTGTCAGTATTCCAGAGAACCGAGACCGCTATAAACCGGCTGCTAGAGCACTACCCTGTAGACTATGTTCCGAGAGGCTACGACCCATTCCGGGGATTGGTCTCGACTATACTGAGCCAGAACACTAACTCAAAGAACCAGAGGACCGCGTTCAGCCGCCTCGAAGAATCCGTAGGGATAACTCCATACAGGATAGACGCGGCGTCAGAGGAACAGGTAGTCGAAGCCATCAAACCCGCGGGGATGTACAACCAGCGGACACGCACCCTCAAGGCTGTGAGCAGGGAGATCATCGAGAAGTACGGCGGAGACCTCCAGTCCGTCTTCGACATGACGTTTCCGGAGGCAAGGGACAGGCTCATGGAGTTCCCCGGCGTGGGTGCGAAGACGGCTGACGTCGCCCTGATGTTCGTGGCGAACCACCAAGTCATTCCAGTGGACCGTCACATCGAACGGGTGTCCAAGCGTCTTGAGATAGTGCCCCCGAAGGCAGGCTACGAGGAAGTAAGCAGGGCGCTGGAGGATGGTTCGACTCCTGATAGATTCAGGAATGTACACCTCTCCATGATACGTTTCGGCAGAGAGACCTGTAAAGCCCAGAGACCGCGTTGCAGCGAGTGCGTGCTGAACGACATATGCCCCTACCCAGAGAAGGCTGGAATAGACTTATCTGAAACCGAGCACGCTGACCAGTGAATATTACATGTTCAAGAACTTGAATCGTAACTTAATCCTACTTTTCGCTTTGAACATCGCGTTCGGCCTCACGATGCAGCTCATAAACCCATTGTTCTCTCTGTTCCTTGAGGAGGAGGGGGCCAACGAGGTTCAGAACGCCATGGTGATCTCCGCCGGAAACCTTGTTGCGACCATGCTCATGCTGCCCAGCGGCCTCCTGATAGACAGGGTAGGTAAGAAGACTCTGCTATTGTTCGGTGCGGGGCTATCAACTGTCTCGATATTCCTGTTATCGATGGTGAACAGCTGGGTCACCGTGTTCCCACTGTGCCTGTTGTTCAGCATGGCCGGGGCCTTCTTCGTTCCCTCCAGGATGGCCATGATCACCGAGAACACCGATTCACATAACAGATCCTCGACCTTCGGTGTGATGAACATGGCTTGGCCAGTCACCGGCATAATAGCGCCGACGCTAAGCGGCTACCTGGTGGAGTATTTCAGCTGGAGACACGTGTTCCTAATCGCTGGGGCCATCAACGCGTTGAGCCTCATACCTACTTACATGATAAAGAGGAAGGGAGCATACAAGACAAAGACCAAGAAATCCTCGTTCAGAGACGTGTTCAGACCAGAAGTGTTTCCGACCCTGGCGTCCTTCTTCGTCTTCCATCTACTGATGACGACGGGGCTGGGCGGAGTAAACATGATCCTGCCTCTATACCTTGGAGACGTGCATGGGCTATCTCCAACCTTAATCGGGTTCTTTTTCACGGCACCGAGCATCGTCATGTTGTTCACACAGGTCCCATCCGGCACCTTGGCTGAGAGGTTCGGCAAGAAACGGTGGATACTATCATGTATAGTCCTGATACCTTTCTTGTACCTCTCTTGGATGTTCACCGAAAACTGGGTCGTCATGCTCGTGATGTACTCGCTGCTGTTTGGTCTGTGGAGTATGACATGGCCGGCCACACTTACTCTTCTGTCTGACAACGTACCAGACGATATCCTAGGGGCCGCGTTCGGTGTGAGGATGACCGGCGTCCGAATGGGATTCACAGTAGGGCCCCTCATCGGGAGCTACCTGTACGGCACGTATTACCCGTCGAGCCCATTCCTCGGCGCCGCAGGGTTCACGCTACTAGCCGTGATCGTCGCGTATACTCTGCGGGACCATGTTCGTGAGACTTAACTAAATTATACGCTTTTGATGTTCAAAACATGCCTCTTCACCGAGAATGCGTCTTCTTCCACACTTTACGAATCCTTTAAATCTGAGCCCTGTTGATTCTTTACAGCCTATAAAAATAGGAGTGTCTACACATGCCAAGAACAAGATCACCGAAGCGAGGGTCGCGGTCCTACTCGCCACGGAAAAAGGCGAGGAACGCTAACGGACGCGTCTCCTTCTGGCCAACCTTGGGCACAGAGCCGAGGCTGGTTGGCTTCGCTGGCTACAAGGCAGGCATGACCCACCTGTTCTACGTAGAGAATAGCAGACGAGTTCCCGAGTACGGTAAGGAGGTTAAAGCCCCCGCAACCGTCATCGACACTCCGCCTATGCTGGTCGTCTCCGTCAGGGCCTACGAGAAGACCTACGACGGGCTCAAGGCCATATCAGAGGCCTGGATGGCGAACCAGCCGAGAGACCTGTACAGGAGGATAAGCTTCGCGACGGATCCCCGTCCAGACGCCAAGCTGGCAGAGATCGAGAAAGACCTCGACAGGGTCGCCGAGATAAGGGTCATAGCGGCGACGCAGCCTAGGGAGGCCTCGGTCTCGAAGAAGGCCCCGGACCTTATGGAGATACCCGTGAGAGGAGGCTCCGTGGAGGAGCGGTTCAGCTACGCCAAGGGGCTTCTGGGCCAGACCGTCACAGTGCAAGACGTCTTTGAGCCCGGCGAGGGCATCGATGTCGTCGGCGTGACCAAGGGAAAGGGTTTCCAGGGCCCGGTCAAGCGCTGGGGGATCAGGATCCTCTCAAGAAAGTCTAGGAAGAGTAAGAGGGCGGTAGCCTCTATTGGGCCGTGGGTGCCGAGGGGCGTCATGCCTCAGGTGCCGAGAGCCGGCCAGATGGGCTTCCACAACAGGACCGAGTACAATAAACGGATAATGCTCATGGATGAAGACGTGGATCGCGTCAACCCCAAGAGCGGCTTCAAGAACTATGGCTTCGTGAAGGGCGATTACCTGCTCCTCAAGGGAAGCGTCATGGGGCCGTCCAAGAGGCTGATAAAGCTCAGGAAGACGGTTCGCAAGATAGGGTACCCCGAGGAGTCGCCGCAGATCACGTACCTTCACACCGAGTGGAAGAAGAGGGGCGTAGAGCAATGAAGGTCCCGGTACTCAACCTGAAGAACGAGAAGATCGATGAAGTCGAGGTACCCAAGGTCTTCGAGACTCCTGTGAGGCATGATGTAATCAAGCGGGCCGTCTTAGCTCTCCAGAGCACGAGGTTCCAGCCCCAGGGCAGGGACCCCATGGCTGGGAAGAGGACGACGGCCGAGTCGATGGGAACAGGCCATGGCATAGCCCGAGTCCCGCGGCTCAAGAGCGGAAGACGCGCCGCCTTCGGCGTAAGCATCGTAGGCGGCCACGCGGCTTTCCCTCCACGCTCGGAGAAGGTCATCGTGAAGCGGATCAACAAGAAAGAGAAGAGATTCGCCATTAGGTCGGGAATAGCAGCCACGGCTGTAAAGGAACTCGTAGAGCATAGAAACCACAAGGTAGCCGACGTGAAGCAGCTTCCCATCGTCATTGACGACGATATGGAGAGCCTAACCAAGACCAAGGAAGTAGCGGAGCTCTTCCAGTCCCTGGGAATCTGGGCGGACGTAGAGAGAGCCGACCGGAAGAAGACGAGGGCCGGGAAGGGCAAGATGAGAGGCCGCAGAAAGAAGACAGGGAAAGGGCCGCTCATCGTTGTGTCACAGGATAACGGAATATCCAAAGCAAGTAGAAACTTACCGGGGGTCGACATAGCCGACGTCCACAGCCTGAACGCGGAGCTTTTAGCCCCAGGGGCGCATCCGGGCAGGCTGGTGGTGTGGGGCAGATCGGCCTTCGAGAAGCTAGACGAGGTGTGGGGGGCCTAAGATGGAGGCGCACAAGGTAATCCAGTACCCCCTCATGACGGAGCGCAGCGTCAACATGATCGAGTACGAGAACAAGCTCGTGTTCATGGTGGACCGCAAGGCGACCAAACACATGATAGCGAAGGCTGTCAAGGAGCTCTACGAGGTGGAGGCAGAGACCGTAAACACCCTCATAACCAGGAAGGGCGAGAAGAAAGCCTTCATAAAGCTCAAAGACGAGTACGACGCGTCAGACGTCGCCATCCGTCTAGGAATACTGTAGGTGTGAACAATGGGTAAGAGGATAAAGGTACAGAGGAGAGGCCGCGGCACAAGCCAGTTCAGAGCCGCCAAGATGAACAAGATCGCACCAGCCAAGTACCCTACCCTAACAAACGAAAACAGGACAGGAACCATCAAGGAGCTTAACCACGAGCCGGGAAGAGGCGCCCCTCTTGCGTACGTCGAGTTCGAACCAGGGTCAGGGTTCTACTCTTCAGCCACCGAAGGAACATACGTCGACCAAGAGATAACAGTCGGACCTAACGCCCCCCTACAGGTGGGAAACGTACTCCCACTGGGAAGCATCCCCGAGGGAACCATGGTCAGCAACATCGAGCTGAGGCCCGGGGATGGCGGAAAGATAGCAAGAAGCTCGGGTAGCTTCGGTACAGTCATCGCTCACACCCGGACCCACACATCGGTGAGGGTTCCCTCCAAGAGGACAGTAACCATACACAACAATTCGCGAGCCACGATAGGGATCATCTCAGGGGCCGGACGCAGGGAGAAGCCATTCCTCACGGCAGGCGATAGAGTGCACGCCAAGAAGGCCAAGGGGCACAAGTACCCGGTGGCTCACGGCGTCAAGATGCCGGCCGCGATGCACCCCCACGGCGGAGGGCGCAAAAGGAGGCCAGGAAAGTCCACGACGGTGTCCAGGCATGCGCCTCCAGGCGCAAAGGTAGGGCTCATAGCCGCCAGGAACAGCGGAAAACGCCAGAGGAGGAGAAACTAAGGGTTATATAACCCCTATCTGTTAAGGTGAGTGAAAATGCCCAAGGACTTTAATTATCGCGGGAAGACCGTCGAGGAGCTTCAAGCCATGTCCATGGATGAGTTCATCCGGATCCTCCCATCGAGGATGAGGAGAAGCCTACGCCGTGGACTCAGCGCAGAGCAGAGGATAATCCTAGAGAGGCTGCGCAGACACTCGAACAAGCCTCTGAGGACACACGCGAGGGACATGATCATCCTCCCAGAGATGATCGGGAGATCGATCCACGTCTACACCGGGAAGGAGTTCAAAGAGGTCAATATAACCGAGAAGATGATCGGGCACTACCTAGGCGAGTACGCCATAAGCATGACCAGAGTGCGCCACGGCCGCCCAGGCATAGGGGCCTCTCGTAGCAGCATGTACATACCGCTGAAGTAGCTTCTATGTCATATTTACCTAAACTCCATTTATCCATATATTCCTCTCTTTATGATACACTCTTTTCTCATATCATTTTCCTCGCATTTTTAATGGAATCATTCAGGGTTCAACACCTTCTCGGGGATAGGTTTAATTACATGAACCTTTTTATATCAAGCCTCGATTCAGAATAGGCGAACGGTGCGAATATGCCAACCTGGAAATATTCGGTGCAAGGGCTCGACCCAGACAAGACTGCGTTAGCCAGCGGCAGAGATCTAAAGATAAAGCCGAAGGTTTCTAGAGAGATCTGTCACCACCTAAAAGGAATGAAGCTAGAGGACGCGAAAGGCTTCCTAGAGGACGTCATAGAGTTGAAGAAACCGGTGCCTTACTACAGGTATCGTGGGAAGATCCCTCACAGGAAGGGGCTGCAGGGACACGACGCCGGCAGGTTCCCAGAGAAGGCAGCGCAGGAGATCCTGAAGATCCTTGAATCCGTGGAGGCCAACGCCGAGTTCAAAGGGCTGTACGCCGGCAGGCTACGCATCATCCATATGGCCGCCCACCGTGCCAGAGTCATCAGGAAGTATATTCCAAGGGCCTTCGGCAGAGCCTCACCCTACTTCAATCACATGACCCATATTGAGGTCGCAGTTGAGGAGTACTAATGTCGGTTGTAAAACGAATAATACAGGATAGCATCGAGCGCGTAAAGGTGGACGAGCTCCTGATGGAAGAATACGAGCAGGCTGGCTACGGCGGAATAACGCTAACCAAGACTCCTCTGGGGGCACAGATCAACCTCTTCGCCATGAGGCCCGGGCGGGTCATCGGGAAGAGAGGCAGGGCCATAAAGGCGGCATCGTTACGCCTGGAGACGGAGCTGGGGCTATCCAACCCTCAGATAACCGTGGTGGAGGTGGAGGTTCCAGAGATGAACCCCCGGATCATGGCGTCGCGGATAGCGAACGCCCTTGAACGAGGCGTTCACTTCAGGAGAGCCATTTTCTGGAGTCTGCGCCGCATAATGGACAGCGGAGCCTTAGGGTGCGAGGTCCTCCTGAAGGGACCGCTGAGGAGCGCGAGGTCGAGGTTCGAAAAGGTCGTCGAGGGCTACGTGCCAAAGTCCGGGGACCCTGCGCTGACTTATGTGCGCTCCGCGACAATGCACGTCAAGATGAAAAGAGGCATCCTGGGTGTCACGGTGAAAATCGTGCCGCCGGATGCCAAGTTCCCCGACAAGGTGGATCTCAGCGAGCTGCCTGAGATAGAGTACCAGCCACCGATAACAATTGAGCCTGAGCCACCCGAAGCGGAGGCTCAGCCAGAGGGCGAGGTGCCGACATCGGAGGAAGCTGAAAAAGTGGTGCTCCCCGAAACGCCTAAAACAGAGGCACCAGAGGAAGAGGCTGTTGTGGAGGAAGCACCGGCCGCTGAGGAGGTTTCCGTCGAGAAGGCAGAAACCCCTGTGGAAGAGGGATCTATAACAGAGGATAAACCCGAGGCGGTCACTGAGATCGTTGAGCCTATTCCTGAAGAGGAGCCGGCTACAATGGAGACAGAGGAGCCCGAGAAAGAGGAGAAGTAAAGATGCCTATTCTTCGCATGGATGAGATACGTGACATGGACACCGAGAAGAGGCAGGAGAGGCTCCAGGAGCTCAGGACAGAGCTTATTAAGATCAAGACCATGATTCGAGCCGGCGGTTCAGTGGAGAACCCCGGTAGAGTCAATGCCCTAAGGAAGACCATAGCGAGAATCCTGACGGTAATGAACGAGGAGGGGCAGTGATTTGGCTCCCCGAACCCCAGACAGCATATCCCGCCATGAACTCATAGGGCTGGAGGCAGAGGTTCTGGAGGACAGCAACTCATGCAACGTAAACACCCGGGGAACCGTTATAGACGAGACCATGAACACCCTCGTCATCGATGATGGCGGATCCAAGCGCATAGCTAAGAAAAACGCTGTGTTCAAATTCAAGCTCAACGGTATATCCGTGAAAGTCGAGGGCTGGGCCCTCGCAGGTAGACCCGAGGACAGGGTAAAGAAAAAGATTAAACAAAGATGGTAGGGCGAGACGAAGATTGATGACACTTAAGAAACCGGAGCTGGAGTGCGACGAGGTAGATTGCCCGTTCCACGGCACCCTGGCAGTCAGGGGAAGGACCCTGGAGGGCACCGTGGTAAGCACGCGGATGCAGAAATCCGTCGTGGTCCAGATGTCATACACAAGGTACAACAAGAAATACGAGCGGTACGCGCGGATGCGTAGCAGGGTAACCGCCCACAGAACGCCCTGCATCCCCGTGAAGGTAGGCGACACTGTAAGAATAGCGGAGTGCCGCCCGCTCAGCAAGACCAAGAACTTCGTGGTCGTCGAGGTATTGAAGGAGGCCTAGCCGGATGTCGAAGAGGATAAAGCGAAGGATTTTACCGAGGCGAAGGACCTCAGGCGGCCTCACCATCGGTAGCATGCTCTACTGCGCCGACAACACTGGCGCCAGGCGCCTCAAGATCATCCAGATGATCGGCTACAAGGGCAGGAAAAGGAGGCTACCCACCGTCGGAGTCGGCGACCTCGTCACCGTCTCGTGCCGTGAGGGCACCCCCGAGATGAGGAAGCAGCTGTTCAACGCAGTGGTCGTCAGGCAGAAGCGCCTATACCAGAGAGCCGACGGCACCAGGGTCCAGTTCGAGGACAACGCGGCCGTGATACTGACACCGGAAGGAACGTTGAGAGGCTCCGACGTCAAGGGCCCCGTGGCCAGGGAGGCCGTGGACCGATGGGCGCGACTCGGTAACATAGCGAGGATGGTGGTCTAAGTGAAGAAGGGAGCGAAGAAACCGTCGACAGTAAGGCGTAACATGTACAACGCGCCAAACCACAAGAAGAGGAAGTATCTATCTGCCCCGCTGTCACCAAGTCTCCGAGCCGAGTACGGCACAAGGTCGATGCCCGTGGTCGCCAACGACACGGTCAACATCACCAAGGGCGACCGGAAGCTCGCCGAGGGGAAAGTCCTAAGAGTGGATACAAAGGATCGAAAGATCTACATCGAGGGCGTCACCCGGACAAGGCAAGATGGATCAACGGTTCAGATACCGATAAGGACAGAGAACGTCATGATTACTAGGCTCCACCTTGACGACGAGTGGAGGAGGAACATACTGGAACGCAAGAGCTTCAGCGCGGAGGAGGAGTAGAAATGGGTAAGAAGGGACCCTCAAGGCATCTCAAGAGACACCCAAGCCCATCATTCTGGCCCATAAACCGGAAGAGCGGAGCATGGTCTATTCGGACGAGCTCTGGCCCTCACTCGCTGCACACCTCGATGCCCACAGGCGTCGTTCTGAGAGACGAGCTGAAATACGCGAAATCCGCGAAGGAGGCAAAGTTCATCATCAAACAAGGCAAACTGATCGTCGACGGCAAGACGAGACTCGACGAGAGGTTCCCTGTCGGGCTGATGGACGTCATCAGCACACCAGACTCGAAGGAGTTCTTCAGGGTCCTGCCGGACCATAGAGGAAAGCTGAAGCTTCTTCCCATAACTGAGGACGACGCCAAGTACAAGCTCGCCAGGATTACTGGAAAGATGACTCAAACCGGAGGAAAGACCCAGCTGAATCTCCACGACGGCAACAACCTGGTGGTATCCGCGGAGAAAGACAACTACAAGGTCAACGACGTGCTGAAAATCAAGGTCCCGGAGAAGGAGATAGTAGACCACATCGAGTTCAAGGAGATGCAGCAAAGCATCGTAACGGGCGGCAGAAGCCAGGGCGCCCAGGGAATGATCATCGGGTTGGGCCCCGAGCCTGGTTGGATGAAGACATGCACCATCAGGACGGCTGAGGGAGAAGACATCAGGACCCTCGCCCGGTACGTGTTCGCGGTCGGCTCAAAGGAACCCTTGATAGCGCTGCAGGCTGGTGAAAAATGATGTCGGAGAACCTTATGAAGCAGCTAAAGATAGGCAAAGTCGTCGTGAACATCTCCGTCGGCGCATCGGGGGAACCCCTCGACAAGGCAATGACCATCCTACGGCAGATCACGGGACAGGAGCCGTGCCAGCGTGTCGCCAAGCAGACCATAAGGCAATGGGGCATAAGAAAGAGTGAGCCCATGGCGTGCCTCGTCACGCTGCGAGGCGAGAGAGCAGACGATTTCTTGCAGAGAGCCTTCCGGGCCGTCAGGAACAGGGTGAACCCCCACAGCTTCGACAAGAACGGAAACTTCGCCTTCGGGATCAGGGAGCACATCGACATTCCCGGCACCAGGTACGACCCCAACCTCGGGATAACCGGGATGGATGTCAACGTCACCTTGGAGCGGCCAGGCTACAGGATTAACAGAAGGAAGAGAGCCCAGTCCAAGGTGGGCAGCGCCCACAGGGTGACCCCGGAGGAGTCCATGACATTCATAGCGGAGAAGTACGGGGTCAAGGTAGGTCAAGATCAATGAGTAACCAGATTCAACCCAAGGAAAGGCACTACGGCAAGGGAAGCCGTGGATGCGTCAGGTGCGGCACGCGAGACGGCCTCATCAGACGCTACGGCATAAACCTTTGCCGCCAGTGCTTCCGCGAGGTAGCGGTGAAGATGGGTTTCAAGAAGTATAGGTGAGAACATGGATCCTCTCGTAAACGCGTTAAACACCATCATGTCCCACGAAGGGAGGCGGAAGAACGAGTGCATCATCACGCCCGCCTCCGGCCTAGTGGGTAGGGTGCTCCGTCTCATACAGGGCAAAGGCTACGTGGGTGAGATAGAGTTCATCGACGATGGTAGGCAAGGCAAGTTCAGGGTCCAGCTGTTCGGCAGGATAAACGAGTGCAAGGCAGTCACTCCACGGTTCAAGACCAAGGTCTCCGAGATGGAGAAGTGGGAGAAGCGTTTCCTGCCCAGCAGAAACCTTGGAGTAGTGATCCTCAGCACCCCCATGGGCGTCATGGATCACAACAAGGCGAAGGAAGAGAACGTGGGCGGCGTACTGCTGGCCTACGTGTACTAGAGGTGATGGATGTGACTGTTCAGATCGTAGAAAACTCTGTAACGGTACCCGAAGACGTAGACCTGACCCTAGATGGGCATAAGGTCGCAGTCACAGGCGCCAACGGAAGGGTAGAGAGAGACTTCGGCCACACGAAGCTGAGCCTCGACTACCAGGAAAGGGTGCTCCGCGTATGGGCGGAGAACCCGAGGAAGAAACAGGTTGCACTAGTCAACACCATAACGAGCCATGTCAGGAACATGATCAAGGGTGTGACAGAGGGCTTCACCTACAGGCTCAAGATAGTGTTCATCCACTTCCCCATGAACTTCCAGTTACAGGGAGACAAGATCGTGATAAACAACTTCGTGGGTGAGCAGAAGGCCCGTGAGGCCAAGATCCTTGAAGGCGTACAGGTACACGTTGAGGGAGACGACATAATCGTGACCGGGCCCGACATCGAGAAGGTGGCCCAGACAGCCGCCAACATACAGCAGTCCACGCACATCCGTAATAAGGACCTCCGCAAGTTCCTGGACGGTATATACGTGTACAAGAAGGAGTGAGGCAGATGAGCGACGAAAAACAGAGGTTAATGAAGCTAAGAAAGAAGATCAGCAAGAAGCGGCCCCACTTCAAGCGGTTCGAGTCATGGAGGTTCGTTAGGATCAAGGACCAGTGGCGGAAGCCAAGAGGCATCGACAACAAGATGCGCACCGAGGAGCAGGGCTGGCCCAAGTCGGTCAAGGTAGGGTACGGCGGACCAGCCACCGTTAGAGGCCTCCATCCCTCTGGGAAAGAAGAGGTTATGGTTTGGAACCCAGCGGACGTTGACGGGGTGGACGCCGAAACGCAGGTCGCCCGGATCGGGGGCTCAGTAGGCGGCAGGAAAAGGGAAGCCATATTAAAGAAGGCCGAGGAGCTTAACATCCGAATCCTCAACCCAGGCAAAAAAGAGCCTGAGGAGGAGTTCGAGGAGCTTGTCACAGAAGACGAGGAAGAGCTGCTCGAAGAAGACGATGAGGAAGAGATTGATCTCGAGGCTATGACCAAGAAAGAGCTGACGGCCCACGCAAAGGAGATGGGCATCAAGGTTCCCTCCAAAGCTAGAAAGGCAGACATCATCGAGTTGATAGAGAACTTAGATGAGGAGGACGAATAGGGATGAACCTACGAAGTCAGCGAAAACTAGCCGCCAACGTATTGGACTGTGGCCTGCACAGGGTCTGGATAGACCCGGAGAAGGCAGACGAGGTCAGCATGGCCATCACCAGAGAAGAGATCAGAAAGCTCGTCCACGAGAAAGCCATCAAGGTGCTCCCCGAGAACAGTCAGAGCAGGGGAAGAGCACGCGTACTCGCCGAGAAGAAGAAGAGAGGCAGACGCATAGGCGAGGGCTCGAAGAAGGGCAAGAAGTACAGCGTCGTGTCCCGGAAGACGCGGTGGATGAACCGCATCAGGGCGCAGCGCAGGAGGCTCATGGAGCTGAGGGAGCGGAGGATGATCACCGTAAGCACCTATCGAAGCCTCTACAGGAAGGCGAAAGGCGGCGAGTATAGGAGCATAGCCGAGCTCGAACGCTACATCAACGACAACAACCTGAGGAGGCGTACGTTTGGCTAAAGGACCGCGGTACCGCGTACCATACAGGCGCAGGCGCGAGAAGAAGACCGACTACGCCGCTAGACGGGTGTTGGCGACAGCTGACCGCCCAAGGTTCGTCGTGAGAGTATCAGGTAAAAACATACTGGTTCAGGTGGTGAGGTCCGAGATAGAGGGAGACTACGTCGTCGCGCAGGCTAGCAGCAAGGAGCTCAAGAAGAGCTACGGCTGGAATGCCAGCGGCAAGAACGTCCCCGCGGCCTACCTACTGGGGCTATTAGCAGGCAAGAAGGCCAAGGCGGTTGGGGTGGAACACGCCATCCTGGACATGGGCCTTAAGAGAGCCACGGCTGGAAACAAGGTTTTCGCCGTGGTGAAGGGCGCTTTAGACGCCGGACTTGACGTTCCATGCGACAGCGACATTACTCCACCACCAGAGAGGATAAACGGCAGCGTGATCGCTGAATACGCTGAGCAGATGGAAGACCCCCTCGAGTACGAGACAAGGTTCTCGGTCTATCTCCGTCGCGGACTGAGACCGGAGGCCATACCGGGCCACTTCGAGGAGGTCAAAGCACGCATAGAGGAGAACAATATTGAGTAGAAGACGGGAGAACCCGCTAGATAACTGGATCCCCAAGACCCAGCTCGGTAAACAGGTTTACGAGGGGCAGGTCTCCTCGATATATGAGATCTTCGAGGAAGGCTTCAAGATAAAGGAAGTCGAGATAGTGGACGTCCTCGTGCCGGACCTCAAGGACGAGGTAATCAACATCAACTTGGTTCAGAAGCAGACAGACGCGGGCGAGTCCAGCAGGTTCACGGCCCTCGTGGCCGTTGGTAACGAGAACGGGCTCATCGGAATAGGGCTGGGTAAAGCCAAGAGAGTAAGAAACGCCATCGAGAAAGGCATCAGGCTGGCGAAGCTCAATCTGCACCCCATTAGGATGGGCTGCGGCAGCTGGGAGTGCGACTGCGGCGAGGGACACACGCTGCCCTTCAAGGTGCGGGGAAAGGCTGGGAGCGTCGTGGTCACGCTGCTCCCGGGACCCCAGGGGCTTGGTCTCGTGGCCGGTGACACCGCCAAGGTCGTGCTGAAGATGTCCGGTATCAAGGACTGCTGGAGCAAGAGCATCGGCAAGACCACCACCACCAACAGCTTCGCGTTCGCCACCTTCGAGGCACTTAAGCAGACCATGAGCATAATGACCCCCCAGGACTGGGCGTGACAGGGATGGAGAAGAAAAGCCTGCTAGTCATCAGGATAAGAGGCACCATCAACGTCACCCAGCGGGTCGAGGACACGCTCAGGATGCTAAGGATAGACCGAAACAACTATGCCAGTCTGCTAGACGATAGGCCAGACTACGCTGGAATGCTTCAAAGGGCTAAGGACTGGATCACGTGGGGCGAGCCGGATCTGGAGACGATAAAGATCATGCTCGAGAAACGCGGCGAGGCCCCAGGAGGCATCAAACTCAAAGAAGAGTACCTAAAGGAGCTGGGCTTCGAGGGGTTCAGCCAGCTGGCTGAGAAGCTTCACAGCTGCGAGCTGGACATCAACAAGCTTGATGGAGTCAAGCCCTTCTTCAGGCTCCACCCTCCAAAGAAGGGGTTCAAGAAGAGCGTAAAGCGAGCCTACGGTAACAAGGGTGAGCTCGGGTACAGAGGCGAAGCCATTAACGAGCTGGCGAGGAGGATGTGCTAGATATGCCCCATAAACTACGCAAGGTGAGGAAGCAGAGAGGCTCAAGGTACATGGGCTGGGGCCAGGTCGGCCAGCACAGGAAGGCCGGAGGCCGCGGCGGCAAAGGCAAGGCGGGCGGAAGGAAGCACTTCTGGATCAGAACGGTGAAGTATGAGAAGGAAAGGTACAAAAAGACTGGGTTCCTGCCGCCGTCAGCAAAGAAACCCAAGCCGGTGACAATCAACGTCGGGGAGCTTGAAGACCTTGCATTGAAAGTCATCGGAGACTACGGAGTCAAGGGCGGAAACGAACTCGACTTGGAGTCCCTCGGCATCGTTAAGCTCCTCGGTAGAGGCCGCGTCGGCGTCCCCCTCAACGTCAAGGTCGCCTACGCGACCATGAGTGCCCAAGAGAAGATTGAAGAAGCAGGCGGCTCTATCATAGAGCCGTAGAGGGACGATAGACTTGCGGTTCCTGGATCTGTTCAAGCCGATATCGCCGTTTATACCTGAGGTTAAGCCTCCTCAGAGGAAGGTTGCCTTCAACACCAGGCTGATGTGGACGCTTGCCGCCCTAGTCATATATCTGGTTATGTCGGAGACGCCTCTGTACGGGATTGAGGCTCAGGGTGCATCTGATCCCTATGCTATGCTGAGGATCATTTTCGCGTCTAACCGTGGCACGTTGATGGAGCTTGGGATCGGCCCGATAGTCACCGCTGGACTGATCATTCAGCTTCTCGCTGGCTCGGACATCATCTCCTTTGACAGATCCGATCCGGATGACAGGGGGTTGTTCACCACCGCGAGCAAGTTCTTCTCGTTCATCATGGTCATAGTTCAGGCCAGCCTCTACATCATAGGGGGCGTGTATGGGGATATCAGCAGAACACAGTCGATCCTCATATTTTCTCAGCTTCTGGCCGCCGGTTTAATCTTGATGATGCTCGACGAGCTAGTCCAGAAGGGCTGGGGGATAGGGAGTGGCATCAGCCTGTTCATCGTGGCGGGCATCACCCAGAACATATGGTGGATGAGCTTCAGCATAGCTCCTTCGCCCTATGACGCCGCGGGTAGGGCGTACGGCGCTATAATCGCGTTTGTGCAGAGCATCATGCGTGGGCTGCCGATACAGGACTGGTTATACAGGGCCAACTCGCCTGACATGATAGGGTTCTTGACGACCCTCGCGGTCTTCGCCATCGTTGTCTACATCGAGGGCATGAGGGTGGAGATACCCATCAGCCACAGCAGCTACAGGGGCTACAGGAGCAGGATGCCGATAAAGCTGCTCTACGTCAGCAACATACCTGTGATCCTCGCGTACGCCATGTTCGCCAACTTCCAGCTCGTAGGCCAGTTCACGTGGAACAGGTGGAACACGGATAACGGCAACTTCTTCTTCAACATGCTAGGCATGTACAACCAGACGCAGAGCGGCGGCGTCAATCCTATAGGCGGGCTTGCCTACTATACTTCGTCGCCGGGAAGCCTGGGAGGGGTGATGGCTGACCCCGTTAGGGCGTTTATCTACCTCCTCATAGTCGTCGGGTTCTGCGTGCTGTTCAGCATTACATGGCTGGAGATCGGGGGCCTGGGCGCCGACCAGATGGCGGAACAGCTTCTGCAGTCTGGGATGCAGGTCTCCGGGTTCAGGCGAAGCAAGAAGCCTCTGGAACGGCTGCTGAACAGGTACATCCCCACCATCACGGTGATCGGCGGCATCATAGTGGGCTGCCTGGCTGCTTTCAGCGAGTTCTTCGGCGTGTTCGGGTCGGGCATGGGCGCGCTGCTGGCCGTCAGCATCCTATACCAGTACTATCAGACCATAGTGCAGGAGCAGGTCGAGGATCTGTACCCGTTCCTGCGGGGCGCCTTCGGCTAGCCCCTTTTCCATATGACCTGTAGCAGGTCAGATCGGAAATTTTTTTTCGATACTCTTTTTCCAGTTGGTGCTATTATCATCTGCTATGAAGACTGTGAAGCTCTACGACAGGGACCATTACCTCAGGGAGTTCGAGGCCGAGGTCGTGGCTGTTGATGCGTGCGGGGTCGAGCTGGATAGGACTGCTTTCTACGCTGAGGCGGGTGGGCAGGCGGGGGACTCTGGGGCGCTGAATGGGTTGAGGGTGGTGGACACCCAGATAATGGGTGACCGTATCGTGCATGTCATGGAGGATTCGCCTGCTTTGAGGCCGGGGGACTTGGTGGTGGGAGTCATCGACTGGGATCGGCGTTACAGGATCATGCGGCTTCACACGGCGTCTCACATCATGGAGTATTTTCTCTGGAAGCGTTACGGCTACATGGAGCGCACGGGCTCCTATGTCGACGACAAGAAGGACAGGGCCGACTACGTCCATGAGGACAGGCTTGACCCGGATACCTTGAAGAAGGTGGAATCGGACACCAACGAGTTCCTAGCGGAGGGCCACCCGGTGAGAATAGAGGTCGACGACGAGGGTATGCGTCACTGGAGCTGCGGGCCGGTAGAGATGCTGTGCGCCGGCACCCACGTGAGGAACACGAGCGAGATAGGCGCCGTCAAGCTGAAGCGCAGGAACCCGGGCCGCGGCGAGGAGCGGGTGGAGACCAGCCAGGCGGAGTAGCAATATTTTCATATACCATGCCTTCTTTATCTGCCTCATGTTCCAGTCGCCACGCGGAACCAGAGATTTCCTTCCCGAAGACCAGTTGAAGAAGAACTGGGTAGTGGACACTGTGCGGGAGGTTTACGAGTCCTACGGCTACGAGCCGCTGGATACGCCGGCCTTCGAGTACTTGGAGATGCTGAGGATAAAGAGCGGGGAGGACATGCTGAACCAGGTGTATGCCTTCAAGGACAAGTCAGACCGGGAGCTGGCGCTGCGTTTCGAGATGACGGCCAGCACCGTCCGCGTGGTGGCGTCGCATCGCGAGCTCCAGATGCCGTTCAAGCGCTACATGATTGGCCCTGTGTGGAGGTACGAGAGGCCCACCGAGAAACGGTTCAGGGAGTTCTGGCAGGCAGACGTCGACGTCTTCGGCGTCGAAGGCAGCATAGCCGACGCCGAGGTCCTCTCCGCCGCCGTGGAGGCGCTGGGCAGGTTAGGCTTCGAGGGGTTCATCGTATACCTCAACGACCGTAGGATACTGACCAGCATAGTGGAGCTCTCAGGGATACCCAAGGAGAAGACGCTGGACGCCATCAGGGCTGTGGACAAGATCAAGAAGATAGGCCGGGAGGGCGTGATAGAGGAACTCAGAGGGATAGCTCCATACGAGGAGGCGTCCATCAGGCTGTTGGACCTCATCGGCCTTAAAGGCGAACCGCTGGAGGTCATCGAGGCCGCCGAGAAGATGCTCAAGGGCTACCCCGAGGGCATCAAAGGCTGCGAGGCGCTAGCCGATCTCTACAGGTACGCGGAGGCCTTCGGCTTCGCCGAGTACGTGGTAGTTGACTTGAGCCTAGCCCGTGGGCTGGACTACTACACCGGGCCGGTCTACGAGATATTCGCGAAGGGTTTCGAGGAGTACAGCAGCATCGCCGGCGGGGGCCGCTACGACGAGATCGTGGAGCTCTTCGGTGGTCAGCCGACGCCGGCCACGGGCGTGTCCTTCGGCATCGACAGGCTGACGCAGATCCTCGAGGAGAAGGGCGCGTTTAAAGACCTCAACCTAGGCGTTGATACGTATGTGGCTCCAGTCACGGAAAACGTACGCATGAAGGCGGTGGAGTTAACGCAGACGCTGAGGAAAGCGGGGGTGTCCGCAGTCGTAGACTTAATGGGCCGCCGCCTGGGGAAGCAGCTAGAGTACGCCGACAAGAAAGGGATCCCAACCGTCGTGGTCGTTGGCGAGAAGGACCTCGCGGAGGGATCCGTGACCGTCAGAGACATGAAGACCGGCGACCAGAGGAAAGTAAAGATAAGCGAGTTGCTGTCCCATCTAAAATCCTAGAACATTTTCTCAGACAAGCCGTAGTACACTATGTCGCCGCGGCGGTCGACAACGGCGAGCTTGAACTCGCAGCCCTCTTCCTCCGAGTTCTTCAGGTCATCCAGTATGGCCTCAACCTTATCGGGCCGCCCCTCAGATATTATTCTCACATGGTAGCTCGGAGGCTGCCTCCTATATACGCCTCTTTCATAGACCACGAAGTCAGCCATGCCATCGGCTTTCCTGGCTACGAAGCCCCTCGTCCTGAGGTCTCTGTACACTATGAACCTAGTCCATATGGACGCGTCATCCTCCGTGAACAGCATGAGAGCCTCCTGGAAGCTGAGCTTCTCGTTGGCGTCCTCGTCAACCAGGGCCACCTTTCCCCTGTCCATGTTGTACAGCGTCTCACATGGATCGAGGGTAAGCACGCTGTCCCCCTCTCGGGTGCCGTACCCGTCGTTGAACAGGCTGTCTGCCTCGCTCCTCATGGGGATGACGACGACGCCTTGAGTGAGGACTGCCGTGAACGGCTGCATCACAGGAATGGGTGTGGGGAGCCTGAAATAGGTTATGCAGCCGCGTCTATGGTTCACCCAAAGAATTAATGTCTAGCCGCCCCGCTAAACAGTAGATTGCCCCAACGCTTCCTCGTCATAACTGAGAAACCGAGCTCGGCTAGACGCATAGCCCAGGCGCTGGACGACGAGGGACGCCCAGTGACCCTTAGGGACAGCAGCGTCCAGTACCATGTTGCGAGAAGAGAAGGAGACGAACTGCTGGTGGTCTCAGCCCTGGGCCACCTCTACGCGTTAACCCAGGTGGGGGGAGGATGGACCTACCCGGTCTACGAGATGAAGTGGGTGCCCGCGAGCCAGGTCAACAAGGCGAACACCCGGGTAAAGGCCTACATAGAGACGATCTCGACGCTCTCTAGAGGCGTGGACCGGTTCGTCAGCGCCTGCGACTACGATCAGGAGGGCAGCCTGATAGCCTACAACGCCCTCAGGTACGCTGTGGGCGAGCACAGCCTAGCAAGGTCCCGTAGGATGCTGTACAGCACCCTCACCAGTACGGACCTCGTGAAGGCGTGGGAGACCATGGGGCCAACGCTCGACTACCCAGTCATAGCCGCGGGTAAGACGAGGCACGAGGCAGACTGGCTCTTCGGTATCAACCTCAGCAGGGCGCTGACCCTGGCGGTGAGGGAGGCGTCAGGCGCCAAGAAGACCCTCAGCATCGGCAGGGTGCAGGGACCTACGCTCAGCTTCGTCAAGGAGAGGGAGGCAGGTATACGGAGCTTCGTCCCTTTACCGTACTGGAAGGTATACGCCGAGACTGTGATCTCCGGCGAGGCCTACCCTCTGGAGTACGAGAAACAGAGACTTGAGAGGGAAGTCAACGCAAGGGAGCTGGCGTCTGAGTGCAGAGGGAGGGACGGTAAGGTCGTCGGGGTAGAGATGAGGAGTGAGCGGCTCCTCCCTCCTCCACCGTTCAACCTGGGGGACCTCCAGAGGGAGGCGTACCGCGTCTTCAATATGAGCCCCACGGCGACCCTCAGGGCGGCGGAGAAGCTGTACCTTGGGACGTATATCAGCTACCCGCGGACGAGCAGCCAGCGCCTGCCGCCGACGCTGGATCTCAGAGGAATCCTCGAGAAGCTCAGCAAACACCCTGCCTACGCGAAGCACGCCGAGGAACTCATGTCTAGAGGCAGGTTGAAGCCAAGGCAGGGAAAGAAGGACGACCCGGCTCACCCTGCTATTCACCCCACCGGCGCCAAGCCGAGGCGGCTCCAGGAAAACGAGGCAAAGACATATGATCTCATCGTGAAGAGGTTCCTCGCGTGTCTCGGGGAGCCGGCGATCAGAGAGAAGGTAGAAGCCGAGGTGGACGTCAACGGCCACAGTTTCTACCTGAGGGGCTCGAAGACCACGAAAAAGGGCTGGCTCGACATGTACGCGCCTTACGTCGAGGACAGGGAGACGACGCTCCCCGAATTAGAGGTGGACATGGTTATCCCAGTCACCAAGTTATCGACCCGGCGAAGCTACACGAAGCCGCCGCAGAGGTTCAACCCCAGCAGCCTGCTGAGACACATGGAGAACCACGAGATAGGCACGAAGGCCACGAGGACGAACATCATCGACACCCTTTACAGGCGGGGCTACGTCGCCGGCAGGAGGATCGCCATAACCGATCTGGGGCTGCGCATCGTGGAGACCCTCGAAGAATACTGCCCAAGCATCCTAAGCGTCGAGATGACCAGGGAGCTGGAGGAGTCCCTGGAGAAGATCCAGGTAGGCAAGGAGAACCCTGAAGCTGTGATAGATGACGTCAAGGAGGCTCTCAAACCCATCCTCGCCCAATTCAAGGACAAAGAGGGTGAGATAGGAGCCGCGATAGCTGAAGCCGTCACCGGGGTTCATGCATGGGAGGGAGCCGTCTGACAGGGTGCAGAGTCTGCGACCGGGAAAAACAGGGAGACTCGGTGTACTGTGAACACCACCAGGCCGCGTACAGTAACCTTGAGAAATCCTATCCTCAGTGGAGGCGGGCTCTGGGCTTGAGCTGGACGGAGTACCTGGAGAAGGTGGATAAGGTCTCTGGGGCAGGGATCTGGGTCAAGGAAGTTATAAAGGATATATTATCCGGCGACTAGCCTTCGGGTTCTTCGAGTTTTATCTCCCAGCGGCTGTTCCTGCCGTCCCTGATCCAGGTGCCGCCCAGCCCCCTCATCGCCTCGTTGATGGGCCCCCACATGTCCCCTAGGAACTTTTTTGGGCTCACCATCGCGGTTCCTTCGCTCTGCTCTACGTCTACGAGCGCAAGGTCAACGCCAGCGGCTTCCAGCCTAGCCCTAAAATCAACCTCCTGGGGGGGCCATACTTCGCCCTCGACTTCTTCCTCTTCCTCGTGCACCACGACAGGAGCCTTCTGCCCGACGGATATCACTATCCCTATCTTCGAGCCGCAGTCGGGGCACGTGATCCATGTGACCTTGTTGTTCTTCACGCTCATGTTAGTGACTATTCTTGGGTAATTAAAAAGATGCGCGTCCGTGGTTAACTTTATAGCCGGGCGAGTGTCAGGGGTGGTACTTCGTCGGTGTAGCGGATGCAGACGGTCCGAGGAATCTTCGGCTTCATGAAGGGTAACGTCCTCGTGATGACGGTCTGCGAGTGCGTATGGAGGACGACCATCGACATCATATGGCCTTTTCTTCCTCTCTACGTCATCCACCTCGGCGGGAGCTACGAGACCATAGGGGTCATCATGGCGGTGGGGAACCTGGCCAGCATGATACTGTACCCCCTCGGCGGGTACATAGCGGACTACCAGGGCCGCATCAAGCTCATCGCCTACATGACTTTCATGTACGGGGCCTCTTTCCTGATCCCCGCGTTCACCAACTCCTGGCAGTGGCTCGCGGTGGGCATGTTCGTGCAGAGCCTGGTAACCTTCTACTTCCCGGCCCGTCAGGCGTTGATCGCCGACAGCATACCGCCGGACCAGAGGGGGATAGGCTTCGCCGCGACCGTCGCCATACCCAGTGCCTTCGGCATAGCCGCACCCGTCATCGGGGGCTGGCTGATAGACAACATCGGCATCAGCCGAGCCATGCATAGGCTATACTTCATGGGGTTCTGGATAGCCTCCGCCATCGCGTTGTTCAGGTTGAGGTACCTGAAGGAGACGGTGGAGAACCCCAAGAGGCTTGACCTCAGCCTCTCAAAGCTTCCCGGATTGCTGTTGGAGGCCTACCGCAGCGTGTTCAGCGTCTTGAAGGAGACCCCGAAGCGGCTCTATACGTTGTCGCTCCTGGTGTCCTCCAGCGTGCTGTTCGCGTCCATAGCCAGCTCCTTCTGGGTTGTGAGAGCCACCGAGATCATTGGACTCAGCGTACAGCAGTGGGGTAAAGTCATGCTCGTCTCCGGCGTAGTGAGCGTCGTCCTCGGCATACCCGCCGGCAGCATAGTAGACAGGTACAGCAAGAAGCTGATAGCGGGACTATGCATGATCCTGGGCTCGGCTCAGTGCTACCTCTACCTCAGATGCGAGACTTATCTGCACGTGGTTCTCCTCGCCGTCGTCACCACGCTCACCAACGCCTTCATGAACCCCAGCTTCCAGAGCCTCTTCGCCGACATGATCCCCAGGGAGAAACGTGGCAGAGTACTAGCTTCCATAGGAGGCGGCGGGATCTGGCTGATGAGGGGCGCCTGGGGCAGCGGCGTGCTGGGGATGGCGATGCAGACCCTGGGCATGTTACTGAGCGGCTACATCTACAGGTATAACCCATCCTATCCATGGTACGTGCTATCCGCTGCCCTGCTGGTGATAGGAGTACTATTCATTCTACTAGTAGATGAACCCAGAGTGGCCGAGATATGATTTAAATAGCGTTAGTGGCTCGGTGCACAAATCGATGTTTATAGAGAGATTACGGTAAAGACTATTATAGCCACAGACACCCTATATATCACCGGTGTTGTGGCCCGATTGAGCACGCAGACGACCGAGTATAAGTGTCCTTACTGTGACCGTAAATCGGCCAGCCCCGGCGGAGTACGTTTTCACGTAAAGCTCACGCACACAGAGCGGCTGGAAGAGTTCAACGAGAAATATTACCCTGAGATGGAGGCCAAGTTCAAGGCGTCCTTCCAGGAATAAGAAAAACAACTACCAAGCCCGCCCTTTTCTTTGAAGCGTTGAACCTGAGTTCCCTGTCTACCTCTCCATGGATAAGTAGGCGGATGGCTGGGTAAAGGCGAACCTTATAAAACCTCTGCAGATATTGCCTTGTTTGATTGTATGAAGATAACTGACCGGGTCTACCTCGTCGGAGGAGCCGGCTTCGGCTACTCGGCGCCGGGAGACTGCAACGTCTACCTCATAGACGGGGGGACCGAACTAGCCCTCGTTGACACCGGGGGAGGGAACGGAGAGAAGGACATTCTTGGGAACGTCGAGAAAATGGGGTTCGACCCCAACACGATTATCACGGCCTTCAACACCCACTGTCACTTCGACCACGTCGGAGGAAACCACGAGATCAAGAAGATGACGGGCTGCAGAATCGTGGCGCACGAGGCTGACAGAGAAAGCATAGAGGAGCGCGGAGAACTATTGCTCTACGACATGGCCCTGGAGCGTGGCCTTGAGTTCCAGGCCTCCAAGGTGGACGCGGAGCTGAGGGATGGAGACACCTATCAGGTCGGCGACGTGACGCTGGAGGTCATACACACGCCCGGACACACACCCGGCTGCATGTGCCTCCTCATGGAGGAGGACGGGCGCAACAGCATCTTCTGCGGCGACACCGCCGGGGCCAACGGCAGGCTGGGCTTCATCAACGGCCCCGGGTTCAGCCTCGACGACTGGAAGGCTTCGATAGAGAGGCTCATCTCATATGAGCCGGACAGGCTCTACCCCGGGCACAACACGTTCCTCATGGGCTACGCCACCGATCACCTGAAGGTCTACGACCAGAAGATGAACGCGCCGTGGACGACGATAGTGACAAGCGTAGGCTAGAACATTGGAGCACCCCCGAAGACAGATAGTGCTGGAGAACCCCTCGCTCAGAGAGGCGGGGAAGGCCGTGAAGATAGGCATATCCAGGCACAGGACCGTCATAATCGCCGGGGTGTGCCGCGTCGACTACGAGGGCAGGGCGAGCTCAAAGCTGGAACCCGGCGAACGCGTGGTCCTCTTCAAGCCCGACGGCTCGGCGCTCGTCCACAGGCCAAAGGACTACTCCCCCGTCAACTGGCAGCCCGCCGGCTCCCTCTTCAGGACGACGGTGAACGAGGACGCCCTCATAGTCCGGATCTACAGGCGCAAGGAGCACGAGACCATGGAGGTCACCTTCACGGATGTGACGCTGGTCGCGGTTCTCGACCTCGTGGACGCCGGTGAGTTCAGCCTATACGCCTCCGAGAAGGACATGCAGGAGGCCATCCTCTACAGGCCCGAGCTCCTGGAGGAGGGGTTCAGACCCGTCACGAAGGAGATGCCTGTGGACCCGGGTTTCATCGACATCATAGGCGTAGACAAGGAGAACAGGCTCACCGTCGTGGAGATAAAGCGCGTGAAAGCCAGCAAGGACGCGGTGAACCAGCTCAAGAAGTACATGGACGTCATAGACATGGACGAGGACAGGCCGGTGAGAGCGATACTGGTGGCCCCGGATCTCGCCAAGGGAGCCGAGAGGCTCCTGAAGAGCTACGGGTACGAGTACAGGCAGCTCTCGCCGCAGACGTGCTCAGAGGCGCTGAAGGAGAAGAAGGGCAGGCCTCTGACCGCCTTCTTCCAGTGAAAAAGTCACTGGATGATGTCCAGGTCCCTGCCTATCGTCTCCATCTTCTCGAGGACGGAGTCCAGCTGCTCCGTCGTGAGCTTGGCGTGCATCTGGACCCTGATCCGGGCCAGGTCCCGGGCCACCATCGGGAACACTATGGGGACCACGAAGACCCCCTCCTCGTAGAGCCTGTCGGCTAGGGCCTTCGCCTTGTGGCTCTCCCCCACGATTATGGGTATTATGGGGGTCTGGCTGTTGCCTGTGTTGAAGCCCAGCTCCTGGGCCGCCTTCTTGAAGTAGTCCGTGTTCCTCCAGAGGTTCCTGACGTGCTGGGGCTCGGTCTCCAGCACGTCGATGGCCGCGATGGTCGCCGCCGCCACGGCTGGCGGGTGGCTGCTGCTTAGAAGCCATGTACGGCTCTTGTTCCACGCGAACTTGACTAAGGCGTCGCTGCCCGAGATGTGGCCGCCTATGGTGCCGTACGCCTTGCTGAAGGTGCCCATCTCTACGTGGACCTCTTTGTGGGTCAGGCCGAAGTGGCTGACGATGCCTCTGCCGCCGTCGCCGAGGACGCCCTCGCCGTGGGCGTCGTCCACGTAGACCATGGCGCCATGCTCCGCGCCGAGCTTGGCCACCTCGTCCAGTGGGGCCATGTCCCCGTCCATGCTGAACACGCCGTCGGTTATTATGAGCATTCGCCTGTAGCTGGGACTATGTTTCTCGGCCTCGTCGAGGACCTCTGCCAGATGCTCAGTGTCGTTGTGCCTGTAGACGACTCGGTCGGCCCTGGAGAGCCTGACGCCGTCGATGATGCTGCCGTGGTTCAGCTCGTCGCTGACGATGACATCCTCGTTTCCCACGAGCTGCGGAATCAGGCCGCTGTTGACCATGAAGCCGGTCGGGTAGGTGAGGGACGCCTCGGCCTTCTTGAACCTGGCGAGCCGCCTCTCCAGCTCCATGTGCAGATCCATGGTGCCCGAGATGGCTCTAACCGCCCCTGAGCCCACGCCGTACTTCTCCACGGCGTCGATGGCCGCCTGCTTCAGCTTGGGGTGGGTCGTCAGCCCCAGGTAGTTGTTGGCGCACAGTATGATCACCTCGCGTCCGTCTACGACGCTCACGGGTTCGCTGGGTCCCTGCACCTCTTTGAGCCTCCAGTCGAGGGCCTTCTCCACAAGTTCGTTGTACTCTTTCTCGAGGAACGCTGTTGGGTCTCTCATCTTGTAACCTTCAATGAGACGAACGCTGATTACCCTTTAACGGTTTTCGATCAAACGCTCTTTTGTCTCAGATGTATGAGACGATAACCCTTTCCGTTTGCCATTTAACCGGCTGCAGGGAAGGAAATAAGTACTCAGCGGCTGATTTTCTTTGAGTGCTCAATGGGAGACCAAGTTAGCCGGGTTTTGATCACGGGGGCCCTCGGGCAGATAGGCTCAGAGCTGACACTCAGGCTCCGTGAGTTGTTCGGGAAGGAAAACGTCGTCGCCACAGACATCAGGCAGCCCGTTGTGGATCAGGACGGGCCCTTTGAGACCCTTGACGTCCTCATGGTGGATGATTTGAGGCGTCTGATCAAGGAACACGAGATCGACACCGTGTACCATCTAGCCGCGATTCTGTCCGCCACAGGGGAACAGAAACCGGACTTGGCGTGGAAGATCAACATAGAGGGACTCATGAACGTCCTTAATGCGGCGAAGGACATTGAGCTCAGGGTGTTTCACCCGAGCTCCATCGCCGCCTTCGGGCCCGAGACCCCGAGGGTTTTGACGCCGCAGGAGACCGTCCTGAAGCCCAGGACGATGTACGGGATCACTAAGGTGGCGGGCGAGCTACTGGGGAACTACTACTTTGAGAAGTACGGCGTCGACGTCAGGGGCGTCAGGCTCCCAGGGATCATCAGCAACGTCGCGCCCCCGGGCGGCGGCACGACGGACTACGCCGTTGAGATCTTCTACGAGGCCATCAAACACAAAAAGTACGCCTGCTTCCTCAGGGAGGACACCGTGCTGCCGATGATGTACATGCCTGACTGCCTCAAGGCATTCATAACCCTCATGGACGCCCCCCTGTCCAGCCTTGAACATCATGGGGACTACAACCTTGCGGCGCTTAGCTTCAACCTCCGGGAGCTCGCGGCAGAGATCAAGAGACACATCCCAGAGTTCAAGATAGAGTACAGGCCCGACTACAGGCAAGCCATAGCGGACTCGTGGCCCAAGAGCATCGACGACTCGGCCTCAAGGGAGGAGTGGGGTTGGAGCCCTGACTACGATATGCCGGCGATGGTTGAGGACATGATCAGCGTCCTTGATGCAAGGCATAGGGAGGGCGGCCTCTAAGCCCCAGAAAAAAGACTTTTCGTCTCAGAATGTTGGGACAAAGCCCCTGTTTTGGTGGGCCCCAACCCGTGCGATGGCTCAATGTAACGGTGGATACACGATTTGTCCGTAAGGACGAGAGATCTTTCGTTCATTTACCCTAGGGGTATTTAGTTAGATCTTCTTATAAAAATGGGTTAGATAAGTGGCTTGACTTCCTTCACCTCTGGGTTGACGAGGTTAGGAGGCTCCTCGCCTCTCATCACCGCGGCGCAGTTGGTCGCGGCTATCACGGCCATCTTCGTCCGGGTCTCGACGCTGGCGCTGGCGATGTGGGGCGTGACTATGATGTTGTCGAGCTCTAGCAGCGGGCTGCTTGGGTCGATGGGCTCCTTCTCATGGACGTCCAGCGCTGCGCCTGCGATCCAGCCCTCCTTTAGCGCCTTGTAGAGGGCCTTCCCGTCTATCACTGGGCCGCGGGAGGTGTTCACGAGGTAGGCCGTCGGCTTCATCATGCGTAGCTGCTCCTCGCCGATCATGTGGTGGGTTTCGGGTGTCAGGGGTAAGTGCATCGAGACGAAGTCGGAGTTCTCTAGCACCTCCTCCAGCGTCCTGCACTCCAGGTTGAGCTCCCTCTCTTTCTCGGGGTTCCTCACGCAGTCGTAGTAGATTACGTCCATGTTGAAGCCCCTAGCCCTCGGCACCATGGCGGAACCTATCCTGCCCATGCCCAAGATGCCCAGGGTCTTGCCGTGAACATCTCCGCCTATGAACATTTTTGGGCCCCACGCGTGGATCCATTTCCCGTTTCTGATGTACTTGTCTGCCTCGACTATCCGCCTAGATATCGCCATCATGAGGGCGAAGGCGTAGTCTGCCGTGGTGTCTGTTAGGACTCCTGGGGTGTTGGTGACTCTGATGCCTCGCTTGGTGGCCTCGTCTACGTCTACGTTGTTGTAGCCTACGGCGTAGTTGCTCACGACCTTGAGGTTCTCGGCCTTGTCCATCAGCTCCGCGTCGATCTTGTCGGTTAGGAGAGGGATTAATCCGTCAATTCCCCTAACCTTTTTGAGTAAAAGATCTCTGGGAATGGGGTTATTTTCTCCCTCAAAGATCTCTACCTCTGCGACTTCATCTACTATTTTGATCGCTTCGGGAAAAAGCTGGCGTGTCACGTATACCTTGGGCTTGGCCAAAACTATCACTGTTTTACTTAATTCATGTAAGGAGATAATATGACTTTCCGAAAAACGGGGTTTTCAACCTTCTGAGGCACAAAATTAATATTCAGGAAAATCCTGAATATTAAATAATATGGAAAAAGTAGTTAAGAACCCAGAAAAACAGGGCCTGACAACCCAAAACTTGGACGAATTGTTCGATGGACCCCTAAAACCCATGAACAGCGGAAACGCGAGACTAGTCTACAAGCTATTCTACGACGCAAAAGACCAAGGACTAACCACCGTAGACATACAGCACCTGCTCGAAGACTACAAGAGAAAATATAACAAGAAGGACCTACACAACTGGCTAAACGACCTCATGGCATCAGGTCTGATAACCAAAGAAAGCGAACGCGGGAAGCCCACAATGGTGAAGTATAATGGCCGTTATACCTACGATATTTGGCGTTTAACGCCTCAAGGATACCAGATCGGGCGAAAAATCGAGGGTTTTCTAGGCAAATACCCTAACCTAATTGAAGAGAAAATCATCGAGAAAACACGTCTCCCCGGCCTCCATGAGCTAAAGTCCAGCGACTTAGATGAAATCCAGGCACTATACCTGAACTCGGCGCTCATAACGGCGCTCCACGAGTCGGGCGGCTCCATGGACCTCAAGAGCCTATCAGAGAAAACAATGGTCAAGCCCGAGCCCCTCGGCAGGTTCCTGCAGGCCCAGCAGAAAAACGGTTCACCCCCCCTATACCAGTTAAGTGAGAAACCTAGGGGGATCGGCGAGAGGATACTGCAGACACTTGGCCTATCCTCCTTCAAGAACCTCCTCGTCTCTCTGAGTCCTGAGGGTAAGAAAATCGTCGAAGGGCTCCTGAGTGCCTGAGACCATGTTCGGAGACCAAGAAAACGCTGGACACATTTTGTATCCATAATCTTGAAGGTACTTTATCTATAAGGCGTAAAACAAGCGATCGGAGAAATGACTTAAAAGTGTTAAAATGAAGCCCCTATACATGCATGATTTTTACCGTTTTCACTCCGATCCCCCTCTTAGATATAAAAGCACGAAAAACGTTTGGACATAAAACCTATCCATGAGAAAAATACCCTGTTTTTGGGGTAAAAACACCTAAAGACGCACCCTTGGAACGGCTCAATCAACGGGAGGGGGAAGGCGGCGACATCACCGGCGGTGCCAACCACGATACTTTCGAGCCTAAGAGACCGAGCTTTAAAGCATGGACTTGTCCGGACAAACGAGAAACCATCACAAACGCGAAAGCCAAAGGGGGGAACACCCACACGCCACTGCTGGTTGATGACTGCTCAAAGAGAAAAGAGGCGTTCCAGAAACCTAGTGAATTCATGCCTGCTCCAAGCGCGAGACTAAGACAAAGGATGCTGCATATGCACTGTAGACCGGCGCCATGTGAATGAGAGAAAACCACGGCTCATCGAGGAGGCGACGAAATGGTAAACCAAGAAGGCCATGAGAGAGAGAAAGACCTCACAGTTATGCAAAAGAAACGCCGTTTTTCGAGCATTTTCTCTTCATTTACCCTAGGGGTTTCTATGCAGAAGATGCTCAAAAAAACTATACTCGATCAGTCTCTCGGCGGCCAGCCATCTGGGGTGCGCATCAGACGCTACCAACGACGCGTTTCGCCCCAGAATTTTGAGACAAAGGCGGGTCACTTCATGTACTTGAGCGGCTTCGAGTTGTCCCAGACGTGCTGGAAGTAGATCGACGCCACGCTGGTCAGCGTCTCGTGCTCGGACCATATTGCAGTGTCGACCCCAAGGGGCTTAGCGAGGTCCAGAAAGATGATGGACTCCCTTCCGTCTATCACGAGCCCTCCCCCGAACATGCTGTCACAGACCCGGACCTCCGCCAAGCCGAGCTCATAGGCGCCCATGGACTTCAGCGTCTTCTCGGTGGTGAGGAGCTTGATCCTTATCTCGCTGTCCATGAACTTCCTGATGGCGTCGTTCAGCGCCGAGCCGAAGGACCGGTCGTCGTCGAGTAGACTCTCGGGCACCCAGGGTACGGCGAGCATGATCTCCTTCCTCGCCTTAGCTAGGAGCTCCAGTATCTTGTTGAAGACGTTGCCCTCTCCCCTGATTATCCATATCTCGGGTATCTCCTTGACCTCGCTCCTCTCGTAGAGCGGCTGAAGCTCGTCCACGAGTACCCGCCGGTTATCCTCGAACTCCGCCTCCAGCCGGTTATGCTCAGCCATGAGCGCGTCTATCGGAGAGCGTCCATAGTACTTCCGGGGCCGACCTCCCTCTATCTCCACCCAGCCCCTCTCCTCCAGCCCCTCGAGGACGCTGTACACCTTCGTGTACGGGATGGAGGAGGCCTGGCTCACGTTCTCCGCGGTCATCTCCCCAGCCTTGAGCAGGGAAAGATACGCCAGCGTCTCGTACTCGGTGAGCCCTATGTCCCGGAGCGCCTTCTCCGCGCGCTCGCTGATCAGGGGTGCGGACATCGAGTAGATGAAGACCAAGCATCCCTTAAATCACTGGCGTTATTCACTTCTTTGAAGGTGAGTCTTCAAAAAACGTTGATAAATACAGCCTGTTTCCTCTCACCTGTTGGGACGAGAGTTGAAACGCCTCAAGTCGACGGAGAGCCTCTGCCCCGAGTGTCTAGCCGTTGTCCCAGCGACCATATACGAGGACGAGGGAAAGGTCTATATCTCAAAGGCCTGCCCGGAGCACGGCGAGTTCACCGACCTTTACTGGGGAGGCTACGACCAGTATCTCAGAGCCGAAGAATACGAGCACCTCGGCACGGTGATGAAGAACCCACGCACAGAGGAGAAAAGGGGCTGCCCTTATGACTGCGGTATCTGCACCAACCACAAATCAACCACCACCCTTGGCATAATCGATGTCACCAACAGGTGCAACCTCCGCTGCCCCATATGCTTCGCCCACGCAGGCGCCGCCGGATACCTGTATGAGCCCACCATAGACCAGATCAGGGAAATGATGGAGAACCTCCTGGCCAACGACCCTGTGTGGACCCCCGCTCTACAGCTGAGCGGAGGCGAGCCTACGGTCAGGGACGACCTCCCCGAGATAGTGGAGATGGCCAAGGACCTGGGCTTCATCCACGTCGAGGTGAACAGCAACGGCATCAAGATGGCGGAGAGCAGAGAGTACTGCTGGAAGCTGAAGAAAGCCGGCGTAGACACCGTTTATCTCCAGTTCGACGGCGTCACCCCGGAGCCTTACATCAGGGCTAGGGGCTTCGACCTCCTACCCATCAAGCTCAAAGCCATCGAGAACCTCAAGAAATCCAAGTTCAACAGCACCGTGCTGGTGCCGGTGCTCGTGAAGGGCTTGAACGATAACCAGGTGGGCGACGTCATCAGGTTCGCCGTCGAGAACAGGGACTGCGTGAGAGGAGTGAACTTCCAGCCCGTCTCCTTCACGGGCAGAATAGACAGGGAGGAGAGGGAGTCCATGAGGATAACCATCCCTGACCTCATGCGTCTAGCGGAGGAGCAGACAGACGGCCTGATCAAAGCTGGTGATTGGTTTCCGCCCTCGATCCTGCAGCCCGTCTCAGAGTTCTTGAACAAGATGAAGAATGAGAACTTCGTTGACCTGACCTGTCACCCCCACTGCGGCATGGGTACCTACCTCTTCTTCGACGGCGACGACGTCAGACCAGTAACGGAGTACATCAACGTAGACGCGGCCATCAAGGCGTTCGAGAAGGCAAACAAGAAGCTCTCGGAGGGAAAAGAGCTCAGAGCCAAGATGGAGGTAGCGGCCGGCGTCGTCAGGAACGTCAAGTTCAAGACCTTCTCGAAATACCTGAACGACGTCATACTCTACGGCGACTACCTCAGCCTGAACAGGATGCACCACAAGATGATCCTCGTGGGCGCCATGCACTTCATGGATCCCTACAACTTCGACCTGAGGCGAGCAGAGAGGTGCATAATCCACTACGCCACGCCAGACGGCAGGATAATACCGTTCTGTACCATGAACACCCTCCACAGGAAAGACGTGGAGCGGCGGCACGCTCAGCCCTTGAGCCCTGACAAGCTCACGCCGCTCTACGACGTGCTGGCACTGACCAGAAAGATACTAGAGGAAGAACAGAGACCAGATTTAGGGCTCGCAGAGCATATTCTCCACACGCCGGAAAGCGACACGCACCACTGACCCATTTTCCGTGCTTTTACGAGACATTTTCTTGAGAAAAAGGTCTAGGTAAACTAACGAAAAATGTTCGTGGTGAGGGTTTTATGTCCTGAGGACGGCGCCTTTGTCGGCACTCGTGACCAGTTTCGCGTACCGTGCGAGGTAGCCGGTGGTCACATTCGGCGGCCTGGGCTTCCATTCTGCCTTCCTCTTCGCCATCTCCTCCTCGGAGATCAGTAGGTCCAGCTTCCTCCCAGGGATGTCTATGGCGATCCTGTCTCCGTCCCGTATCAGGGCTATGGGCCCGCCGACCGCCGCCTCCGGCGCTATGTGGCCTACGCAGGGGCCACGGCTCGCGCCGCTGAACCTGCCGTCCGTGAGTATGGCGACCCTGTCGAGGCCGTAGCCCACGACGGCGCTGGTGGCCGCCAGCATCTCCCTCATGCCTGGGCCTCCCTTGGGTCCCTCGTAGCGGATGACTACAATGTCGCCGTTCTCGATCTTGCCGCCGTGGATGGCCTCCAGCGAGTCCTCTTCCCGGTCGAAGCACTTCGCCGTACCAGTGAACTCCCACATGGCGGGGTCGATAGCGGCCATCTTAGCGACGCTGCCATTGGGGGCGAGGTTGCCCTTTATTATGGCGATGCCGCCGGTCTCGTGGACCGGGTTGTCCAGCGGCCTTATCACCTCGTCGTCGCGTACGTCTACCCCCTTCAGGTTCTCCTTCAACGTCTTCCCGGTGGTGGTGATCACCCCGGTGTCCAGCCTGTCCTCCAGCCTCTTCATCACCGCGGGTATGCCCCCCGCGCTGTGAAGATCCACGATCTTGTAGGGTCCGGCTGGAGCCATGTTGCAGAGGTGGGGCGTCTCCTTGCTTATCTCGTCGAAGAGCTCCAGAGGCAGGTCGATGCCGCACTCCTCCGCCACCGCCTTTAGGTGCAGCACCGTGTTGGTGCTGCCGCCTAGGGCCATGTCCACCGTTATGGCGTTCCTGAACGCGGCCTCCGACATGATCTTCCTCGGCGTCAACCCTTTCTTGAGGAGCTCCATTATCTTCTTTCCCGCCTCCTGGGCCAGCCTTGTCCGCTCCATACCTGTGCTCTTGGCGGTTGCCATGTAGGGCAGGGTCATGCCTATGGACTCGATGAGGCACTGCATGGTGTTGGCTGTGAACATGCCGCCGCAGGCACCGGGGCCGCAGCATATGTCCTCCAGGTAAAGCGCCTCCTCCTCGCTCAGCTTGCCGCTGACCATGAGGCTCGCCGCCTCGAAGAGATCCTGGACGGTGATCTTCTTGTCCTTGTACATTCCCCAGGTCGGGCAGCCCGGCTCCATGGGGCCGCCGAGGACGAATATGGTAGGTATGTCCATCCTAGCCGCGGCCATGAGCATCCCGGGGTCGATCTTGTCGCACGTCGTGACGCAGATCATGGCGTCGAAGCCGTGACTCTCAACCATTATCTCGAGACTGTCGGCGATGACCTCCCGACTCGGCAGACTCATCTTCATCCCCGAGTGCCCCATGACGATGCCGTCGCAGACCGCGATGGTGTTGAACTCCCTCGGCACTCCCCCCGCGGCGGCGACGCCGAGCTTAATCTGCTCGGCGAGCTTGTCAAGATGCACGTGGCCTGGGTTGATCTCGGTGAAGCTGTTGGCTATCGCGATCAACGGCTTCTTCAGGTCCTCGTTCGACACTCCCGTGCCCTTCAAGAGTGAGCGATGGCTCATCCGGTCGGGGCCGTCATACACCTTGCTTGACCTGTGGCGTGGATTCACACTCATACGGTGGAAGCCGCTTCTACGCCATATAATACTTACTTGACGCAGAAACTAGGGAAACACGTAAAATTTTGGGGGGGTTCTATGACTCCGATTTACACGTCCAATATATAATACGTGTTTTTATACCATCATGAAAAACTGATTTAAACCTGTTAATACTAGATCAATGTTCTCTGAAAATTATCAAAAAATTGCATTAAAATCTGGAAAACATCTAAAAAATGTCTTTAGCACCGTCCAATATTTACTTTTCATAACATTTCCGATAGTAAACGTGGTTATAGTTATCATTTTTATGCTAATGATCAATCAATCTCGTTTTATCCATAAATAGAGACTGTGAGGGTATGCTGGATGAACTCTCAAGGGAGAGTTACCATAGAGCAGTAGAGGTCTTCAAACCGCTGACGCGCCACGCGGCTATAGGCTCTATACTGAACGGCTTGACAGATTCTAAGGTATACGTGGATGACCCAGAAGAGCCGAGGTGCGCCTTGACCTGGACGAGGTCCAGAATATTTCTTTCCGGGGAGCTGATTGATGAAGATAACCGGCGCAGAGTAGCGGAGGCCATATGCAGCAAGTTAAAACTAGATAGCCTACACCGTGGAGCGAAATTTTTCATCCTATACCTTGACCCGGGTATACACCAACTGGATTTTTTTAAGCTGCTGGACGACGTGAAGGTACACCCAAACACGAGGAACTACTATGAGCTGGATGCGAGGACGCGTGAATGGGGTGAAACTCCCCGAGGTGGGCTCAGACCTGAAGTCATCGACATACACTTCCTGAGCGGCTCCTACAAAAACCTCGATCAAGTCAAGGAGGAGATGAGGTCCGAGAGGAGTTCATTAGAGGAATTCCTGGAAAAAAGCGTGGGCGTCTGCGGCGTAATCGGAGACGAGATAGTGTCGTGGTGCATGTCCGAGTACAATCACGGCAGCAGATACGAGATAGGGATAGCGACCGTCGAGAAGCATAGACGAAAGGGGCTGGCCACGGTGACAGCCGACGCCCTCATGAGGCGCTGCCTGGAACACGGGTTCAGCAGGGTGGGCTGGCACTGTTGGCAGAGAAACGAGCCCTCAAACAGGACCGCCCTAAAGCTGGGCTTCGAGTTCGTCGAGAGCTACCCCGTCTACGTCCTAGAGGTAGAGAGTTAGCTGTTTTCTTCAAGACGGCCCGAGCGCCTGCTTCGCCTGTACCAGTTTCTCATTTGCATGGGCTATCCTTTTTATCCTGTTTTTTCTTCTCTCCTCCTCGTCTCTCAGCCTTCTCCGCTGGTTCTCAATCATCTTGTTCACGGACTCCGGGGCGGGTCCACCGATGACCCTCCTCCTCTGGACGTTAAGCACCGGATCAACGGCTGAACGCAGCTCTTGCTCCGGAACCTTAAACGCCCTGCCCACCACCTTCTCCGAGGCTCCCTCGATCATCTCCACCGTGATCTCTTCGGCCTTGACTTCGTTCTGGATGGCGCTGAGAGTCACCTCCACGATTATGTCGTGTGCCTGCCTGAACGAGAGGCCGTGTAGCCTCACCAACGTGTCAGCCAGATCTGTCATGGTGCTGAACCCCTCCCTGAGCCTAGCCCTCATGTTCTCCTTCATGGGCCTCATGGTCTCGACCGCCCCCGCCATGACGTTCGTGCTGCCAACCGCTGTATCTATCACGACTGGCTCCAGCATCACCCTGTCCACGATGTGCGAGTAGGAGACGCCCTTCATCGCCGAGACAACCGCCACCATGGCGCCTAAGCACTCCGACGCGTAGCTCTTCACCTGCTCAAGGATCAGGGGGTTCTTCTTCTGGGGCATTATGCTGCTGGTCCCGGCGTACGCCTCGTCCAAGTCTATCATCATGTACTCGTCGGTCGACCACACCTGGATATCTTGGGCGAGCCTGCTCAGGTTGGTCATGTGGATCGCGAGGGCGGCCGAGAACTCCATGAAGTAGTCGACGGAGGCCACGGCGTCCTGGGAGTTCTCCACTAAGCCGTCGAAGCCCAGAAGCTCCATGGTCCGATGCCTGTCTATGGGCCAACCGGTGCCCGCGAATGCGGCCGACCCCATTGGGCTCAGGTTGGTTCTTCGATAGGTGTCCTCCAGCCTCTGGACCGTCCTTTCTGCGGCCTCCACGTGGGCGAGCAGGTAGTGGGCCAGGGTGACCGGCTGGGCCTGCCTCATGTGCGTGTACCCCGGCATATAGGTGTCGACGTTTCTCTCCGCCGCGTCCAGGAGCCTCCGCCTGAACTCCATCACCGAGCCCACCGTCCTCTCCACCTGGTCCCTGTAGTATAGCCTTCGCTGGGTGTGGCCCAGGTCGTTACGGCTCCTAGCTATGTGCATCTTGCCGCCGAGGTCCCCTATCTTCTTTATCAGCGCCGTCTCGGTGGACATGTACGCCGTTAGCCTAGGGTCGGCTTCGGCTTCCTCGGCCACGCTCTTTACGCCGTCAATGATGGCGGCTGCCTCTTCACCCGGTATTATCCCCTCCTCGGCCAGCATGACCACGTGGGCTCTGTGGATCATGGTCTGGCAGTAATAAGACGCGACGTCGAAGGCCCTTGGGCTCGACCTCCAGTTGTTCAGTTCGACGATCTCTGGGGCAGCCGATTTTCTCGCTCTGCCGAACCTCTCCCAGTCCTCTTTACCTGTGTCAACCATTTAAAACACACGTGGGATAATATTTGTGGATCAGTAAATAAGCGAGTGGCAGGCGTGCAACTATGAGCGTTGGGAGGAGGGCCATCAGGGACCGTTACGACGACCTGGGTGGCAGGGTCTACGACATGAGGTACACCGAGGAGCAGCGCCTCAAGTACGAGTCCATGCTCGCGGAGGTAAGGGTAAGACCTGACGACGTAGTCCTCGACAACGGATGCGGCACGGGGTTACTATTCGAGTACGTTTCGGCATACATGGTGGGCTTAGACGTTTCTGTCAAGCTCCTGAGTAAAGCCAGGGATAGAACCAAGGACGTGGTTCAACTGGTGAACGGAGACTCGGAGAACCTACCCTTCAGGCCCCGCGTCTTCCACTCGGTGATGTCTTTCACCGTCCTACAGAACGCGTTGAGCCCGGAGCGTATGCTCCGGGAGATGGACTCGGCTAGACGCGGGGACGGAGTCCTCGTGGTTTCGACCCTGAAAAAATCATTTAGCAAACAGGAGTTAATAGAGTTATTCATAAAATCTAACCTAAAAATAAAGAAGGTTGTCGACAGTGAAAACACAAACGACTGGATGATCATATCTTAATAATGCTAGAAAAATGAAGGGAGTAACTGTCTGTTTCAGAAGCTTTTTATATAAAGCATATATGCACTATTCATTACTTAGAAACGGTGCAAACGATTTGGAGCCAAGAAATAAGCCGCTCAACGTACTGATAAAGTCGGTGGGAAGCAACGTCGCCGTTGCCCTCAAGGGCAGGGGAGAGTACTGGGGGAAGATGATCCGCGCTGACGGGTACATGAACATGATGCTCAAGGGAGCCAAGGAGTACGACGCATCAGGGCTCGTCGCGTCCTACGGGGACGTGTTCATCAGGGGAAACAACATCCTCTACATCTGCATAGAGCCGCAGACACCGCCACCGGGCGGAGACTGATTCCGAATCAGTTTATAACCCACAGCTTCTACATGATACCGTCCAGGTGAATCTAGGCATGAGGCTTGTGGTGGCGGTTACAGGCGCCAGCGGTTCGATATACGCAAAAAACTTCCTTGAGGCAGCGAAGAGCCATGGGATCGAGACTCATCTGATAGTCACCGAGGCAGGGAAGACGGTGGCGAGACACGAGCTGGGCGACGTCGAACAGCTCACCGCTTTAGCTGACTTCACATACGAGCCTCAGGACCTGGAGGCGCCTCTCGCAAGCGGCAGCTTCAGGGTGGACGGGATGGTGATAGTTCCAGCCTCGATGAAGACGGTGGCGGCGCTGGCCCACGGCTACAACGCCAACCTCGTGACCAGGGCGGCGGACGTTCACCTCAAGGAGCGTATGCCCCTCGTTGTAGTACCCAGGGAGACACCCCTACACGCGGTTCACCTTGAGAACATGGCTCGGCTCAGCAGGCTCGGCGCAGTGATCTTGCCAGCCATGCCCGGCTTCTACCATCACCCGGAGTCCGTCGATGATCTGGCGAGCTTTATCTCGGGAAAGATACTCGACCAGCTGGGTGTGCCAAACAGGCTGTACAGACGCTGGGGCGAGCCCTAGGCCTCCGCCTTCAACTCCTTCATGAACTCCTCCAGATAGGACTCCATGAAACTGTGGCGGGTCTCGGCCAGCTTCTTGGCCACGTCGGTGTATAGAAGCTCCTTGAGGGTGAGGAGCTTCTCGTGGAAGTGGCCTATATACCTCTCGATTGGTCTATCATGTTCACCGCTATACTGCGCAGCTCTGTAGACGCCGACCGCTCCCATCGCGTCCAGTTTATCGGCGTCGCTGAGTATCTTAGCCTCAAGGGAAGAGGCCTCCAGCCCCCCGCTGAAGCTGTGCACCCTAACGGTCTCCACTATCCTGGTCACCCTGTCACCATGGACGCCGTGCTCCGTGAGGATGCGTCTGGCTTTCTCGGCTCCCTTCTCGGCGTGGCTGTCTTCACCCCTCCCGACGTCGTGGAGTATGGCAGCTGGGATGAGCACCGACATGTCTGCGCTGAGTCTCTCACCGAGAACCATGCAGAGCCCAACCACCCGTTCCGTGTGCTCGAAGCCGTGGCAGCCGTTCATTCTCTGGAGCCGTTTAGACGTCTCCATGAGTCTATCCAGTAGTTCTCTCTGCATGGAAGGTCACTGCCTCTGTATGCCTGAGTCCCTTCCCACGTTAACGGATAGCTCACCCTTGAAAGACGTGATGAAGCAGTCGACGAGCCTCAACGTGTCTCCCGCCTCGATGCCTTCGAGTTCCTCGATCTTTTCGTTCCACACCGTGAGCCTCATGGACCCCGAGCCGTCCTTCACGAGCCCCTCGACGAGGGTGTGCTCCAGGCCGCTGTATGTTGTCACCTTACGCGGCTCCTCTAGGCTGATCAGCTCGACCATCAACTCGACGTGCTCCATGCCGGGCCTAAGTTCAGAGAGCTTCAACGGTGGTACGTGAACTGATACATTGTACCCAATAAAAGAATTAGCATAAGAATAAAACAAGACCCGACCACATGATATTTGATGAGCCTCGAGCTGCAGCTGGTCTGCCTTGAATGCGGGGAGACGATGGATCAGGAGCACCCCCCATCGACTTGCAGGCGCTGCGGAGGCATACTGGAGTATGAGTTGATGCCAGGGGCGGGCGGTGTCAAGTTCAGCGGCCCCTTCACCTTCTGGCGGTACAGGCAGGTCATGCCGAGGGTCTCCCGGGCGGTGAGCCTCGGGGAGGGCGGTACCCCGCTCCAGAAGTCGAGGCGGCTAGCCGAGGCCATAGGGATCGATAACCTGTTCCTCAAGGACGAGAGCAGGAACCCGACTAACAGCTTCAAGGACCGCTCCGCCGCGCTCATAGTCTCGGACGCTGCCAGCAGGGGATACGACTCCCTGGTATGCGCCACCAACGGGAACCACGGCGCCTCCGTCTCCGCCTACGCCGCCAGGATGGACATGAGCTGCAACCTCATAGTCCCCAAGGCCGTGGACATGGGCAAGCTGGCCCAGATGATGATCTACGACGCCAAGATCGTGGAGTCCGGGGAAAGCATCGAGGAGTCCATAGAGAGAGCCCGTAAGCTCGAGGAGGAGCTGGGGTGGTACCAAGCAACCACGGAGCTCAACCCTCTATCCGTCGAAGGCTTAAAGACCATATCGTATGAGCTGGTGGAGCAGAACGGCGTCCCCGACTGGGTTATACTGGCGATGGGCAGCGGAGCCACGCTGCACTCCCTCTGGAAGGGCTTCCTGGAGCAGGAACAGCTGGGCTTCATAGACAGGAAGCCAAGGATAATAGGAGTCCAGGCAGAGGGCTGCTCACCCATAACTCAGGCATACGCCAGAGGAGAGGAAAAGCCCATGGACGTGGGTGACGGCGAAACAGAGGCATCGGCGATAAGGGTCGCCAAGCCAATATACGGTGCCTTAGCCCTTAAGGCGTTGAAGGAGTCAGGCGGTTACGCAGTATCTGTCTCCGACGACGAGATGGTCTCCGCCGGCAAGGAGATGGCCAAGCTCGAGGGCATATTCGCTGAGCCGGCGTCGGCAGCCCCCGTCGCCTCGTTGAAACTTGACAATGTGAGGAACCGCATAGAGAATGGAGATAACGTGGTCTGCCTCGTAACGAGCAGCGGACTAAAGGCAGACGACATACTGAGCAGCTTGACGAAGCACAGGAAGGCCCCTCGGCTGGGGTCACGGCTGGCGACGAAGGAGCGGATACTCAGATCAATAGCTCAGCAGCCCACGTATGGGTACGCCATCTGGAAGAGCATGGGGAGCGAGATGACGCTCGGGGCTGTGTACCAGCACCTGAACGACCTCGAGGGCCGTGGCTTGATCTCTTCGAAGGCTTCAGGCAAGCGGAAGGTCCTCGAGGTTACTGAAAGGGGTCGGAGGGTCCTTGAAGCTCTCGACGATCTGCAGGTTCTTCTGTGATGGTCTTATAACTGGTTACCTGTCATCAGCGATTTTTAGGGGGCCACGATATTATAGTTGAAACTAGGATATTTTATATTATAGTTATAACTATAATAACGCATGGCGAGTCTCAACACGCGTCAAGTAGCGGCCATCGGAGTCATGGGTGCTTTAGCGACCATAGCTACGATGATGTTCGCTTTCCCCATCCCCGCCACCAGCGGGTACTTCAACCTAGGTGACAGCATAGTCATCATCACCAGCCTGACTTTCGGGCCCCTCGTAGGAGCTCTCGCCGGTGGACTCGGCTCAGGGCTGGCCGACCTCCTGGGAGGATGGTACAACTGGGTGATCTTCACCACAGTCATAAAGGGTGCGGAGGGATACATAGTGGGATACTTGGCGGGTAACCCCGACACGAGAACCATGAAAAAGACTGTCATTGCGTGGCTTGTCGGCGGCGCCGTGATGGTTGGCGGCTACTTCGTCGTCCAAGTATTCATGTATGGGTTCAGCGCCGCGTTGAGTGAGCTTCCCTTCAACATGGTCCAGATGATCGTTGCCGGTATCTTAGGCATCCCAATATCCAACGCCTTAAAGGACAGGCTGGAACTCTAACATCCCTAATATATAGGGCGATCCTGTTCCTTATTCTGTGTCCTCGGCCGAGAAGGCGGCGGCAGCCTTAACCAAGGTGGAGAGCTACGACCTCAGGATACTTCAGGCCATAGAGCTGGGGATGATACGGCACGAGGTGGTCCCCTTCGAGGAGGTGGTCAGGTACAGCGGTCTCAACGAGAGCGAGGTGGAGTATAGGATGAAGGGGCTCGACGAGCTGGAGCTGCTGTATAGGCAGTGGGATCCGTACCTCGGTTACATAATGAACTACAACGCCTACGACCTCCTGGCCCTCAACGCCCTCGTGAAGGCCGAATCGCTCGAGGCCCTGGGCCCACCAGTAGGCACAGGGAAGGAGTCCGACGTCTTCGAGGCCGTCACCCCCGAGGACGTGAAGGTGGCTGTGAAGTTTCACAGGCTGGGCAGGACCAGTTTCCGCGACACCAGGCGTAAGAGGGAGTACATCGCGGATAGGCGGCACATCTCGTGGCTGTACCAGTCAAGGCTCGCCGCGGAGGCAGAGTACAGCGCCCTCAAGAGCATGCACGAGGCCGGCGTCTCTGTGCCGGAGCCCATAGACCAGAACAGGCACGTGATAGTGATGCAGTTCATACAGGGAACCCAGCTTTCGGACATCATCAGCCTGGAGGAGCCCCGGCTGTTCCTCGACGACGTCCTGGAGGACGTGAGGCTCGCGTATGGGGCGGGAGTGATCCACACGGACCTCAGCGAGTACAACATACTGGTAGACGGTGAAGGAGAGGTCTGGATAATCGACTGGCCCCAGTACACATCGACGGATCACCCCAACGCCATGGAACTCCTTGAGAGAGACGTCGGTAACGTGGTCTACTACTTCCAGCGAAAATACGGCCTAGAGTACGATCCAGAGCAGGCGTTGAACCATGTCAGAGGCTAGTCTCTCAGAGTCATCTTGACGTCCAGCGCGCTGACTCCCTTGCCCTCGTCGTAGACGAGGATCGGGTTGATGTCCAGCTCCGATAGCTCCGGGAAGTCCCATACCAGGTGACCGATCCTCAGTATGGCCTCGCGCGTAGCGTCGATGTCGGCGGGGGCCTGCCCGCGGACGCCTTTCAGCAGCGTGTAGCTGCGGGTCTCCTCCATCATCTCCTGGGCCTCCCTCTCGTTCATGGGGGCGAGCCTGAAGCTCACGTCCTTGAGGAAGTTGACGTAGATGCCGCCGAGGCCGAACATCACCATGGGTCCGAACTGGGGGTCCCTGCTCATGCCTATGATCATCTCCCTGCCCCTGGGCACCATCTTGTCCACCGTTATGCCGTAGATCTTGGCGAGGGGCTGAGCCTTCCTGCATTTCCGCATGATCTCCTCGAAGGCGATCCTCACCATGTTTCCGTTGTTGAGGTTAAGCTCGACGCCGCCGATATCCGTCTTATGCATTATGTCCGGTGAGACGATCTTCATCACCACCGGGTACCCTATCTCCTCGGCGAACTCCACGGCCTCCTCCGCGGAGACGGCGAGTTTGCTCGGCGGCGCGTTCACGCCGTAAGCCTGCACGGCCGCCACGGCCTCATGTGGGAAAAGCACCTTCCTACCGTCCTTCCGTACGCTGTCATATATCCTCTGGACAGCCTCCCGGTCGATGTCCTCGAACTCTGGGGGCTTCAGCTCTGGAAGCTTTAGGTGACGTGAGTACTGGTAGAGAGCGTTCAGCGTCTTTATCCCTTTCTCGGGGAAGTTGAAACAAGGAACACTGTTGTCCTTGAGGTACTCATCCGCCTCGGCCACCCAGTCCCCGCCCATGAACACCGATATCACAGGCTTATCCGGATACTTCTTAGATAGTTCGACGACGTGCTTGGCCGTCGTCAAGGCGTCAGTCATTGCCTGAGGCGTCAACAGAACCACTAGGGCATGGACGTTGGAGTCCTTCAAGGCGCACTCGACGGCGACGGCGTACCTGTCAGGTAAGGCGTCCCCGAGGATGTCTATCGGGTTCCCGGTGGAGGCCGCGTCTGGTAGATTCTCCTTCAGCTTCTTCACCGTCTCCTCTGAGAGCGAGGCCATCTTAAGGCCCAGCTTCTCCACCAGGTCAGTGGACAGAATACCGGGGCCGCCGGCGTTTGTGACTATGGCTATGCCTTCTTCCTCGGGTAGACTCTGCTGGGTGAAAGCCACGGCGTAGTTGAACAAATCCTCCATGCTCTCCGTGAGTATGACTCCCGCCTTGTCGAACGCCTTCTGGTAGGCGAGGAAGCTGCCGACTAGGGCACCCGTGTGGCTGCCCGCCGCCTTGGCACCGGCGCTGCTGATGCCACCTTTCACCACCATGACAGGCTTTTTCTTGACCACCCTCTCGGCAACCTCAAGGAACTTACGGCCCCTCTCGATGCTCTCCAGGTATAGCAGGATCACCTTTATGTCAGGGTCCTCGGCCATGGCCTCTATGAAGTCTACCTCGTCGAGGTCCGCCTTGTTGCCTAGGCTGATGATGGTGCCGAACCCAATCTCCTCGGCGAGGATCCAGTCTAGGATGGCGGTGCCTAGAGCGCCGCTCTGGGTGATGAACCCGATGCTCCCCCTCTTGGGTAGGGTGGACGCGAAGCTGAGGTCGTAAGGCACGTGGGTGTTTACGGCGCCCAGGCAGTTGGGTCCCTGCAGCCTCATCCCGTACCTTTTCACAGTCTCTACGAGCTTCTTCTCCAGCTCGGCTCCTTCGTGACCAGTCTCCTTGAAGCCGGCGGAGATGACTATGAGCGCCTCTACGCCTTTCTCTCCACACTGCTCGACGGTGGATATCACATACTGGGAGGGTATCGCTATGACCGCTAGCTCGACGTCGCCGGGAACATCCAATATGGACACGTAGGACTGGTGGCCGAGGATCTCGCCTCCACGCACGTTGATCAGGTAGACGCTCCCCGCGTACCCGCTCTTAAGCAGGTTATTAGTTAAGACGTATCCGACTTTTCCCGGGGTGTTGGAGGCGCCGATGATGGCTACTGACTTTGGCCTGAATATAGCGTCCAGCTTCAAATAACTGACACCCTCAAGACCTGTCAAAGAATATATTGTTACTATAAAAACTTTTAAGAAACTTTACTCGCCTATAATTTCAGTAATTACTGTACTTTTTCCAGAAAAACAATTAAACATATATCCTGTTCTTCTATTGATTTCCATTGGCCCAAGAGAAGAAGATTTTCGGTGACCTAGTCAAGGACGTTGTCGACAGAAACCTATGCGTCTCGTGCGGCACATGCGTCGCCGCATGCCCTGTAAACGTAATAGAGTTGGAGGAAGGTTTGCCTCGCCTCGTCGGCGACTGCATAGAGTGCGGTCTATGCTACGCCAACTGCCCTAGGACAACTTTCAGTGTAGACGAGATGGATGAGGCCATCCACGGCCGGACAAGGAAAGAGAGCGAGCAGCTCATAGGCATCTACAGGACGGTTTACGCCGCGAGAACTAGGAGAGAGGACATCCACGAGAAGGCTCAGGACGGAGGCGTCGTGACTTCGCTGCTAACCCAGTTCATCGAGGGCGGCGGCGACGCCGTCATCGTTGCCGGGCTGGAGAAAGACAAGATATGGGTGCCGGCCCCGGTAATAGCTAAGGATATGGAGACCGTGATCGAAAGCGCGGGTACCAAGTACACGCCGAGCCCTACGCTCGTCGGCGTCAAGAAGGCCGTAAAAGAGGAGAAACTGGGCAACATCGCGGTCGTGGGCACGGCCTGCCAGATGAGGGGGCTCAGCAGGCTCACCCAAGGCCGGTTCAAGAACAAGAGGTTCACGGACTCCGTGGGGCTCAGGGTCGGGCTCTTCTGTATGGAGACCTTCAACTACGGAGACTTCATGGATTACCTGGAGTCCAACGGCGTCGACCCCGGCAAGGTCACCAAGTTCGAGATCAAGAGCGGCCGATTCTACGCCTACCAGGGTGACGAGGTCGTCCACAAGGCTAGGCTCAAGAAAGTCAAGGCTCTCGTACGCCCCTGCTGCCACAGGTGCGACGACTTCACGTCGGAGTTCGCCGACGTCTCCGTGGGTAACGTAGAGAGCCCCGACGGCTGGTCCACGGTGATTGTGAGGACGGAGCGAGGCGAAAAAGCCCTCATGTCGGCGGCGGAGTCCGGGCTCATAGAGCTTGCTCCGATAGACGACTTCGAGGCAGGGGAGACCCTTGTACATAGGCTCGCCAAGATGAAGAAGGACAGCGCCCTAGACGAGTAACCCTTTTTCCTTGGCTATCTTCACGAGCATCTCCAGCATTGAGTCAGGCAGAGGTTCGGGTTCAGCCACGAGCATCACGTTGTACTGCAGCTCGGCCAAAGACTCTACCACCCTGGCGTTCAAGGCGGCCTCCTCGATAGTTCTTCCAATGGTCGTGACGCCGTGTTGAGGCATGAGACACGCCACGTGGTCCTTCATTGCCTCAACAATGTTGTTCGCGAGCTCCTCCGTTCCGGGGGGCGCGAACCTGGACAACGGTATACCCTTCGCGAGAGCTGGAGCCTGATACAGATCGAGACCCATAGGCACGATCTCCCTACCGGCGATGGACAGTATGGTCGAGTACTTTGGATGGATGTGCACGACGCCACCAACCTCCGGTCTCTGCTGGTAGAGCCGAGTATGAAAAGGCGTCTCTATGCTGGGCTTGGCGTCGCCATCGACTACCTCCCTGGTATCGATGTCCACCACTATGAAGTGCTCTGGCTCCAAGTCACAGAAACGATACCCTGAAGGCTTGATCAGACACTTGGATGGGTCTTCCATCCTGGCGCTGATGTTACCCGAGGCGCCGTAGGTGAGGCCGTCGGCGAACAGTTGCCTCCCAGCTCTTGTTAGCCTATCTCTTAGATTTGCCATCGAATCCAAGGAGCGTCACTTGATATTTGGGTAGGGTTGCCGTTTAAAGAATTCCTAGTAACCCGCTCTATGTATAAGCATAGTCGCTAACCGCTAGATGAAATAAGAGAGTATTAGAGAAAAAAGGTTAGGAGCGCTTGATGGCTCCGAAGTAGACGGCGACAGCCACGCTTGCGATGGCGACGACGACCGCGCCGTACATCATCATCTTCGTGGTGCCCATGCTGGCTTGGATCTGTAGGTAGTTCCTGTACATCTCGTCATACTGGTCCTGCAGGTCCTTCATCGCCTCCGAGTTCGGCGGGTTTGCCAGCAAGTCGTTGTAGTCTGCCTGCAGCTCCGCGTACTGCTGGATGTTCTCCTGGTTCTGCGCCTGCAGCGTGTCGTACCCCATCTGTATCGTGTTGATCTGGACCCTCAGGACCGCGAAGTCGGCTATGATGCTGTCGTAGTCCAGTATCTGGAACTCTTTCGCCGCCTCCACCGCGCCGTCAATGCTCAGCTTCACGGTCCATACGCCTTTCTTGTTCTCGGCGGATGTGCCGTAGATGTATATCGAGTCGAACACTATCCCCCAGTCTTCGCCCTCTAGTGGGATGACTTCCGCGGAGTTGGAGTCGTACTGCCTATCGTCGGGGTCTGTCCAGATCACCCTGATGCTTAGATCCGTTGGCGGGTCCTGGATCTTTGCCCAGAAAGCGACGTTCTCGTTGTGGGTGAAGAACGCGCCTCCGCCGCCCTTGTAGTAGAGCGTGTCGAGCCTGTAGCCGTAGCATGTCTCGTATTCGAGGACGTTGTACGCGTTCACTGCCGGCAGTATCACCTGGAATGCGATTAGCGCCGTGAGTAATAGGATTAGGTAGCTTCTTCTTGCCTTCATGGGTTCATCTACTCGCTATGGTTTTATAAAGTTACTTTCAACTACTGAGAGTAATACGAGTTAGAATTAACAACAAGACACTACCAAACACACCATAAACATACTAGATCAAATAAATTCTATGAAAAAAATCGACGATAATTTCATAGTTCAAATAAACTCCGTGCTACGTGATCGCCACGCGAACCCGGTCCAGAATCCTCTTCGACACCTCAGTCTTCGATGAGGAAACCCTCTCGACGCCACGACCCCCATCGACGATGAATACCTCGTTCGTCTCCGTCCCGAAGCCTGCGCCCTCCCTGGAGACATCGTTAGCCACGATGAGGTCCATACCCGCCTCCACCATGCGCTTATGCGCCCTCTCGATGAGCTCGTCGTCGCTGATGCCGTACTCGGCCTTGAACCCCACAAGGTAGATGTCCGGGTCCACCCTCTTCACGTTCTCCACGATCTTGGGCAGCGGCTTCAACTCTATGCTCCATCCGCTTCTCCCGGAGGACGTCTTCTCCATCCTCCTGTCCAGTGGGCCATAGTCCGCCGCGGCGGCCGACAGCATTGCTGCGTGGTGCTTCCTCTCCTTGAGGGCCCCCGTCACGGCGTCCATCATCTCCCCGGTCGTCAGCACGTCGATCACCTCGGCCTCCCGAGGCGGCTTCTCCGTGCCAGGGCCGTAGACGAAGGTGACCTCCGCTCCTCGAGCCAACGCGTTCCTCGCCAAGGCGACGCCCATCTTCCCCGAGCTGGGGTTGGTTATGTACCTGAACGCGTCAAGGTACGCCCTCGTCGGCCCCGCCGTGATGAGTATCCTCTTACCAGTGAGGTCCCTCTCCACGGTGAGCCTGTCCACGACCGCCTGAACGATCTCCTCCGTTCCGGGGATCTTCGCCTTCCCCTCCTCGAACCGGGGCATCAGTATCTTGACGCCGATGGACTCAAGCTTCTCGACGTTCTCGATGACGATGGGGTGCTTGTACATGGAGGCGTGCATCGCGGGCGCGATTATGACGGGGATGCCTGCGCCTATCCCTGTTGTGAGGGTCGTGGTTACGGGTGTGTCGTCTATGCCCGCAGCGACTTTCCCTATGGTGTTCGCCGTGGAGGGCGCCACGAGTATGAGGTCGGCGCGTTTCTCGTGTTCACCTGCGTAGGTGACGTGCTCGATCTTGCCTGTTAGCTCGGTCACCACGGGGTTCCCCGTGGCCCACTCCACCATGTCGGGGTGGACGATCTGCTGCGCGCTACGCGTCATGACGGCGTAGACATCGGCGCCCCGCCTCATGAGCTCCCTGGCGATCTCTGTGCTCTTTATGGCGGCGACGCTGCCCGTGATGCATAGAACAATCTTCTTTCCCTGCAGCTCCATCGACTTGGCGCCGATTATCTGCTTTGAGGTGTGCTCCCCGAAAGCCATACCCGATGCCTCTCATTGGGGCAGACGATTCTAGTAATTAAGCTTTGGGTGAGAGAAAATAGGTCAATGGTCACTGTTGCTCTAGTTTTTCCTCGATCTCGTCGAGCCGCTCACCCATCTCTTCGAGCTTCTCCTCTATCGAATCTATCTTGTCTATGAGCGCCTGGATCTCCTTCTCAAGGTCTTCGATCTTCTTTTCGATGGACATTATCGGTAGGTGTTGAGTTGGGTCGGTTTATAAATTTGTCGAGGCTACTTCTCCCGGGCTTTACGGAGCATCTCCCTGTACCACTCTCCGTCGGCCTTGACGTATTCCTTCACGTCGATCTTCATGTGGTCGCCGTCGTCCTTCAGGATGACCACCTCCGTTATCTGGCTGTTTATAATCTTACGCTGGCACCTCTGGCACGGGACAGCCATGGTATAGCTGCCCTCCCTGTCCAGGCCGGCTATGTACAGTGTGGCGCCGATCCTGTCCGCCCTGTTGCTGTTTATGATGGCGTTCTCCTCGGCGTGGACCGCCGGGCAGTAGTCGTAGGCCTTCCCCAGTGGGGCGTCCATGAGGTCCTTAATGCAGCCTACCTCGTGGCAGTTCACGACGCCGCGGGCGTTCCCGTTGTACCCCGTGCCCACTATGGTGTTGTCCTTGACGATGACTGCGCCGAACTTGCGGCGGAGACAGGTGCTCCTGGCCGCGACGCTGAGGGCGATTTTGAGGAAGTACATGGTCTTGTCGGGTCGGTCCATGGCGAATCTATCACGTGTATAGGGTTTAATGTCTTTCCATGGGGAACCCTTATTGTCTCGGAGCCCGATTTCATGAGGGGCGGGCGATGATATGTTTGCCTCTCTGAAAAGTGATGAGGATCTTGAGTTTGGAGCCCGCCTCACCCGAAGACTTCTTATCGATCACGGATAAATGGTGGTTGACCAGAGATGCCGCTAATAGAGGTTAAATGGTTCAAAGGTAGAGACAAGGAGACGAAGGCCAAGACCATCAGGCTCCTCACGGAAGCCATGTGCGAGGCGGTGGGCTGTGGGCCCGACGCCGTCACCGTGATAATCCAGGACGTAGAGAAGTACGAGTGGGGAAAAGCCGGAAAGCCACACGCTTAGTCTCCATTCGCCAAACCCATTTTTCTTCTGATTTTATAGTATGGTTACTGGTTCAGGGCGTCTCTGAGTTCCTTTATCACCGTCTCCTTGCCCACGAGTCCGACGTATGGGCCGAACCTGGGGCCCTGGGGCTTACCGAGCAGTATCCCGTACAGCACGGGGAACAGTTTTCTCGCCTTGACGCCGGTGCTCTTCGAGACGCTGAACACCGCTGCTTGGTACTCGTCTTCGTTTGACGCCTTCTCCAGCTCATCCACTATAGCCTTTACGGCCTCTTTTTCTTCATTGGTTAGCTCAACGTGTGTGGGCTTCTCTTCCTCGAAGTCCCGTATCCAGTTGAAGGCCCGTTCTATCCGTTCGTCCAGCCCATGGGCGGTCTCCTTCAGGTACCCGTACTCGTCGAGCTTCGTCTCTATGAAGTCGAGCTCGGAACTCTCTGGGGCGAACCTGGCGAGCTTTATCATGAGGTTGAAAGGCACATGCACCTGCGGCTTACCCGGCGGCTCCAGCAGGTGGCTGTACTCGTATAGGCCAGTGAGTTTGTACCTCTCCAGCTCGCCCTTTACCTTCTTTTTGCCGAAGTAGACGTCCTCCAGGTCGTCGAGCTCGTCCATGTGGACCGGGATGTCGTCGACGCTTCCGCTCTTGGTGCCCACGAACCGCTTGTATATGAGGAGGTTGAGGCTCTCCTTGCTGCCGTACCTGTACCACACCTGGGGGGTGAACACGTTGCCCGCGCTCTTGCTTATCTTCCTGCCGCCGCGGTCCACGAACATCTCGTACTGGACGTGCATGGGAGGCTCCCACCCGAATATCTCGCGGCAGATTGCGTCGTTGACGTGCACAGAGTCGGCGATGTCTTTACCGTATGCCTCGAACCTGATGTCAAGGGCGTGCCAGCGGGCTGCGAACTCCACCTTCCAGCTGAGCTTGCCGTTGCCGCTGGTGACGTCCACCTCTCCCTCTTGGCCGCATCCCTCGAGCCACCGTCCCTTGACCTCCATGCCCTTGCACTCGTACCGTATGGTGTGGCTGGAGGGGTTGTAGTCGTGGGCGTAGGTGGTGTATATCCTGCCGCAGTTCTCGCAGACCACGAAGTAGGGCAGGGCCTCGGTGTACTTCTCCTGCCCCGAGACGCTCTCTATGACCCTGCCGACCCTCTCGTGGTTGTCCAGGATGGTGATGATCTCGTCGCTGAGGATACCCTCCTGATACACCTTGTACGCTGACATCGGGGTATAGTTTACGCCGGTGTAGTCCAGCGCCTCCTTGAGGAGGCTGCTCATGTGCTCGCCGAAGCTGAAGTGGCAGTCCCCGAAGATGTCGGGGATGGTGGCCACCGAGTATCCTAGCCACTCCTCAAGCTCGTCGGGCATCCCCTCGGGGACCTTCCTTAGCCCGTCCTTGTCGTCGGCGAAGGCGATGTACTCGCTTTCGTACCCCATGTTCCCCAGGGCGAGGGCTAAGGCGTAGTTCCTGAGTCCGTCGGCTAGGCTGCCGATGTGGGGGTAGCCGCTGGCGCCGAGCCCGCTCTCCGTCCGTAGGAGGTCCAGGCTACGGCCGAGCTTCTTCTCGCGCTTCACCAGTTCATCCGCCGCTTTGTCGTACCACGTCCCGCGTCCGATGATCTTTGGGTTATCTATTGGCCGTAGACTCAAACCTTCTCACCTCTGATTGTTCCTGTACAGTCTACACGGTCTATCAGAAAAGAGTTACTTATGGCGCTGGTTTTTTACGGGGGCCGCTGTATTCAATGTTCATGGCAGAGAGTGGAAAGAGTAAACCATCTGTGACGAATGCTTTGATCACTCTCTGCGTTCTCGCATATTTTGTCACTCTCTTTGGGTCCAAGGGCTTCGTGTTGGAACTGGTCTACGATTACGGTCTTGTCCCGTCCACCGTCGGCGTGGTTAGCCCCCTGAACCTCGTCACCTACATGTTCCTCCACGCGAACCTAGCACACCTGGTATCCAACGTCTTTGTGCTCCACAGCGTAGGCAGGGAGGTGGAGAGGGACGTGGGCTCGCTGAGGTTCGGGCTCGTGTACTTGGCCTCTGGGGTCGTCGCCGGCCTCGTTCACACGGCCGCCGACCCCGCGTCAGATGTGCCCGTGATCGGGGCCTCGGGGGCCATATTCGGTTTGATAGCCGTGTTGCTTCTGTTGATGCCGTTCAAGGTTACGACAGCTCTCATACTGCCGCTCCCAGGGGTAGTCATGGGTCTCCTGCTCGTGCTTGTCGAGGTCGCCGCCGTCCTCGTCAGCGTCGAGTCAGTGGTCGCCCACGACATGCACCTGTACGGCTTCTTCGTGGGCTGCCTCGGCGCGTTCGCCATAGACTATGACCGTGCTCTTCGGGGGCTCGTAATCGCCTTGGTCATACTGCTGGCGCTCTACATCTGGGCTGTTCATCTAGAAGGAATCATGGTATTGAGCTAGATCTCCAGCAAAGCCGCGGGCAGCTCAAGCAGGCTATCGATGATCCTATCCACCCCGGCCTCCTTCATCTTGTCGACCCTGCTGAAGTACATCGGCACCGCTATGGTGTAAGAGCCGACGGCCTTACCCGCGATGACATCTCTATGGCTGTCCCCTACGAACGCTCCTCTGCTTGGCTTGACTCCAAGGATCCTGTAGCATTCGAGAAGCTGGTCTGGGTGGGGCTTCATCCTGTGTCTCGTCGTACGCCCCACCACGGCCTTGAAGTAGTGGGCTAAACCTTCCTGCCTGAGCGTCTTCTCCGCGGATGTCTGGGAGTTACTCGTGCATATCCCCATGGGGATACCTGTCTCTTTCACCCACTCGAGAGCCTCCACGCAGCCAGTCATCTTGGTGCACCGCTGGTTTCCTGCCTCCTCGTAGCCGCTGAGGATATCGTAGACCGCCTCCTGTATCTCCACTGCAATTACTTCCCCGTAGGCCACGGCGTTGACTTCGTACATCTCTTCGAGCATGGTGAACAGGCCCTTGGCGCTGCAGGCCTCGACGTTTTCCTCGTCGCACCCGTGCTCAAGGTAGGTTCTCACGATGTCCTCTTGGGCCTTATTCCACTCGACGAATCCCCCGATGTTTATCAGTGTGCCGTCGAGGTCGAAGACCACTGCGTCGACGTTTGGCTTCAAGTCCAGTGTTTCATGCGGCTCATGGTATTTAGGGGGTCCTCCATGGGCCATGGTTCTTGTTCAATATTATGGATTCACAATCTCTTTTAGAGGGGCGCCGGTGGTTGACTCAGCCGGCTCAAGGAGATGCATGCGTCATGGATGCGGGAGACTACAGGGTACTCCTAGTGGATGACAACGTGAACGACGCCAAGATCATCAAGAAGTACTTCCAGATGCACGGCGAGGCAATCACTCTGGACTACGCGCCCGACGCCGACACCTGCTACAAGAAGCTAATGGAGCAGGTCTACGATCTCCTCATCATCGATAACACGCTCCCCGACAGCACAGGCGTCGAGATCGTGAGGGAGCTGAGGGAGATAGACGTGTTCGCCCCCATCATCGTGGTCGCGGGGGAGGACGAGGCGGAGAAGGCCGTCGAAGTGGTTGAGGCCGGCGCGGACGACTACGCGGTTAAAACGTCTCAGGGCCTCAGGGGTCTGCCCGGTCAGGTCGAGAGACACATCGAGGAGTACCGCAAGAAGTTCCTCACCCACGAGAAGTTCAGGGAACGTAGGTTCGAGCTGTACAGGAACAAGCATGTCTATGGTCTGCTGTCGACGCTCCATAACCGTAACCTGAGGCATGTCGCCCCAGTTGTACACACCATCCACGGCTATAACACTGACCGGGTACCCGGCGTCGTGTCCGGGGACAGGATGCAGAAGATTCTCAACCTCCTAACCCACTACAGGGTTCTGTACAAGACGGCTGTGGGCATGAGGATGATTTGCCCAAAGTGTGGCTCCGACGAAGTGTCGCCCGTGTTCATGTGCCCTGGCTGCGGCAGCGAGGTGTTCGAAAGGCGTACGCGCGGCGTCTTCCTGTGCAGGGGTCTGTGCGGGCAGAGGTTCACCGAATTGAAGACCGTCTTCGGGTGCAACAGGTGCGCCTCCAGGTTCACGGAGGCAGACGCCTACTTCCAAGCTAACTATATCTACTCTTTAAATGAAGACTTTAGGCAGGAGGTGGCTAAAGCCGTAGCCGGAAGCGAGACCGCTTTCTTCGGTAAACCGGAGGTCGTCAAGGTGCCTGCCTTAGAAGTGGAGCCCCGGACTAAATCCACACCCTCGTTCACACCCTTGCCTTAAAATCAGAAAGGTAGTCAATTTTTATTCAATTAATGGTACTAAGTTTGGGCTTCTAATTCTTCGTATCGTTCCTGAGGCATACATATGCCTCCGATCCCCAATAACAAAGTTCAACTGTCTTGACCCGCTAATTTGAACCCAATATTCTGGCCGAATAGAATAACATCATGAATCCCGAAGTGGATAAGATCACCCCAAGAACAAGATAGAGGAGCATGTAGTCCGGAACCTGTAATACTTCATAAGAAGAAGGCATCCAGAAAGCAATGGGAGGAGGGTGACCACTGACGGCATGTCCAGTTTCTCCCTGATATGATTGTATGCCACTGAAGACTCCATAGCAGATAAATAGCCCGATCAACAGCGGGCCTAACCCAAAATATCTTTGCATCTTCAACTACGTATCTCCCTCTAAGAAACCTCTTTCTATTGCCCCTATTAAATTCTACTTATGTATTTAGCTTAGTCCATTCTTAGGATAGAGTTTCAGCCAGTGTTTGGGGAAGTCGCGACCTTGCTGTTTCTAGGACGTCAGCACGGTCATAAACCAGAAAAAGGGGATATCGAAGAAGTGGAAGGGAAAACCGTTAGCGGAATTAACATTCCCACTACAATTCCAGAAGGCGTGATTGGTCGCGTAGTAGTGGACGGAGCGGGATACATCGATGTCAAAGATTGAACAACCTACGAAATCGCAAAGGCATACCTAAAGCTCTTCGCAGAGAAGCTAGGGATCACTGAAAAGAAAGGCTGCTTCCTTCCCTCATATTTTTAATATTAATATGATTCTACTATCGATTGAAGGAAATAATGGAAATTTATCAGAGCGAAATGTCTTGATTGTAATAATACCGTTGTACTAACATATGAAGGAGAACCCGCACCCCCAATTGAGGAAAGTGACATCTTTAAGGCATATAATTGTTCAGCTTGCGGAGTACATCCGAATACATGATTCAGGGCAATTAAGAGATTTAAGTAAATTCTTATTATTACAAGGATTTTATGTCCCGACGGTTAACAGTCTACGCCATGCCCTGAATACTTAATAGAACCTAAATAATAGCGCAAATCTTTTATATTTATACCCAATAAAAACTATTGGGTAGTGTAAGATGAAACTGAAAATAAGAGTTCTAACTTTTGTTCTTCGTTTTAATAACTACAACGACAGTTCTTGCTAATCCCAAAGAAATCGAATACCACCTATTAACAATAGAAGATAAATCATCTCACGTTCTCACAGGAACAGTTCTCTCAGTCGATTCATATTGGGTTCAACAAGAAAAAAGTAGACGTATTCAATCTACAGCAATCATACAGGTTGATAACTATGAAAAATCAGATGGACGAGAACCACTAGAAATTAAAATACAGTATTGGGGCGGCGAAATAGGCGATATAGGTGAAATCAGTTGTGGAATTCCTGGCGGTGTAATAAAATGCGTAAAAGGTGAAAAAGTAAGGATATACTGTGTAATGGATTATCCTATCGCTGGTATTAATACTCCTCTTTCTATGAACAGACTTGAAGTAAAAGAAGAAAATAGTATAGACATTGGTATTTTATCGTTTAATCCCCCCTCGTTAAAAGTTGAAGAAGAATTTGGCTGGGGGTTCTACTGGGAAGTCGGTTACTACTGGGATGATACAAAATGGGATCAGACATACCATGTAAACGATAATTGTCTCGATCTAGATGATGAAGATGCATTGATTGAAACTTCATTTAATACTTGGGAAAACTATGGTCAATGTGAATTTTCATTCACTAGGGGAAGTGATACTGACATAGATTATGTTGATTTAGATGACCATGTCAATGCTGTTTTCTGGAAGGATGCAGGTATATTTGGAAATTACGCACAAACTGAATGGAAATACTATGTAGCTACTAAAGAAATGATTGAATGGGACCTGTGGTTTAACGACTATTATACTTGGTATGATGGTGCACAAGCCAATAAATTTGATGTGCGAAACGCTGCAACACACGAAATTGGGCATGTTATCTGTCTGGAACATGTGTCCAGTTACAATAATAGAGACAATACAATGTATTACACTATGTCTTTTGCGGAAACGAAAAAGCGTTCACTTGAAGATGGAGATAAGGCAGGGGCACAATACTTATATCCTCAATACAACGTTCCCACGGTTTCTATATTAGAACCAACTGACAATTCACAACCTGATTCTTATTCATATATGGATATCGGAGCTACTTCATCTGTGAGCGGAGGATCAATCACTGAAGCTAAGTTTAAAGTTACAACAAAAGATGACTTCACTTATGACAGTAGTTGGGATTCAATGACTAATGGTGGTGGTGGAAATTGGTATGATAGTTGGTATACCGGTAGCAGAATTGGTTACTATTATGTGACAGTTAGGTCTAAATCCAATAACTCAATGTATGGTTACCACATTCATACGATATATCTATCACCCGATTAATCCTTCTTTTTTTTAGTTATCGTTCTTTATCACATTTTAATTCATTGGAATCTACTTTTTCCAGAATCGGCGACTATACTCATATTATTAGGTTGCCCATTTTTCGTCATGAAAAACATACTCTCTTTGGACCATCGCTCTCTTCATGTCTCTGTTGAGGCCCCCTTTCATATTTGGGAGATATCCAAGGCCGGGCCTCCATTCGGTGTAGTACTCTATCTCTTCAGTTATCTCCAATCTTGGTCTGGGGCCTTGCCTGAGAATGCTCAACACTATGATGTGAAGCATCCCCCCTTCGGCACTCCGATCATGTGCCGAGGTCCCCCGTGACGGGTCTACGCATCGAATTTCACACGCGCGAAAAATGGAGCCCCGGGCGGGATTTGGACCCGCGGTCTTTTGCTTACCAAGCAAACGCTTTAACCAGGCTAAGCTACCGGGGCGCGACTGCAAACTATGGATACAGGGCCCTGTTTTTTAATTTTGCCCCTCAATATGTTGATTCAGGTAACACACAAATTATCTTGAACTCACTCCTAGAGGGATCCAGTATAGATGTGTTACTCCACGGGGACGAAAAAAGGTAAAACCGTTGCTACATCAAAAACAAGCGTTTTTAGGCGCTCGTATAAAACCATTTCTAACCATCCAGCCACTTTTACTGACCTGTCCAGAAATAAATTTGGGGTAAACACTGCAATACTTATATATACCGAAATTATATTATTTGGTGGTCTGAGAATTAATGATGGCGGTTAACATACGGCGATCGTATATCGGCAAGCTCATCCAGGCGTCAAAACTGGAGGCGGCACAAAGGAATAAAAAGATCGAGACCATAGACCTCATCCTCAAGACTGGAAAAAAACTATATCCGTTACTCCCACGCGACGAGCTGCATGAGATGTGCAGCACAGCCCTCTGGATAATCCTCAACGAGCCTGACTCTCAGACCCAGCAGACCACGTTACTCGTCCACCTCTAGCCCGGCGAGCTCCATAGTCTTCTTAATGTTATCCACGTCAGTCCTCCTCTCATCCATGGGTGTCTCCATCACCATCGGAACCTCTCTGAGTACGCTGTTCAGGATCACCCTGAACCCTTCCTCGCCTATGTTTCCTAGTCCGATGTGCTCGTGTCTGTCCAGTCTGGAGCCGAGCGGGTCCCTCGCGTCGTTCAAGTGAATGAGATGAAGCCTCCCGAGGCCCACGTGATTGTCCAGCTCGTCCAGGGCCTCAAATAGCCCTTGCCGCGTGGCTATGTTGTAGCCCCTCGTGTAGGCGTGACACGTGTCCAGGCAGACTCCCACATTGTTAGACTCGGCTCTCTCGATGATCTGGCTGATCTCATTGAACGTGGAGCCCACCTCGTTTGTCTTCCCCGACGTGTTCTCCAGCAGTATGGTGGGCGTCTCATCGAAGACGGTGTTGATGTGGTTAAGTGCCTCAACGATCCTTTCTATGCCTCTATCCGGCCCTGAACCGAGGTGGCTACCGAGATGCGTCACAAGGTACCTTATCCCGAGCTGGTTACACTTCCTTATCTCCGCAATTAACGTGTCCACCGACTTGCGGTAGTTCACGGGGTTGGGTGTGCTGAGGTTCGGGAGGTAAGGCATGTGGCTGAACACCGGGTCTATACCGGTCTCCCGCAGCCTATCCTTGAACCGCTTAACCTCCTCCTCCCTAAGCTCCCTGTGCTTCCACATCCTGGGGCTCTGGGTGAATATTTGGAACGTGGTGCAGCCGATCACGTCGGCTCGGTCAACCGCCCTGTCCACACCGCCCTGTATGGAGACGTGAAAGCCCAGCTTCATAGACAACTGATCGACACTAAGATAGTTAAAAGAATAGAAGGAAGGTTTAGGAGTGCTTCTTGATGGCCGCCTCGAGGATTTCTAGGCCGGTCTCCAAGTACTCGTCCTCGATGGTGAGCGGCGGGTGAAGCCTTATGACGTTGTTGTATAGCCCCGCCTTCAGTGTCATGAGGCCGTTCTTTAGGCACTCCTTCATGACGGCGCTGCTAGTCTCAGGATCAGGCTTCTTGCTCTTCCTGTCCTTGACGAACTCCATGGCCAGCATGGGGCCCAGTCCGCGGACTTCTCCTATGGACTCGTACTTGGAGTGGAACTCGTCGAGGCGCTTCCTGAGCTTCCTGCCCAGCTTCGCCGACTTGTCAACGATCTTCTCCCGTTTGATGATCTCGATGACCTTGAGGGCCGTGGCGCAGGCTACGGGGTTTCCCCCGAAGGTGCCTCCAAGGCTGCCCGGGTAGATGTCCTTCATGAGCTCGTCCTTGGCGACGACGGCGCTCAGGGGGAGGCCGCTGGCTATCGCCTTCGCCATGGTCATTAGGTCAGGCTCAACTCCGTAGTGCTCGATGGCCCACATCTTGCCTGTGCGGCCGAAGCCCGTCTGGACCTCGTCGTCGATGAGCATGATGCCGTGCTCCTCGCAGAGCTCCTTCAACATCGGCAGGAAGTTCTTAGGCGGGTCGATGAAGCCGCCCTCACCCTGAACCGGCTCCGTTATGACGGCGCCGACTGTGCTAGGATCCACCTGGGTCTTGAATATGCTCTTCTCGATGTGGTGGATGGCCGCCTTGCCGCACTCCTCCTTGTCGTCCGTGCCCCAGGGGCAGCGGTACGAGTAGGGGAACGGCGTGAAGTAGACGCCGGGGACGAAGGGTTCGAACCCCACCTTGTAGGGGTCCCACTTGCCTGTCAGGGTCATGGCCATGTATGTGCGGCCGTGGAAGCTGTTCTCGAAGCTCAGGATGTTCTTGCGTCCAGTGCTCTGGCGTACGATCTTGACGGCGTTCTCCACCGCCTCAGAGCCGCTGTTGAGCATGAGGGCACGCTTCTTGTAGCTCCCGGGGGTGATCTCGGTGAGCCGCTTAGCGAGGGCCACGTAGGGCTCGTAGTTGGCGACGTGGATGCAGCTGTGGATGAGCTTGCCCGCCTGGTCGCTGATGGTCTCGACGATCTCGTCGACGCAGTGGCCCAGGCTGGTGACGCCGATGCCTGACGTGAAGTCCAGGAGCGTGTTTCCGTCGACGTCCGTTAAGACGGCGCCCTTGGAGCTAGCGATGCTGACAGGCTGCACGAGGTACACGCCCGGCGGCACAAGGTCGCTGCGCTGGTCGATGAGCGCCTTTGATTTCGGCCCAGGTATGGTCGTGACAACGTTAGGAACTTTCGCCATGTTCCATCGGAATAGATTAACGAGTAGGGTTAATAACCCTAACGGGAGCTATGCATTCCGCTTTTTCACGTCCCATACGAAGAGAAGTATAATCGGGACCTGCATGAACTTCAGCAGCGACCCCGCGATGAGGAGCATGTTCGGGTTAAAGTCGTAGAGGTAGCCGCCGATGTAGCTCCCTGGGAGGCTGAGTATACCCCGACACGGTAGGATTTATCGGAGTTGATAGATGAATAGACCATAATTGTTAATATTCTTCATGTGTACGCGGTTGCCGGAAGGAAGTGGTAGCGTAAGGGTCAGTCTCCAAGTTTTTTGAAGAATTGTCTGGTCTTTAGTATACCCTGCACTCCTTTCACTTGAATAATAAAGTGAGACCTGTCTTCTTGATCGATAAAGAAAATGGTTGTTATGAGATGAAGAGGGCGAGGACCGCCTTCTCTGTGTGCATCCTGTTCTCGCCCTGGTCGAAGACCGCGCTCTGGGGGCCCTCTACGACGCTGTCAGTCATCTCCTCGCCTCGGTACCCGGGGAGGCAGTGCATGAAGATGGCGTCCTTCTTGGCCAGCTTCAGGGTCTCGTCGTTGACCTGGTACTTGGCGAACGCCTTCTTCCGCTCCTCGATGTCCTTGTGGCCCATGCTGTGGAACGTGTTGGCGTATACCACGTCGGCTCCGCTGAACGCCTCCTCCAGGTCGTCTGTGACGACCATCTGGGTGCCGCCGTCGGCCGCGTGCTCCGTGGCGAACTTGGTGATCTTCTCGTTGGGCGCCCAGCCCTTGGGCACAGCCACGTAGCAGTCCACGCCCATGATGCCGCTACCCACCATGAGGCTCTGGCAGACATTCCACGGATCGCCCACGTAGGCCAGCTTGAGGCCCTCTAGCCTACCCTTGCGCTCCCTCATGGTGAGCATGTCGGCGAGACCCTGACACGGGTGGGTAAGGTCGGTCAAGGCGTTGATGACTGGGCTGTCCATGTACTCGGCGTACTCCTCCACGACCTCCTGTCCGTAGGTCCTGATCACGAGGCCGTCGCAATACCTGTCCAGGATGCGGGCGGTGTCCTTGATGGGCTCGCCCCTGGCGAGCTGCATGGTCTGGGGTGTGCTGTAGAAGCTCTGCATCCCCAGGTGGGCGATGGCCGCCTGGAAGCTGAACCTTGTGCGGGTGCTGTGCTTCTCGAAGACCATGGCGATGGTGCGGCCCCTGAGGTACTCGTGGGGCTGCTTCATCATGCGCATGCGTTTGAGATCGGCGCTGACGTCGAGAATGTAATTTATCTCTTCCTTCTTCCAGTCCATCAGGGTGAGGTAGTCCTTCCCCTGGAATCTGTCCTTGAAGCTCATCTAGATTCAAGCAGAATAGAAGGAGGTTTGTGTGTTTAATACTATCGTTTACCCTGTTTGGGACATTTTTTCCTTGAATTGTCTCGCCCTGAGGTACCGTTCCTCTATGAACTCCTCGCCTCTGAAGAGAGCGACCATGTCGTTGGCGCCGAGCTGGTAGAACGTCTTCGCCGTCAGCTCCTGTAGCGCCTTGTGGTGCCGCTTCTCGTCGTCTCGCCAGATCTCTAGGAGCATCTTCAGGCCCTGAGTCTCGTTGATGAACTGCTTCCCCAGGACCTTGTTGGCCCTCTTGATGGCCTCTGCCTCCAACTCTAGATGCTTCACGAGGCTCTCCTTGAGGTCCTCCTTGTCCTCGATGAGCACGTCCTCGCCCTCGATAACCTCGATGACTGTCTGCAGTATGTTGATGTGGCGCTGGCTGTCCAGCCTGAACATCTGCATCACCCGTTTCATGGCCTTGTTCTCGGTGCCGTGTTCATAGCCCTCATAGAGGCCGACGAGCCTGCCTTCGATCACCAGCTGCTCATTGAGCGTCTCAACGATCTCCTTCCGGTCCTCCTCTTCCCACTTCTCAAACAAGCTTATGAGTTACCGTCTGGAACCACTGAATATCTTGCTTCCGTTTCACGTCTTGTTAAGAGAGCCCGTGTCATTCCTCTCTCTTCTCAGGCTCCTTCAGCGTGAAAACGGCTATGACCGCGCCGACCGACATGAAGGCGGCCGCCACTAGGAACGGTGTGCCGACTCCGTGGTTCTGGAAGAGGACTCCACCCAAGTAGTTTCCGCCGCCGTAAAGCAGAGACCAGACCACCGTGGTCAAGGCGTTGAACCTGCCTCTATGCTCTTTGGGGCAGAAGTCCACGAATAGCGCGTTCCAGGACGGCTGGCCCACAGCAGCGGAGAGCGTGATGGCTATCCTGACTACCAGCACCGCTAGGAAGCTTTCGGTGTAGACGTAGAGGACGTACGTAATGGGCCAAGAGATCATGGATGCTAAGACGAACCTGACTCGTCCATGCTCATCCGACGGCGAAGCAACCAAGAGGAGGGTGACGCAGTGAACCAGAAGGACCAGGCTCATGATGAAGCCCCACTGCGACGCGGAAAGCTTGGCGCCCTCCGTCGCGTAGATCACGTAGTATGGGTCGCCGAGGCCCAGAGCGAAGGTGAAGATGAAGTCAGTCAGTAGGAACGCCTTGAAAGGCTTGCTTAGACTGTTCACCGTGTCCCTGAAGTCGCTCACCATGTCTCTCAATGATCCCGTTGAGAGAGCGACTTCCCTTTTCGTAGCTAGAGTCTCCTCTAGGTGTCGCTGCCTTATGAGGGAGGCCAGAGTAGCTAACGCGAACACGATCAGGTAGCCCCACATCATGGCGGTCCTCACGCCGTGCCTGTCCATCATCACTCCGATTATCGAGGGAGACAGTATGCCCACGAGCTGAGGCCCAACCATCAGCACGGCGTAGCCCATAGCCCTGTTCTCGGGGTCAGTGGAGTCGCCGATAATCGACGACATGGATGGCTCCCGGAAGCCCATGAACACGGCGTCCAGCACGGCGGCCAGCATGAGCCATCTGTAGTCAGGCGCGAAAGCCCTAACCAGGGCTAGGCTGGCGATCATGTAGGACATGGTGTACACGATCTTCTTGCGGCCCATCTTGTCGGCGAGGTACCCGCCGAGGAAACCGGGGATCACCTTGATCACGGCGCTTAGGGCGAATATCTCGCCGATGTTCACGTAGCTTCCTCCAAGCTCGAGGACGTAGAGGGCTAGGAACGGCGTAGTGAGGTTGCCCGCCAGCGTCCAAAGCCCGGTGGTTACTATCATTACGCCGAGGTTCCCGCGCATTGCGGACCGGATCTTCTGGAAAGTCTCTACCATCCTATTCACTTCTCGATGCTCTATGGGGTCTACAAACTGGGAGCGATTGGGGGTTTCAGTAAAACTAGAGTACTATCCTCATTATTCCCACGACAGCCTATAGTCTCAGGAATGCATGTTTTAAATTTAACTCATGAACGGTTTTATCTCTGCATAACCGTTAATAAGGAATGGTTAATGCTTGGACTTCTCTTCCCAGATCTTCTTCTGGTCGGGGTGCTCCTCGAAGAACCTGTCTATTATCTGGTCGCAGGTCCCTTGGGCCTTAAGAAGCGCGTCCTTCATGTCGATGGTCGTAAGCGCTCCCTCCTTTTTGAGGAACCTGCCGTCGCAGATCACGTTGTCTATGTCTCCCGGCATCCCATATAGGAAGACGCTGGTCACAGGGTCCCTCGTCGGCGTGATATATGGGTTCATCATGTCGAAGGTTATGATGTCCGCCTTCTTACCCACCTCGAGGCTTCCTATCTCCTTGTCCATGCCGAGAGCCTTGGCGCCGCCGATGGTGGCTAGCTCCAGCATCTCGTAGAAGCTGGGCCGCGCCGTGCGTCGGCTGTCGTTGATCATCCCCAGGTAGCCGCCGGTCTTGCTCGCCCTGTTCATGACGCCCATCCTCTGCTTCCGGACGAGGCCCAGCATGTCGTGGTAGTAGTCGTCGGTGCCGAGGCCGACGGGTATACCCATGTCGAGCCAGTCGATGAGCGGGCTCTCCACGCTGTGGCAGTGCAGTATGGGCATACCCGTCTCCTTGATGAGCTGGAAGTCCTTCGCGGTGCCGTACGTCAGGTGGGCGCCGCTCAGCTTCTCGTCCATCACTCCCAGGTCGTAGAGGTGCTGGGGCGGCGTCTTCCCGAACAGCCTCTGGACCTGCCTGTACTCCCGCTGGCTCTGGCTCAGGTGGGTCGTCGTCCTGAGGCCGTGCTCCTCGGCGAACTCCTTGCACTCCAAGTAGACGTCGGGCATCGCCATATCCGGCGCCTTGGGGCACATCAGCGTCGTTATTCTTCCTTCTGCCCCTCCGTGCCAGTTAAAATACAGGTCCTTGGCTCTTCTAACCGCGGCGTCCCGCTTCTCCGGTAGGTACAGGAACTCGCCATGCTTCAGCCGCTCCAGATCCACGTGCTCGATGTCCCCCGCCATGTGGCACCTGTTCCCGGCCTCGGCGACCGCCTTCGCGTAGCCGTCAGGGTAAGTGTACACCACCATGCTAGTCGTGCAGCCGCCGTAGATGAACTCGGCGCAGCTAGCAAGCCCAAGCGTCTCCATCTGCTCCGGCCGCCGGTAGCCCTCCAGCGGCAGGTTGGTCTCGAAGAAGTCTCCTATCAGCTCGTAGACGCCGCGGAAATATTGTTGGAGGTGGCTGTGGGCGTTCACGAACCCAGGCATCACAAGATGGTGCCGCGCGTCCACCAAGTACTCAGGGTCTCGGACATTGAGGTCCTTCCCGATCTCCGTGATCCTGTCATCCACGACGTGGACGTCGCCACCGGGTATAACCTTGCGATTCCCATCCATGGTGACGACGAATCCATCCTTGACGAGAGTATCAGCCATAGCTTTCAGCCCATATGAAGCCAAAAGTAGATAAAAACCCATCCAACGCTCATGGCGAGTAACCTGCTACGAGTAATCGGGGCTCCACTCGTCGCACTCCCGCCTCATTATCACCGACTCGATGTAGCCTAGCTTCTCACAGTAACAGAACTCGTCTAGGCTCAGGCCCCGCCTCTCCAACGCGTTTACTATCTCCTTGTTCTCCTGCCCAAGCCTCAGCCTGACCGCCCCCGTGATCTCCACGGCGTGGACGCAGTCGGCACAGGTAGTCATCAAGATCAGACAGAAGAACAGCGTAGAGGAATATAGAGCATTGGGATAAACAATAAAAACCCGCCGCGCACATTCAACCAGAACCCGGTGACCACATGAAGCTCAAAGGCATCATCTTCGACCTCGATAGCACCCTCGTCCATAGCCACGTGGACTTCCCCAAGATGAAGAGACGGATCATCAAGCTCTTAGAGAGCAACGGACACCCCCCAGGCACCCTCAGCCCCACAGACCAGACAACGGTAGTCATAATGGAGCACACAGAACGCGAATGGGAGAGACAGGGCAAACCAGAGGAGGAGCGCCGGAGGCTACGCGACGCCATCACGGACTACATGAACCAAGGCGAGCTCGAAGCAGTCGAGACCCTAACGGAGATACCAGGCGTCCCTGAGGCAGTCGAAAAACTCATGACTAAAGGCTTCAAGCTAGCCATACTAACCAGGGGCCACCACGAGTACGCGGTGGAGGCCCTCAAGAAGACAGGCATGCATGGCTACTTCGACGTCATACTAGGAAGAGGAGAGACCCCGCAGCCCAAGCCATACAGGGAGGCCATCGACTACACCGTCAGACGGATGGGTCTCACCGTCGACGACGTCGTCATGGTGGGAGATCACCAGATCGACTACGACTCCGCCAAGAACAGCCGATGCATGTTCATAGGAGTCGCCACAGGCCGCCGTGGCCTCAGGAGCTGGGAGAACGAGACCCCGCCCCCCGTGCTCCTAGACAGCATAGCCGACCTGCCGGCCTACATCGAAGAAAATCTTCCATAAAAAAGATAGTTTTTTATCCCGACCCCTTATCCTATACAACAAATCCTCACAGTGCAATCGCAGGGAGGAGTTAGTATGAGTATCAAAGACGAGTACAGTAGAAAAATGGAGCAGGCCATGTCCATCCTCAACATGATCGCGGACGACAACACCACCCCACGGAACATCAGGCGGACGGCCAAACAGGCAGCCGACATGCTGCTAGACCAGAGCCTCAGCGTCGCCGCCAGGGCAGCCAACGCCATAGCCATACTGGAAGACATAAGCCAGGACCCCAACATGCCCATGTACAGCCGCACCCGTATCTGGAACGCCATAAGCGTCCTAGAGGGAATACGGGACTAGCATAGACACCTTTTAACCAACCCTTCTTTATGTATAGATCAAGGTGAAACCAATGGAAAGAAGGTTCCATTTCGAGGGCCCCCGGTTGGAGGGCATCGGAGTAATAGCGCTAGTGATCATAGTGATAGCGGGCGGCCTATTGTTCTTCAGCGTAGGCAGCATCAGCGTCGGCTACGTGGCCGTCATAGTAGACCCCGTGTTCGGGTCTACGAGCGTAGTCGGTACAGGCAGCAACGCCCAGTACTTCATAAAGGGGCCGTGGGCCAGCGTCTACAAGATATATGTAGCCACGGACAGCGTCCACATGTGGAGCGACGTCGCTGAAGCGGGTGACTTCCCGGCGGTGGAGAGCCTCACGAAGGACGGGCTCAAGGTAGACGTCGACGTAACCGTGCGGTGGAGGATTGACTCCAGCGGAGCCGTCAACCTGTTCAGACGGTACCCGACCCTAGACTGGAGGCAGAGAGCCGTGATACCCATAATACGCGAAACCATCCGGAACCTGCTCGTGGACTACACAGCCATCCAGACCATAGAACAGAGAGCCAACATCGGAGTGGTGCTGAGAGCCCAGCTGGAGGAATCCTTCAGCCAGGAGCCCAGCATCGGCGACGCGATAATACTGGACGCCGTCAACATAAGGAAGATAGCCTTGCCCGTCAACTTCGTCGACGCTATAGAGAAGAAGCTCGCCGCGGAACAGCTGTCCATAGCCGCCGAGTTCAACAAGACCCGGCTCCTCGTCATCGCCGACGCGAACGCGCAGTCAGCCATCAAGGAAGCCGGGGGTGTAGCCCAGTCTAGGCTCATAATCGCCAACGCCACAAGAGAGGCGTTGCTAGCAATAGCTGATACCGACTCCGGCGTCGACCTAAACGAGCTCACGAGGCTGTACCTCTACCTGGAGACGCTGCGTGACATCGCGGAGACGGGAAAGAGCCAGTTCATCGTGGTGCCCGAAGATACCCAGCTCATCATCCCCACGGGATGACCTTTTTTATACCCTCAAAACCATGATATAATGGGTGTATCCTTGGAGACTGAAAAGGTCTCAGCCCCATGGGTCCTAAAGATCACGTGGGAGGAGCTGACGACGCTATCAGTGTGCCTGTGCCTAGACCTGCTTGAGTTCGTGGCGCCGATACTGCTAACGCCGGTGTTCGGAGACATACTGGACCTCGCCGGTTTCCTGTTCTACGCCGTCTACTTCAACGTCGTCGGAGCCATCTCGCTGCTGGAGCTCGTGCCGGGGCTCGACGTCGTGCCCTTCTTCTCGTTGACCTGGCTCACGTGGTACCTCCTAAAGAGACGGAGGCTGAGGCAGCGAGTAGAGGAGCAGCTCGGTGAGTGGCTCTAGAGGTGAACCGTCTATCCATAATAGATAGATAACCTCCGCCCCAAAGGAAGGTGATGGGCTACCAGGCACGCGTCTACCCAGAGATATGGCTCGCCGTCATAGCGACGATAGTGTTCTTCCCCATGATGTTCATGCTCAACCAGCAGAGTAACTTCGACCTCTGGCGTTTTAGCCTACTCTTCACCCTGATAATCGCCGTGATCTACCTCTACGCCTTCTGGGAGATAAAGAAGTCCTATAAAACCAAGTCGAAGAGGTAGCCGCCCAAGAACAAACCTTTATGCCGCCGGAAAACCGATAATCTCCAATGAGCCCATGTTGAGAGTTCTCTTCAACACCGTAAGATCCGCTAACCTGGTTACCCTCAACGTAGTGCACTACCTTGAGCAAGAGGTAGCCAAGCTCGTCGATTGCCAGTGGAGCGGCTCAGGGTGGGAAAACCATGTCCCGGGGGAGCCGATCAACGAGACAGTGACACGGCTCTACAGGGGAGACCCCCCAAACTTCATAGTGAACAGCAGCGCTCACCTCGATGAGAACAAACGGATAGCCAGGGAGAAGACAAGCGAGACTCCCAAGACCGTAATGACGGTAAACGATATGCACGTGAACCCTGAGGAGATTGTGAGCACAGCCAACGAGGGGTTCGACGGGGTACTGATGAGTTACATGTACTCCCCGTACAAGAAGACGCCTCTGCCCTTCAACCTAGCCCTCTACACCAGGTTCGACGAAAACTACTACCTCGACAACCTCGAGACAGAGAGACAGCACTTCCCCTGGTTCACCGATCACCGCATCTACAGGCCGTCCGAGGAGAAGGAGCTCGACGTGGTCTTCCTCGGCGCGTACAGGAGACGCATATACCCTCTCAGATACATGATCTACAACGAGCTGCCGCGTCTCTCTGAGAAGAAAGGCTGGAGATACTTGGTGAGGGGACGCCCACCGGGCAGGACCCCCCTAAGAGACATCCCCGAGCTAGAGAAACAGGGATACATCGTGGGTCCCAGGTACGCCGAGACCATCGCCAAGGCCAAGGTCTTCATTTTCGGCAGCAGCATCTTCCGTTACCCGGTGTCGAAGTTCTTTGAGATCATGGGGAGCGGCACCCTTGTATTGGCGGACAGGCCTCAATCCGCCGACGAGCTTCACTTCGAGGCGGGAGAGAACTACGTCGAAATAAACCGGCATAACTGGAAGGAGAAGCTTGAGTACTACCTCGAGGACGACGCGGAGAGGGAGCGCATCGCCCGCAACGGCTACGAGACCGTGATGAAGCACCATACCTCGGAGACACGGGCAAGGCAGCTGGTAGACTTCCTTAAGAAGCTTGAAGGCTAGGGAGTCATACATTCTTTTAAAGACAGCCACACTCTATGTTGAGAAACGAGGCTAAAGGATGAACGTCGTTCTACTTATACTGGACGCCCTGCGGCTCGACCACGTCAACCCTGAGATCACCCCTAACCTGATGAGAATAGCGGAGCAGGGAGTGTTCTTCAGCAACTCCAAGGCGTGCAACACCTCCACCCTACACAGCATGCCGTGCATATTGGGCGCGGACACAACCTACGATCCCGAGGCGAACATAGCGACGGCGCTGAGCAGGCACGGCGTCCACACCGCCGTCATCCACTCGAACCCCATGGTCCACAACTTCCACCTCGGGTTCGCCGAGACCATAGACCTCAAGTCCAAGAAGTTCAGGATGAGTAAGAGCTGGAGAAAAACCCTGAGGAGAAACCTCCCGCCTAGCGTCATAGCCGGGATGAAGAGGTTCCGCGCCAACGTGTACAGCGAGGAGAGGTATCTACCCTACTCCCGGGCGAGCGAAGTCCTGGAGTATAGCCTCAAGTGGATGGGTGAGCACGACGGCTATTTCCTGTGGAGCCACCTCATGGAGCCCCACATCCCCTACTATCCTAGAGAGACCAGCCTAGACATGAGCCGTAACGAGATGCGTGCCCTGAACGACAAGTTCATAGAGGCGGTGCACGGCAACTACACGCCCACCGAGGAGGAGATAGGGCTCGCCAAGACGCTCTACAGGGAGGAGATCACCGAGATGGACCGGGAGGTCGGCGCCTTCTTCGACAGGTTCAGCCCCGACGACCTGCTGGTCATCACCTCGGATCACGGCGAGGAGTTCGGCGAGCACGGTCAGTTCTCCCACCACACCAACAAGTTCATACCCGTACTGGTGGACGTGCCACTCATCTTCTACGGAGGAGGCGTGAAGAAGAGCGTTATCATAGAAGATGAGGTTAAAAGCCTGTCCATCACCCCCACCATCCTAGAGGCGCTCGGCATAATCGACACGATCGGGATCGGGTCCTCTATATGGCACCTCGTTAGAAGTGACTGACGATGAGGGTCCTGATCCTTGCCTACGACGGACTCGACCACGACCTAGTGGAGACGCTGAGCCTCCGCAACATACTGCAGAGGGAACACGGCAAGGTCGACGTACCCATCGTGGGAGGGATAGACGACCCTTCGACCCCCATAGTCTGGACCAGCTTCATAACGGGTGAGCCACCGGAGGTCCACGGCGTAGACATGCCCCAGATGTGGGACAACGAGCTCGACGGACTCCGCAGCTTCGTGAGGAGACACAGAGGCATCCACAACATACTCAAACGGTTCAAGGTAGGTTACAGGGTCAGAGACGCCGTAGGCGCGAAGCCGAGCTTCCCGAACAGGAAGAACATAAAGGTAGACACCTTCTTCGAAGTCGTCAAGCCGAGCATAGCGTTGGGCGTCCCCGTCTACAACAAGAACCTCGAGGAGATATACCCCATAGGCGACGTGATGCGGGCGCGCCAGGACCCCGAGTACCTCCCCGTCTTCGAGGAGAGGGTACGAGGGATATTCGATGAGGAGGTAGAAGCCCTCTTCGACGCCCTTGAGGGCGAGTGGAAGCTCCTGATGGTCCACCTCCACATCACCGACCTGTTCGGCCACGCGTTCTGGGGCACCGAGAAGGTGGCCACCCTCTACGAGGAGATGGACCTCCTCACCAAGAGAGTGAAGGCCAGGATCAGAGAAGACGACTTGGTGCTCATCATATCGGACCACGGCATGAGCAAGCTGGGCCACACCAAGAAGGGCTTCTACAGCTTCAACGTGAAGATAAGGCTAGTGGACCCCGACATCAAGGACTTCTTCAAGATAGTCACGGGGCTCCTCGCCGAGGGCTAGGTGAGCCTCCTCTCGTGGAGCCGCTCCAGGGTCTCCCACATGGCGTATTTTCGGGCAAACTCGTAGTACTCTGCCGGGAAAGGCTTCTCCAGCCCGCCGAGCGCCGTCATCAAGTGGGCCAGGAACATCGACGTGCTTCCCAGCACCCAAGGCCTATCCACGAGGTACACCAGGGCCACGAGGAAGGTGTGCCACGTCGGGAAACCCATGTAGTACCTAGATCTCCCCGAGAGTATCCACCTGTTGAGGCTGCCTCTGCGCCACGTCCTGAGCTGGGTGTACTTTACCTCCGGGAACGACTCTACGACCCATCCATACCTCTTGGCCTGGAGCAGGGCGAGGGTGTCGAAGGCGTTGCACGGCACGAAGTGCTTGATGCTGTCCCAGCAGGCGCGCCTGTATATCTTGGCGCCGTCTGAAGCTCTCCCCCGCCACACCTTCTCGTCGTAGGGGGTGCCGCTGGTGACGCCGAGCCTAGGGTTCTCCTCGAACCTACGAAGAAGCCTACTGAAGTAGTCTGGGGGCAGCACGCTGTCCGCGTCTACCTTGAGGAGGTAATCCCAGTCGGGCACGAGCTCCGTGGCTCTTCTGACCCCTGCGTTCAGGGCCCATGCTAGGTTTACGCCGCGGGTGGAGTGACGGGGGTTGTTGAGCCTCAGCACGGTTACCTCGTGGTACTCTGACATTATCTCCATCGTCTTGTCAGCCGAGCCGTCATCAACCACCACGTAGGTCTCCGGGGCGGGTCTCTGTCTGAGCACGCCCTCCACCGTCCGCCTGATGAACCTCTCCTCGTTCCTGCCGCTCGTTAGCGCCACGTACTTCAAGGGCTCAGGGTCTCCAGCACTGGAATACCAATAGGAGACGATGGATTTTTATATGATTTGATAAAGACCCCCGGTCTGGTTGTAGAGGATTTTCCTTTAAGATGTTTTATTAATACGGAATACCTCTCTACGATAAAACGGTGTGTGACGGTTTTGTGTGGAATATTCGGCTGCATAATCAGGGATGGGCAGGCAGTTAAACTGATAACGAACGGCTTGAAGCGTCTCGAGTATAGAGGCTACGACTCCATAGGCGTCGCCACCATCGTGGACGGCGGGCTCCATGTACGCAAGGACAAGGGCAAGCTGGAGGAAGTGGTCGAGGGTCTTCGGATAAACGAGATGGAGGGCACCATCGGGATGGGGCACACCAGATGGGCGACACACGGCGCGCCCAGCATGGTCAACGCCCACCCCCACACAGACGGCTCCGGCAACATAGCCTTGATCCACAACGGCGTAATAGAGAACTACATGGAGCTGAAAGACGAGCTCGTAGAGAAGGGCCACATATTCGTGTCACGCACGGACACCGAGGTCATCCCCCACCTAATAGAGGAGGAACTCAAATCCGACATAGGGATGAAGGGCGCCATCCTTCGGGTTCTAAGGCGGTTGAAGGGCTCATACGCCGTGGTCGTGTTATCGACCTACGAGCCCGACAGGATCTACTGCGCCCGCCACGAGAGCCCCCTGGTAATAGGAGTCTCGGACAACGGCACATTCTGCGCCTCGGATGTCCCCGCCATGCTCCCGTACACGAACCAGGTCTCATACCTGAGGAACGAGGAGATGGCGGTCCTTACTCTGGACGGCTACGAGGTCGTGAAAGTCATCGACGGCTCCCTTGTGGAGCGTAATCTGGAGGAGATCACGTGGAGCCTGGAGATGGCTGAGAAGCAGGGGTACACACACTTCATGCTCAAGGAGATCAATGAGCAACCAGAGAGCCTCCGGAACGGGCTCAGGCTGCAGGAGCAGTACCTGAACCTGCTGACCCAGTTCCTCGACAGAGGCAAGGAGGTGTTTCTCACGGCGGCGGGCACGAGCTACCACTCATGCCTCGCGGCGTCCTACATCTTCTCGAAGCTTTCGCGGCTGACCACCATACCGGTGGTCTCCTCGGAGTTCGTCGAGAGGTATGGCTCCACGGCGGGCATCGACTCAGTCGTGCTCGCGGTGAGCCAATCCGGCGAGACCTATGACACGTTGAAGGCCATCGATCACGCCAGGATGAGGGCCGCCACGGTTCTTGGCATCACCAACACGGTGGGCTCCACCCTCACAAGGGTTTCTAGAGCCTACTTGATCCAGCAGTCGGGGCCCGAGATCGGTGTCGCGGCCACGAAGACGTTCACATCTCAGGTGATCGTGTTATCTCAGCTGGCCTTGAGGCTGGCGAAGCAGAAGGGTAAACTGAGCCAGGATGAGCTGGACGAGCTTGAAGAGAAACTCACACTTATCCCGGGCTGGGTGGAGGACATCATCCAGAGTAAATCAGGATCTGTTGAGGCGCTTGCTGAGAAGTACCAGGACGACAAATTGTTCCTGTTCCTTGGGAGAGGCATAAGCACCGCCACCGCCCTCGAGGGCCGTCTGAAGCTGCTTGAGCTCACGTACGTCCCCTCTCTGGCGTACCCAGCGGGAGAGAGCAAGCACGGCCCCATAAGCGTCATAGAGGACGGCGTGGCCTGCATCTTCGTGTGCCCACGCGGGGACACCCACGTGCATATCATCGGCAGCATCATGGAGATGAAGGCAAGGGGCGCGAGGATCATATCCATCTGCGAGGAGGGCGACGAAGAGGTGAAGCGCCTCTCTGACGACTTCATAGAGATGCCTCGCGGGATACCCGAGGAGCTTTCCCCGGTGCCCTACGTGGTGCCTTTGCAGCTTCTCTCGTATCATCTCGCCGTGCTCAAGGAGCTGGACCCGGACATGCCTAGAAACCTGGCTAAGAGCGTGACCGTCCCCTAGACGATAGCCTTAAGCAACTCTCTGTATCATTTTCTTTGATTAGTTTGTTCGATGTGCAGTCGGTCAGGGAAGATTTTCCAATACTGAAGAAGGGCGTCATATACCTGGATAGCGCCGCCAGCAGCCTCACCCCGGAGCAGGTAGTACTCAAGGAGATGGAGTTCTACAGGGAGTACAGGGCCAACGTCGAGCGCGGCGTCCACCGCTTCAGCCAGAGGGCCAGCGAGGAATACGAGAAGGCCCACGAGGAGATCGCGCGCTTCATAGGGGCGCCCGGTGTGGAGAACGTTGCCTTGCTCAGTAACACCACGGAGGGCATCAACCTCGTCGCCAACAGCCTCGACTGGAGCAAGGAAGACAAGATAGTGAACACGGTGATAGAGCACCACAGCAACTTCATCACCTGGCTCCGGGTGCGTAAACGCCACGGCACTAAGCTGGAGGTGGTGCGTTCCACGCCCGAGGGCGTCTTCGATCTCGCCGACTTCGAGAAGGCGATAGACGACTCGACGAAGCTGGTGGCCGTGACCCACGTCTCCAACGTCCTAGGCTGCATAGTGCCGATAAAGGAGATCTGCGAGATCGCCCACGAGCACGGCGCCAAGATGCTGGTCGACGGGGCCCAGGGCGTGCCCCACATCCACACCGACGTGATGGACTCCGAGGTGGACTTCCTCGCCTTCTCCGGGCACAAGATGCTGGGGCCGACAGGCTCCGGCGGCCTGTACATCGCCGAGGCAGAGCTGGCGTCGACAGAGCCCCTCTGCATCGGGGGAGGCACCATAGCCGACGTGAGCATAGACGAATATGTCTTGGCTGTTCCGCCGATGAAGTTCGAGGCTGGGACTCCTAACATCGCTCAGGTCATCGGGCTCGGCGAGGCCTGTCGGTACCTGAACCGGGTGGACATGGATAACGTCGAGAAGTGGGATCTGAAGCTAGCCAACAGGCTCATCGAGGGCCTGACTGAGATCGAGGGCGTAACGGTCTATGGCCCGAAGGATCCGAGGCAGAGGGTGGGGTTGGCTACGTTCAACATCGGAGACATGAACCCCCACGACGTAGCTCTGACGCTGGACGCGGAGTACGACATAGCAGTGAGATCAGGCCACCACTGCGCGCTGCCGTTGATGAAGGAGCTGTTCAGGCTCAACGAGGGAACCGTCCGGGCCTCCACGTACATCTACAACACGTTGGAGGAGATAGACGCCTTGGTCAAGGCGGTCGAGGAGATAGCCAAGGACTAAAACTCTACCCCGATTCTATAAACTCCTTAAGCCGTCCACTGAAAGGATACCTCGAGATGTCCGGGGCCATCGTCGACACCGACCACGTATGGACGGTGTTAATGGATGTTGGGGCGGAGGAAGAGGCGGAGCTCCCACTATTCCAGGTTACCAGGGACGTCTTCGTGGAGGCCGACTTCGCCGATAAGATAAAACAGCTCATGCTTGAGAACACGCACTACCTTCCGGGAAACAACGTGACGAGCATCGAGTCCCCCGAGCACCACAAGATCCTGGGTAAGGCGGTGTTCGTTATAATATGTTTCCTCAAGGATTACACCGAGAATATGACGGGGTCCCTCAACCACTTCCTGTTCGGCGAGATGAGGGACCAAAGGTACAGACTGATCGCGGCTGCCGACAGAGAGCTCACCAGCGAGCGTTTTAAGTTCTTCATGAGGGTCATCACCCGTAAGCCTGAGCTCGTCAAGAACCTTGTGCTGACTCACCAGACCCAGTAGCTTGCTTCTAAAACCTCGGAGTCAACCATTCTTGATACCCTTGAGATACGTTGATTCAATACTCGAGTGCATCGGTGACACGCCTCTTGTGCGACTTAGCAGGGTGGTTGAGCCCGGGGCGGCCGACGTCTTCGCCAAGGCAGAGTACCTGAACCCCAGCGGCAGCCTGAAGGACCGCATTGCGTTGCAGATGATCCGGGACGCCGAGGAACGTGGAGACCTGAAGCCCGGCTACACCATAATCGACGCCAGCACGGGGAACACGGGGACTGCGTTGAGCTTCGTGGGTACTCGGCTCGGGTACGACGTCGAGATATACATGCCCGAGGGCATGACCCGCGAACGCATCCGGATAATGGAGAGCTACGGAGCAAAGGTGCACGAACTCAAGCTAGAGCACAGCGACGAGGGCAGTATCGCGGGGGCCGAGGTGGAGATAGACACCAGGATCAAGTGTCTCGAGGTGGAGCGCGCCGATCCCCGGGTCTGGTGGGCGCGCCAGTTCAGTAACCCTTCCAACGTCAAGGCTCACATCAAGACTGGGCGGGAGATCCTTGAACAGCTTGAGGGGAGGGTGGACGCCTTCGTGGCGTCAATAGGCGTAGGTGGCACTCTCTACGGCGTTGCCAAGGCGTTGAAGGAAGCTCTTCCAGATGTGCTCATCGTGGGGGCTGAGCCAGCCTCGGCGCGGTACCCCATAAGCGAGGGCTACACGCGTGTCCCCGGGACAAGCGACGATGTCTGCGGCGGCATAATCGAGGAGATGATGCTCAGCGGTGTCGTCGACCGAGTGGAGAAGGTCTCAAACGAGGACGCCATCGCCATGTCGGATAGGCTGGTCAGGGAGGAGGGACTCTTCTGCGGCATATCGTCGGGGGCCAACGTGTTCCTCGCCAACAGGATCGCTAAGGACTTTGAGCCTGGTAGACGCGTCGCCACGGTTCTGCCAGATCACAGGGACAGGTACCTGTCCGAGAAGAAGTACACTACTTGATCAGGCAACCGGCTCGTTTGTCTTCTCCACCATTCTGACTATGTCAACTGGCGTGAGGTTAATCCTGAAGTTGCTTACCCTGACCAGTTTTATCGCTCTCCCGGTCTCCTGGTCTACTTGATTCACTATGCGGACTAGGCCGGCTCTCTCTAGCTCATTTACTCTGTGCTGGACTGTAGTGTAGGGAATGTTTGTCTCGACTGAGATCTGGGTGATGTACTTGGAGCCCTTCTGTATATGTGTCAGGATTCTCCAGGTGTACTTCTTTCCCAGTACCCTGAGTTTTTCCTGGATCTCCTTTTGACTCATCAGTGACATTCAGTCGCACCTAAATGTCAATCTGATCTGAACCTATTTATTAAAACACTCGGTGACGAGACAACTGTGAGCCTGATTACATCAGTTTTCTTCGGGTCGGTTTTCCCCTCTGACGCTGAAAGGGTCTAGAGTCTGCCTCTGGATCGCCTTGAAAAGACCCAGCATGCCGTTCCTCGGACCTTCTAGCCGTATCTCGCCTTTGCTGCAGGAGAACCTCAGCGTGCCCTTCCTGCCGATGCCGCCGGCCTCTGTGAACTGAAGCCCCGTTATCTGAGCCCAGTTCTCGGTGATTATCTCCTCCCTCTTGAAGACTAAACCTTTCTCCTTGAATAGAAGCAGCCGAATATTTGTGATATAGACCTTGTACTTCTCCTCGTTGTAGGTCACCTGGAAGTCGCTCCAGAATAGTACCTTCTCCTCTCTGAGAAGATAGTCCTCTACGGGCATATGGTTGATGAACGTTCGGTTGTCAAATAAAACTACCGTTGACTTCAATGGAACCATGTTTCTGATTCTTTATAACGTAGACATTCGTTTGGAGACCGTGAAGCGTTGGAAGTTTGTCTGGGTGCTTCTAACATTATACTTACTTTTCCAGACGCTTGACATCGCGACAACGCTTTACGGCATATCTTACTTGGGGCTCGTCGAGGACAACCCAAAGGCCGCGGAGCTGATGGAGGTCAAGGGACTGAAAGGCGGGATGGTGGACTTGGCGATGGAGAATCTGTCCCTGGTGCTCCTCCTAGTGATCATGTCCAACTGGAGGATCGGTCCCATAATAGCCGTGACTATACTGGGCGCTTACAGCGCCCAGTTCATACCCACCGTGATAAACAACGCCATGTGGATAACCTTTGGGAAGGGACTCTTCTTCGAGCAGATGATACTCCTCTACGGCGTCTCATATCTAATTGGCGGCGTATTCACTCTGCTTTACCTAAACCGTGTGGGGGATCTCGAAGAGCTCACAGAGTACATAAGAAAATGGTTGGGGAAGAACCCCTTCACTAGGGATTTACAAGAACTTGACTAGGGAAAGACGCGTTTTCCGGCTTCCACGAGCATGGGTAGCTTGTGGCCCTTGTTCATCTGGGTAATGGTCACGAGGTCGAAGGCCTTGAAGCCCAAGCGTTTGAGGTACTCCTCAAGCAGGTAGAGCGCCCTCGCGGCGCCGTTACCGCTTCCCCCCGCGGTTGCTATCCCCACCGACACCTTATCCGTGTACCTCTCGAAACCGAAATGGGTCTCGCATCTCCTGAGTCTGTCAAGGAAAGTCTTACCTGACTCGCTTATGTCCCACCAGTAGACCGGCGTGGCGAAGAGGAGGGCGTCCGCCTCGTCGATCTTCTCTCTTATAGCTTGGAAGTCGTCCTCGAGGATGCAGGTGCCTTCCCGTCTGCACTGCCCCCAGCCCCCGTCGCATGCCTTGCACTTCTTGATGACGTGGTCGTTGAGGTGGATTAGCTCCGTCTCGTGTCCCATGGACCCGGCTCCGTCGAGAAACTTTTTGGCGGTGCTCGCCGTCAGCCCGTCTCTGTTCGGGCTTGACTGTATGGCTAGAACCTTCATGTCGATCAGGGAGACCAGCGTGGTCGCGGAAGAAAAGGGTTGGCCCCCTAGCCGAAGAACCGGTCCAGGGTCGTCTTCTGACCCGTCCTCGCGTATCCCCTGTTCATCTTCTCGACGGCGTTCATCACCCGGCTCTGGCTGAAGTTATGCTCTCCGCACAGGAACCCGATTATCGCCGCCGTGTCTGGCTTCCTCCACTCGAGGTCATAGTCGTCCGTTATCCTGGGGTTCTTGAACAGCTCCCGTATCTCCTCGACGGGGTGGGGGAACTCAGCGTTTTTGATGTGAGGGAGAGCCCTCTCGAGTGTCCCGTATTCCTTGACGAGCTTCAGCGCCGTCTTAGGCCCTACGCCTTTGATCCCGTTGGGGTTGTAGTCGGTGCCCACGAGGATGCCTATGTCTATGAGCTGGTCCCTGGATACCTCCAGGTCCCTCATTATCTTGTCCAGCTCCAGGAGTTCCGGCTCGGTCTTTATGTAGACGTTTTTCCGGGGAAGCTTCCGGCGGCCCGTTATGGAGAGGTTTCTAATGTGGCGGGGTGCGCCGTAGAGGAGGGAGTCGAAGTCTTGGCTCGCGGCCCCCCAGACGTCGCCCTTCGCCGCCATGTAGGCTGTCTGGGCCTCTCCCTCCCCAGGGGCCTGGACCCATGGGACGCCCATGTGGGTGAGCAGGGTCTTGGCGTCTTCGATGATGTCTGTGGTTGCTAGCACAGCCTGCTGGCCGTAGCGGCGCGCCTTCTCGGCGTCCCCCTCCTTTATCGCCTTCTCGTACTGCTTCGACGCCTTGTCTCGGGTCTCCCGTCTCTGCTTAATGACTGTGCTCTTGAACCTGTGGGGCTGGCCGTCGAAGACGTAGACGATCCTAACGCCTGCCTCCATGAGGTTGCTGTTCCGGTAGATGAGGCCGCTGAGGTGGCTCGTCACCCTCCCCTGCCTGTCCCTGAGAGGCTCGCCGCTCCTACCCCGGATGATGGATAGGAACTGGTAGAGTATGTTGTTACCGTCGAAGGCGACGGCGCGTCCCGCAAGGTCGTCGATGGCGAGCTTCCGGGGCTCCACCAGGTCGCCTAGCTTGACGCCCACGCCGCGGACCCCTACGCCAGCTCGATGCGCTTCTTGCCTCGGGGGAGACGGTAAACCTTGACGAGCCCCTGAATCTCCATCTTCATGAGCATGCTTTCCAGGTCGTTCTCGCTCAAGCCGTTGAACCTCTTTTTGGTCCTCTTGTGCAGCTCCTCGAACTTGAGTGCCCCATTCCGTTTAAGCGTGTCCACGATGACTGAGGGTAGTAGCTTCCACTGCATTTTATTCACCTACGCTATATCTATGGGCGGCTTCCCTAAATCCTGGAACCGCGCCTGGTTGTCCCTGTACCACTTCTCCGTCTGAGGCGTTACGCTTGGACCTATATCCGCCATGGCAGTCTCAAAGTCGGCGAACTCCACGGAGGAGACCTCTGTGTCGCGTCTCAGGGCGTGAAGCCCGGCCTCGCGGACCACCGAGTCTATGTCTGCACCGGAGTACCCGTCCATCCGCCTAGCCAGGGCTTCTAAGCTTACGTTCTCATCCAACGGCATGTCCTTGGTCTTGATCTCCAGTATGCGGAGCCTCGCCTCCTTGTCCGGTGGCGGCACGTAGACCCGCCTGTCGAACCTCCCCGGTCTGAGGACGGCTGGGTCTATGATGTCCGGCCTGTTGGTGGCGGCCAAGACGACGACGTTCTGGAGGCTAATGAGGCCGTCTATCTCCGTGAGGAGCTGGCTTATGACGCGTTCTGTGACCCTGCTATCCGCCGCGCTGCCCCTCGCGGGGACCAGTGCGTCGAACTCATCGAAGAATATTATGCTGGGAGCCGCCATGCGGGCCTTCCTGAATATCTCCCTTATGGCCTTCTCGGATTCGCCGACCCATTTGCTGAATATCTCGGGACCCCTTACGCTGATGAAGTTAGCCTCGCTCTCAGTGGCCACTGCCCGTGCGAGCAGCGTCTTGCCGCAGCCCGGCGGCCCGTGCAGCAGTATGCCTTTCGGCGGGTTGATGCCGAGGCGTGTGAACCTCTCGGGGTTCTTGAGCGGCCACTCCACGGCCTCCTTGAGGTTCTGCTTCACCTCCTCGAGGCCGCCCACCTCATCCCATGGGATGTTGGGTACCTCTATGTAGACCTCCCGCATCGCTGTGGGTGTGATCTCCCTGAAGGCGTCGAGGACGTCTTCGTTGTTCACCACCATCTGGTCTAGAACCTCGTGGGGGATGCGTTTCTCCTCCAGGTTGATCTGGGGTAGGTAGCGGCGCAGCGCCTTCATGGCGGCCTCCCGGCTGAGCGCCTCTAGGTCCGCCCCCGTGTATCCGTGGGTTATCTCGGAGAATCGCTGCACGTTGACGTCCTCCGTGAGGGGCATGCCCCTGGTGTGGATCTGTAGTATCTCGTACCTCCCAGCCTTGGCTGGGATGCCTATCTCGATCTCTCTGTCGAACCTCCCGGGGCGCCTCAGGGCCTCGTCTATCGCGTCGGGTCTGTTGGTGGCGCCGATGACTATGATATGGCCTCTGCCTTTCAGGCCGTCCATGGATGCCAGCAGCTGGGCGACCACCCTGCGCTCCACCTCTCCGGTGACCTCGCTGCGCTTAGGGGCGATGGCGTCTATCTCGTCTATGAAGAGGATGCTGGGCGCGTTCTTCTCGGCGTCCTCGAACATCTTACGCATCCTGGCCTCGGACTCGCCGTAGAACTTGCTCATGATCTCTGGGCCGTTGATGGCGTAGAAGTTGGCCTCAGACTCGTTAGCGACGGCCCTGGCTAGGAGCGTCTTGCCGCAGCCCGGCGGCCCGTGGAGCAGCACTCCCTTCGGGGGGTCGATGCCTAGGCGCTGGAATATCTCGGGGTGTCGCAGGGGTAGCTCCACCATCTCCCTGATGCGCCTGATCTCCTCGTCAAGGCCGCCTATGTCCTCGTAGGTGGTCCTGCTGGGTATCTCCATCTCCGGGACCGGCTCGCTCATGATGCTTATGTCGGTGGTGGGCGCGATCTTGACGATACCCCCGGGGCGCGTGCTCACGACCATGAACGGCACGCTGTGGCCCAGCATCATTATGAGGAGGGTGTCGCCGCGGGTCGCGGGTCTGTCGATGAGCCTGTCCTTGACGAACCTGATGAAGTCGTTGTCAACACTAATCCTGATGTCAACTGGAGCCAGCTTGACGCTTGTGGCGTACTCGGCGTCCGCCTTCTTCACCGTGACAAACTCGTTTATCGATACGCTGCAGTTCTTCCGGATGAAGCCGTCGATCCTTATCATTCCGAGGCCCTGGTCCTCCGGGTAGGCCGGCCAGGCCTTGGCGGCGGTCGGCTTCTTTCCCTCGATCTGCACGACGTCGCCGACGGTGACGCCCAGCGTCTTCATGGTCTCCGAGTCCATCCTGGCTATGCTTCTGCCCACGTCTCTCTGCTGCTTTGCTTCTGATACCTTTAACTGGACGGTGCTCAACTAAACTTTCACCTAAACAGATTCTCAATTCCTTGAAGGCGGAGATCGTTATAAATATTAGTCATGGCTCGGTGCCGATAAACAGGTACATAGTGGCCTATATCACGCCCGTGGACTCCGCCAGTTCCCTGGCATTCTCATGGTCCAGGTTGATCTTGCTCAGCAGCGTATACCTCTCAGGGCGAATGGACCGGGCGATGATCAAAGCCTTGATGACGGTTCCTGGTTCGATTCCTAGGTCTTTGGCCGACGTGGGGGCGCCGATCGTCTTGAGGCTGTCACGGTACGCCTCCCAGTCTAGGCCATGGAGCTTCGCCATCATTATCATCCCCACTCCGCACTGTTCGCCGTGGAGTGCCGGCTTTTCTGCTATCTGGTCTAGGGCGTGGCTGAACAGGTGGGCCGAACCGCTTGTGGGTCTGCTGCTGCCTGCTATGCTCATGGCGACTCCGCAGCTGACGAGCGCCTCAAGGAGCGTTCTGATGCCTTCCTGCGTCCTCTTCCTGATGAGGTCTGCGCTCTTCATGACGTGCTCCGAGCTCATGAGGCTGAGGCTGGCCGCGTATCTGCCATAGTAGTCACCATTCTCTTCGTGGGCGAGCCTCCAGTCTCTGACCTCGGTGGCTTTGGATATGATGTCGCCACAGCCGCTCGCCGTGAACCTGTATGGGGACTCCGCTATGATCTTGCTGTCCATGACCACGGCCACCGGCGACGCAGCCTTCACCGTGTACGGCCTGCCCATACCCTTCACGGAAGCCAAGCTGCTAGCTATCCCGTCGTGGCTTGCCACCGTTGGGACACTGATGAAAAACTTTCTAGTTTTGAAGGCTGAGAGCTTGGCGACGTCTATGTTTCTCCCCCCGCCCACCCCGAGGACGACGTCAACATCGTTCTTCATAGCCTTCTGATTCACCGTTTCGACGGTGTCCAGTGTGGCGTCTTCAACGAAGACGCACTCAGCGTCAACGTCTTCTGATCTGAGGATCTCTTCGGCTCTCTCACCTGCTACCTTATACGTGGTTTTCCCTGTCACGATCAAGGCTTTACTTATGTTGAGTTCGCCGCAGATGGGGGAAAGTTGGTCTAGTATCGACTCGCCTACGAGCACTATTCTGGGGAGATCGATCCTGTGTACCGCGTTGTATCTCTCAGACACGCTCAAATTCCTGATAACCTTTCTACAGTCGGGGTCATATTCGGCTTGAGGCATACATATGTGTTTGCCATTCCTAGGAACATTTTATAAAGAGGCATATTTTTAAACTACTTGGTCTTCCTTTCTAGGATACCTCTCTCTTAACTACTTGTTTAGGAGGAATCTAAATGCCAAAAGAAACAGGGATACTCAAGGGAACCACGACGGTAGGCGTAGTCTGCAGAGACGGAGTTATTCTGGGGACTGACACCAGAGCCACGATGGGTAACTACGTTGCCAGTAAGCACGCGAAGAAGGTGTACAAGATCACCGACAACCTGGCCATGACCATCGCGGGCGGCGTAGCTGTCGCCCAGAGGGTCGTCGAGATCCTCAAGATCAACGCGAGGCTCTACGAGCTGGAGAAGAACAGGTCCATATCGGTAAAGTCGGCGGCGCGGCTGGTTTCTAACCTGTTGTTCAGCAACCGTGAGGTTGGTAACCCTCTCCCCATGCAGGCCCTCGTCGGTGGATTCGACGAGACCGGGCCCCACGTCTTCAACCTGGACCCCTACGGTAGCCTCACCGAGGAGAAGATGGTCTCCACGGGTTCAGGGTCGCCCTTCGCATACGGTGTCCTTGAGAGCCAGTACATAGAGGACAGCGCTGTGAGCGAGATGCTCTCCGTCGTCGTGAAGGCCGTGGACTCGGCCATGAAGCGAGACGTTGCCAGCGGCGACAGCTTCGATGTCGCTGTCATCGACGCCGCTGGGTTTAGAGAGCTATCCCCGGAGGAGAAGGCTGCAATACTCAACAACTGAGATCGAAAAAATGTATCAAAACACGCAGGGCTTAACCTACTCAGAGATAAGGCAAGCAATACTTGACAAGATACCTCCCGAGGTAGGGATAACGCGTATAGAGTTCGAAGGCCCAAGGCTCGCTATATACTGTCACAAGCCCGAGATACTGCAGGAGAGAGGCCACATCGTCGGCGAGATAGCCGGCGTAATAAAGAAGCGGATAGTGATCCGCAGCGACCCCTCCGTGAGGTTGCCTGAGATCCAGTCCGAGAGCATAATCAAAGAGATTCTTGAGGAGGCTGGCCTCGTTCAGGCTTACTTCGATCCCGCGCTGGGAGAGGTGGTTCTCGAGGTAGAGAAGCCCGGCGTCGCCATCGGTAAGAGCGGCTCAAACATCTTAGAGATCGTCACGAGGACCCACTGGAGCCCGAACTTCGTGCGCTCTCCGCCCATACCGTCCATGACAATCAAGCAGATCAGGGGCTTTCTCTACAGCAAGAGCAAGGAGAGGGAGCGGGTTCTCAGGGAGACCGGCGAGTCCATCTTCAGACCCATCTACCAGCAGTCAGGCGACGTCAGGGTTACGTTCCTCGGCGGCAGCAGACAGGTGGGTAGGTCAGCGATCCTCGTCAAGACCCGTGAGAGCCAGATACTCCTCGACTGCGGCATCAACCCTGGCAGCAGGAGACCCATCCAGAGCTACCCACGGCTAGACGTGGAGGAGTTCGACATCACCAACCTCGACGCCGTCGTCATCACTCACGCTCACCTAGACCACTGCGGGTTCCTTCCTTACCTATACAAGTACGGGTACAGCGGCCCGGTCTACTGCAGCGAGCCCACGGCCAACGTCATGACCCTTCTCCAGAGCGACTACATCGACGTGACCCGGAAGGAGGGAAACGTGCCGCCGTACAGCCCCGAGGACATATTAGAGGTTATACTTCACACCATCCCGCTGAGCTACGGCGAGGTGACGGACGTCTCCCCCGACGTGAGGCTCACTCTCCATAACGCTGGCCACATCCTCGGCTCCAGCCTGGTTCACCTACACATAGGCAAGGGCCTCCACAACATCGTTTACACCGGCGACTTCAAGTACGGACCCACGGCGCTGCTGCAGCCGGCGTCTACCTACTTCCCCCGGGTCGAGACACTGATAATGGAGGCGACCTACGGGAGCCCCGACAACGTCTCGCCCAGCCGAGACGAGACAGACGCAGAGTTCGTTGACATAGCGAACAACATCCTCAAGAAAGGAAAGGTGCTGATGCCTGTCCCCGCCGTCGGCAGATCCCAGGAGATACTGATGGTCATAAACAAGTACATGCAGAGCGGTGACCTGCTGGAGGTGCCTGTCTACATAGAGGGGATGATCAGCGAGGCCACAGGCATCCACACCGCCTACCCTGATTACCTGAGCCACGAGATACGGGATCAGATCCTGAAACAGGGCGTCAACCCATTCGAGAGCGACTACTTCACTGTGGTGAAGCAGCACGACAGCCGCGACGAGATCGTGGAGGGGGGCCCATGCATAATCATGGCTACGGCGGGCATGATGGAGGGGGGCCCGGTGCTAGACTATTTCAAACGCCTGGCGCCCTACGACGAGAACGGACTGATCTTCGTCAGCTACCAGGTGACAGGGACCATGGGTCATCGCGTCCAGTCGGGGATGGGGTCGGCTCAGATGTACAACCAGGAGGGCAAGCTGGAGGTCATCAACATCGACATGAGCACCCACACGGTGCACGGCTTCTCTGGGCACAGCGACAGGAGGCAGCTTGTCAACTATGTGCGCAGGCTGAGGCCGCAGCCGAAAAGGGTGTTCGTGGTTCACGGTGAGGAGTCGAAGTGCGAGAACCTCGCGAGAACCGTATCCAAGATGCGGGGCGTGCGGGGCCACGCGCCGAGGCTGCTTGACACGTTTAGGCTGGCCTAGTCTCGGCTCCGCCATATCCTGATGTTCTTAGGCGTCACAATCACTCTTTCTTCTCCGAGGCGGGCGATGTCTCCCTCTATGAGCTGAGCGTACTCGTTGAGCTCGTTGATGCCTCTCTTAACGTCCTCTATGTTGTGCTTGGCGAGGGGGCTGACGTTGCAGATGACGATGTTTCCCGCCCTCACCTCCGCCTTGATGACGTCTATGTCCTCGTAGGCCCTGAGGGGGATCGCCTTTATATACCGTGACGCAGAAAGCTCACGATCCTCCTCGGATTTGCCTACCAGCCTGTCGAGCATACTCCTCATCCAGATAATTCATCTATACTGTTATATAATATATTAATGGACGTTGTATAGATTTTTCCATAGAAAATGTAGTTTTCCGTGTATTTCCTCACGTTTTTATTAGTATATTTTATTTTCTGCAGCCCTTCATCTACTTGTTGAACAGGCATGCTTATCCTTTCTGACGGGGACATCGCGAAGGTCCTGGACATGGGCGAGGTCATCGACACCGTGGAGGAGGCGTTCAGGGAGTACGCGGAGGGAAACGTGGTAATGCCCACCAGGAGCACCATCATGGTGCCCAAGCACAACGGCAGCATAAGCTTCATGCCCAGCTACCTCACCGGCGTCGACGCCCAGGCCACCAAGATAATCAGCATCTACCCCGACAACGGGGAGAAGGGGCTCCCCACCACCGCCGCGTGGATAGTGGTCAACGACCCTGAGACTGGGATGATCGAGGCGTTCATGGACGCCACCTACCTGACGGCCATGAGGACCGGCGCGGTCACAGGAGTCGCGGCACGATACCTGGCACCAGAGGACTCAAAAGTTGTAGCCATATTCGGCGCCGGCGTGCAGGGACGCACCCAGACCTGGGCCGCCTGCACAGTCAGGGACATCGAACGAGTTTACGTCTACGACCTGTACAAGGAGGCGCGTGAACGGTTCGCCGAGGAGATGACCGAGAAGCTGGGAGTCGAGGTGGTCCCCGCAGCCAGCGGCGAGGAGGCGTGCAGGGACGCCGACATAGTGCTGACCGCGACCACCAGCCCCAAGCCCGTGATTAGGCGGGGGTGGCTGAAGGACAGGGTTCACGTGAGCGCCATCGGGGCCTTCTACCCTGACTGGAGGGAGCTGGACACCGCCACGGTGGCTGAGAGCAAGCTGGTAATCGACGACTACGAGGGCATAATGTTGGAGGCCGGGGACGTGCTCATACCCATAGCGGAGGGCGCCATAACGGAGGACCACATCTACGCCGAGCTGAAGGAGCTCGTCTCGGGCCAGAAGGAGGGACGCACGCCGGCGGACGGGGTGACGGTGTTCAAGTCCGTGGGCATCGCCATACAGGACAGCAGCGTGGCGAACCTGGTGCTCAGGAAGCTGAGGGATTAATCCGACTCCATGTTTCTATCCCTAAATTTCCTTTAGGCTTAGTTTTCCCAGCTCTACGCGTGGATAGTGTTCCCTGTCGTCAACTACATCACTTTAGCAAGAGGCTCAGGCGTCGTGGACGAGGGGCTGGTCGAGCGCCTCTGGGCCTCCCTCAGCTCCTGATATCACGACTATGAAACCTCTTTGGTTGCAACCCTCACTGTTTTATTCCAGCTTCCTCATAGTAAACCGATTCACAGACACTACGAGGTGTGTTGACACGGCTAAGAAGTTCAAGGTCACGATAGAGGAGGACAAGTGTAAGGGCTGCCTCATATGCGTCCACGTCTGTGAGCAGCGTGGAGGCAAGATACTAAAGGCGTCGGACAGGAAGACGGCGCTGGGCGGTATCAAGCCGGTGCCCGAAGGGGAATGCATCGGCTGCCGCTGGTGCGAGCGGTACTGCCCCGACTTCGCGCTATACGTGGAGGAGATACAGGATGCTTGAACCCGGTAGACACCTTGCCCTGGGCAACGTGGCGTGCGCCGAGGGCGCGTTGAGGGCGGGGTGCAGGTTCTTCGCCGGCTACCCGATAACGCCGGCGAGCGAGATAAGTCACCACATCGCCGCCGAGATACCCAAGGTGGGCGGACTATACGTCCAGATGGAGGACGAGATCGCGAGCATAGCCAGCGTCATAGGCGCCAGTTGGGCGGGGGCTAAGGCCATGACGGCCACCAGTGGGCCCGGGTTCAGCCTCATGCAGGAGAACATCGGGTACGCCCACATGACGGAGACTCCGCTGGTGCTGGTGAACGTCCAGAGGAGCGGCCCCAGCACCGGGCAGGCCACGGACCCGAGTCAGCAGGACATCATGCAGGCAAGGTACGGGAGCCACGGGGACTACGAGGTGATAGCTATCACCCCGTGGAGCGTCCAGGAGATGTTCGACCTCACCGTCCGGGCGTTCAACCTAGCCGAGACGTACAGGACGCCGGTGATGCTCATGGCGGACGGCATGGTGGGCCACATGAAGGAGAAGCTTACGGTGCCGGAGAAGGTGGACGTTGTGAACAGGAGGAAGCCGACGAGCAAGGAGGACACGCCGTGGGGGACGGACGACCCCAGCGGCGTGCCGCCGATGCCCGCGTTCGGCGAGGGATACGCCCTCCTCGTCACCGGCTCAACTCATAGGCCGGATGGCGTACGCAACTACGCGCCCGAGTACCACCAGATGATAGTCTACCGCACGAGGGACAAGATACTCAACGCCGAGCCCAAGATACGTGACATCCACAAGGAACACCTGGACGACGCCAAGGTCGCCGTGCTGAGCTTCGGCGCCTCCGCGCGGCCCAGCTACGATGCCGTAGTCAAGGCGAGGGAGCAAGGCATAAAGGCGGGTCTCTTCAGGCTCAAGACGCTGTGGCCGCTCCCGGAGGAAGAGATCAGGGCGCTGGCTGATCAGGTGGACACCGTACTGGTCGTCGAGATGAACGTGGGCAAGCTCGTCAAGGAGATCGAGCGCGTGGTCTGCGGCAAAGCGAGGGTCGCCTCCCTAGCCAAGGTGGGAGGAGTGCTACCGCTTGGCCGCGAGGTCCTCGAAGAGGTTAGGAGGCTGGCGAAGTGAAGAACCTGAAGTACTACAGGGACAGGTACGTTAGGAGACAGCCCAGCGCCTTCTGCCCCGGCTGCGGCGGCGGCATAATACTCAACTGCTTCATACGTGCCATCGACGACCTGGGCCTCGACAAGGACAAGATACTCGCCGTCTCGGGCATCGGGTGCAGCGCCTGGATACCGAGCCCCAACTTCAACGGAGACACCCTTCACACCACCCACGGCAGAGCCATAGCGTTCGCTACAGGCGCCAAGACCTTCAACCCGGAGCTGACGACAGTCGTCTTCGTGGGGGACGGCGACGGCGTCGGGATAGGCGGCAACCACCTCATCCACGCGGCCAGGCGGAACATAGATCTCACCGTGATACTGGTGAACAACATGAGCTACGCCATGACGGGCGGACAGATCGCCCCCACGACCCCCCACGGCGAGACGACCGTCACCAGCCCCTACGGCAACCCCGAGTTTCCTTTCGACATCACTCAGCTGGTCCGCGCCGCCGGCGCCAGCTATGTAGCCAAGTGGAGCACATACCACGTGGTCGAGCTCACCAGAAGCATCAAAGAGGCCATAGGGCACAAGGGCTTCAGCTTCATCGAGGTGCTTAGCCAGTGCCCGACGCAGCAGCGCCGGATCTTCAACCTCCGCGGCCCCGTCGACAGCCTGCCGCCCCGGATACTGGAAATGTTCAGCGAGAGCACCGTGGTCAGGGACAGGCCTGACAGGGGCGGCTACGTCTACGCGGTACCCAAGGCGTCCCCGGAGGAGGCGCTGAAGCAGATAACGGCCATGGACGGCGTCGAGGCCAAGATCGTCGACCACATGGCGCACGGCAGGGTGGTCCGCGTGGACGTCGGTTCCCCCGATGCGGTCCGCGGTAAGCTGCTTGAGCTTGACTCGGTGTCCGACGTCAAGGACCACCTGGATGGGAAGATAATGCTCGGCGTCTTCGAGAAGAAGACGAGGCCCGAGTTCACAGACGCGCTGCAGGAGATCATTAGGAAGGCGAGAGGTGGCTAGGTTGCAGCAGAACATACTTATCGGCGGGACAGGAGGCCAGGGAATAGTGGCCAGCGGCGAGTTCCTGAGCGCCGCCCTCTTCGCGAAGGGCTACGAGGTCGTCTTCGGCCGGAGCTACGGCTCCGAGGCGAGGGGCGGGAGCTGCCGAAGCGAGATAATGGTCAGCGACCACGAGATCAACGACATCCAGTTCGAGATGAGCGACATACTGCTGTTGCTGAGCCTCCCCGCCTACGGGAAGTACATAGGCAAGGCTAAGAAAGGCTCGTTGGTCTTCGTGGACACCAGCGTCATGGAGCGCGTCGAAGGGGACGTCAGGGACGACGTCGAGCTCATCCAGGTCCCAGCTAGGGACATCGCGGTGCGGCTGGGCAACCAGATCGTCGCCAACATGGTGATACTCGGGGCCCTCTCGAAGCGCTCGGATATGGTGCGCCTCGACCTGCTCAAGGAGGCTGTGGAACGGAGCATGCGGCCCAGCATGAGGGAGATCAACCTCCGCGCCCTCGATGAGGGCCATGACTCGATATAGGAGATGCGCAATACGAGCAGGTTGTACCCGACTCACCCGATCCCGGGGGTAGCCGGAATAATACTTGACGGCAACCGTATACTGTTGAGTAAACGAGGAAAGCCTCCTTCCGAGGGGAAGTGGGGGCTCCCCGGCGGCGCGGTGGAGGTCGGCGAGACAGTCGAGGAGGCCCTGGCCCGGGAGATCCGTGAGGAGACCGGGGTAACGGTTAGGCCTGTCAGGCTGATCACTTTCCTCGACTCCATCCACCGTGACGAGGACGGTAGGGTGAGGTACCACTACGTTTTGTTCGAGTATCTCTGTGAGTACGTCTCGGGTGAGGTGTCTCCCAGTTCAGACGCGCCTGACGCGAGGTGGGTGAAGTTAATTGAACTCGACTCGGTGGACATCATGCCCAGCACGAAGAAGTTTCTGTTGAAGGTGCTCAGACAGGAGAACACCCCCACATAATTTACCAAATGGTTAAATATTGTCATGTATTGAATCCATTTGGTAATGATTGTGTCTGATCTTAAGATCGACGTGGAGCTGGACTGCAAGGGCATGTTCTGCCCTATGCCCCTCGTCCAGCTCAAGAAGGCTACCAAGAACATGCAGCCCGGACAGGTGCTCAGGCTCGTAGCCACGGACCCGGGCAGCAAGAGAGACGTCCCCGCGTGGGCCGAGAAGACCGGGAACATGATCCTGGGCTCCAGCGAGGAGGACAAGGAGTTCACGTTCATAATCAAGGTGAGTTAGCATGGCAGAGAAGCCAACCAAGATGGCGATAATCGTTCACAGCGGCACCCTGGACAAGCTGTACCCCGTCTTCATGCTGGCCAGCACAGGCGGCAGCATGGACATGGATGTACACCTCTTCTTCACCTTCTGGGGGCTCAACGCGGTAAAGAAGGGGGGACTGGAGTCGGCGAAGCTACCCGGCATCATGAGCCTGGGAACAGGCATGATGAAGGGAAAGATCAAGAGCGTCGGCGTCCCCAGCCTCCCGAAGCTGCTGGAGATGACCAGGATGACAGAGAACGTGACCATCTACGCGTGCAGCACCACCATGGCGCTCATGGACGTCACCAAGGAGCAGCTCATCCCCGAGGTAGACGAGATCGTCGGGGCCGCCAGCTTCCTCGCCATAGCCATGGACGCCGACATACAGCTCTTCATCTAGGGTGACTGCATGGGCAGGATGCTGGTACTCCTCTGCGACTCCCCGTACCACAACGAGAGCGTGGACCACGTTATAGAGCTGACGAAGACTGCAATCGGGAAGGGCCACGAGGTGGACATCTACTTGATGATGGACGGAGTCTACAACCCTCTCATCAGTCAGAGCGGCGAGCCTTTCCACATGGAATCCATCTCGGACCAGTTCAAGGCGTTGCTGGAGCTGGGCGCCAGCGTATCTGGGTGCAGGGTCTGCATGGAGCTTAGAGGCGTAGACGTAGACAGCCTCCCAGCCGGCACAGACGTCGGCGGAATATTCGACCTCTCGGAGATGCTGGCAGAGGCCGACGCCGTGCTGAGCTTCACGGGGGTAGAGTGATGGCGGAGAAGAAGACGCTCGTGGTGATAAAGTCGCGGCCCTTCACAGACCTGAACTACTATGAGGCCCTCCGGACGGCGGCCGGGCTCTGGGAGCACAATGTATCCGTACTGTGGATGGGTGACGGCGTCTACGCGGCGCTGAAGGACGCAGACAGGTCCTTCACGGGGAAGTTCCTCGAAGATCTGCCGGACCTCGACGTCGAGCTCTACGTTGACGGGGAGGCGCTCAGAGAGAACGGGTTCACCGAGGAGAACCTGATAGATAGCATACGGCTGGCGGACAGGGAAGCCGTCAGACGGTTATTCGAGTCGGCGGAGGCCAGCCTCGTATTCTAGGGTGATGCGATGGATAGACTATACCTGTTGAAGAACCTGGACGTGAACGCGTTGAGCATAGCCGTCGAGTCGGAGAGGTCGGGGCTGCTGCTAATGCAGGACGCCACCCTCATGTTGAATGAATCCAGAAAAGAGTCACGTCTCGTCAAGACGATATTAAACAAAGGGAGACCCGTCTACTATCTAGGTAGAGACGTTGAGAGGCGTGGGTTGACGGGCAAGCTGGTTTCAGGCGCCCAACCTTTGGACTACGATGGCATGGTAGACCTGTTCTTCGGCGGAGCCACAGTGATCAACGTGTGATGGCCATGGTGCAGCGTGAAGACCTGGACAACGAGATAATCCGGCTGCTGACGCAGGATTCCCGTATGAGCTACAGGGAGATAGCCAAGACTCTGAGCATCAGTCACGTGAGCGTCTCCAGCCGAATCAAGGCCATGGAGGACCAGGGGAGGATAACAGGCTACACGACCGTCATCAACCCCGACACCCAGAGGTACTACCCGCTTTGCTTACGCATCTCCGCCGAGTCCGGTAGCGACCTCTCCGAGATCGGGGGAAAGGTAGCCGACTACGAAGAGATAAGCGTGGTGCTACGTGTCTCTGGGGAGTGTGAGCTGCTTGCCCTCGCCATGTGCCCCGACAGGGAGAGCGCCATCCGGCTGTTAGACGAGATAGGCGCCATTTCGGGCATCGAGAAGGCCGAGAGTCACGTCGTCCTTGAGACGATAAAGCTCAGCGGTAAGAAGCTGAAGCTGTAGTTTCTTCGTTTATTTTATCTGTTCGCAGCCGTTCTTCTTTTATATCGGAGGAAGCCGGTTGCATCGCGTAAGCGTGGACGTGGGAGGCACATTCACGGATCTCGTCGCCTTCGACGAGGAGACTGGCGACGTGCTCAACATAAAGACGCCCTCAGTTCCGTCGAACCCGGAGAGGGGCGTCGTGAAAGCCTTCAGAGGATATTTGGAGGGCCACGAAGCCTCCTCTGTGAGGATGGTGGGCCACGCCACCACCATCGCCACCAACACGTTGCTGGGTCAGATAAACCTGGAGCTCCCTGTGACTGCCCTCGTCACGACGAAGGGGTTCAGGGACGTCATTGAGATAGGCAGGCAGCGCCGCGCCGAGGTATACAACCTGTTCTTCGAGCGGCCGCCGATGCTGGTCCAGCGACGGCACAGGTACGAGCTTGAGGAGAGGGTGGGCCACGACGGTGAGGTGATCACGCCCGTCGACGAGGAGGGGCTGAACAAGATCATCGGTGAGCTGAGGAGGGAGGCCGTCGAGAGCGTGGCTGTCGGCTTCCTGAACAGCTACGCCAACACGGCCCACGAGGAGCAGGTATACGAGGCCCTGAAGGCGTCACTGAACAAGGTCTACGTCACCGCGTCCCACATGGTGACCAACGAGTACAGGGAGTACGAGAGGTTCAGCACCGCCGTCGTCAACGCCGCCCTCATGCCCGTGATGCACACCTACATAACCCGGCTTGAGAGGGACCTCAAGAGACTGGAGGTGAAGGCGCCGCTCTACGTTATGCAGAGCAACGGAGGCATGGCCAAGAGCAACGTGATAAGCCGTAAGCCCGCCACCGTGGTCGAGTCAGGGCCAGCCGCAGGCGTGATCGCGGCCGCCTGGCTCGGAGAACAGACCGGGACCCGGGACATCATCAGCTTCGACATGGGAGGCACCACCGCCAAGGCCGGAACCATCCGCGGACGGGTGCCCGAAGTGGTCCCGGAGTACGAGGTCGCCGGAACCATACACATGGGCCGCCTCGTGAAGGGCAGCGGATACCCCGTCAGGTTCCCGTTCATAGACCTGGCGGAGTGCAGCGCAGGCGGCGGCACCATAGCCAGAGCCGTCAACGGCGGCCTGCAGGTGGGGCCCGTCAGCGCGGGCGCCATCCCCGGCCCCGCGTGCTACGGGAAAGGCGGGGAAGACGCCACCATCACGGACGCGAACCTCCTCCTGGGCAGACTGAACCCAGGCAGCCTCCTTGGCGGCGAAATGAAGATACATTCAAGGCTCGCCGAGGAGGCCTTCAGAAGCCTCGCCTCAGAGCTAGGAGTCTCCCCGGAGGAAGCCGCCATGAGCGTCGTGCGGATAGCCAACAGCATGATGTCCAAGATACTCAGGATAGTATCCGTCGAGCGCGGTTACGACCCGCGGGTGTTCACCCTCGTCGCCTTCGGCGGCGCCGGCCCCATGCACGCCTGCGCCCTCGCCGAGGAGCTTGGGGTAGGGCACGTCATAGTGCCGTCTAGTCCGGGGATGTTCAGCGCCCTCGGGCTCCTCACCGCCGACCTGTTCCACGACTACAGCAGACCCGTGATCAGAGACGCTGAAGAGACAGACCCGGCTGAGCTGGAGAGGCTCTTTACGGATATGGAGATCGAGGGAGCGGCGACGCTAAGCCAGGAAGGCATCCCGGAGAGACGCCGCAGCTACAGACGGACGCTGGACATAAGGTACAGGGGCCAGGGGTTCGAGCTAAGCGTGGACACCAGGAAACCCGTGACCCTTTCATCGATAGCGGAGAGCGTCAAGGCTTTCCACGTAAAGCATAGGGAGGTCTACGGCTACTCCGCCGAGGAGGAGCCCGCCGAGATAGTGAACGCGAAACTCAGGGTGATAGGGCTCCTTGAGAAGCCGAAGCTGAGACGCCGCCGAAGAAACAGATCTAACCCGTCACCGGATCACAGGAGGGTATACTACGAGAACCTGGGGGAATGGGTGGAGACCGAGGTGCATCGACGCGCCGCCTTGAACGGGCTCAGGGAGGGCCCCGCCGTTATAGAGCAGTACGACGCCACCACCGTGGTGTACCCGGGTTGGAGCTACACGCCGGACGACTACGGCAACCTGATACTGAGGAGGCTGACGGGTTGACTGTGGACGTCACGACCGTCGAGGTCATCAAGGGGGCGCTCATCTACGCGGCCGAGGAGATGGGCATCGCCCTCAAGAAGTCGGCTTACAGCCCTAACATCAAGGAGAGGATGGACCACAGCTGCGCCCTGTTCAACCACAGGAGGGAGCTCATCGCCCAGGCCGAGCACATACCCGTGCACCTCGGCAGCATGGGCATGGCCGTCAGGGTCGGCCTCGAGACCTACGGGGGCGAGCTTGAGCCAGGGGACATGCTGCTCCTCAACGACCCGTACATCAGCGGCACCCACCTCCCCGACCTCACCGTCATAGCGCCCGTGTTCAGCGGCGGCGAGGTGGTCGCCTACGCCGCCAACAAGGCCCACCACACCGACGTTGGGGGGAAGACTCCCGGCAGCCTCGCGGCCGACAGCACCGAGCTCTACCAGGAGGGCCTCATAATTCCGCCCGTCAAGCTGGTGAAGCGAGGCGTCATAGACCGGGACATACAGGCGCTTATCAGGAGCAACGTCAGGACCCCGGAGGTGCAGATGGGGGACATCAGGGCACAGATCGCCGCCAACAACACGGGGGCGAGGCGCGTGGCCGAGCTCGTGGAGCAGCACGGCGTCGACACCCTCCACGAGGCCATGGACCAGACCATGGACTACAGCGAGCGCCGCATGAGGGAGGAGATATCCGCCATGCCGGACGGCGTCTACAGCGCCCTGGACTACATGGAGGACATACTGCCAGGCGGCGGCGACGTGGAGATAGCCGTCACCGTGACGAAGCGGGGAGACGAGATCACCTTCGACTACTCAGGCACCTCGGGGCAGGTGGAGAGGCCTGTTAACGCGCCCCTCGGCGTCACCGTGGCGGGGATCTACTTCACGCTTATCAGCGTCACAGACCCATCGATCCCGGTGAACGACGGGTGCTTCAGACCCATAACCCTCCGGATACCCCGGGGCTGCATGATGAACCCGAATAGGCCGGCACCCGTGGCGGGGGGCAACGTGGAGACGAGCCAGCGCAACGTGGACGTCCTGATGAAGGCCTTCAGCCAGATACTGCCGGGTAAGGTGCCCGCGGCGGGTCAGGGCACCATGAACAACATAACCATCGGCGGCACGCTGCCAGACGGCCAGCCCTGGACGTTCTACGAGACCATCGGCGGGGGCAGCGGCGGCAGGCCCACGGGGGACGGCGTCGACGGCGTGCACGTCAACATGACTAACACGATGAACACCCCCATAGAGGCCCTGGAGGCTTACCTCCCCTTCAGGTTCCGCGCCTACAGGCTACGGACGGACAGCGGTGGCCCCGGGAGGCACAGGGGCGGCTGCGGCATAGAGCGCACCTGGACACTGACCAGCGACAAGGCTGTGCTCAGCGTCATGGCCGAGCGCAACAAGATACCGCCGTGGGGTCTCCAGGGAGGCAAGCCGGGGGGCTTGGGAGTCTATACGTTGAGAAGGGCTTCAGGCGAAGAGGAGGTGCTCCCGTCCAAGTGCACGGTCGAGATGCGGCGAGGCGACACGTTGATCATCATGACTCCTGGAGGCGGAGGCTTCGGGGACCCGTTGATGAGGCCCGTCGAGAAGGTCGTGGTGGACGTAGCCAGCGGCCTGCTGTCCCCGGCGTCGGCCGAGGCTGATTACGGCGTCGTTGTTGACTCCGAGACCTACGAGGTGAAAGCGGTAAAGAGGCCCAAAGTTTAACACCGGCTCTTCAGGATCTGCTGATGCCGTGATTTTGGCGCCCTAATCGAAGTAGCCCCTCATGGCTACTACCACGAGGGATAGGACGAGAGTGACGCCGGCGCTGGCGTAAAACACCCACTCGATGGAGGACACGGATAGTACTCCGCTCATGGTGAACATACCGATGGTGCCGCCGAGGGACATTATCATCCCCCAGACCCCTGTGGCGGAGCCCCTGTCCTCCGGCGGCAGCGCCTCCATGGTCGCGGCTTGGCTGATGGGGAAGACGAGGACCGCGCAGAGCCCAAGCACGGCGTTTAAGACCGGAAGCATCCAAAAGTAGGGCGCCAGAGGGAACAGCGCGAACGCGGCGACGCTAAAGAGAAGCCCGGCGGCTATAGGTTTGAACCTGCCCACCCGGTCCGAGAGGGGTCCAACGACGGGTAGGCTCACGGCGATGGCGATGGCGTTCGCGGTCAGCGTCAAACCGATCATGAACTCGTTCATACCCATCTCTGCACCCAGCAACGGGATGAATACGATGAGCCCCCAGTGGCAGAACGCGTGGGCGAAGACCGCTATCGACGCCACGAGCACCTTCCTGTTGCCGAGGAGCCTCCTCAATGTGGACGGGAACTCGGAGATGATCATCTGTATCTGGACGCCGGGCTTCATGGGGCAGCTGACGTCCCTGTCGTCCTCCGTGTACCTCCAGATGAGTAGGAACCCCAATGCGGTGATTACCCCGGATAAGACGAAGAGAGGTCTATAGTCGGGGAAGAACCCGACGAGGAAGCCGCCCACCGCCGGACCTATAACCGAGCTCACCGCCCAGCTCATATGGTAGCGGCCCATGGCCTCTCCGGTCTTCTCCGGCGGGAACAGGCTGGAGGCGTATGCCTCGGAGGGCGGGAAGTAGATGCTGAGGGCTAGACCGCTGACGAACATGGCCACAATGGGGAGCGTCGGTGTCTGGGCGACGCTGTAGATGAAGGGTATGATGGCGAAGAGGGCCATGCCGAAGAGCATCATGTTCTTCCTGCCCAAGCTGTCGCTTATGGTGCCGGCGACGAGCCGGAGCAGGGTCTGGATTATGTTCCTGATGTTGTAGATGAGGGCGACGACGGCAGGTGTGACGCCGAGGCCGGCGATGAAGAGGGGCTGAAAGCTCTGGGGTATGGTCTCGCCGAACATGGCGAAGAAGGTGGCGAAGAATATCGCTGTGAAGACCCTCTGAGCCTTGCTGTCCAAACGTTTCACCTATGTTAGGCACCTTGAATGCTCGAAGGGATTTAAACCCATATCAATATAAGCGGCGGCCCAGTCAACTCTGTGATATGTGCCTAGCGGTTCCGGGGCTGGTGGAGAGCGTCGAGGGACGCACCGCCGTCGTCGACTTCGGAGGCGTCAAGCGTGAGGCGGTCATCGACCTCATGGAGCAGGGCAGCGTCAAGCCAGGCACCTACGTGCTCGTCCACACAGGCTTCGTCATCCAGATCCTCGACAAGAAGGAGGCCGAAGAGACCCTGGAGCTGTGGCGCGAGGTTCTCAGCAACGTGGACGAACTCTACGGCGAGCTGTAGAGCCAGTCGCTCTTCATTAACTCGTAGACTGCTCCGTCCATCCAGACGCCGTTGATCTCGACGGCCTTCTCCTTGTAGCCGATCTGGGTGAACCCCGCCTTCTCAAGGACACGAATCGAGGCCATGTTCCTCGGATTTGCCTCCGCGATGATCTTCTCGGCATCTGTCTCGGAGAAGAAATAGTTGACGACTGTTCTAACCGCGGCTGTGCAGTACCTCTTGTTCCTCGCCGGCGGCGTGACCCGGTAACCGATTTGTATCGTGTTGTCTTCTTTCTCCCTGACTACTAGCTGCCCCACTCTTCGGCCTTGCTTCGTCTGTATTACGTACCAGCGTTGACCGGGTTTTTCCTCTAGCAGCCACTCCTCCAGCTCCTCTCTGGTCATCTGCTCCTGGGGCTCGTACTCGCCCACGTACTCGGGGTCGTTGTTCCACCTGTACAGGAACTCCAAGTCATCTAGGCTGAAGGGCTTGAGGTCCACCCTCTCTCCAGTGAACACGGTGAGTCTACAAGAGGCCTCGACTGATAAGGGTTTAACGCGGATGGGATCGCTTAAATTGTTAGCTCCGCTCTGAATGCTCGTTATGGTGAACTACTGGCGCGACTTCCCGTCTGGGCCCGATCCCCCTGAGAGCATTCACATAGTGACGGAGATCCATAGAGACAGCAGGAACAAGTACGAGTACGACGCCAGGATGGGGGTCTTCAAGCTCAACAGGGTTCTGTACACCTACTATCCCTGCGACTACGGGTTCATCCCCCAGACGCTGGACGACGACGGCGACCCCTGGACGCAGTGCTGCTCATCAACGAGCCCACCTTCACGGGCTGCGTCACGGTCGCGCGGCCCGTGGCGAACATAAAGATGGTGGACGGTAAGCAGATGGACGACAAGGTAGTCGCTGTGAGCACCACAGACCCGTTCTACAAGCACATCAAGAGTCTTGACGATTTGCCGCGGAGCGTCATCGACGAGCTATCATACTTCTACAACAACTACAAGCGCGCCGAGGGCGTCGTGACCGAGGTCCTCAAGTGGGAGGACGTGAAAGAGGCCCAGAAGCTTATAGAGTGGGCCATGGACATGTACAAGAACCAGGAAGGATAACACGCTCATTACTTGAAAAAACTGAACCACGTCTGTTAATAACACCTGACCCTATAATATCTCGGTTTCAATGAAGGAAGGATTTCTGTCGAGCAAAGGCTACAATGTTCATCACGTCACTTGGGGCGAAGAAGGCCCCAGGGTCCTGATCATCCACAGTATGGGGATGGACGGGCACAGCATGGACAAGCTAGCCGAGAACCTTGAAGACGAGTACCAGGTTCTCAGCCTCACGATCCTCGACCACGGGGACAGCGATCCACCCAAGGGACCCATAAGCCTCTCAGACCACGCAGAGGTCATGAGGGGCTGCTATACGCAGCTCGGGTTCACCCCGAACGTCCTCATAGGTCACAGCGTCGGCGGCATGATGGGCATGGTCTTAACCGCTGAGCACCCAGAAGAGTTCAAGGGACTCGTACTCGTGGACATAGCGCCCTTCGAGTCCACAGGGAGAAGCAGCCAACCCGAGCCTCCTGGAAGCTTCAAGGACGAGGCCGAGGCGCTGAGGTGGCTGAGGGAGCGGTACCCCCTCTTCACCGACTACTACTACGAGAACCGCCTAAGACACGCGTTCAAGAGGGAGGGAGGGGTTCTCAAGCTCAAGCCCCGCGGCGACAGGATGCGCGGCGGCCTGGTGACCGGCCTCTGGCCCTACGTCGAGCGAATAGAGACCCCGACGCTGCTGCTTAAGGGCGAGCTGAGCGACCTGGTCACCCCTGAGACATTGAAGCGCATTGAGGAGACCATGCCAGACCTTGAGGTGGTCGAGGTAAAGAACACGGGCCACATGATACCGCAGGATGTCCCCGAGGAGTTCGAGAGGCTTATACGGGGTTTCCTCGAAAAAGTCTATTGAAGGCGACTGGCCCCCTTTTTTTATTTTAAATGATACACACGAGTAAAAGCCTTCCCTAAAAACATGAAATTTATGATTATCTACTAAAACACCAATCTTAAACCTCAAAAACGGTGTCAAACAGTCTGGTGACCGAACCCTCACACCCCAAAAAAACGCTTGTTCCTAGTTACAAGGAATAACTGAATTTCAATAATCATTTAGAGATGTTTGAATTAGTCAAATAGTTATCAAGTCGATATTTATCTACTTTTTCCGCGCGGGCTGATTAAATAATTCAAGTTTAATTGGGATAGCTACCTCACGTCATCTTGAGATAAGGTGAAGGAGGTAGGTTCTCCCAAACTCTTATTCGAGAACCTGGATTTAACTCCCATCCATTCCATCCTCTGGACAAGCCTCCACACCGAAGGCCCAGGGAGGCCCGTGGAGTACCAGCCCGAGTGGGACCTCCGGGCCCTCATGATCAGACAACTAGAACAAATACCATACATCAAAGACCTGGTGAAACGCCTCAGAAGAAACAGATACCTCCGTAACGTATGCGGGTACAGGGATAAGACGCCCACTGAGGCTCATTTCTCCCAGATGAAGAAGCGCATCGGCGTCGAGGGCTTCCGCATCATCGAGGCCTGGCTACGACACGAAGCCCTCAAGATCAGAGCCAGCCAGCCCTTGGCCGCCGCAGGCCTCATCCAGGCCGCAGGCATAGACGGCACCGACCTGCCCGCCTGGAGCAGCAGGGATCCCCATGACACGAGCCGAGGCCTCGGCGACCCGGATGCACGGGTGGGCAGAGGCAAGAAGGGATTCATGCTGGGATACCAGAGTCTCTTCCTCGTCGACATAGAGGGGTTCCCCCTGGGCCACGTCGAGGCCCCGCTGAACGTCAACGAGAAACAGCTGGTCGAGGAGCTGCTGACCCGGGTGCTCGGTGAGAGCCTGGAGGTGGAGCTCCTAGCCGCGGACAGCCAGTTCGAGTCCCAGAGCATCTTCCAGCTCCTCGAGTCACTGAAGATAGGCCACATCATCGCTTGGAGGAGGCTGAAGAGCCGGGTGAATCCGCCGGAGGTGCTCTCGGTGAAGGACAGGATCGACGTTGAGGGCCCCGAGCATCTCAGGTGTGTCTATCACAGGCTCAGGGCGCCCACCGAGGGGCTTATCGGCAGGGTTAAGAGCAGGCTGGGGTTCAGGCGGCTCACCTGGCAGG